>PDYJ01003143.1_pt1 | contig 19057 bp, 20 predicted proteins | sample 1430841 | NCBI WGS metagenome assembly PDYJ01 (sample SAMN07237672, study PRJNA390542) | Gut metagenome, whole genome shotgun sequencing project. | isolation source: fecal pellets | host: Mus musculus | place: USA: New York, NY | collected 2016-10 | reverse complement strand
GGATAAGATACTTACAATTTTCAAACTGCTTATTATCAATACTTACGATCAAGCAATTAATAGCCAATTGTGTAACTAACTTCTTATTGGTTTTGTTTAAAGAAGAGTAAATATAGTTTTTTAACATTTCTTTTGTAAGCAAGAAAAAAGCAGAATAAGGAATCGTTCTGGAACAGTTTCCCAGTAAAGTGATCTCATAATATCCCCAAATTTCAACTTCGAATAAGTAATCTGTCAAATTCAAGATCTCGGTTTCAGTTGGCTTTATTTTATCCGAGTGATCTAGCATATAAATTATTGATTTTATCATAGTTTTCTCGAGATCATTTAACTGATATCGCGAAGTATCAGAAAGTAACTTAATAATATTATCCGTTTTTTGTGTAGGATATTCTTTACGGATATATTGCACTAAATCAACAAAGTTTTCGGTTTGCGTATGCTCACCATCATGTAAGATAAGAAATTCCCCAAGCAAAACATGTAATTTGTCGAGAATATTGATCAAGCGAGTACAAGATATCTCGGATTCGCCTCGCTCAAAGCGTGATATTTGAGATTTTGATAAATACTCATCAGCCACTGCATTTAAGCTTACATGTTTGCCTACTCGAATTTTTCTGAGTGTTTTTCCCTAGATGTGACTTCATTTGAAATTCCCACTTTCACAACAAAAAAATAATATTTTTTTATTCATTATATAGTTAATGCAAAGGAAAAGAAATAAAAAAAAGGTGCGCGTGTTAATCATGGAGAAGTTTTCAAATCTATTTTCAATAATAATATCAGAAATTATTATTATTGTCGGTTTATAGGGTTATATTTGTGTTCATACTATTATCTCTTATATATGACCCTTTTTTGAAAAAATCTTCTTTTTGTATAAATTAGCGATACATTTAATACATCACTTAAAGGAGGTGATATCTATGTCACTTATGATCAAAAACTAGCTCCATATATTGATGAAAACCATAATACTTGAGGTATTATGGTTTTCATCAATATATGGAAGTTTATAAATACTATAAATTACGATAGGAGATAATTATGTATAAGACAAGTTTATTAGCAACGGGTGGTTTTAACGAAAAATGTGGAATTTTAGGTGTTGGTACAAAGCAATTTACATTGAGTTTAGAAGAATTTAAAGATGCACTCTATCTTTTAAACTATATGGAAATTGAACGTACCGAAACCGAAATTAAAAAAGTTTGAATTAAAACATAACATTAAAAAAAATACTTTTCAAAAATTATTAGACAGTAATTTAATTTTAGAAAGCTCGTTGGTAAAGCCGAAAAAGGATACTCTTGATTTTAAAAACTATTTATATTTATTATCAATAGATGTAGATGCAAAGTTAGTGTTAAATAATTTAAAAAATACTATAGTGATTATCATTGGTTGCGGTGGGATAGGAAACTTTTTGAGTTACTCCTTGGCAACCTTTACTCCTGAAAAAATGATACTTATTGATGGAGATAAGATCGAAAATAGTAATTTAAATCGGCAATTATTGTTCACAACTAAAGATATAGGATATTCAAAAGCAGATATACTGAAAAAGCAGATTCAATTACGTAATCCTTTATTAGATGTTACGTCCTATGATAGATACGTTACCGAGGATCTACTAGAAAAATCAATTAAATTAACAGATAATAAGCGATATTTAGTAATACTTTCAGGGGATAGTATTACTGCTTTAGAAGAAACTACAAAGTATTGTGTAAAAAATAAAATTCCCTTTTTAAATGTTGGTTACTTAAATGATATTTCTGTAATTGGACCATTTTATGTTCCACGGATTTCAAGTTGTCCATATTGCAATAATACTTTATCTCTTGAAAAACATGAAAAAGATTCAATGCAAAATGAGTTGTTGAATATTAATAATAAATATGAAGCTCCATCTAGTTTTACAAATAATGCCTTAGCGTCTAGTTTAGCAATGTCTGATATTATTCAGTTTGAAGCTGAAAAATTAGATAAAGTCAAATCGCTAAATAAACGATTTGGTATTGACAATGTGACGTTTAAAAATTATACATTAGAGGTTCCCAAAGATAAAGACTGTAGCTTTTGTAGCGAGGAAAATAAATGAAGCAACTGCATAAAAATATCAAAATATTTTATCTAGCAACCACTTTGACCACGTTAGCGGCTTCTTTGCCGCATGCCGTCTTGACCGTGCTCTTGTTTGCTAAAGGCTTGTCATTGACGCAGATCATGTTAGTTCAAGCGACCTATAGTCTGGTCATTTTAGTTAGTGAATATCCTAGTGGTCTATTAGCTGATCTATATTCTAAAAAAGTCCTCTTTTTATGGGCAAAAGTCTTTTTGAGCGGGATGTTTTTGCTAGTTTGGTTAGGCGAAAGCTTTCAGACAATATTACTTGCTTGGGCATGCTATGGGTTAGCAATGGCGTTAGAAAGTGGAACATTGGATGCACAGCTGATAAATGAACTCAAGCACCAAGCTCAAAATTGCTTAGTTGCCAAATTTATCAGCAATACTAATCGCTTGGATCTTATTGGAGCACTGTTTGGAGGGGTACTTGGTTCATGGCTGTATTATAGGTTAGGGATAAAGTTTTATTTGGTGAGTGTACTCTTAACATTAGTAGCGTTTTTGGCGGTCAGATATGGTTATATTGAAGAGGTCACTGATAGTTCTAAGCAAAACTTGAAACAGAGCTTGAGCAAACAAGTAGTGACCGGCTTTAGCGAACTTAAACATTCACGTCAATTACGGTTGATGATCGCTTTAACTATCGCGGGGCAATTTTTCTTTCAGGCTCACTACCAACTCTGGCAAGCGTTATTTTTGAAGCAAGGCTTTAATAAAGAGCAGTTTTATATTTACTATGTTATCTTTCAGTTGATAAGTCTTGGAGCTTATAGCTTGCCGGTAAAACTTGAAACGTCTGCGATCAAGCGGTGGTATGGGCTATCTTTAATAGGTCTATTGACTAGTAGTGTACTTTTAGTAATTACAGACAAAATGAGCTTTTTACTCAGCTATTTAGTCTTAGTCTTTATCTTTACCTTTTTTGAATACTTCAGTAATGTGTTATTTTCCAAAACAGTTTCTAAAACGCATATCTCATCGCTGACTTCATTACGTTCGAGCTGCGGACGCTTATCCTCGTTAGTGTCGTTGTTGCTGTCGAGCTTACTTTTGACATATCTTTCAGTCAAAGTCGTAGTTTTATTGAATTTTATTTTAGCGATGAGTGCAAGTTTAGGCGTGATCTATTTAGCGCTCAAAGACAAAACAGCTCAGACTTAAATCAGATGTGAGCTATTTTGGCTTGAGCCCATTTCTCAGATGAAGCTATAAAAAAATGAACCATGATCTTTGAAAAATCAAAGATCGTGATTCATTTTCTATCCTGTTGCCCAATAGTATTTTTTCTCCGCCACATCAAAATTTACAATGTGATGACAACAGCCAAAATTATCATAAAGCTCCCTAAAAGTAAGCAATTGAAGCTAAACTTCTTAAAATGGATCGGAGCATTTTTCTTTTCTGAAGCTACTCGTTTGATATCGATCTTGCGTTTGGCAAATTCTTCATCACTTTCACCTTTGCGTTGGCGTTGAAACCACCCAGCCAACAAGTTAGCGTGAAGTAAAATATCAAACATCATTAAACACAATAATGCTAGTCCACTCATAAATAAAATATCTGAAACCAAAATATGGTTGCTAGTCAAACGCCCAACGATCGTCAAAAGCAACACGATCCCTGCGATCACTAGATCACCTTTGAGCCAAATGTTTTCTTTGACAAATTGCATTCTCTTCTCACCCATTGCTAATTAAGTTTTTCGTACTGTCCGCTGACTTCATTTAACTTTTGTGAAGCGCCACTGGCCAGATCAAATCGATACATCCCCTTCAAATTGGAAACTTGCGGATCACTTGGACTGGTGTGTCTGATCTCGATCTGATAGTGATCATTACCTAGGTCTTGAACATAATATTGGTCCCCGGCTTCTTGTGGGATCGCAGTCGCCTTCCGAAAGGCACTCAAGACATCTTGGTTGCTCATCTTAGCTGACATCGATGAGACTACCTCACTTGGGGCACTGGCGATCTCACTGCCAGTTTCTTTTTTATACTCTGAGCTTAGTAATTTTGAGCTCCGTGCATTAGTGTAGCCAGCTTTGGGCGTCACGTTACTCGACGCAGTTACTTCACTAGCACTAGTAGCGGTACTACTTTGTTCAGAGCTAGCCGTTGCTTGAGCCGAAGCGATCTTAGCTTTATATCCAGCTTCTTTTTCTTGTAACATCGCCACAGCTTGATACTTGCTTGAAAGTGAGTCTAAGGCTTGCAAACTCCCACCCGCTGCTTGATAAGCACCAGCCTGATAATATTGTTCAACTTCAGCGGCATAATGTTTAGCCAACTTTACGGCCTGATATTCTTTTTCAAGTTCATTGACTTGTTTGACTAAAGCTGTCGGTGATTCAACTTTCTCCAATTGACCTAGGTATTTCTCCGTTTCAGACAACTTAGCTGCCGTCACAGCTTTTTTAGCTGCTAATAGCAAAGCTAGATCGGCTTTTAAGGCCCGCACATGGGTCGGGGCCTGCTTGATATTTTTGATCTTATTCAATTCATCATAAGCCTGCTTATTTTCACCTGATTCCAAATATGAAAGTGCACTTTGATAGCGTTCGTTGACTTTAGCTTGAACTGTCTGACTCGTGCTTTCACTAGTCTTAGTCGCTGTTTGACTATTCGAACAAGCACTCAAGATAAATATCACACTAAAAACCAAACAGCTCAACGTTAATATTTTTTGTTTTTTCATAACTATCAGCCGACTATTAAAAAATAGCTTTTCCTTTCTGCTTTAAACAAACAGCATAATGATCTTACAGTTACATTATACCATTTTACTTGATCATTTATCGATCTGGGCTCGTTTTTCATTGAGCTTTTTGCCGACCAAATACGTCGTGATCCAGATCACAAAGATCACGGCGATCGCTGAATAAAGGACTGCTAAGCATTCTTTGACAAAGATCTTAGAGTTCAAATAGTAACTAAAATCGGCATCTAACTTATATAATAAAATAAATAAAGCTAAGTCGCTGCCAAACATCCCAAAGAATAACGTATTAAACGTCATCCCCATGATCTGAAAGCCGATCGTCTTGCCACTTTTAAAAACTTCGGGCAAAGTGATCGTGGGGCGTTGTTCGATCAATTCATTCAAACCGCTAGCAACAGCGATCGCAGCTTCGGCAATTGCCCCTAAAGTACTCAAGACAGTGGTTGCAATGAGCAACTGTTCGAAATTGACCCCGACCAAAAGATCAAACGCTTCGATCCCTTCTGATTGCTCGTTAGCAAAACCCTTGATCTGAGCGAAATAATCTAACGGAATGATCAAGATCAACATCACGATCAACACGATCAACGTCGCCTTAAAAAGCAATATTGGCTGTTTTTTCATCCTTATTTCCCATATAGATCGTGATCGCTAGAATACAAACGCCCGCAAAAAATGCGACCCAAACCGGTGGCAAACCACCTGTGATCAAGATAACTGTTATAAACAAAATAATAAAGTTGAAGACGGCACTAAAAAATGCAGTCAAACCAGCTTTACCACCAACTATCAACATCAAGACCGCTAAAATAAGCGTTAAAATACTAATTGCCGACATTTTGCTTCCCCCCTAAAAATTGGGCACTCAAAAAACTAGCTAACGGAACAGTCAAAACGATCCCGATCCCACTGATCAACGCTTGAACGACTCCTAAAGCCATTGTCCATTCAAACGTATAGGCAATGCTGTTGCCTGTCTTAAAATATAGGACCGACATTGCAAACGTTTCGGCAAAAAAGATCAGCAATAAAACATTGATCAGTGGTCCCATGACCGAGCGTCCGATCACTTGACCTGATTTGAATAATTGTTGCTTCGTCAATTCAGGTTGGCTGCGTTTCATCTCAAAAAGCGTCGAAACGATATCCGTCGCTGCATCCATTACTGCCCCTAATAAACCGATCACTGTCGCCGCTAAGAAAAGCTGCTTAGGTGATTGCGTGGCAAAATCTAAAGCTTCATAGTGCACGCCCTTACTTTTAGTAAAATACAAGACTAAACAACCAATGACTAGCGCACTGGACGTTCCTAAAAAGATCGCCAAAAAAGTCACGCTAAATTGCTTGTTTAGGCCGATCACTAACGCTAGGGATAATGCAGTAAAGAGCAAAGCCGCTATTGCAAAAAGCCAAAAGAAATTTGTCAGATTCAAAAAGACATCTATTTGGACTATCAATAAAAATAAGACGAAATTTAAGATCACGCTCAATAACGAACGTATCCCTTGAAACTGCATCGTTAAATATAATAATATAACGACTAACCAACTCAACATTATCAAATAGACGTCTCGCTTATAGTGTGAGATCACGACATCTTTTTGGCCACGATGTTCATGGATATTGACAAATATTTGTTGCCCTAGATGATATTTTTGGTCAAGTCCGCCTGAGCTTGAATAAGTGTTATTGACCTTAAAGCTTTGCCCACGGTATTTGCCATTTAAGATCTCTAACGTCAACGTCTGGCGGGTCGTCTCATCGCTATTATTATACACATCGGTCGTTTTTTCTGGTGTAGCTTGCTTAACAGCGACCACTTTTCCGATCGGTTGTTGATATAAAAAAGCATCATTGCGCAAAAATAAATATAAACATAGGCCACTGACCAAGATCAAGGCTAGCTTGAGCCATGTTTTGGTGTTGACTTTCATTTTAGTTCCTCCAAAAATCAGTTTATTTAACCATATCACAACTTAGCCCTTAACATGTTAAAATATATCTAAACTTTGAAAAGGATGTGCCCTAATGAAAACTTCTGAACGTGTTTTAGAATTATTGACAAGAAGTGAAACTTATCTTTCCGGGCAAGAATTAGCTGATCGTTTACAGCTCACCCGAGCAGCGATCTGGAAAGCGATCGAACAGCTAAGAAAAGCCGGCTATCAGATCGACAGCAAACCACATGTGGGCTATCGCTACACTGATAGTGATACTTTGAATCAAACTGCGATCTCACAAGCTCTTTCTTTAGACTTAGACCTAGAACTCCAAGTGTTTGACTCACTTCCTTCGACTAATCTCAAAGCCAAAGAACTTGGATTAAACACTACTTCACAAACACCACTAGTTGTTATCGCTGACCATCAAACAGCTGGCTATGGGCGCTATCACCGAGATTTTATCTCACCTAAAAATACCGGGATCTATCTTAGTATCCTCTTAGCCAACAAGAGCCCTGATTTTGATCCCGGGTTACTCACGACAGCAACTGCCATTGCGGTCACTCGCACCTTAGAAAAAACACTAGCGCTAAAGCCCACGATCAAATGGGTCAATGATGTCTTAGTTGATGATAAAAAGATCTGTGGTATCCTGACTGAAGGGATAACTGATCTAGAGACTCAAAGTTTGAGCCAAGTAGTTGTTGGGACTGGGATCAACTTTTTGACTGAGATCTCAACTTTTCCACCTGAGCTTCAAACACGAGTCGGAACTTTAGCACCTTATGTCAAAAAAAATCGGCTCTCACGCAATCGTTTCATTGCGACCTATCTAAATGAATTCTTCAAAATTTACCAAAATTATACGACGGGATCTTTTATGGATGAATACCGGGCTCACTGTGACTTGATCGGTAAACACGTCACTATTCAACGCCCCACTGGTACCTTAGAAGCACAAGTAATTGACATCAACGACCATGGTGCTTTAGTCTTAGAGAACGGAAAAGTTTTGAATTCTGGCGAAGTTATCAAAGTTAGGAAGGTGTAATATGAAAGTTATTTTTGTTTGTCTCGGAAATATCTGTCGCTCTCCGATGGCTGAAGCAATGTTTAAGGAACTGGTGTCTTCAGCGGGGCTGAGTTCGCAGATCAAAGTCGACTCTGCGGCTACAAGCACATACGAGCTAGGTTCGCCACCTGATAGGCGCACCGTCAAAGAACTGGCTAAACACGGTCTATCAGCCACCAATATGATCGCACGCCAACTAAATGCAACTGATTTTTTAGAAGCTGACTATATCTTAGTGATGGATGAAAATAACCTTCGGGACGCTAAAAGAATGGCACCGGATAAAAACTCAGCCGCTAAAGTCAAACTAGTTTACTCACTGACCCCTGGAAAAGAAGACCATGTCGTAGCTGATCCTTGGTATACTGGTGATTTTGCGAAAACTTACGCTGATCTAAGCGAAGCCTTGCCATTTTGGCTCGAATATCTAAAAAAGAGGATAAATTAACTATATAAATAACGCGGGGCCGACAAGATGCGTAGTTTTACGCTTTAAGTCGGTCCCGCGTTATTTAGTCTATTTTTAATATAATTCTTTTACTTGTTCTTGGACGGTTTCATGGTTCAAGAATTCATCGTAGGTCGTATCAAAACGATCAACGACACCCTTGCCTGAAACTTCAATGATATGATCAGCGATCGTTTGGATGAATTGGTGGTCGTGAGAAGTGAAGATCAACGAACCCTTAAAGTCGATCAACGCATCATTTAAAGACGTGATCGATTCAAGATCCAAGTGGTTAGTTGGGTCATCTAATAACAAGACATTGCCCTTTTCAAGCATCATCTTGGATAACATACAACGTACTTTTTCGCCCCCAGATAAGACCTTGATCTGCTTATCGATGTCATCACCTGAGAAGAGCATTTTACCTAAAAAGCCCCGCAAGAAAGTATTGTCATTTTGTTCTTTATCCGCATATTGCCGTAACCAATCTAAGATCGACAATTCATCATTGTTGAAGTTAGCATCTAGATCACGTGGCATATAACTTGGGATCGCAGTTTGGCCCCAAGTCACTGAACCAGTGTCTGGTTCTAACTTACCAGCTAAGATCTGCATCAAAGTCGTTGTTGCCAAGTCATTTCTTGAAATGATCGCAGCTTTTTCACCGGGGCGGATCATAAAGCTGACATTGTCCAAGATCTTGACCCCATCGATCGTCTTTGAAACATTTTCGACCCGAACTAAGTCATTTCCCAATTCACGTTGCATCTCAAATTTAACGAATGGATACTTGCGTGAAGATGGTTTGATATCATCTAAAGTGATCTTTTCTAATTGTTTCTTACGTGAAGTAGCTTGCTTAGACTTAGAAGCATTGGCTGAGAAACGTGCGATAAATTCTTGTAACTCTTTGATCTTTTCTTCTTTTTTAGCATTGGCATTGGCTTGCAATTTAGCAGCTAATTGGCTTGATTCCAACCAAAAATCATAGTTACCCACATAAAGCTTGATCTTACCAAAGTCAACATCACACATTTCCGTGCAGACTTGATTCAAGAAGTGGCGGTCGTGAGAAACAACGATCACGATCTTAGGATAATCCGCCAAGAAATCCTCCAACCAGCTGATCGTTTGCACATCTAAACCGTTTGTTGGTTCGTCTAGCAATAAAATGTCTGGTTCACCAAAAAGCGCTTGCGCCAACAACACTTTGACCTTTTCACTTTCGGATAACTCACTCATCTTTTGGGTATGCATACTTTCAGCGATCCCAACTGATTGTAACAATTGAGAGGCATCTGCTTCAGCATTCCAGCCGTCCATTTCAGCAAACTGCGCTTCTAAGTCGGCTGCTTTTAACCCATCTTCTTCAGTAAAATCAGCTTTGGCATACAAAGCATCTTTTTCTTTCATGATATCATAGAGTTTCTTATGGCCTTGGATCACGGTCTCAAGTACTTCAAATTCTTCAAACCCAAAGTGATTTTGGTTCAAGCTAGAGATCCGTTCATTTGGTCCAGTCGTGATCGTCCCTGTCGTTGGTGTCAATTTACCTTCTAATAGTTTTAGGAAAGTCGACTTACCAGCACCATTGGCTCCGATAACGCCATAACAGTTACCTGGTGTAAATTTTAAATTGACGTCATCATAGAGCAAACGTCCTGAGAAGTTCAAACTTACATCGCTTACTGTGATCAATGATATTCCCTCGCATTCTTTAAGTTATAACTTCTATTGTAACATATTACTGCACCAAAAACTCAAAGCTTCGTGGCTAAATTTTGGTGTTTTAGACTTGGAAAAACAACTTTGTCGGCTATTCCGACCATTGTGCCTTGAAAAGCCAAAGCAAACAGCGTACCAATATTTATCGCATATAGCTGATGTGTCACTAATAGTGAGATCACGATCGCCACGATCGGCGGTGTAAAGACGATCAATTGCGCTACTGTCGCATTACCTTGTAAATATTTGAACCGGATGATCTGCATTAAGTCATCAACTGGATGGAGCATCCAATTTATGCGCTGATAGATCGAAATAGCTACTGCGATCAAGACGACTCCCAAACAATCTAGTATCACTTGCGACCACAGTGGGAGATGTGTGATATGTAATTTTAGTAATTGGACTTCAAAAACACCTACTAACCATGAAAATGGCACCATAAAGATCAAATTGCCCAAAACTCGTTTGAAGTCAAACCGTCCTAAAATGATGATGTTTGTCACGATCACGATGCTCCCTGATAAGATCAACATCACACTCAACGTGATCGGTAAGACTTTTGAAAGATTAACAGCTGCTGCGGTCCAAAGCGCACTCCCTAAATTGATCGCAACCGTCAAGGCATTGCCTAAACTATTTAAAAAGATCGAAAAAATAAAGTAGCCTAATAATTTGGGCTTACTTATCGTCTGTATTGCTTGCATTTTCTTCCCCCCTGTCGATATCAAAGTAGGTCGGCCTCTGCGTTATGTCAACTTGCATCATCAGCTACCGTTTTTCTACGCACTGAGATGTTGTCGTGCTCCGAAAAACAGCTCCTAAAAAATAACTGCAAGCTATCCATGATGAACTCACATCACGGCCAGCTTGTAGTTATTTCTACGGAGCTACCGTTTTTCTACGCACTGAGATAAATTAGTGCTACAATTGATTTGTAGTTGAAACCATACGAAAGGCGTGAATTTTTATGAGTGAAAATATCTTCTTTAATCCTGGTGACTCGATCGCTAGTGATTTTGACTTTGAAAATGCTTATGTTGCTGCCCAGATCTATCATCACAAAGCTGCTAAACCAGTCTTGATCGCCCAAGAAAAAGATGGCAAACCGTACTTTATCTTTGACGAAGCAGCAGCGATCGCCGAAGAACACGCTAAAGCTAAAGAATTTTCGGTTGTGAAGCGACTAAAATAAAGACTGTTTTCTTGATACAAAAATAGGAGAAAGCATCTAGTCAAGCTAGATCGCTTTCTCCTATTTAGTTTGAGCTATTTTCTCCGAAAACGAGTCGTAAATAATGGACTGACCGGTTTATTTTCGTGGATCCGCTTGATCGCGTCTCCGATAAGTGGCCCAACTGAAACTTGAACTAACTTATCGATCTGTTTTTCTTCTGGAAGTTGGATAGAGTCTGTCACTACCAATTGTTTGATCGGTGATTTTTCGATCCGTTCGATCGCTGGCCCGGACAAGACCGGATGAGTTGCGGAAGCATAAACTTCGATCGCCCCTGCATCCATCAATGCTTGAGCCGCTAAAGTGATCGTACCAGCTGTATCGATCATATCATCGATCAAGATGCAACGTTTGCCATCAACTGAACCAATGATGTTCATGATCTCAGCAACATTGGCACGTGGACGACGTTTATCAATAATTGCGATCGGTGCTTTCAAAAATTCAGCTAACTTACGTGCACGTGTCACACCACCATGGTCAGGTGAAACCACAACTGCATCTTTATCCAAACCTTGAGTCAAGAAGTAGTCAGCCAATAATGGGGCACCCATCAAGTGGTCAACTGGAATATCAAAGAAGCCTTGAATTTGAGCAGCGTGCAAGTCTAACATGATCGCACGGTCTGCCCAGCTTTTTCAACCATATCTGCAACTAACTTGGCTGTGATCGGTTCACGTGAACGAGCTTTACGATCTTGACGAGCATAGCCGTAATACGGAATAACAACATTGATCGTAGCTGCACTTGCACGACGCAAGGCATCGATCATAATCAAAAGTTCCATCAAATTGTCATTGACCGGTGCTGAAGTCGATTGAATGATAAAAATTTCATCACCACGAATCGATTCTTCAATGTTAATGCGAATTTCACCATCACTAAAACGGTCAACAGAGGTCTTTCCCAAAGGTACGTCAACAGCAGCAGCAATTTTTTCAGCCAAAGGCTTGTTTGAGTTCAAAGCAAAAATTTTGATCTTTGAACTATTATAGTTTTCAGACATAGCATCCTCCAAAACAAATTTATCTAATTATAATACTATTCATTTATTCTACTAAAATCAAGCTTTTTAGGAATGTTTTTGGATTTGAGATAAACTAATCCTTATTTTCGCTTTCTGCCGCTGCTTTTGCGACTGGATAACGATCATAATATCCTGGTTTATTCACTTGACGTCCGCGAGCGATCGCCATCTCACGTGAAGCTACATCTTCGGTGATCGTTGAACCTGCTGCCACATAGGCGTGGTCTGCGATCTCAACTGGCGCAATAATATTTGAACCACTTCCGATAAAGGAATAGTCGCCTACATTAGCATGATGTTTATTTTGACCATCGTAGTTGACAAACACCGTGCCACAGCCCACGTTGATCTCTTTTCCAAGAGTCGCATCGCCAACATAGGTCAAATGCCCAACTTTAGTATTCTTGCCTAAAGTTGCCTTCTTAACTTCAACAAAGTTACCGATATGTACGCCTTCACCAATGTCAGCTTGTGGTCTCAAATGACTGTATGGTCCGATATTAGAACCATTACGCATGATCGCTCCTTCAAGGAAAGAAGCTTTTACTTTGATCCCATCTTCTAAAACTGTATCGCGTAATTCAGAATGCGCCCCGATCACACAATCTTCTCCGATGACCGTCTTGCCCTTCAAACTGACACCAGGCTCGATCACAGTATCGGCTCCGATCTTAACGTCAGCTTCAATATAAGTCGTTGCTGGATCGATCAATGTGACCCCATTTTTCATATGCAACTCGTTTATCCGACGTTGCATGACTTTAGTTGCCTTAGCCAAGGCGATCCGGTCATTGACACCCATTGATTCTTCAAATTCATCCATGCAGTAAGCTCCGACTGGGCGACCTTTGGCTTTTAAGATCTCGATCACATCAGGTAAGTAATATTCACCTTGAGCATTGTCATTTTTTACTTCATGCAAAGTCTTGAACAAAGCTTGGTTATCAAAGCAATAAACACCTGTATTGATTTCATTTACCAACGCTTCTTCTGGGGTCGTATCTTTTTGTTCGACGATCTTTTCAACTTCATCGCGATGATTTCTGATCACACGCCCATAGCCAAATGGTTCTTCCGTTTTAGCTGTCAAAACAGTTGCGACTGCGCCACTTTGTTCATGTTGTTCAAATAGCTTAGCGAATGTTTTTGCTGTAAATAACGGAGTGTCGCCACATGTAACTAAAGTCATCCCCTGTTTGTCACCTAAAAGTTCTTCGGCTTGTAAAACAGCATGACCTGTGCCCAATTGTTCAGCTTGTAGAGCATATTTTGTCCGCTTTCCTAAAGTCTCTTCAACTTTAGCCGCTCCGTGTCCCACGATCGTCACGATCTCATCGATCTGATCTTTTTCAAGCTCAGTCAAGACATGGTCGACCATTGCCTTACCGCAGACTGGATGTAATACTTTGTATAATTTTTGATTTCATTCGTGTGCCTTGACCCGCTGCCAAGACGATTGCATATTTCGCTGTCATTTCAGAATCTTGCCTCACTAAAAAGGCATTCCTTTCTCAGAATAATTAGTAAATACTATTTAATGATAAACCACCATCCCCCTAGTTTCAAGCGTCCAAACCCAATCAAAAAAGCACTAAACACCTGACTTGATGTTTAGCGCTCAACGGCTTTATTTGTTACCAAATACTTTTTCTAAATAGTTTCCTGGACTAACAGAGATCGTCTTATCTAAAGTATTGACTTGATCAACTTTTAGCAATGAAGTGTAGTCATCGACCATGCGTTTTCCATCAAATGAACCTTCAGCAAAAACAGTGATCCCGACTAAGTTTGACTCGAATTCTTCGATCATTGACTTCATCCCGTTGACTGTGCCGCCACCTTTCATGAAATCATCGACGACTAACACATTAGAGCCTCGCTTAAGACTGCGCTTGGACAATTCCATCTTTTCGATCCGTTCACTTGAACCAGATACATAGTTGACCGAGACAGTCGAGCCTTCAGTGATCTTAGAATCACGCCGCACGATCACAAATGGCACATTCAAGTAACTAGAAACGCTTTGAGCGATCGGGACCCCTTTAGTTGCCACTGTCATCACCGCATCGATCTGTTTATCGATATATTGGCGTGCGATCACGCGTCCAACTTTACGTAAAACATCAGGTCGGCCTAAAAGATCAGACAAGTATACATATCCGCCCGGTAAAAGGCGATCTTGTTCTGAAAGTTCGGCTGTCATCTCTTCAATAAATTCACGAGCTTCATATTCTTCCATTGAAGGAATAAAGCGCGCACCACCTGCTGCACCTGGGATCGTCTCTAAAATACCGATCCCACGTAATTTGAAAGTTCGCTTAATAATGGCAAGATCTTCGCTGATCGAAGACTTCGCTGATTCATAGCGTTCAGCAAAAAAGGTCAGCGAGATCAATGTATGCGGTGATTCTAAGAGATATCTCGTCATATCGATCAATCGATCACTTCTTCTGGTTTTCAAATTTATTCCTCCAATGTTTTTTAAATTTTAGTTACATTATACGTTATCAAACGGATTTTTCCTAGTTTTTAAGCTTTAAATAATTTTAAAGTTCGTTTTTTAGGCGATAAACCCCGATTTAAAATTGTTTTATCAGATATTTAGTCTCTTTCTGATTAACGTTCGGTTCTGAAACAAACTATTATAGATTATCATTGTCATCGGCTAGCGTCAATACTTTTTTAAATTTTACTTTGGGATACACATATGACTCTTTATGTATAAAAATTATATAAATCAAATTAAATATGAATAAATATCAAATTTAACTTGAATTATTTGCATAAGAATTGTATGATAACCTTAATAAATGTATAAAGGAGTTTTTAAAATGGCAAATAAAAAGGTCGTACTCGCATATTCTGGTGGTTTAGATACTTCAGTTGAGATCGCTTGGCTCAAAAATAAGGGCTACGATGTGATCGCTTGTTGCATTGATGTTGGTGAAGGTAAAGACCTAGCTGCTATCCAAGAAAAAGGTTTAAAAGTAGGCGCAGTTGAATCTTTAGTCATTGATGCTAAAGAAGAATTTGCTAGTCAATATTGTTTAACGGCACTCCAAGCTCATACATATTATGAACAAAAATACCCGCTCGTTTCAGCACTCTCACGTCCTTTGATCGTTAAACACCTAGTCAAAGTCGCTAAAGCCCACAAAGCATGTGCGATCGCGCATGGGTGTACCGGTAAGGGCAATGACCAAGTTCGCTTTGAAGTTGGGATCCATGCGCTAGCTCCAGAGATGTTGATCGAAGATCCGATCAGAGATAACCATTGGTCTAGAGAAGAAGAGATCGACTATGCTCTCCAAAATAACATCCCCGTGCCGATCAACAAAAAAAGCCCTTATTCAGTTGATGAAAACTTATGGGGGCGGGCAAATGAATGCGGTATTTTAGAAGATCCGTGGCAAAGTGCTCCAAAAGATGCCTATGCTCGGACTTTACCTTTAGAGCAAACACCTGACGTTCCCAGTGTGATCGAACTTGAATTTGACCAAGGTGTCCCCGTTAAATTAGCGGGAGAAAAACTTAAATTAGCTGATTTGATCTTAAAACTTGATCGCTTGGCTGGCCAACATGGGATCGGGCGGATCGATCACGTCGAAAATCGACTAGTCGGGATCAAATCCCGTGAGATCTATGAGTGTCCAGCAGCTACGGTTTTGATGGCAGCCCACAAAGATCTTGAAGATATCACACTTGAAAAAGAAGTCGCCCATTTCAAACCTGTGATCGAACAAAAGCTCAGTGAATTGATCTATAACGGGTTGTGGTTCTCACCGTTGATGCCTGCGCTCCAAGCTTTTTTAAAGCAGACCCAGACTAATGTTACTGGTGTTGTTCGCGTCAAATTATTCAAGGGTAACGTCATTTGTGAAGGTCGCAGATCGCCTAATTCCTTATACGATGAAAAGCTAGCGACCTATACTGCTGCTGATCAATTCGATCAAGAGGCTGCCAGTGGTTTCATCAAGCTTTTTGGCCTCCCAACTCAAGTCTATGCCCAAGTTCAACAAAAAAATGGAGGAAATAGCTATGAGTGATAAGTTATGGGGTGGACGTTTTGAAGCGTCCCCGGATCAATTCGTTGATGAATTTGGGGCTTCGATCAGTTTTGATCAGTTGCTAGCAAAAGAAGATATCCAAGGTTCACTTGCCCATGTAAAAATGCTCAAACACACCAAGATCTTGAGTGCAAACGAAGCAGATCAGATAATTGCGGGACTAGAAAAGTTAGCACACAAACTAACTACGGGTGAACTTGAATTTTCAGTTGCAAACGAAGATATCCATATGAATTTAGAGGCTCTGTTAGCCCAAGAGATCGGCCCAGTTGCAGGTAAACTTCATACCGCTCGGAGTCGAAATGATCAAGTTGCGACCGATCTACATCTTTATTTAAAAAAGCGCCTTCCCCAAGTATTAGAGGCGATCACTGGACTGCAAAAAGCGTTATTGTGCCAAGCAAAAAAACATCAAACGACACTGATGCCTGGTTTTACGCATTTACAACACGCCCAACCGATCACGTACGCCCACTATTTGATGGCATACTGGCAAATGTTCAAACGTGACTATGAGCGCTTTTTATTCAATCAAAAGCACACCGACATCTGTCCATTAGGTGCAGCAGCTTTAGCAGGAACGACATTTCCGATCGATCGCAAATTTAGCGCAGATCAATTGGGCTTTAGTGAGATCTATGCTAATTCATTAGATGCCGTATCTGATCGTGATTTTGCCTTGGAATTTTTAAGCAATAGTTCGATCTTGATGGTCCACCTTTCCCGTTTTTGTGAAGAACTTATCTTATGGTGTAGCTATGAATTTGGCTATCTTGAACTATCTGATAAATTTGCTACAGGAAGCTCGATCATGCCCCAAAAGAAAAATCCTGATATGGCTGAATTGATCCGAGGAAAATCGGGCCGTATCTTTGGTGATCTGATCGGCCTACTAACAGTATTAAAGGGTCTTCCTTTAGCCTACAACAAAGATATGCAAGAAGATAAAGAAGGTGTCTTTGATGCTGTCAAAACGATCATCCCTTGCCTTAAGATCTGCACTCAAATGGTCGAAACATTGAGTGTCAACAAAGAGCGGATGGAACACGTGCTCACGACTGATTTTTCTAATGCCACAGAACTAGCCGACTACTTGGCTAAAAATGGAGTGCCATTCCGTCAAGCGCATGCGATCGCCGGCAAGTTAGTCTTACACCAGATCAAACAACAGCAAACACTTCAAGATACCGACTTAGCAACTTTCCAGAAATTTTCACCGCAGATCAAAGCAGATGTGTATTCTGCTCTTGATCAAAGAACAGCCGTCAAGCGCCGTAACTCTTATGGGGGAACTGGTTTTGCCCAAGTTGAACAGCAGATCGCGCTTGCTGAACAGTTTATGCAAAAAATCAAATAATTTAACTAGAGGATAGAAATTGAACTTGTGAAATTTTTATCCTTTCTTTTTATTTGGCCTTGCGCTAAACTCAAAGATAATAGCACTAGAAATGAGGCCTTTTATTCGTGAAAATCATCATTGCACCCGATTCTTTCAAAGAAAGTATGACTGCCAGTGAAGCAGCCCAAGCTATCTATGCTGGCTTTAAACCCATCTTTCCCACAGCTACATATGAATTGATCCCACTAGCAGATGGAGGAGAAGGCTTTGTCGATACGATCTTAAATACTGTTCCTGGAAAAATTTATTCCTATCAAGTAATGGGACCAAGAAAACAAACAGTTACAGCAAAATTGGCCGTGATCGATGCGGGCAAAACTGCACTCCTTGAGACTGCGGCTGCTAGCGGACTACATCTTTGTAACGGTATAAAAGATCCTCTGACGGCTACTAGTTACGGAACAGGCGAATTGCTCAAACATGCTTTAGATCTTGGTGTAGAGCATATCATCTTAGGTCTTGGAGGTAGTGCGACTAATGATGGTGGTGCTGGCTTACTTCAAGCCTTAGGCGCTAAATTTTATGATCGGTTTGACTATGAATTGCCTCTAGGCGGGATCCATCTACAAGCACTTAAAAAAATCGACATCAGCACCTTAGATCCGCGCTTACAAACAACTAAGATCACTCTTGCTAGTGATGTAGCTTCGCCTTTCATTGGACCTAACGGGGCTAGTATGGTCTTTTCCCCGCAAAAAGGTGCTTCCCCTGAGGCTGTGATCCAACTTGAACAAGCTTTGACTAATTTTTCACAAATTATCAAAGCTACTTATGGTCAAGATATCGCCACTACTCCTGGTGCAGGCGCAGCTGGTGGGATCGGTGGAGCATTATTTGCTTTCACCAAACGCTACCTTAACTCCAGGAGTCGAGCTTGCGATCGCTTTGACTGACCTTAAGCAAAAAAGCTACTGCAAGCGACATTTTGTTGACCGGCGAAGGCAGTTTAGATAGCCAAACAAAATTAGGTAAGACGCCCCTTGGGGTTTTGCGTGCGGTTAGAGCCGTATCCCCTGACTGCACCGTGATCGGTCTAGCTGGTAAGATCGAAGCCGTTTTTTGAGTTGCATCAACTAGGTTTTGACGCTGTCTTTTCATGCACTCCTGGAATCATCGACTTGGACCAAGCTTTAAAATTGGACCAAAACACTTGACACAAACAGCAAATGAAGTGGCGCATTTATTGCAAAAATTCGTTTAGCGTGTTTGACTCTTTTAAAATAGCGCGTAGTTCAGTATAATTAAACTAATAATTTCAAATGATAGACAGGTGAATCAAATGGAGATA
>PDYJ01001627.1_pt1 | contig 19103 bp, 17 predicted proteins | sample 1430841 | NCBI WGS metagenome assembly PDYJ01 (sample SAMN07237672, study PRJNA390542) | Gut metagenome, whole genome shotgun sequencing project. | isolation source: fecal pellets | host: Mus musculus | place: USA: New York, NY | collected 2016-10 | reverse complement strand
TGATCTTGATGGAGAGCTTCCGGCAGGAGTGTCCAGAAGTCCCAGTTGCTTGTCGGATTGCGCATCCCTGTGCGCGGATCGCGTTTTATCGCATGGTTCAGATCGGGAAATTTCAGCGGATCGCGCAGGAAAAAACACCGGGGTGTTGTTGCCCACGAGGTCCCAGTTGCCCTCGTCGGTATAGAATTTCATGGCAAATCCGCGTATGTCGCGTTCGGCGTCGGCGGCACCGCGCTCTCCGGCCACTGTGGAAAATCTCACCAGGCAGGGCGTCTGTTTGCCGACTTCTGAAAATATTGAGGCGCGTGTATAGGCGGTGATGTCATCGGTCACTGTAAATGTGCCGAATGCGCCCGAGCCCTTGGCGTGCATACGACGTTCGGGTATCACTTCCCGGTCGAAATGGGCTATCTTTTCAAGATACCATGGATTGTGGGCAGTCATCGGACCGCGCTGTCCGGCGGTGTTTACATTCTGGTTGTCGGCTATCGGGCGTCCGTTTTCAGAGGTCAGTCTTTTCTTGTCCATATAGTCACAGTATAGTTTTGATATGTAATTGTTCGGGGTAGTATAACGGACAGAGCTGCACAAAAGTTCGTAGGAACGCACTCCAAAAGTCATGGTGAGGCAATGTCAAGAGCAATCAAAAAAAACATCAGAAAAAAACATGATGGAATATTTGGAAATGCGAACAGGATGATATAACTTTGCGTTATAAAGATGAAGCGAGAGAGTTTCACAGTTCCTGCAACGGACTATTACATTTAATGGCATACCACATCAAAGTAGATTGGGAAACTCATCAATTACAAATGAAATGCCGAGACAAGCTTAGCCGTCCGATGGCGGGCCCCATCCCCTCCGGGGAGGCTTTTATGCCCAGGCGGATTACAAAGGCCGGCGAGCTCTCAAATCCTGTCATCCGGAGTTTCATCGCATCCTTTGATGTGGCTCTTAAAGAAGCGGTGCTTCAATGCTGCGTAAAGCGTTGAAGCACCGCTTGCTTTTTATCCATATCTGTTTGATGAGAATTACTGTCTTTGCACTGACATAGCTGCCACAGCTGATTTTTGCGTGTTACTTATGACATATTGTCTTCTCCAAGGCCATAAGGTACGTACATGCCGAGGGATGATTGTGATTCAGCGGGGGCTGAAGGTGATGGTATCGCCTGGAAGATCGATGGTGATTGAGGGGTGAGAGGTGAGGGTGTCGACAGGGACGGAGTCGGATGAAATACTTTTGATGGAATCAGATAAGTGCTTTCCAGCGTGATCCGGTGTCTGTTTGTGGCGTTTGGGACGCAGGAAATTAAACATGTTGTCGAAGTCGCGCTTGAACACCACGCCTACGCCCTGGGTGGTCAGCGCCGACCGCAGATAGTAGTTCCGGTCGTTGTAGCGGTTATAGGCTCTGAGGCGGAGAGTGCCGGTGCGGTTGAGCAGATACTCTATGTCGAAGTCGCCTATGAATGTATTGGAATTCATGCTTTGTCGCGGTAGCCGAAATTGCCGTTGAGAAGCAGGCGGTTGTTGAGCAGATTGCTCGACAGCGCGAGATCCACCTCCACGTCGGAGAAGTCGCCACGGTCGGAGCGTATGTTGGGAGCTATGCTCCAGTTGTCGCTGAGCTGTCCGAGTATCGAACTGAGCTGCGACGATATGGTCGACGAAGCTACCGAGACAAACTCATTGCCCTTGGTGGCGTTCATGTAGTCGGGCGTATAGAAGCGGTTGAGAGCCAGCAGATAGATTATCTGACGGTTCATCATGTCTTCGGTGCTGACAATAGATCGGACCTTGCGGTAGGTGTCGGAGGTCAGTGTCGGGAATTCAAGATCAAATGATATGTCGGGGCTGCGCATATCTCCCGCCACGTTGAGAAGCGCGTGTACGGGCACGTTGGTGCGGTTGAGCTCCTTGTCCTGAAGAAACGATTCGTCGAGATCCGACAGGTTGGCGTTGAGCGAGTAGATGGCCTGTATGTCGAGCTGTGCGGCATAAGGATCGCCGTGGAATGTTATCGAAGATCCGTCGCGGATGGTGAAGTCCTTGATTATGATATCCTGAAGGGTGAAGTTGTAGTTGCCGCGTGTCAGGGTGTATGTGCCGAACATCCGCAGGTCTTCGTTGGCCGAGTCGTAGGTCATGCGCAGGTTGCCGTTGCCAAAAGCACGTATGCGGTCGCCGCCGACCGGATCCATAACCAGTGTGACCTGTGCCGACGGATTGACATCCACGGCTATGTTCATTTTGTAGATGCTGCCCGGGCCGTCGTCGTTGGAGCGTGCTATCCGCTCTTTAAGCTCTTTGACAATCTGTGGCGGACTTGTCAGGCGTTCGATTGAGTCCTTGCGGTGCCGGTCGCGGTCGCGGAAGGTGATAAACCGGTAGTCGTAGGCCTGCTCTGCGTCGGAGAGTACGAAAGTGAAACTCGATCCCGGAGCCGTCGACATGTTTACGCCGATATCCACCACTCCCGGTTGTCCGCTGACGGTGGCAGAGCCGTTGCCGAATATGCGCCCGAACCATCGTTGTTCCTGTGTTTCGTGTACATCATAGACGAGCATGTCGCGGGCCTGTGTGATGCGGAACTGGAATTTTGGCCGTTTGAAGAATTCGTGGTCGAGGTAGCCGTTGAGCAGGGCGGTGTGTCCGCGGTCGTCGCGCAGGGTTATGTCATGCAGATCAATGTGGCCGGGAGTGAGTCGGACCGTGTCGGATTTTACATTGTAGAATGTGTTGGTGAAGTCAACCTTCATTCTGAAATCTTCCGCCAGTATGTCGCCGACCATATCGATATACTTGAAGCTTCCCCACAGACGCGCCTTGCCCGATGCATAGCCGCTCACCGACGATGTGAAGGCTTCCATGAAGGGGAGCATGAAGCCTACCTCTATGCGGTCGGCGTCGAAATGGAAGTCGAGGGAGTCAGCAAGCGGCATTATTCGCCCGTCGATGGTGGAGTGCCGGCCGTTGGGCTGATCGACTACGGCGTTGATTGCCACGGCGCGTGCGTCGGCAAGCCAGTGCGACCGTATGGTGGTGTTGCCCATTAGCGAATGGTTGTAGCTCAGACGATCCACGTAGAGGCCGTCGGTATAGAGTCTCGGCTCGGCCGAGAGCAGCGACGATGCGTGGAATGTGCCGGTGGCTATGCCTCCGAACATGGCGGTGGGTATGTCGAGCGTTTCAAATACGTAGTCGAGATTGGCGTTGCGAAGATCTATCGTAAGGCTGTCGGCGGGGTTGTCGCTCACTTTGCCGTCGATGCGCAGGCTTTGTCCGGGGCGCGAAAGGCTTATGCCTTCGACGGTGTAGCTGCGGGGGGCGATACCGATTTTAGCTATGCCGATATTCCATATGGTGTCGTTGATGGTGACGTGGCCTGGGTTGATGTTTATATCGGCTGTAAGCGGCTGCCTCGACACTTTGGCCGATGATGTATGCTCGTCGTCAGGATGCCCCAGTAGAGTGTTGAAACTTACTTCGCCGCTGAAATCGGCTTCGCGGTCTATGCGCCATCCTATGCGCGAGTCGATAGAGTTGGTAATTGCATGGGCATCGAGGCTGATCGTGGCTGTGCCTTTCTTTGTCGGAAAGGCGGTGGCGATGGCGAGTGTGCCGCGCGGCGACGAGCAGCTGTCGGCGCTGATGTCGATATGGAGCGAAGTGTTTTCGAGCAATCGGTTTTTCTGTTGCAGATACGGTGCGTTTACGTCAAGCGCCATGTCGTGACGGTTGAGAGTGCCGTGGATCTCCACCGGATAGATTACGGCTATCGGCAGGGAAGCCGGCTGACCGATGGGTCGGTGGTCTTCAGTTTTATGTCCAGAGTTAGAGAGTCGTTGGCCGCATACATGGTGTCGGCCTTGGGTGTCGGGCTCTGAAACAGTGCCGGCAGCAGCGCGGCGGCGCTTTCGCGAAGTATGTGGGTGGCCGATCCTACAGTGAAATGTCCGTGAAGTGTCGCGTCGGCCATGTCAGAGACAAGGCGTATGGTGCGTTCGGTCGAATCTCGTTCGGCTTCAAGGCGTATGTTGGCTATGTCTATGTCGCGCGCGGTGGATCCGCCGAACGACAGACGGCTTATGTCGATATGACCGGTGATGTCGTCGATCCGGCTCCTTCGAGATCCACGTCGGCGGTAAGCGATGCTATATGGCTTACGGGCAGTTTCAGATTCGGGATCGTCGAGAGGTCTACACGGCGCAGGTCGGCTCGTGCGGTGAGCCGTGAGAAGGGGAGTGTGGTGAGTGCTTCTATCTCGAAGTCGAGTGCGGGATTGTCCGATGATGCGGTGATTTCGAGGTTGGTGCCGTCAAAGGCGGCTTCAGCTGTCACATCTGTTATCGTCTGCCCGTTGTAGACCAGTTCGCTGATGCTGGCCTTTGTGCGGCCGGTCATCCGTTTGCCTCTCATCAGTGCCTCGGAGGTGACGGAAAAGCCGGCGTTGCCGATGGCCGCGATCCGCGGAGATGCTCCTTTGGTCAGCATGGCTCCATCGAAGTCTGCGCTTTCGATGGATGCGTTGAGAAGATACCCCTCTTTCACGCGCCGATAGTCCGCTCCAAGTTCCAGTGCTCCCGGGGCGAGGGTCATGGAGGCGGTCAGCCGGCCGTTGTCGGGGGTCAGGACTGCCTCTCCGAGAATGTTTACATTGCCGGCGTTGTGAAGCAGAGTGTCTGCATCATGGCTGAGCTGACGTCCGGTCAGCCGCTCGATAACATCAGTGGCGTCAGAGCCGTCAAGGCCGATGCTGAGGCGCTTGAGATCTGCTGATTTCAATCTGAGGTCAGGATGCATGGCGATTGATGCGTCAGTCCGTAGCCACAGGTGTCCGTCGTCCGATGTGAAATCAAGATCACTCACGTCGACATGCGACATAGTGCCGTGTATGCGTCCGGATATGTTGAATGTGACATCTCTGTCGGCAAGCGAGGGAACAAACGGGTTGAGTGTAGGCAGCGACAGGTGGCTCTCGGGAAGTATTTTCAGGTCTATGGGAACGGAGGCAGGATGTGTCTTCAGACCGGTATAGTCGAATGTGAAGTCGGCAATAGACAGCATCGACAGGGGAGTGGCTATGCTCAGTCCGGCGACTGACAATGATGAGGTGTCGGCGCAGACCTCCGCGTCAAGGCTTTCGAGTGCGAATCCCGAACGTTCGCTGAATGCCATGCGCCTTATCACAGCCTGATATTTGTCGTTCGATATGCGTGGCAGCCGCAGGTCGGCCCTGATGTCCGACAGGGCGATATGGTTGGGATCAAAGCGTCCCGAATCCGCGGGTGCGGCGGTGCTCACGTCATAGCGTAAGGCTGTCCTTCTGATTACTACCGTATTGATGCGCAGATCGTAAGGTCGAGGCTTGTGGATGGTGTCGCGTGGCGAAAGTGCGTCGATCATGGGCTGTATGTTGAGCGGCGCTCCGGCAGAGTCGCGCTGAAGTCTTGCCTCAAGTCCGATGATTTCGGCATAGTTCACCTCCATGCGGCGCTTGAAAATCAAGCTCGTAAGATTGAGTCCGGCGCCGATATGATCGGCACAGATGGCTGTGTCGCCTTCGGCGTCGGTAATTGATACGCGTTTCAGTGTTATGCGGCTGAATGGAGCTATGTTGACGTTGCCTATGCCAACGTTCATGCCGAGCAGAGATGTGAGCTCATGTTCGGCAGTGGTGCGGATTGTGTTCTGCACCCGTGGGATCGAAAGTGCGATGAAAAGTCCTACCGGCACGGTCACAGCCAGTATAATAGCCACCATCACGATGGCTCTCAATATTTTATAGATCCATTTCAATGCCTGTCGGAACGAAGTGCTGCTCTCGTCGGGAAGTGCATCTCGGGAGCGGCTGCAAAGTTACAAAAATTAAGCTTCTTGCCGAATGGAGATTTGTCGTTTTGAGCCTCTGTTTTGGCCAAAAAAGCATAAAACCGCCGGGATATGGTCTGATCACATCGGGTCGACATCGTAGTAGATCTGAGCTGAACGGATCGGACTGCCCGGCACGCTGTGCATCCGTTCGTAGAGATCGCGCAGTATTGTGCGCACTTTGGTCATAGATGCCTCTGTCTCGATCTTGAGCATTATCTTGCGGATATAGAGCTGCTGGATGCGTCCGACGTGTGGCTCTTCGGGACCGTACACACGGTTGCCGAACAGCTGCCGAAGGGCGTGGGTATATGCCACCGCTATGGAGTCGACTTCACGTGGGTCGCGGTGCTTGATGTAGATGTAGATGATGCGGGTGAACGGAGGATACAGAAATTTGCGGCGCTCCTCGATCTCGTAGTTGTAGAATCCGAGATAGTCATGGGAAGCCACGTAGGGCAATACCGGGTGAGCCGGCTGATACGACTGTATGATGACATGGCCCGGAGTGCCGCGGCGTCCGGCTCGTCCGGCCACCTGTTCCATCATGTTGAAGGCTCTCTCGGAGGCGCGGAAGTCGGGGACGTTGAGCAGGGCGTCGGCGCTGAGTATCACTACTGCAGATACGCCTGCGAAATCGAGTCCCTTTGTGACCATCTGCGTGCCGATCAGTATGTCAGCTTTCCTCCCCGAGAAATCGTTGATGATCTGCTGGTAGCTGTCCTTGCTGCGAGTGGTGTCGAGATCCATACGCAGGGTCGTGGCTCCTCCGAAGGCTGCTCCGACTTCGTCCTCCACACGTTCGGTGCCGAATCCGAGCACTTCGATGGCCGGTTCCTTGCAGGCCGGACACACTGTCGGCAGGGGATATTGCGATCCGCAGTAATGACACACAAGCCGGTCGATACGCTTGTGATAGGTGAGGGTGACATCGCAGTGCTCGCATTTCGGCGAGTAGCCGCAGCTGCTGCATTCGGCCACGGGCGCGAAGCCGCGGCGGTTTATAAACACTATGGCCTGTCCGCCGTTGGCTGTGGCATCGGCCACTGTAAGCGAGGCGTCGGCCGACAACGGCCCTTTGACCTCGCCGCGAAGCCGGGCGCGTTTCATGTCGACGACGTTCACTTCCGGGAGAACCGCCGCGCCGTAGCGTTCTGTAAGTTCAACAAGCCCGAAGCGTCCGGTTGTGGCCTTGTAATATGTTTCGACCGACGGGGTGGCGCTTCCCAGAAGAGTCTTGGCGCCATGCATTCTGGCAAGTACCATCGCGGTGTCGCGGGCGTTGTAGCGCGGTGCCGGATCCTGCTGTTTATAGCTTGTTTCGTGTTCTTCGTCGACGATCACAAGACCGAGCGGACCGAAAGGCAGCAGCACCGAAGAGCGGGCGCCGATCACCACGCACGGTTCGTCGGAGCAGAGCAGGCGTTTCCAGATGTCTACGCGCTCGTTGTCGGTGAATTTCGAGTGATATATCACCACCTTGTCGCCGAAGACGCGTTGCAGCCGCTCGGTGAGCTGTGTGGTCAGCGCTATCTCCGGAACGAGGTACAACACCTGACGGCGCTGTCGGAGCACGAAGTCGATCAGATGGATGTAAAGCTCCGTCTTGCCGCTCGACGTGACGCCGCGCAGCAGAGTGACGTTTTTGTCGCGCCATGAGGCATGAATAGCGTTCAGGGCTTCCCGCTGGGGATCGCTGAGAGTCGGTAGCGATGCGGTCACGAGTCCGTTGTATCTGAATCGTCCGATCTCCTTCCGGTATATCTCCACAATGCCTTTCTGCTGTAGGGCCTTAAGGATCGGCAGATTGATGTCGGCTCGTTCGCATAGAGCCTTTACCGCTACTTCGCTGGGTTCGCCGCGCATGATTCCCGACATGTCGGTCAATGCGAGAAGCGCGGCTTCCTGTCGGCGTGCCGACGCTACGGCATCGAAGGCGCGGTGGAGCGCTTCGGTATCGCCGTGGCCAAATGCCATACGCACGTATGTTTCGCGCCGTGGCGCGTAGCGTTCTACCAGTTTCTCGCTGACGGCTACAGCCTTCTTGTCGATCATGCGGCCTATCAGGGCATTCACGCCGGTGAATCCGGTCAGCTTCTCGATATCGGCTACGGTCAGCCGTTTGGCCGCATGGTCGAGCGTCTGAAGCACTATCACTTCACGTTCCGACAGCCGGGCCTGTGGATCTTCTTCGAAGTCAGGCACCGGCTCTACGTATGTTTCGCTCTCCACTTTGAGACCGGCCGGCAGAGCGGCCTTCATCACTTCGCCTACGGTTGCCAGGTAGTAGTCGGCAATCCAGTTCCACAGCTGGATCTGCGGTCGCTTTATGATCGGGGAGCCCGAATCGAGCACCGCCGCGATGGCTTTCAGTTCATATCCTTCAGGCTTGCGGTCGCTGACGGAATCGACTATGCCGGTGTAGAACTTGCGTCGGCCGAAAGGCACGATGACCCTCGCCCCGATACGCAGCTGCCGCTCCGCTTCGGGGGGCACCTCGTAAGTGAATCCACCCTGTAGCGGGAGCGGCAGTATTACTTGTGCGTAGGTCATCGGCGGTCAAGTCCGAGAGCGAAATAGCGCCAGAGCGGAGCCGCCATGAGAGCCTGTTTCATCCTGTCTGTTGAGAGCAGGGTCAGCAGTTCGTCGCGTGTCAGCAGGCGTACGTCGATATCCTCGTTGGCATCGAGATGCTGCTGTGATGTGCGCTCTACTCCGCGGGCTATATAGCAGTATGTCAGATTATTCGTGACGCTCGGATTGCCGGAGATTATGCATCCGAGTTCCCACTCTCCGCCGGTGTATCCGGTTTCCTCCTCAAGCTCGCGCCGGGCGGCGTCGAGCGGGTCTTCTCCCTCCTCGACCACGCCGGCACACAGTTCTATTCCCACCTGTCCCAGACCGTGGCGATATTGCTCTACCATCACGTATCGGCCGTCGGCCGTAACGGCGATGACGTTGATCCACGAAGGGTATTCGAGCACGTAGAATTCGTCGTTGACACGTCCGTCGGGAAGTTCCACGGTGTCGCGCCTGGCTGTGAGCCACGGACGCCGGAACAGATATTCCGACGAGAGGGTCTTCCAGCACTTGCTGTCGTCAGTCTTGAGATTGTCCATCGGTGAGGATGTAGCGGAGAAAACTGTTCAGACGAGGGAGTTGCGGCGGGTCCAGTCGACGAGTTCGTCGACTTTGGCGAATGCCATGCCGGTCACTGTGTCGGCGCAGCCGTAGTATACAGCCATGCGGCCGGTGGGAGCGTCGACGAGGGCGGCGCAGGGGAATGTCACGTTGGGCACATCGCCTGTCAGCTCATAGATCTCGCGCGGAGAGATCAGATAAGGGCGCTGCGGGCTATCACCTCCCACGGACGGTCGAGGTCGAGCAGAGCCGATCCGAAGGCGTAGACATAGCCGTTGCAAGAGCGGAGCACGCCGTGATAGAGCAGCAGCCAGCCTTCGGATGTCTCGATGGGCACGGGGCCGGCGCCGATCTTCATGCACTGCCATGCGCTCTCTTCGAAGCGTGCGGGAGCCATCACGTGGCGGTGGTGTCCCCAGAATTCCATGTCGGGCGATTCGGAGTAGAAAATGTCGCCGAAGGCGGTGTGGCCGGTATCGCTTGGACGTGAGAGCATGGCATAACGGCCATTTATCTTGCGGGGGAACAGCACACCGTTGCGGTTGTATGGCAGAAATGCGTTTTCAAGCTGGTGGAAGGTGCGGAAATCTTCGGTCCAGGCCACTCCGATAGTGGGGCCGTGATAACCGTTGCACCAGGTCACCCAGTAGCGGTCGTCGATATGCGCCACGCGCGGATCGTAGCCATATTCCCAGGCGGCTATTTCGGGATCGGCGCCGGTCAGCACCACGTCGGATTTGTCGATATGCCAGTTGATGCCGTCATGGGAGAATCCCGGATGAATGCGCATACGACGGTTGGTGTCGTCGACTCTGAACACTCCGGCAAATTCCCATCCGTCGCGGCCATAGGGCACCACGGCCGAGTTGAAGATGCTGTTGGATGTCGGCAGAAGGTCGCGGGGTATCACGGGGTTGGCCGAGTAGCGCCACATGACGTGGTCGCATCCCTGCGGGCGGTCCTGCCATGGAATATTGGGGATGGCTTGTCCTTTGATTTCGAGTGCCATAATGTTTGATTTTGTGTATGTTCGTATTAAATTTATTCAAATCTGTAGGTGATGGTGCCGGTCTGTTCGACGGCGGCATCAAGATCAACTGAAAAACGCGAGCGCATGGCCGCTTGTTCACAGCTTCGCCGGGCTGCGGGCTGGGATGCGACGGGACCGGTGCCGGTGGCATACGATGCCGCAATGACATGACCCTGGCGGTTGACGCGCACGGTGATGGTGATGGTGCCGGTCTGTGTGCCGGCCGGTTTTTCCCACGAAGAGAGCGTGCGTCCCTTGAGGTTTGTCCCGGGAGTGCCGCTCAATGCTCCTGACGATGCGTTGCCGTCGGGCGAGCCGGTGCTCCCTTTTGCCTGCGTCGATCCCGGCTTAGTGCCTCCGAAGCTCACCCGCGAATTGATGCGGTCGGCGGCTTCTTTCTGCTTGCGCTCTCTCTCCTGCTCCTCAAGCTCGGCCTGTGTCGGTCCGGTCTTCTCAGGCTTCGGTTTTCTTTTGGTCTTCATCGGCGACTCCTGCTCGCTGCTCACCACCGGTGCCGTTTCAGGCGCGGGAGTGCCGGTGTCGGTCAGATCGTCGGCTTCGGGAGCTGGCTGTTCGGCGGCCTCCGGCGCGGGTCGGGGATCGTTGAGCTCTGGCTGCGGTATGTCGCCGGCCATCACATATTCGCCGGCAAGCAGCAACTCGGCGGAGTCGACCGGAGGCCACACCCGAGGCTCGTCGCCGTTGTAACGCAGGCGTGCCGTGAGCAGGGCGAGAAGTATCAGCCCCACTGTGATCAGGGTGGCTGTCAGCGCTTTGATGCGTCGCCGGCGGTCATCGCGGTTCATGGGCGTGAGGGCTTGGCTGAGGAGGGCGCGGGCTTGGTGGCGAGCACCATCTTCAGGTTGTTTTGCGCGCCGAGTGTCAGCACGTCGATAACACGGCCGTAGGGCACGGCCGCATCGGCGTAGACGGCGATATACTGCAGGTCGGGCTGCTCTTTCATCACGAGCTGCAGGAAGGCCAGAAGCTGATCCTCGGCCACAGCCTGCGGTTCGCTGCCGTCAAACGATGCGTAGATCACCTGATCGGCGTCGATATACACCCTTGTCGAGGGTTTGATCGGCGTCTGCTCCGAACTTTGCGGCAGAGTTATCTCAAGGGCGGTGGGAAACACGAATGTCGACGTCACCATGAAGAAGATAAGCAGCAGAAATATGACGTCGGTCATCGAGGCCATCGAGAATAGCGACGTCATGTCGTATTGACGCTTTAGTGCCATGGTCGGATTGTGGTCAGGAGGGTTCGTTGAGAAGGTCCATGAACTCCATGGTCTTCGCTTCCAGGACGTTCATGATGCCATTGATGCGTGCCACGAGATAGTTGTAGGCAAAGAGGGCTATGATACCCACCACCAGACCGGCCACGGTGGTGACGAGAGCCTCGTAGATGCCTCCGGCGAGCACGTCGATGTTGGCCGACGATCCTGCGCTGGCGAGGTTGTAGAACGCTTCGACCATGCCCATTACCGTGCCAAGAAAGCCTATCATCGGCGCGCCGGCCGCGGTGGTGGCGAGCCAGGGGAGTCCCTTGCCGAGGCGGGCCACTTCGATGTTGCCGGTGTTTTCGATCGCCACGAGCACGTCGTTCATCGGGCGTCCGATGCGGCTGATGCCTTTGTCGATTAGGCGGGCGTATGGAGTGTCGGTCTGAGCGCACAGACGTCGTGCCGACTCAAGCTCGCCGTCGATTATATAGTCCTTGATGCGTTGCATGAACGATTTGTCCTCATGTGCGGCGCGGCGTATGGCTATGGCGCGCTCGAAGAACACGTAGATGGCCACCAGCGCCAGAAGCGCGAGAGGTATCATCACCAGTCCGCCCTCGATGCAGAGCTGCCACACCGAGAGGTCGGCGGCGGGTGCGGCGGCTTCGGCGCCCTGTGGCAGGGCTGTGGTGTCGGTCATTGCTATGGCTGTGGTGGCAGTGGTGTCGGCTATTGCCGCTGCGGTGGCCTGAATGGATGTAAGTATGCTCATTGGTCAGTCGGATGTGGGTTGCTTTGAAGTCTGTTGTCATTCGGCCGGAGCTGCTGGACGCAGGCATTCGCGATAGGCGGCTATCGTGGCCGGAAGTCCGAGATAGAGAGCGTCGGATATCAGCGCGTGACCTATCGACACTTCGTTGAGATAGGGCACTCTCTCGTGGAAAAACGCCAGGTTGGCGAGACTCAGGTCATGGCCGGCGTTGACGCCCAGGCCGCATCCGTGGGCGGCGCGGCTCGCTTCGACAAACGGAGCCACGGCGGCTTCACGGTCGGAGGCGTAGGCGTCGGCATAGGGCTTGGTGTATAGCTCCACGCGGTCGGCTCCGGTCTTGGCGGCGAGTTTTATGGCCTCGGGATCGGGATCCACGAAGATGGATGTGCGTATGCCTGCGTCGCGGAATTTCTCGACGGTCTCGGTGAGCATCTCCATATTGGCGCCTACGTCCCATCCGGCCGACGAGGTCAGGGCGTCGGGAGCATCGGGCACGAGCGTCACCTGCTCGGCTTCACTGTCAGCACGAGCTTGATGAACTCGGCCGAAGGGTATCCCTCGATATTGAATTCGGTCTTCACCGCCGGACGAAGCTGTATGACGTCGCTGCGGCGTATGTGGCGCTCGTCGGGCCGCGGGTGCACGGTGATGCCGTTGACGCCGAGTTTCTCGCATTCTATGGCGAAGCGCACCACGTCGGGCATGTTCTCTCCGCGCGAGTTGCGCAGCGTCGCTACTTTGTTGATATTCACACTTAAGTTAGTCATTGCCATGGGCGTTGTTCCGTTGAGAAAAACATATTGCGCATCATAAGCGTTGGATTTACAGAGCAATGTCGGGAAATTTCTGTAAATTTGCACTTCGAAATGCGAACGCAAAAATAGTCAGAAATAATCATAATATAAAAAGTTTGGCCTCAAAAGATAATACGATACTTTGCAAAGATCCGTTTTTCAGCCTGTTGCAGCCCGATGATCCATCGACGTCGGCCGGCAGCGACCTGTCGGTGGTGTGCCGGCGCGACGACTACAGTGCCTCGCGCATAGCACGGGCCTGCGAGGACGTCGACGCGCAGCTGCTCGCCCTTTCGGTCGGCCGGCGCGGAGGTGATTGCGACGACGGCACTCTGCACGTAGATCTGCATATCGACCTGGCCGACGCCACCGCCGCAGCCCGGTCGCTTGAGCGCTACGGCTACAGGGTGGTGGATCTCCGCCACGAAGGGGGAGTTCCCGCGGCCGACGGACTTTCGGAGCGTATCGACGGACTGCTGGCGCTGCTCAATGTGTGAGCGCCGCCGACGTCGCCCGCGATAGATTTCCATCAGATACACAACCAATCCATATACCATATAGCCCAATGAAAATAGCCATATTCGGCAACTCCTATCAGGATGAGCACGCCGACGGACTGCGCCGGCTGTTCGGCGCGCTTGGCCGTGCCGAGGGAGTGACGCTGGCCATACAGCATGCCTACGCCGATTATCTCCGCACTGTGCTCGGCGACGCCATGCCTGTCGCCGAACTGTTTGATCCTACCTGCGATTTCAGCGCCGGCCTGGCCTTGAGCATCGGCGGCGACGGAACTTTTCTCCATACGGCATTTCACGTGGGCGACAAGCAGATACCTATAATGGGCATCAACACCGGACATCTCGGATATCTGTCGGCGGCTCCGCTGGCCAATGCCGGAGCCATCGTGGAGGCGGCCGTGAGCGGCGACTATCTGGTGGAGGCGCGCACCATGCTGTCGGTGAGCCGCTCCTCTGAGCCGGAGGCCGGGAACGGGGAGTGGCCTTGCGCGCTCAACGAGGTGGCGATACTCCGTCAGGCGTCGGCCTCGATGATAGCCGTCGACACTACGGTCGATTCGCAGCCGCTCGCCCGATACCTCTGCGACGGCCTTATTGTGGCTACCCCACCGGAAGCACGGCCTACAACCTGTCGGCCGGAGGCCCCATACTGGCTCCCTCGGCGCCGAGCTGGGTGCTCACCCCGTGGCGCCCCATTCGCTCAACATGCGCCCCATCGTGGTGGCCGATTCGGCAGTGGTGGAGGTGGAGCCGCATTCGCGTGCCGGATTCTTCACCCTGAGTATCGACGGCATGGTGTGGACGCTCCCCGAGGGAACGCGTCTGCGCATCGCCCGGTCGAAGTTCCACACCAATGTGGTGCGTCTGCGTGGCACCACCTTCACCGACTCTCTGCGTGAGAAACTCCTCTGGGGCGTGGCTCATCAGTAAGCCTCGGCCCGGATATCACAGATAGATATCACAGATATATGCAAGAGCGCCCACGGTCCGAGACCGTGGGCGCTCTACGCATATGACCGTATGGTCAGTGAGGATGGTTTACTTCACCACCGCCTTGACGGCCTTGCCCGAGGCGAGGCGCACGATGTAGATGCCGCGGGGGAGTCCCTGTGGATTCACACGGCGTCCGGCGATGTCGAAGGTCTGCGCGCCCTCGGGCACGATGATCGAGTTGCCCTCCACGCGCACGCTTCCGGCCTCCTGATCGGCACCCACGCCGTCAATGCCTGTCACTTCGGGCTTGAACTTGATCTGGTAGTCCCTGACTGACTCCGCTCCGGGGCGCTTGCCGCTCTCGAGGGCGTAGGCCTTGATCTGTCCGTTGATGACGGCCTGCGTGTCGTTGGTGAGTGTCAGCGGTCCGTTGTAGAGCTTCTCGGCGGCTCCGTCGAGCGAATAGTAGATTGCCGCTCCTTCGGGTCCGTTGATGGTGATGACGGTCAGTGCCTCCTGCTTCGTCGACGGTGATGGTGACGTCGCCCGAGAGGTATTCTCTCACTACCGACGCTTTGGCCTCATGCGAGGGGAGCATGTCGTCGGCTGTGGCGCGTGCGAGTATCTCGCCCGATGCTGTGGCGTCGAAAGCTCCGGTGTAGGGGTTCCATGTCTTGCCTCCGTCGAGCGAATACTCGATGGCTGCACCCTCTGTGTCGCAGGTGATGCTGACGGTGGTCTTGTCGAGGAACGCAGCCTCGGCGGGAGTGATCACGGGGAGTGCCACACGGTCGATGGCCTGCGATGCGGTGAGGTAGATCACCGGCTTGTCATTTTCGGGCGAGCACGTAGCCTGTGAGCTTCCATGCCTCGGCGTCACCCTCGGGGATGGCGGCGAATGTCGGGTTGATGGTGTAGATTTGCCCTCGGCGTCGGTGGCGTTGCCTTCGGCCACGGTGACTCCGAAGAGTGTGGCGGGCGCGGGGGTAGCGATGGCATAGCTTTCGTCCTCGTCGAGCAGCTCGGCGTCGGCGTCGATCTCATGGATGGATGCCTTGTGGGCGTTCTTCCTGACAAGCACGATGTCGGCGAGATACTTGCCCTCTTCGGCCTCGGCCGGAGCGGCAGCCACCACGGCGAGATTACCCTCTTTGTCGGCGGCCATCACCGTTCCCTTGGCAGCAGCCACCACTTTCAGATGCTTGCGGAAGTGGTAGAGATTCTTGGCGTTGTCACCCCCGGCCACCTCGGCGAGGCTGCCCGCGTCGGTAGAGAGCTTTGTGAGTGTGATCGTGGTGGGACTTCCTTCAAGCACTCCCGGTGTGGAGCGTTTGATCATCACCTTGGTGTCGGCATCTATGCCCTTGAGCTTTTCCGGATCGTAGGCCTCCTGTGTGCCATCTCCGACGGTCATCTTTATGACAGCTCCGTCGGGAGTGTCGGTTGTCAGATCCATACGTTTGATGAACTCATATGATTCACCCTTGATCTCAACCCCGTCGGCAAAGAAGCGTGCGGGGCGGTCTGCGGGCGTGGGTTCGAGCTTCTCCACCTGTATGGCATATTTGCCGTCGGTGTGCTTGCGGAGTATGCCGATGACGTTGAAGTGCTCTGTTCCGGCTGCCAGATGGTCGGCGAGCTGCTCTTTAAGGCTCTTCGCCGGCTCGGCGGTGTCATCGCCGGCAGTGGTGTCGTCGGCTTCGTCGGCGAGCGCCATTACGGCTTCGGTTTCCGGCTCTGAGGGAGCCTGGTCGGTGCCGAACATATCCCAGAGCAGCGTCACTCCGTCGGCGGTGAACTGTGCGGTGTAGTCGTCGGATGCAACAGCTTTGGCCACCTGCACCTTCATGACATTCATCTCGGCGTCGAGCAGATCGTCCGTGAGGGTTATCTTTTCGGGGTGGTTGTCGGGATGCTCTTCAAGCGTGCTGAGAGCCACCGTTACGGAGCGGTTTACGCAGTTGTTCTCGCCCATTACCGGATTTCCATCCTTATCGGTCACAGGTTTGCCGTCAGAATCGCGTAAGGCCATATAAGGGATGAACCTGGGAGTGCCTTGTACGTAGCCGGGTACGGATACTTCTCCTGCAAAGGGACTGTCGGTGGTGAGTGAAAAGAGCCGAGGATGCGAAGAAGTTGCCGAGTCCGGTGAGGTCTACGTCGAGATTGCCGGCATTGTCGATGGTGACTTTGCCTATGAACTTGCGGATCTCATCGCCGACTTTTATTCCTCTGCCATAATAGTTCCATAACTCGTTGCCTCCATAGGCGGCATAGGTGACGGGGAATCCTGTCCTGCTGCTTTCAGTATATTTGTATTGCCAGTTGTCATTGTCATGTACGAGAATATACGAGTCCTTGAACGCTGTGACTGTGTCGCCGGCATTGGCCGGATTGAGCGGCAGATCCTTGTCGACATCGCGCAGCTGCAGTATCTTTCCGTTGCGGGCAACGACGGCGAATCGTCCGTTGAATCTCACGTAGCATGCTTGGTCAGTGCTGAGCGTGCCCTCCTGAATCTTTTTGCGGAATTCCTCGATCGACACTACCTCCGGGCCGGTCTGCACAGCGTCGCGGATCACAATCTTCAGTTTGTCGCCCTCATTTGTCCTGTTGTATTGAGGGTTTGTCGCGTAGGCATATGCATAGACGGTGGTGCTGCCTGTGTTTTGGTCGAATTTCAGATCGCGGGTGTCAAATGAACATATGTGGGATGAAGTTTCGGATGAAGTTCCGGAGTAGATGCTTTTGCCGTTGTTGTCTTCTATTGTGAATGTGAACGCCGGAACAGTTTCGGATGTCGACGGAGCTTTTATATTGAACGACAGTTCGATTCTGCCGTCCTTGCTGTCATGTGTGTACTGCCACGCTTTGGAGCCGTCGGCCTCAACGATCTCTTGATATTTATGCTTGTCGACATCGTTGATATTGATTTCAGGTGTTGGAAACGGAGCATAGATGTTGCCTGATCGGGGGCGAGATAATAGGTCTTCGTGTCCGGGTCATATTCCACGATGGCGACCATGCTGTAGGTTTCAGTGGTGGTTAGAGCATTGATTTCTTCATCCGAAGGTGTATTCCATCTAAAATGTCCGAGACCGGCAGCTCCGAGAGCACCTTTTGTCGTCGAACCGTAGCGGATGGCGATTCTCTTTTCGCCTGTGGCTTTTGACAGACGGAATGAGTTGTCGGTTCTGTTCCAGTCGGTAAGTCCTCTTACTATGACTGCCTTTCCAAAGAGGTCGGGCGTGATGTCGTCGGTTTCATGAAATCCTATGAATCCTTTGATCTGTGTGTCAGTAAAAACGAATTGACTGAATTCCTGTTCATTGTCCTGATACGGAACCTGGGCTTCTGTGCCAAGCAAAGGATAATAATCTTCAGGCTCCTGGGATGTCATGTCGCGCACTACGATCACCGGATTTTCCCCGTCGTTGTAGTAATATTTGCCTATGACCATGTTGGGTTTCATCAAACTCAATACCGGCTTTGACATGTTGGAACCATAATTTTGTGGTGAGAAGGTGTTGATAGGAAAATATGGATCCGCTTGTTTGGCACGCCGGGATATTAGTTTGACTGCGACTCCGTTGACGTCGCGGACATAAACAGCGTTGGTGTACTTGTTGTTGTTATCCTGAGGATATACGAGGGTGTGCGCTCTTATCAGCAGGGGCATGTCGAGCAGCACAATCTCGCCATTGTTCTCGAGCTTGTGCAACTCGGCAAGATCCGATATAACCTTGGGATGGATTACTTTGGTCGCGATCTGAGCGACTTCCGATGCATATGTCGTATCTTTGTATGGCGACTCAACGCGTGCATAATAATACGCGCTCTCGACCGATTCAAATGGTGCTGTGTACGTCTTTACATTATCGGCAGTCCAGTCGATAGTCGTGACGTCATCAAGTTGTGTCTTTGACTCGATATATTTGATCGTATGGTCGGTGTAGTCATCGGTCTGCGATGCCATAGTGATGGTTATAGGCAAGCGTGAAAGCCATTTGCCGTCGGTGAATTTGTTGTTCTCAAGATTGGTGGTAATAACCGGTGAGGCAGGCGGGTTGGGGGCATCTGTCGAAATCTCAAGCTCCACGCCGCTGATATAGGCAAGAACGGCATTCCCGTTGTATGTTTTGGATTTGTTGGTAGTAGTTCCATTTTCAGGGACGGTTGATGTTCCAGTAACGTAATATAATAGGTTTTTTGAGATGGTTTTTCGAGGGTGATCCATTTGTCTGTGTCTGCTGACATTCCGGTTCCGCATCCGAAACTGATACATCGTCTTGGCCCGGGGTTCTTCGTATCTATTTTTTTGCTTTCAGCAGTATTGGTTATGCTGATGTCGTATTTTTCAGTTGAAGCGTTGAAGCAGGTGGTTATGTTACGTCCTCCAAAAAATGCCATAGGAAATGTATTAGTTTGGTTCTGTCCCATGGAGTATAGCGTGATGCTATATGTCTTTGCAGATGATCCGTCATCCATTTTGTATTTTTCGGGGTCGGGATACACTCGGAATTTGGTGCCTATATATAGTCCAAGGGCTCTTGTCGTGTCTGTGGCAACTTCGAGAACATTAGTTCCGCATGTGGATGTCTTACAGATTTCGAAGATTATATCGCCTACTTTGATGAATTCGGTGCTTGGGCTTTAGTCTTTGCAAGTTTGAAGGCTGCTGAACCTTTCTCTTCCCATTCACCGCTGGTCGGGTTCTTGTAGTAAATTTTGTCACCTTTAGGACTTCTGCTGAAACTGATAGTCTTTTTCAGCGGCGCATCGTCGTTTGTTTCCTGGGCGGTGGCGGGGTGTGGCGA
>PDYJ01000041.1_pt1 | contig 19160 bp, 24 predicted proteins | sample 1430841 | NCBI WGS metagenome assembly PDYJ01 (sample SAMN07237672, study PRJNA390542) | Gut metagenome, whole genome shotgun sequencing project. | isolation source: fecal pellets | host: Mus musculus | place: USA: New York, NY | collected 2016-10 | reverse complement strand
CCGATCAAAGGTAAGATCATCACCAGCAATCTTTGCTCTGAGATCTTGCAAGTTCAAACACCATCTTTAGTTAATAATCAACAAGGCTATGATGTCTTAGGAACTGATATCAGCTGTAACTTGGGCTCGACTAATATCACTAATTTGATGGACTCCCCTGATTTTGGGCGCTCTGTCGAAGCCATGACACGCGCTTTGACCTTTGTGACCGATCATTCAGATATCGATGTTGTCCCATCTGTGCAACACGGCAACCGCCAAGCTCACACGATCGGTCTAGGCGCTATGGGCTTACATGCCTTTTTAGCTAAAAATCAAATGCACTATGGTTCACCAGAAGCTTTGGAATTTACCAGCTTATACTTTATGTTGCTCAACTACTGGACCTTAGTTGCTTCCAACAAGCTCGCCAAAGAACGCCAAACTAGCTTTGTTGGTTTTGAAGAAAGTGATTATGCTAATGGTAAATACTTCACTAAATATTTGACAAAAGACTTTACACCACATTTTGAAAAAGTCAAAACACTCTTCAAAGATATCTTCATTCCAACTAAAGCCGATTGGGAAAAATTGAGTCAAGCAGTCAAACAAGATGGACTCTACCATCAAAACCGCTTAGCCGTAGCACCAAATGGTTCGATCTCATATATCAATGATACGACTGCATCCCTTCAACCGATCATCAACAAGATCGAAGAACGCCAGGAAAGAAAGATCGGTAAGATTTATTATCCTGCACCATATCTTTCAAACGAGACTTTACCATACTACACTTCGGCTTACGATCTAGACATGCGTAAAGTGATCGATACTTATGCATCCGCACAACAACATGTTGATCAAGGAATGAGTTTAACGCTCTTTATGCGTTCTTCGATCCCAGCTGGACTCTATGAATGGAAAGATGGCCGAACTGATAAGATGACGACTCGTGACCTCTCGATCCTTCGTAACTATGCTCACCATAAACAGATCAAGTCGATCTATTATGTCCGCACGTTCACTGATACACAAGATGAAGTCGGAGTCAACGAATGCGAAAGCTGTGTAATTTAGTGAGGTATTTGGAAAATGGAAAACTATAAAGCAATCAACTGGAACAATTTAGAAGACCAGATCGATAAAGCAACTTGGGAAAAATTGACCGAACAATTTTGGTTAGATACTCGGATCCCTCTTTCAAATGACTTAGCCGATTGGCGGGAATTTTCCGCTGCTGATAAAGATGTTGTGGCTAAAGTCTTTGGGGGCTTAACATTATTAGATACTTTGCAATCTCAAGATGGGATCGCAGCGCTTAAAAAAGATATCCGGACGCAACAAGAAGAAGCCGTCTTCAACAATATCGAATTTATGGAATCAGTGCACGCTAAGAGTTACTCCTCGATCTTTTCAACTTTGAATACGCCTAAAGAGATCGCAGAGATCTTTGCTTGGACTGATTCAAATGAGATCTTGCAATACAAGGCACAAAAGATCAATGATATCTATCAAAACGGAACACCTTTACAAAAGAAAGTTGCTTCCGTATTCTTGGAAACATTTCTCTTTTACTCTGGTTTCTACACTTCACTCTACTGGTTAGGGCATAATAAACTCGCTAACGTAGCGGAGATCATCAAGTTGATCTTGCGTGACGAATCTGTACACGGAACTTATATCGGCTACAAGTTCCAATTGGGCTTTAACGAATTATCCGAAGAAGAACAAGAAGAATTCAAAGGCTGGATGTATGAACTTTTGTATGATCTCTACGAAAATGAAGAAAAATACACCCATTTACTCTATGATCAAGTCGGCTGGAGCGATGATGTTTTGGTCTTTTTACGTTACAATGCTAATAAGGCTTTGATGAATCTAGGGATGGATCCGCTCTTCCCTGATACCGCCGAAGATGTTAATCCTGTCGTTATGAACGGGATCTCAACTTCGACTTCCAATCATGACTTCTTCTCCCAAGTTGGTAATGGTTACTTACTTGGTAACGTTGAAGCTATGCAAGACAGTGACTATGAATTTTAATACCCTATAAATAACAAAGTTCCCATCATGAGGTGAAACTACGCCTCATGATGGGAACTTTGTTATTTACTGTAATTTGCAATTATCACCAAAAGTAAAAAACATCCAGGCATACACCTGAATGTTCAATGTCTATTGTAAAAATCTCGGTAAGAGCAAATTACGTCTGTTGTCCTTTTTGAGATGTTTTTGGTTGACAGTCATCGTCACCAAGATCATCGCATCGACTAGCGAAGTCCGTTTCCGATAAGCCGTATATTTGGCGCTCCATTTCGTAACATATTTGTTCTTATAGGAACGTAAACCTTGAAAAGCATAGAAACGATCACCATATTCAAAGATAAAGCGCGCAACTCGTTCACCGATAAAGCTAAAGCGTGATTCACCAACATTTGATAACGGCGCCATCCCCATATCAAAGTATTCATAGCCCTGTTCTTTTCCATACTCGAATAAACTGATAAAGATCTTATCCATGATCCCAGAAGGTGCATCTTGACTGTGACGCATCAGATCGATCGATAATGTCTTTTCATCCATTGGCATCATCGACGCAAATGCGACCAGTTTCCCTGAAGCATCACGGATCAAACAGACTGGAGCTTCATTCAAATAATCTTCATCAAAGAAGCCTAGTGAAAAACCCTTTTCTACTTGTTTACCTAACCAACTATCCGAGACAGCTTGAAGTTCAGCTATCAACTCATCAGTAAATGGTGGTTCAACAAAGCTAAATTCATAGCCTTCACGTTCAAATTTGTTCATCAAAGCACGTTGCGCCCGCCGTTTTTTACCTTGGAGCGTAAATTCACTGAGCTTGACCAAGCCTTCTTCACCCGTCTTGATAAAGTCAAAGCCGTATTCATGTAATAACATCGTAAAGCTCTCATTGATCTCATAAAAGACCAATTGATAGTCATAATTATCCGCTTCTTGCATGAACGCTTGAACAGCTTCTTGGAGATAAGCATGATCTCCCACCGGTTCACCCATGATGATCAATTTATCGGTCTTGATCCGGTACATGAAAAAGAGTTTATCTTCGCCGTCTTCTGTGTAAAAATATAACTCTTTATCCTGCAAAAAGGCTAGGTGACTAACTTCATTACCGCCAAATTTTTCGATCACCGCACGCACCCGTTTTTTATCAAAACCAGCATTTGCAAAAATATCTTTCCCACTGCACAAATAGTTACTGATCAATAATAAAACACACGCTGCAAGTAAAAGACCTAAAAAGCCAGAAAGCCAGATACTTTGCGCCGGAAATAAAAAGATCGTTGGCACACGATGATGATTGATATAACTTGGTGAGTTGATAAACCCAACGATCGCATACAAGAAAAAGATCCCAGCAAAGATCGAGCCGTCCACGATCTTTTTAGTGATCGAATAGCGTAGTTGCTTACGGTAGAGCTCTTTACGTGACAAGGCGACCATCACTAAGATCACACCTAAAAAGATAGCTAAAGTTGGGGTATAAACGCGCCACAAAGTATTAACGATCCCGATCACTAAAACGATCAAGGTCGGCCAATATGCTTTTTTGACCTTAGCTTCGATCCCACGCGCCATCCCGATCAAGGCAAATGCAAATACGATATCAGTCAACTGGTTAATAAATAAAAAGGTGTACGGATATAGTTTTGCTAAAAATGAATTTGAATATGCCCAATTAGGAATAGCTGCTTCTAATAATAATAAGATCCCAGAAACATATAAAAAAGCGGTCAATAACATATGGGCCGTCTTTTGCAAGATCAACTTAGGGATCCCATTTAACTTATGATTGACTTGACTGCCTGCATAGTGGACAAAAAAGCTCAAGCCGATCCCAAAAGGAATGATGTAATAAAACAAACGGAAAAACAAGAGCCAGATCACGGCTTGTTCCGTCGTGACGCCAAATGGTAGTAATCCGATCATCATGAAAACATCAAATGAGCCTAGGCCCCCTGGCACCATAGAGATGATCCCTAATACCGATCCTGTAAAATACAACGCTAAGACAGCAGCATAATTCGCATGTATTCCGAGTTGTTCACCGATAAAGATGAAAAATAACGCTGCAAAACCCCATTCTAATAATGAAGCTAAGATCAAGATCAGTTCTCTTTTTAAAGTCAGATCCTTAAAGAAATCGCCTTGCTTGAATTTAGTCGTTAAAAACAAGAGCGGAAAATACAAGCCACCACCGATCAGCCAAGGCCAATATCCCTTTAAATGTGGTCCTAGATCAAACCAAAAGATCAAGCCTAGTGAGACCCAACAGTATAGCGATAGTCCTGCTAATAAAAATAAGGCGATCTTAGATAATGCATAGATGACCTGCTTTTTACTAGCATTTTTGTGATAAAAATCAGCCCGTAAAGCTGCTCCTAAAAAGCCACCAAAGCCAGCAATGTTTGTCGCGGTATTGGTGATCCACCCACTGCGTAAGATATACCACGGACTGTATTTATCTGGTAAAAATTTAACGATCGAAAAATCATACAACAGCATAGGACTGACCGCAATAATACCAGCACCAAGCATTAAAATAATGCTAAACAATGATTGATCTGCGAGCCCTTGTTTTACTTGATACCAATCGACCTCGCGAAAAATTTTTCCGATTTCAAAAGTTACAAAGATCAATACTGAAAGGACAAAAATTAATTTCAGAATAGTTGCTCTTTTTTCAACGAAGCTTTTCACCTGCTGAAATGTTTGCTTCATTTTTGTAAGACCCCCTTGTAATTTATACTTTCTTAATTATACCATATGCCCCACTAAAAAAAAGGCCACCCATAACAGGTGACCTTGAGAAGTTATAAACTCCAGTCTTCTTTTGGTCCTATCGGTACGATCCCCGATGGATTTAAGTCTAATTGTCCGCGATAATGATGAACTTTGATATGCTCAAAGTTAACTGTCTCTGCTACGCCTGGTGTATTATACAATTGCCGAACATAGCGCCATAAATTAGGATAAGCACTCAAAAGTTTGAGGTTACATTTGTATAGCCATAAAAGACGATATCAAAGCGTACTAAGAAAGTAAAGAGTTTCCAGTCAGTCTCAACGGGTGCATCACCCAGTAAATACGCCTGGTCTTTTAAGCGCTGTTCTAAATCATCTAGCATCGTAAACACTTGTGCGACTGCTTTTTCATATTCAGCTTGGGTTTTAGCATCTTTAGTCGCATTGACCTTAGCATAAAATGAATCGCAGTAAACATTTAATTCATCGATCTGGGCACGTAAAGCCTTAGGATAGTAAGCGGTGTGATCTCCCGTCAGTTCATCAAAAGCAGACTCTAGCATCCGCATGATGTCCGCTGATTCATTATTGACGATCTGCCCCGTCTGTTTATCAAATAAGACCGGTACACTAGCGATCCCAGTATAATCAGCTTTTGCTTTGGTATAAACTTCTGGCAATGATCTGGCACCAAAGATCGGATCAGCGATCGTGCCTGGAAAATCACTGAATTGCCACCCATCAGCCCCCAATACCGGATCAACGACTGATAGGCCGATATAGTCTTGTAAACCCTTGAGACCACGCATCAATAAAGCCCGATTTGCCCACGGACAACCGTAAGAGACATACAGATGGTAGCGACCCTTCTCAGCCTTAAACCCACCCTTACCAGTTGGCCCGCTGAGCCATCTGGGGTGATCCAATTACGAAAACCGGGATCGACTTGGATATCTTTGCCCTCAGCTCGCAGTTGAGCTAAACTTTTTTGCGTCCATTTACCGTTAACTAAAGTACCCATATTTTGATTTTGACCTCTTTTCTTCACTCATAGTCTTATTGTAGCTTTTTCCTAGCAAATGCTTAACTTATTTGCTTAGTCTCTAAAATCTGTACTTTGACTCAGATCTAGGTGTGCATTTACTTCAGTTACGACCTCATTTAACTTAGCTTGCAGTGCTTGAATCGCTCCACTCCCAAATATAAGCGCACCGGTGGTCGTTTCATTTGAGCGACTTTAACGATCGCTTCGGCTACCCGTTTAGGATCGCCACTTTGGTTGTGATTGAGGCGTTTTAGACCAGCCATCGTGTCACGTACGACTTGATAATCACTAGTCGTTTTAGCTGGCTCTCTCAATGAGGTTTGGTCTAAAAAGTCTGTTCTAACGCCCCCTGGAGCGATCGCTGTCACTTTGATCCCAAATGGTTCTACTTCAGCTGCCAAAGCTTCACTTAACATGATCACTCCTGCCTTAGTTGCCGAATAGATCCTTGCGTTGGCCCGTAACTGTACCTGAGATCGAAGCTAGGTTGATGATGTTTCCTGCCTTTTGCTTTCGCATCTGAGGTAACACGGCTTGCGTCATACTGAGTAAGCCAAAGAAATTAACGTCAAAATTCTTTTTGACATCCGTCAACTCAACTTCTTCGACCGCACCTAACAAGGCGTAACCAGCATTATTGACCAACACGTCGATCCGCCCATACTTAGCAATGACTTGCGCTACAATCGTGTTGATGCTAGTTTCATCAAACTCCATCTCGACTGCCAAAAGTTTTTACTTGTTTCTCCAAGTTCTGTCGCTACGGCTTGAGATAATTTTTGGGAATCACGTGAAGTCCCAACGACGATATTCCCCGCCTTAAGAGCCTCAAGCACGATCTGGAGCCCGATCCCTTAGAAGCACCTGTCACTAACCATACTTTTTGTTCCATTTTCTAAATACCTCACAGCATATCCTAAAATATTTTTTGTATATTTTAGCCTACACATCAAGAACTGTCAATTAAAATCGTGCACAATAAATATTTAAATCTAAAAAAAGACGCATCCCTCAAACGAGAGATACGTCTTTTAGCAAACTGAAAGTAAATCAGTTGAGAAACTCTTATTTAAGAGTAACTTTAGCGCCAACTTCTTCAAGTTTAGCTTGGATTTCTTCAGCTTCTTCTTTAGCAACGCCTTCTTTGATAACGGAAGGAGCGCCATCAACTAAGCCCTTAGCATCTTTCAAGCCAAGACCTGTGATATCCTTAACTGCTTTGATAACTTTAACTTTACCAGCACCTGGATCTGTTAATTCAACATCAAATTCGCTCTTTTCTTCTGCAGCGCCTGCAGCAGCACCTGCAGCTGCAACTGGAGCAGCAGCGGAAACACCGAATTCTTCTTCGATAGCTTTTACTAAGTCGTTTAATTCAAGAATGCTAGCTTCTTTTAAGTCAGCAATGATCTTTTCTGTATCTAAGGCCATTTTAAAATCCTCCATTTTGTAGATAATAATTATATATTTTAATTAAGCGATCAGGATGCGCGCATTAAGCTGCATCTTCTTCTTTGCTGTCGGCAACTGCCTTGACAGCGTATGCGAAGTTGCGAACTGGTGCTTGCAATACAGAAAGCAACATAGAAAGCATACCTTCGCGGTTTGGTAATTTTGCAAGAGCGTGGATCTCTTCCAAGGAAACGACCTTGCCTTCGATCATACCACCCTTGATTTCCAAAGCTTCATGATCTTCTGCGAATTTAGATAAGATACGAGCAGGAGCTGTAACATCTTCATCAGCAAAAGCAACGGCAGTAGGACCTGAGAATGTATCATCAAGACCTTCGTAACCTGCCTTATCAGCAGCACGCTTCAAGTATGTGTTCTTGATAACACGCATTTCAACGCCTGCTTCACGTAATTCTTTACGCAAGTTAGTAACTTCTTCAACCGTTAAACCACGGTAGTCAACTACGACAACAGAACTTGCCTTTTCAAATTTTTCAACAACTTCTTCAACGATCGCAGCTTTTTTAGCGATAATTTCTTTACTCAATTGATTCACCTCCTAGTCATTGTGTCGAAACTCTTTTAAAATAAAAAAGCTCCATGTCCACCAAGACACAGAGAGAATAACCGTAACATTACTCCTCGGCAGGATATTAAGGCTTGCGCCACCTGAGTCTTAGGTAGAATCATATATTGACCTTTAGTATATTACCATGCAATAGATCGTGCGTCAAGGATATTTGCAAAATAAATTTTAAAATCTGCGTACAAATATCGTACAGCATTAGATGTTTGCAATAACGATCAGCACACCCTAGTGTTTTAACCAAAAATATTCTTTAGTTAATAGTCTAACGGGCCCTAAAAAACAAGTGATTTCCTTAATTATCAAGACTCAACTTATGTCACGGTATATTCTTATTAATTCGTCACATTTTCCCAATCATCTTTCAACAATGCATGAATACAACGTCTAATCTCATTTTCTTCTGGATGAATCAAAATTTCATTCTTGATAGATGTAATATCATAGTCATAAACTGTTTTCTCTAGCGCGGTATCTTTAGGATGCAACTTTAATAGCTTAGTCACACTTGGTCGGAGATTACATTTATCACATAAAACCTCAAATCTTTTTGATATTGGTTCATTAAGACGCATCTCCCCGTCTGAGTTTGCACCATGATTTTTCAATATCTCGATCATTACCGCATTGACGTACAGAGCTAATACTTTTTCATTATTCGGAACAATATCGATCAATGAAGCCAACTCGATCAAATCGCTAATTTGGTATTCTGGCTTCTTCTCTAGATCAAATAATCTTCTGCGCCACTCTCCCTCAGTATGAATAGCCTGTATCTTATCCTGTCTCTTACTGTAAAAGTAACCTATACCAGCCCTAATACCGAGATAGCTGTAACAAATGCACTTGTCAATTCCGCTGCTGCGCTTAAGTCTACCTCTTCTTCTGATATTTTAATAACACCACAAGCAAGATAGAAGACTGAAAAAATTTCTATCAGCAATACACCTAAAATCCCAAAACACGCCCAACACTTTATACTATCCTTTATCATCTGCTGCCGAAGTTTATTCCACATCCAGTATAATAACATGGGCAACACAATAACAGCACTAACTACACAGAGTATATAATATAAAACATCATTTCCACTATTCATAAAATTCATACTAACTACTGCTATATAATTGTATTCAAAAAATATAGCCTCACCTTTCATATTTCATCATTAATATTTACGATGTACTAACACGAGTAAAATATTATATCTTGTTTCATCACTAGTATACATTACCTATAAAAGAAAATCTAAATCAGATTTTTCAAATATAAAACGATCCTATGGTATAGTGATATCACTCCAAATAAATATTTAGCCTCGATCAATTACTTAGCTCATCGTCTAGATAATAGTCCATCTTTTAACCTATACCAAAATTGTGATTCCTAAATTATTCTCTAACATATCCTATTTTTTCACAAATCCTTCCTGTATGAAAATTTATAATCCGATTCTTTAGCTATTCTATCCTTGAAGCCAAATTCTTGAAAATTAGGAATAAATACATGAAAATCTTCAAAATCATCAGTCTTATCAAGCGAAATTGCTTTGATCCTATTACCAATAGGAACCACATCATCTTCATTTCTAAAAATCGCTTCAACTTCGTAATAAATTTTAGCATTGACTGATTTTTTTAAATAGTTGCTAACCTTATCTTCAAATAAAGTTGTCCATGATCATTTTTCTTATTACAATTTGCACGCTTAAATTGTGCATAAATATTATATTTATTTCTTGTTCCTTTTTTCTCTTTTGTAAATTGTACCGAAACATATGGAATACAATCAAAAAAAGCATAGGCTAATAAATGGCCTCTGTGGATAGCATCTACACCTATAATGTTACTATTTTTAATAAACTTGATAGGATATCTTTTGTTCTCTATACATTTTTTAGTACTACAAGAAACTATACTTTGTGCGTTTAATCTAACATTAGGATTTGTCAAAGTTACTTTCCAGCCAAAATTTTTTCCTTCTTGTGAATCTAATTTTTCATTAAATCTCATATTTTCTATAAAACCACTGTTTGGATCCAGCACTGGAATATTCCCCATACTCAGTTCAAAATATCTTCCCTTAGAAATATATTCAATTCTTTTTACACCAGATTTTTCAAATAGTTTACAAAAGTCTACAGGATTAAACTTATCATCACTAATTTCTTCAATAATCTTATCACCTTCTCTCCCAAACTTTATACATTCGATTTCACTGTTCATAGCCTATTCTCCCTCGTAAAGTTTTAACATAATATATAACATTTCTTACTATTTCCGCAACAAAAAAGCCGCGGTCAACTGACCACGGCTTTTAAGCGACAAACTTATTCTTATAATGAGTTTGTGTCAAGTGTAACACTTGGTCCAAATGTTGATGCCAAGGAAACATGCTTGATGTATGTTCCTTTAACAGCAGCTGGACGTAATTTAGCAATTGTATCGTAGATCGCTTGGAAGTTGCCAACTAAAGCAGCTTCGTCAAATGATACTTTACCAACTGGCACGTGTACGTTACCATCACGGTCTGTACGGTATGTTACTTGACCGCTCTTAGCGTCAGAAACAGCTTTAGCAACGTCCATTGTAACTGTACCAGTCTTAGGGTTTGGCATTAAGCCTTTAGGTCCAAGTACACGACCTAAACGACCAACTTGTGCCATCATGTCTGGTGTTGCGATCGCAACGTCAAAGTCCAACCAGCCATCTTGGATACGTGCAACTAAGTCATCGTCACCGACAACGTCTGCACCTGCATCCTTAGCTTCTTGAGCTTTAGGACCTTTAGCAAAGACAACAACTGTTTGTTCTTTACCTGTACCGTTTGGTAAAACTAAAGCACCACGTAATTGTTGGTCTGCTTGTTTTGTATCTAAGTTTAAGTTAAATGCAACTTCAACTGTTGCGTCGAAGTTTGCAAAGTCGATTTCTTTAACCAAAGCAACTGCTTCGTTAGCTGTGTAAGCTTTGTCTGCTTCGACTTTTTTAGCAGCTTCTAAATATTTCTTGCTTTTCTTTTTAGCCATTAGTGAGTTCCTCCTTGCAAAATGTGGTCTATCGGATATACCTCCCACTTGACAGATCTGCTTTCACAGAAGTGTCCGTCTGAGAAGCATGGCCGTAGAAAATTAGTCTTCTACAACAAAGCCCATGCTTCGTGCAGTACCTTCAATCATGCGCATAGCAGCTTCTACGTCTGCAGCGTTTAGATCTTGCATTTTTGATTCAGCGATTTCCTTAACTTGTGCTTTTGTAACTGTAGCAACTTTGTTTGTGTTAGGTTCGCCGGAGCCTTTTTCTACACCAGCAGCTTTCTTAAGTAAAACTGCAGCAGGCGGTGTCTTTGTAATGAAGTCAAATGAACGATCTTCATAAACACTGATAACAACTGGGATGATCATACCAGCTTGGTCAGCTGTACGAGCGTTGAATTCCTTTGTGAATCCCATGATGTTGATACCTGCTTGACCTAAAGCAGGACCTACAGGTGGAGCTGGAGTTGCTTTACCAGCAGGAATTTGTAATTTAACAACGTTGATTACGTTTTTTGCCACGGGTCATTCCTCCTTATTCCGTGTGTGGTACGGATGGTCAGCATATTTGACCTCCCACTTCAATATGCTAAAAGCATACTTATACAATATAACACGCTTTTTTTCAAAAAACAATATTTTGCCCGAAATTTTTTCTGAGCTGAGATCTACTTATCCGTAAATACCTGCAAGGCTTGCTTACCAAATAAAAATTGACCGATCATCTTATCAACTTGGCGATTTTCATGAAGCCGTGAATGCGATGCCTTTTTATCTTTCACGATCACTTCATGGTAGACTTGACGTGGCAACAAATAGCGTAAACTCAAGACCGAATCTAACGAGACTGAGCCATCTGAAGCCGTCCCATTTTCCAGATCACCAGCAATATTCAAAAATTTCGTATCAGGTGAGATGATATAGCGGTGCTTTTTGATCTTACTAAATAGTGGTGCCATCGTAAGCGGTCCGTACTGCGTCAAGGGGCGATATTCGATCTCTTTACCATCTTTGCCAACTTCGGTATCGTTGAATGGTACCCTAAAGTCACGACTTTTTCTACATGGGGAACACGATCTGCGATCCCAAACTTGCTCAAAAAGTTCAAGACGGTCACACCTCCCATCGAATGCGCAATGATATTTATCTTTTCGATATCATAGTTATTTTTCAAATAACTCATCAAACGCCATAACCAGTCAGTCTGATGGATGATCGACATCCGATTCTTATCAAATAATACTTGGATAAACCCACCAGGGATACCAGGGTCACCCTTGATCTTCAAACGGCCGTCAGCTTTCACCACGATCACTGTGCTTTTTTGCCCCCATCCGTAGTGTTCAAACCGTTTGATCATCAAGCCCGAAGACAAGCGAGTCCCAGCGTATCCATGAATAAATAATGTCGGGACCTGATTTTGGAGCGTCACTTCGCGATTTTTACTCGGTTCTGCTAATTTATACCACTCAAGTGCCACTCCCAAAGCTAACCCGCTAGCCGCTAGAACCGTTGTCTGGACCAATTTATTAGCATCTTTAAGCATATCGCATTCACCTCATTTAAAAAAGACTACAGTATCACACTGTAGTCCTAGATCCTAAACTAGACGCTCAACTTGGCCAAAGTTCAATTCAGCCATTGTTTCACGATCAAACATATTGATCATAACTTTGACTTTTGACTTTTCAGCATCGATCTCAGTGATCTTACCGACCATGCTTGCAAACGCACCATCGATGATCGTCACGGCATCGCCCACTTCAGCATCAAAATCAGCTTGGTGTTGACTACCTTGAAGTTGGTTCAAAATGTGATCGATCTCTTCATCAAGCAATGGAGCTGGCTTACTACCAGCACCATGTGAACCAACAAAGCCGGTTACGCCTGGTGTATTACGTACAACGTACCATGATTGATCAGTCATCACCATTTCAACTAACACATAGCTGGGAAAGTTTTTAAAGTTTCAACTTTTTCTTTACCCGTCTTAGTTGTTTCAACTTTTTCTTCTTCTGGAACGACTACGCGGAAAATGTAGTCTTCCATCCCCATTGATTGTGCCCGTGATTCCAAGTTAGTTTTGACTTTATTTTCATAACCTGCGTATGTGTGTAATACATACCATTTCTTTTCAAATGATTCTGCCATGTTTTTCTCCTTAATTATGCTTATCATTTAAACTGCAAAATAAAAACCCCCGAATATGTTCGAAGGCCCTGTCCTTAACTCATTGTAACAAAAAAAGGCCGGTAATACCAGCCTTTTAAAAATTAGACTAACAAATTGATCACAGCTTGAGCCGCATAATCAACTAACCCAAAGAAGACCGCAAATGCTAACGACATGACTACTACTGTGGTCGTATCACGTCTTGTCTCCTTAGCTGTCAACCAAGTCGTATCCTTCATTGTTTTGATAACACTTTTAATGAATTTCATCTTATATTACGCCTCCATGAACTACTTGGTCTCACGATGGATCGTATGTTTGCCACAGCACTTGCAAAACTTTTTAACTTCTAAGCGTTCTGCGCGGTTAACATTTTCGGTGATCGAATAGTTTCGTGAACCACATTCTGAGCAAGCAAGTGCCACTTTTTTCTTCGACATTCTTTTACTCCTTAGATCTTTATCACTATAACTCTATCAGTAAAGTAAGTTGCTGTCAATTAGTTGAAATACTTAAGATTTTCCTTTGTTGCATCTAAAACCTCAGCTAGTTCACCTTGGATGATCGTTCGGTCGACTTCGCCATCTTCACCTGAAGCACAAGTAACTAAAGTGATCATCTTTTTGCCTGGTTCATCATAAATATATTGAACTTCACTTTTATTAACGACTGTTTTGAGCGTCGTCGTATAAACATAGACCTTTTTTTCATCGGTCACATAGATCTTATCGCCTAGCTTGGCATCAGCTAGTGGACCAAAAAGCAATTTGGCGTCTTTCATATGGTGACCAGCTAAGGCATAATTACCTTCAGCTCCCATCTGTTCGCCTTGCTTCATCGTACCAGCGCCTCGTACGAGATCTTCATTATTTAATCCTTCAAAAATCGGAAGTTTTAACCCAACACTTGGCATCGCAATTTTCCCGATAGCAGCATTTTTTGCACTCGTGGCTGCACTAACAACCATTTGACTATCAACAGCTTTGATCTTTTTAAAATCAAAATTTGCCTTTTTTGAATTTTGCTGTGGCTTAACGACAGTCGTGCTGACTGCCGACGTGGTCATATGACTGACTAGCGCATTTTTGATCTGTTGGTTAAAGATCAAAGCTAAGCCGACCACCAACAAAACTACTATCAGACAATACTTTAAAAATTTTTTCATTAGTATTTAGCACCTCACTAAAAATTCAACTTGATATAAAATGGAGCAAATTCTTGTTTAGCTTTTTTTCCTGCCAATTCTTCTGTCGTACCGATAAATAGCTCTTGTCCATCCGCTAACAGAGGCGTGACATTTTCAGCAATTTGTTTTGGTGTTACTTGCTTGACTTCATTAGTTGCCGTCAAAGAATATTCCAAAGTGACCATATATTGATAATTATTTTTTCCTGGCAATAATATTCCTAAAAGCCAAGCACTAGTGACTTCTGGATGTGCCTTTACGATCCGTCTGATCTCATTTTCTAGTATCAGCGTCCCTTGTTCAGGTAGCGTTTTCAGCTTAAAAGTAGCCGCCTTTTTTTGCAAATTTTGGACATAAAAAACGTTGTCCGCCGGAATACTTATATTGCGAGTCGCTTCATCAACTAATAAGCCACTCGCAGCTGAATTTTTTAATTCTTGCGCCAAACGGTCTAGCCCTAGGGCAACTGTACTTAATCCATCTACTTTTAGTAGCTCAGTTGGTTCTGAAGTATAAACTAAAAGCTCTTTTTTATCACCATTTATCTTCACTTTAGGGTAACCATATTCCAAAAGAACATACAGTTTGACATTTCCTAAACAAGTGTAGAATCTTAATGCTTTAGTTTGATCTGCTATATCAGCTACAAAATCATCTAAGGCTGCTAAAAATTCTGTCGTTTTTTGCTCAGTCAACACTTCTACCACTTTCTTTTTTCATTTTGCGTGTCGCTTCAATCACGAAGTTTTCTGGTTGATTGAAATACGGATAAAAGAAGAAATCCGAAACCTTCAATTCATCTATCGTAACTTCTTTTTGGATCGCTAATGAAAGCATGTGTAACGTACCCGCTTGATCTGACTCAGTTGCTATCTGCGCTCCTAAGAGCCGATGCGTTTGTTTATGATACACCAAGCGCAACTTTACGCGATCGTTTTTAAGCATAAACTTTGGTCTTTGCCAAGTCTCATAATCAACATACTCGCATGGAATATTGTACCGTTCAGCCTGGGTAACGGTTATTCCCGTCGAAAATAAATTTAAGCCAAAAACTTGGACTGCATTTGACGTCTGCGTTCCATTAGATGAAATAGTCTCACCTGCGATATTTTTAGCAGCCACGTAGGCTCCACGCATCGCATCTGAGACAGAAAAGTTAACGACTAATTCTTTTAAAATATTTGAATATGATGTTGAACAATCACCAACTGCATAAACATCAGGGTCCGACGTTTGTTGATATTCATTTACGATATAGGCTCCGTTAGTGTATAACTCTAAATGAAATCGTCCCAGTGACGTATTTGGTAAAAAGCCCATCGTTAAAATGACCATATCTGTCAAATATTTGCCTCGATCAGTAATGATCTGGGCAATCTTGCCAGCTTTACCGACATAACTTTGAACTTCTTCTGCCAAACAAAGGTCGATCCCTTTTTCACGTAAACGCCCTTCTACCAAATGCCCAAATTGCTCATCATAATGGGCTGACATCAGATACGGATTAGCATCGTAGATCGTTACATGCTTGCCACGTTTTTGGATCGCTTCAGCCACTTCGATCCCGATATATCCACCACCAATGATCGCAACATTTTTTACATTGTTTAGATCCAAACGTTGATTTACTTCAAGGGCTTCATTTAAATTCTTGATACGATAGATCCCACGCAGATCACTACCACTGATCCTAAACTAACTTGCGACGCTCCCGTTGCTAACACTAGCTTATCATACTTAACTCCCTGTAACCCTTGTTTATCCCTAAAGATCACTTTTTTATTTCTAAAATCGATCGATTTGACTTGCGCTTTAGTGTGTAGCGCTGCGATCTGCTTACGTAACTCATCATTTTTAATGTAGAAAAAATTTCGATATGAATTGACTTCATTACCTAATAATAACGGTGTACCACAGCTGAGATATCCTAGATCATCACTCTTATCGATCATTGTGATCTCAAATTCTTTTCCGCTATCTATCAAATTCCTAGCCACCGCTAAACCAGCGTGGTTTGCTCCCACGATCACGATCTTTTCTGACGACATTTTCTTTTTCCTTTCCAAATTTATCTTTATCGCAATATAAACGCCCATCAACTTTAAGATCTTCTTTGATCAACGAGCACTCTCTCATGTTCTAATTATACTAAAATCAAGATACGCTGACCACTAGATGAACCGAGAAATCCATTGCACAACGCAAAAACTCTCCGACATTAACTTTGGCGAAAGTTTTAAATATACAAAAAAGAAGAGCCTTAACGACTCTTCTTTTTTACCTTACTAGATTAGAAATCTTTTTCATCTTTCTTTTTCTTTGTAAAGCCTATCAAACCTAACATACCTGCAACGATCGAAGCTCCGACAGCTGCTAACGCATTGCCTTGCTTATCACCAGTTTGTGGTAATTCAGTTGCTGGGGTCTCAGCTTTAGGTGCTGGGGTTTGAACTGGACCATTGACCACTGGTGTCACTTCTGGTTGCGCTGGTTGTTCTGGTTTTTGTTCTGGTGTTTCGACCTTGTGGTAGACCACAGGAGTATCAACACCTGGTTTACCCGGTGTCACACTTCTTGTTTCAGGGATCATACCAGGAATATCAGGTGTATCTGTCACGATCACCTTAGTTGGATCGTTTGGATCGTTTCTGTATTGAGGTGTTGGAACATTTGGAATTGGATTTCCATTTGGATCAACTGGAACGATCTTACCGATCTTGTTGTAGGTCACTGTTGTCTCAAGATCACGTTGTTGTGCAGTTTCACCAGGTACAGTTGCACGATCTGCATAGTAGCCTTCGATAACTGGAACTTTGACTGTTGCATAGTCATCGATATCAGACTTCCATGGTTCACTTGGATTCAAGACTTCGCAGTTACCTTATCAACGATCAATGTGCGTGTCCAAGTAGATGTTTGGATATCATCATCACGTAACTTATTACCGTTACTGTCAACAAAGTGAACCGTTGAAGTATATTGTTTCGTGTAATCATCCTTAGCTGGCCATTTTGGACCATTTGGATCATCTGGATTGATCGGTGTACCTGGTTCATGTGGGTTATTTGGCCCAACTGGTTCAGTACCATGACCTAATTTAACAACAAAGACTTGTTCTTCTCCGTTGTCATTGTAGACTGGAGTACCAGCATTAGTAAAGCCATCTTCGATCAAGATATATCTCCTTCTTGGTCAATTCAGTGATCCGGGAAGTAGTTGAGTAATCGATCTTGTCCCCAACATTACCTGTCACGGAATCAGATTCGATCGTTGTGCCTGTCTTAGTATCAACATAAACGATCTTAGCTGTTTGCACATGCTTTTCAGGTGTTACTGGAATATACTTAACTGGTGTGTCTTCACCTGGATCTGTTGGTGTCACACTTGGTACTTCTGGACGGTAGCCTGGGATCTCTGGTACTGGTTGATCTGGTGTCGTCTTACCTGGATCTGTTGGATCATTTGGATATTGTGGTGTTGGTGCATCTGGAATTGGGTTTCCTTCTGGGTCGACCGGAATGATCTTACCTAACTTAGCGTAAGTGAACGTTGCTGTCATGTCGCCCTTACCAAACTTACCTGTTGTATTTGAAGTTTCTTTCAAATAGTAACCATCGATCACTTTAGCGTCGCCTGTTACATCATATTCAGAACCTTCTTCGTAGTCTGTACCCTTGATGACCGATGGTGAGATTCGTTTCCGTCTTCATCTACGAAACGTTCAGTCAAGGTGTACTTAGCGTTTTCGATCGGTACATATTTGACTGGTGTGTCTTTACCTGGATCTGTTGGTGTCACACTTGGTACTTCTGGACGGTAGCCTGGATCTCTGGTACTGGTTGATCTGGTGTCGTCTTACCTGGATCCGTTGGATCATTTGGATACTGTGGCGTTGGTGCATCTGGAATTGGATTTCCTTCTGGATCAACTGGAATGATCTTACCTAACTTAGCGTAAGTGAACGTTACAGTTACGTTGTCCTTACCAAATTTTCCTTTAGCGTTATCAGAAACAGCCTTCAAGTAGTAGCCATCGATCACTTTAGCGTCGCCTGTTACATCGTATTCAGACCCTTCTTCATAGTCAGTACCCTTAACGACTGATGGTGAAATTTCATTACCTTCTTCGTCTACGAAACGTTCAGTCAAGGTGTACTTAGCGTTTTCGATCGGTACATATTTGACTGGTGTGTCTTTACCTGGATCTGTTGGTGTCACACTTGGTACTTCTGGACGGTAGCCTGGGATCTCTGGTACTGGTTGATCTGGTGTCGTCTTACCTGGATCTGTTGGATTATTTGGATATTGTGGTGTTGGCGCATCTGGAATTGGGTTTCCTTCTGGGATCGACCGGAATGATCTTACCTAACTTAGCGTAAGTGAACGTTGCTGTCATGTCGCCCTTACCAAACTTACCTGTTGTATTTGAAGTTTCTTTCAAATAGTAACCATCGATCACTTTAGCGTCGCCTGTTACATCATATTCAGAACCTTCTTCGTAGTCTGTACCCTTAACGACTGATGGTGAAATTTCATTACCTTCTTCGTCTACGAAACGTTCAGTCAAGGTGTACTTAGCGTTTTCGATCGGTACATATTTGACTGGTGTGTCTTTACCTGGATCTGTTGGTGTCACACTTGGTACTTCTGGACGGTAGCCTGGGATCTCTGGTACTGGTTGATCTGGTGTCGTCTTACCTGGATCTGTTGGATCATTTGGATATTGTGGCGTTGGTGCATCTGGAATTGGGTTTCCTTCTGGATCAACTGGAATGATCTTGCCTAACTTAGCGTAAGTGAACGTTACAGTTACGTTGTCCTTACCAAATTTCCTTTAGCGTTATCAGAAACAGCCTTCAAGTAGTAGCCATCGATCACTTTAGCGTCGCCTGTTACATCGTATTCAGACCCTTCTTCATAGTC
>PDYJ01000831.1_pt1 | contig 19193 bp, 12 predicted proteins | sample 1430841 | NCBI WGS metagenome assembly PDYJ01 (sample SAMN07237672, study PRJNA390542) | Gut metagenome, whole genome shotgun sequencing project. | isolation source: fecal pellets | host: Mus musculus | place: USA: New York, NY | collected 2016-10 | reverse complement strand
TATTATGGGTGATTGAACCGTCGGTGGGTTATTTCAGGATGCCGTGCTTGCGGAATATCTTTCTCGATCTTCTCGAGAGCCGTGTCTACCTGAGCTTCGGTGTGGGTGGCCATGAGGCTGAAACGGATCAGAGTGTCGTGAGGGGCAACGGCGGGCGACACCACTGGGTTGACAAATATACCCTCTTCAAGCAGGTCGCGGGTCACTGCGAAGGTCTTGAAGTTGTCGCGGATGAACAGGGGGATGATAGGCGTGGAAGTGTGGCCTATCTCGCAGCCCATGGTGCGGAATCCCTCGAGGGCCTTGTGGGTGAGCTTCCAGAGCTGCTCCTGACGCTCAGGTTCCTGCTCCATGATGTCGATGGCCTTGAGGGCTGCGGCGGTGGAAGCGGGGGTGATGGAGGCGGTGAAGATATAGGAGCGTGAATGGTGGCGGAGGAAGTTGGTGATCTCCTTGTCGGTTGCTATGAAGCCGCCAAGCGAAGCGAAGCTCTTGGAGAAGGTGCCCATGATTAGATCGACATCATCGGCCACACCATAGTGATGACATACTCCACGACCGCCGGGCCGAAGACACCTATGCCGTGTGCTTCGTCAATCATTACGGAGGCATTGTATTTCTTGGCAAGCTCTACCATAGCCGGAACGTTGGCCACATCGCCTTCCATCGAAAACACACTGTCGCTGACAATGAGTTTGACCTTGTCGGGATCGCACTTCTGGAGTTGCTTCTCAAGCGACTCCATGTCATTGTGACGATATTTGAGCGATTGGCTGAACGACAGGCGACGGCCTTCTATGATAGAGGCATGGTCCTGTTCGTCCCAAAGAATGTAGTCTTCGCGGCCTGTAAGACATGACACTACACCGAGGTTTACTTCAAAGCCTGTGGAGTAGATCATCACATCTTCCTTACCTATATATTCGGCAAGGCGGGCTTCCAGTTGCTTGTGGAGATCAAGGGTGCCGTTGAGGAAGGGGGAACCGGCGCAACCGGTGCCATATTTGCGGGTAGCTTCGATAGCGGCTTCTTTGATGCGTGGGTCGTTGACTAGACCCGTATAGCAGTTGGAACCGAACATCAGTACGCGGCGACCGTTGATAATCACTTCCGGATCCTGCTCCGATGATATGGCGCGGAAGTAGGGATAAACACCTGCGGCCTTTGCTTCCTGCGGTGCGGTATAGCGGGCGAGTTTGGCTTGTAATGGCTTCATTGATTTGCTTTTAAGTCGGCTGCTGCGCCATCGGGCATACAGGCGATCTTAATATTGTTTGATTTGTCAACAGATTGAATAAGGCTGCAAAGTTAGCAATTTTATGCGACATGGCGGTTTTTTTTCGCTTTTTTTTATTATTGCGACCCCGACAAAGGGCGCTACAAAGGTGGCTATCGGTGTTGTGATGAGATAGACCCAAGTGCAATCAGAGGCCCTCGCCTGAATGGATGGCGGGGCCTCTGACTGTTTTAGACTTTATAAGGGTTGGGGTTTGGGATAAGGGGAGATTTAGAATCTGAAGCCCATCGAAAGCACTATCTGAGAATTGGAGTCGGTCACTTCAGTGGCGGCGGGGGTAGCCGTGTAGTCGTTGGGTGTGTAGGGCCGGTATTCAGCTTTCTGGTTTTTATACACATAGGCTGCATCGATATAAAACGACTGGTAACGATATCCGAGTCCGCAGGTGAGATAGGTTGTGGCTTTGTCCATGGTGTAGGAGGCATGGTGCCGCAATCCTGTGGGCCTTCTGTAAATATGTCGGCTTGGGCTGAGCGGGCATAGCTGGTAGAGGGGGACGACTCGTAGTTGACGCCGGCACGTACACTCCAGGCCGGAGTGAGACGATATTCGGCGCCTACGCGCAATATGTTGCTGCTCTGATAGTAGCTCTCGATATCTCCTTTGAGAAAATCGGTGGAGCTGCCTGAGTAGGTGAAGGGGTTCCCGTCGGCATCGCGTATGGCCATGTTTTGGTAGGGCCGGTATTCGTAGTCGGCCGAGATGATAGCTCTGCCTCCGAGCACACCGGCCACCGATACTATAAGGCGCCAGGGTGTCCGGAGCTTCCAGTCGATCTGATAGTTCCATCCGTCGTTGGTTTCGGCGCTCGAATTGTAGCCCGATGAGTAGTTGTAGTCTACCCGAGCCCACGACTGTTGTGTGAGTTGTAGTAGGTGGGGGTATGGACTGCCAGGCCGAGGCGGAGCTCGTTGATCGGTTTAACTATCACGCCCAATTTGAAGTTGAAGCCGGTGCCGGTGATATGTTTCCATGAGTCGAGTCCATAGTATGCATCGCCGTTTACCACTCCTGTGGCTTCGTAGTTTGGGATTGAGGCATGACTCAGTTCTTCGTCGAAGAATGAGTTGGCGGTGTAGTTGATATCGGTGATACCGAAGCCGAGGCCCCAGTAGAGGGTGTTCATCACATTGCCGCCGAAGCTGATGTTGTACTCATCCACATAACCCTTCTCTTCATATACCATTTCAGAGTTGCCCGAGGTGCCACCCTGCCATAGACCTTGATATTTGTTGGCCGATTCGGGGGTTCCAGGTTGCGGGTTTATAAGATATGCGTTGTATGCGAGGATGCTCATCCACGGAGCCCACGAGTCGGTGTAGGGATTATAATCGTTGTCGATCTGGGTCAGATCGGCCTGACTCCATCCTGCATATGATCCTTCGCCCGAGGTGGCCCCGGCTATGAAGTTGGAAAACGAGCCCTGCAGATTGCCGTTGCGTCCGCGAAACCGACGGTCGAATGAGTTGGCTCGTGTATAGCTTGCTCCGAAGTTGAGGAAGGGTATCACATCGCTGCCGGTGTTTATGGCGCCTATATAACCGCAATGATTCGGTAAAAATTACCGAAGTAGTTGAAACTTAAGTTAATATGTCGAATTGTCAAATACAAATGAATCGCCAAAGCGTTCATTATAAAACACTTATACCATGAACGTATTGGCGATTCTCAAAGACTTCACCTTTCGGTGTAAGTCGGTATTTGAAAATACTACAACCAAGATGAGCAAAAGGTTCCTCAACTGGCTGATTTTAACAATACGCACTGTAGCGTTGATTCCGGGCAAAGTCAATTTTACCCGGCTGTCGCGCTATGGCGGTCGTACAGCCAAGACCTTTGCCTCCAATTTCAAGACATCCGTAGACTGGATGAAAGTCAACATAGGTATGGCGCAGGATTGTTTTGGACCGGCCGATGACATGGCAGTGGCAATCGATCCGTCGTTCATTTCAAAAGCAGGCAGACTGACGTATGGCATAGGCCGTTTCTGGTCTGGGGTGGCACAACGTGTCAAACGCGGTCTGGAGATAATGGCGATTGGGGCAATAAGTCTGAGTAAACATACATGCGTGATGCTCGGTGCTGTCCAGTCACCGAACTTCAGGACTCTTGAATCTGAGAAACAAATGTCAATGCTTGACTGGTATGTGGCACTTGTCAGGTCAAAGGCGACAGAGCTGCTCTCACTGACGGATATTCTGGTTGCCGATGCCTTTTTCTCCAAATATGAGTTTGTAAATGAAGTGATTGGCATGGGATTCCGATTTGTCGGGAGATTACGTGCCAACTCATATCTGAGGTATCTGGCCATGCCGGATTCCTCCGCCCCGCGAAGACGCGGCAGAAAGAAAAAGTATGGAGAGAAAGTGGATTTCTCCAACCTTGACATGTCCGTGTTCACTTCATTCATATATGAGGATTCCAAAGGAAACAAAACCCGATGTCACACGGCGGTCGTACATTCGAGGGCATTGAGACGCGACATCCGTATCGTGGTCTGTCCGGTTGAAAACGCAGAGCCTCTTCTTTACTTCTCTACCGACACCAACATGAGGCCTGAAAAGATCATCGGTTTCTACCGCACCCGCTTTCAGATTGAGTTCGGCATACGCGATGCCAAACAGTTTACAGGACTCCAGTCGCAACAGACACGCGACAAAGACCGGCTTGACTTCGCATTCAATCTTTCCTTCACTGCACTCAATGTCTGCAAGGAGGTCATAAGGAAAGATTATCCGGATCTTTCGTTAGCACAGTTCAAACGGCTTATGTTTGAATCTTATCTCGCCTCAACAATTATTTCGACTTGCGGAAAATCTCCGCATCTCAAAATAATTCAGAAAATAAATCATCGGTTGGCTCAGTTAGCGGCTTAGCCTAGGCTGAACAACCTCAAATTTTACCGAATCATTGTAACCGAAGTTGTTGACATGAAACTTTGTCTGGTTGTCGGTCATTTTAAGCCCACCGGTGTTGGTGCTCGAGTGTTGGAGATCCAGATCGAGGGTTATGCCCACATCATTGGATCGATAGATGCCGATGCCGCCTGGATTTTGGTTGAGGGTCGAAATGTCGCCTCCAAGGGCACCGAAAGCTCCGCCCATAGACATGAAGCGGGCTGTGCCCTTGAAGTCGTTTCTCGACAGGGAGTAGGCATCGACGGCGCTTTGGGCTGATGCTGTGGCGACTCCCAAAGCAAGGATAGAGGCTATGGCTATGAAACGTGGTGTCGTCATCTCTCTATTTGTTTATTAGGTGTGTGGTGTTTTGTGGATGCTATGGATAGGGTAGGGTGGACGGGCTGCTCAACGGCGGCGACCTCCGCCACCGGTATGGCCACCTCCGCCACCTCCGCTGCGAAATGATCCGCCACCGCCGCCACTGCGGAATGACCCTCCACCCATAGATCCGCCACTGTTGGAACGGTAAGTTGAATTGTTTTGGGTCGAGCGGTTGTAGGTGCGGTCGGTATTGTTGCGGTTGTTGTAGGAGTTCTGGTTGCGGGTGCCGCGGTTATTGTTCAGGGTAGTTCCTGGCCGGCGGCCGGTGGCGTTTGTGGCTGATCCGCCGCCACGATTGCTGCCCGATGCTCCGGGACGATAGCCCGACGAAGTGCCGGGACGGGTACCTACATTGCCTATGTTCCAGTTGGATCCGGAAGAGGTCGATGGGCGCGTGCCACCAGCCGATCCACCCGAGCCAAGATAGCGTCCGCCCGAAGCAGAGGCTGCGCGGCGGTATGAGCCTGCATGATTGCCTCCATGGGGTGGCTGCGGGCGGGTGGCAATGGGACGGTGATGGCCGGGTGTCCAGCCCCACGACGGGCCCCACGATGGGCCCCAGCCCCAGGAAGGACCCCAGCCCCAGGAAGGACCCCAGCCCCACGACCAACTCCACGACGGCCCCCAGCCCCACGACCAGGGGTTGTAGAAGCCTCCGTAATACCATGGGTTGTAATATCCAGGGCCGAAAAACCATGGGTCATAGTACATGGCTGCCGTTCCGAAGAATGGGTAGGGATTGTTTACGTAGATATTGATTTCGGCAGGTTGGTCGCTGTAGTAATACTCAGCAACGGTGGCGTCGGGATTTTCAATCACCACTTCGGGATTGTAAAATCGCTCTATTCGTCGGGTGTTGGCAAAGGCGTCGCCCGACGCATCAAGTTGTTTGGCCAAAGAGTCGGCCTGAACAGAATCGGGCACGGCAAAAATGCCGCGACGGTTATATTCGTCGATATCTCGGGTCGATGAAGTGAGTTCGCCCGCATAGGTGTCGGCAGCAGGGAAGGAGGCCGGTTCGGTTGTCCGTACCTTCTTGGCTACTGTCTCTTTTTTCTTTGCTTTTGAGGCATCGTAGTAGATGTCGTCGTCAAACGACTGCGACCATCCTGCCGGAGCTATGGCGGCAATAGAGAGTGCTGCAATAAGTAAGCGGTTGATGTTCATATCGATGGGAGAGTTGGTTGATTGTGTTGTTGACTTATGGCCGACCGATCTGTAGAGAGGTGCGGCCCGGATCGATGGGATATTCTTCCCCATTTACAAAGGTAGTCAAAACTTTTTTATTTTTCCCGCAGTTGCAGATTAATTTCTTTGCCTATAATAAAAATTAACAGGTGCCTGCATAGCACCTGCTAATTTTTCTATATCTTGGTCAAACCGTTTGTGTGGTCATTGGCCGACAGAAATGGCGCGGGGCTGGTGGCATGTCATTCTTTGACTGGGCGCATGTCGTAGCTGAACATTGCTATGGAGAAACCCCAGTAGATAAATGCCAGTGAGGTCAGGAAGCTTACCATCATCATGTCGCCTACCCATCCGGCCTGAACAAGGAAAAATCCGATCAGGAGAAGCAGTATGCCGTTTACAAGGTAGAGCCACCAGTATTTGTGACCATTTTCGTTGTTGTGTACAGCTGAGCATATTGCGCTGATTCCCCAGTATAGGAATATCATGGCGACAAAGTAGGGAAATACGGCCTCTGAGATGATGATGCTCTGCACCATGAGGAAGCCGATAAACATGTCGATGACGCCACCGGCTATCCACCATCCCCAGCCTTTTCCGCGGTTAGGGCCGGCGGCGGCGCATAATTGGACTATGCCGGCGAGCACAAGGAGCCAGCCGAATATCTGCGATGCTACTGCATAGGCTGGTTGGGGCCAGAACCAATAGGCAAATCCGCAAAGCACCATAAGTATGCCGATGAGAAGCACTACCCACCAGGCTTTGCTACGACCAAAGTAATTGAGGTTGACAAGAGGTTTCATGATGTGAATATATTTAATGTTGTTGTTGATTCTCTTTTTTATAATCATAACATTGGCGGGCGCTGTAATGTTGACCGTGATCCACTTCGGTATATAATGTTTTTTTAAAAAAGAGAGCGATGAGGGGTGAAACTGTGATTTTTTTTGTCGATGGTGAAAAAAATCGAGGGGTGTTTCGGGGCGATTTGGGTCTGAGGAGGGCTATTTCCGGCATAAGTGGTTTGGGTTGCCTTTTATGGGCTCTGGCGTGCTTTTGTGTGGCCCTATATATAATAAATAAGGTGTAAGGGGTATATAATTGTTAACGAATATTAAATTGCGAACTTTTTGGTTCGGATATTTGGTGGATAACGGAAAAGTCTCTACCTTTGCACTCGCTTTTCGGGAGAGACGCTAAGAGCAGCGCAAACGAAGCCCGAAGGCAATCCGGTAAAACGCGAGACATCGCTGAGAGGTTCAAAAAAAATCTCAAAAAAATTTGGCGGTCTCGAAAAAAGGTTGTAACTTTGCACCGCGTTTCACTCCGACCGCCTGACGGTCGGCACCGGAACGAGAGAACATTGAAATACTTGCAATTTCGACGAAGTAGTACAAGAGCAAAAGAGTCATGCAAGTCATGACTGAGATTGTCTCTGTCAATCCACCAAAGGTAAAACGACACTACTACAATAATCTGCGAGTCATCCTAAACTGAGGAAAGCGACAATTCGATACCGCGAGTGAAGATGAGTCGGAAGGCCGGTCTCGAAAGGGACGCCCGAGCGACACAAACAACAAACGGAAATATATAGAAATATATAAACAACAACGAAGAGTTTGATCCTGGCTCAGGATGAACGCTAGCGACAGGCTTAACACATGCAAGTCGAGGGGCAGCAGGGGAGTAGCAATACTCCCGCTGGCGACCGGCGCACGGGTGAGTAACACGTATGCAACCTGCCCTTGTCAGGGGGATAAGCGGAAGAAATTCCGTCTAATACCGCATAACGCTGCGGGGAGACATCTCCCTGCAGCCAAAGATTTATCGGACAAGGATGGGCATGCGGCGCATTAGCTTGTTGGCGGGGTAACGGCCCACCAAGGCGACGATGCGTAGGGGTTCTGAGAGGAAGGTCCCCCACACTGGTACTGAGACACGGACCAGACTCCTACGGGAGGCAGCAGTGAGGAATATTGGTCAATGGCCGGGAGGCTGAACCAGCCAAGTCGCGTGAGGGAAGACGGTCCTATGGATTGTAAACCTCTTTTGTCAGGGAGCAAAAACTGCCACGCGTGGCAGGATGAGAGTACCTGAAGAAAAAGCATCGGCTAACTCCGTGCCAGCAGCCGCGGTAATACGGAGGATGCGAGCGTTATCCGGATTTATTGGGTTTAAAGGGTGCGTAGGCGGACAGTTAAGTCAGCGGTAAAATTGAGAGGCTCAACCTCTTCCCGCCGTTGAAACTGATTGTCTTGAGTGGGCGAGAAGTATGCGGAATGCGTGGTGTAGCGGTGAAATGCATAGATATCACGCAGAACTCCGATTGCGAAGGCAGCATACCGGCGCCCAACTGACGCTGAAGCACGAAAGCGTGGGTATCGAACAGGATTAGATACCCTGGTAGTCCACGCAGTAAACGATGAATACTAATTGTTCGGGTCGAGTGAGATCTGAGTGATACAGCGAAAGCGTTAAGTATTCCACCTGGGGAGTACGCCGGCAACGGTGAAACTCAAAGGAATTGACGGGGGCCCGCACAAGCGGAGGAACATGTGGTTTAATTCGATGATACGCGAGGAACCTTACCCGGGCTCAAACGACACAGGAATGATCTGAGAAATCAGGCAGTCCTTCGGGACCTGTGTCGAGGTGCTGCATGGTTGTCGTCAGCTCGTGCCGTGAGGTGTCGGCTTAAGTGCCATAACGAGCGCAACCCCCATCGACAGTTGCCAGCAGGTCAAGCTGGGCACTCTGTCGAGACTGCCGGCGCAAGCTGTGAGGAAGGCGGGGATGACGTCAAATCAGCACGGCCCTTACGTCCGGGGCGACACACGTGTTACAATGGCAGGTACAGCGGGAAGCCACCTGGCGACAGGGAGCGGAACCCGAAAGCCTGTCTCAGTTCGGATTGGAGTCTGCAACTCGACTCCATGAAGCTGGATTCGCTAGTAATCGCGCATCAGCCACGGCGCGGTGAATACGTTCCCGGGCCTTGTACACACCGCCCGTCAAGCCATGGAAGTCGGGAGTGCCTGAAGTGCGCCCAACCAGCGCCCTAAGGTAAAACTGATGACTGGGGCTAAGTCGTAACAAGGTAGCCGTACCGGAAGGTGCGGCTGGAACACCTCCTTTCTGGAGCAAGGGTATCGGTCAATAAAGACCACCCGGCCGAGACGATCGGCACTCCGGTATCGGGCTTTCCGCCAGTTTACGCAATGACCGCCGATAAGTAATAGCGTCGGGGATCAGACAGAAGGGACAATCCGGAAGCATCTTTACTTCTTCATCGAAATCGCATTTATATAGCATTATCCCGGCAGCCGGATGGAAGCCATCGGGCCACGGGTTGAAGTGCAGTCCCTTAGCTCAGTTGGTTAGAGCGCTACACTGATAATGTAGAGGTCGGCAGTTCAACTCTGCCAGGGACTACAGAATAAGGCTTCAGTGAAGCCGCCAGAACGAGAACATTGACATATTGGAGACTCAAACAATAAGAATCCGCTTCGGATCGGGTCGCGCAGCGACTTGAGAAGAAGTAAGATTCCACGAGCAAATCAAATTTCATAATGCAATTTTTGCCAGAGTAGCCGCCATGTTTTTAAAGAAACATGGGAGGTAAATTCTACGACGGAAAGAAAAAAAGAAAGGAGAAAAGGGCACATGAAGGATGCCTTGGCTCTTGGAGGCGAAGAAGGACGTGATAAGCTGCGATAAGCCGCGAAGAGAGGCAAATACTCATTGACTCGCGGATTTCCGAATGGGGCAACCCGGCACGAGCGATCGTGTCACCGTTCAGAGAACGGAGCGAACCCGGGGAACTGAAACATCTCAGTACCCGGAGGAAAAGAAAACAAAAGTGATTGCGCAAGTAGTGGCGAGCGAACGCGCACGAGCCCAAACCGGAGACGTTGCAAAGCGCCGTCCGGGGTTGTAGGACCGGCGACAGCATCTATTGAGGACCGATAGCCGAATCTTCTGGAAAGGAGAGCCGCAGCGGGTGAAAGCCCCGTAGGCGAAATCGGGAATTGAAGATCAGCCGGCACCTGAGTAACGCGGAACACGAGAAATTCTGCGCGAATCTGCGGGGACCATCCCGTAAGGCTAAATACTACCAAGAGACCGATAGCGAACCAGTACCGTGAGGGAAAGGTGAAAAGAACCTCGAACAGAGGAGTGAAAAAGACCCTGAAATCATGTGCCTACAAGCGGTTGGAGCCACTTAGTGTGGTGACAGCGTGCCTTTTGCATAATGACCCTACGAGTCACCCACGCCGGCGAGGCTAAGGGCTTAAGAGGCCCGGAGCCGAAGCGAAAGCGAGTCGGAATACGGCGAATGACAGTCGGCGTGGGTGGACGCGAAACCAAGTGATCTACCCTTGGCCAGGTTGAAGGACAGGTAACACTGTCTGGAGGACCGAACCGGTAAGCGTTGAAAAGCTTTCGGATGAGCTGAGGGTAGGAGTGAAAGGCCAATCAAACTTGGAGATAGCTCGTACTCCCCGAAATGCATTTAGGTGCAGCCTCGGGGTCAGTACCGTGGAGGTAGAGCGACTGACTGGATACGAGGGCTTCACCGCCTATCAAGTCCTGACAAACTCCGAATGCCACGGCACGATCCCCGGGAGTGAGGGCGCGGGTGCTAAGGTCCGCGTCCGAAAGAGGAACAACTCAGACCACCGGCTAAGGCCCCGAAATGCGGGCTAAGTTGAAGACAATAACGAGGTGGGATTGCAAGGACAGCTAGGATGTTGGCTTGGAAGCAGCCATTCATTTAAAGAGTGCGTAACAGCTCACTAGTCGAGTGATCCCGCATGGATAATAATCGGGCATAAGTCCGCTGCCGAAGCCGTGGGATTAGTCAAGAGATTAATCGGTAGGGGAGCATTCCGCAAGCCGCAGAAGGTGTGCCGCGAGACACACTGGAGGTACCGGAAAAGCAAATGTAGGGATAAGTAACGACAAGGAGGGCGAGAAACCCTCCCGCCGAAAGACCAAGGGTTCCTGATCAACGCTAATCGGATCAGGGTAAGTCGGGACCTAAGGAAAAGCCGCAAGGCGTATCCGATGGACAAACGGTCAAGATTCCGTTACCCTTTACAGTAGCGACGTGGAGACGGAGAAGTGACACATCCGCGCACTGACGGAATAGTGCGTTGAATCGCGTAGTTAGATCGAAGGCAGGCAAATCCACCTTTGATGATGAAACGAGAAAGTACCGAGCGCCCCCGGGCAATCGGATAGTGATGGTAATCAAGCTCCCAAGAAAATCCGCTAAGCATATATTGTAGAGGCCCGTACCACAAACCGACACAGGTGGTCGCGTAGAAAATACTGAGGCGCTCGAGAGATTCACGGTTAAGGAACTAGGCAAATTGACCCCGTAACTTCGGAATAAGGGGTCCCTGCGGAAGCAGGGCGCAGAGAATAGGTCCAGGCAACTGTTTAACAAAAACACAGGGCTGTGCAAAGTTCAAAGATGAAGCATACAGCCTGACACCTGCCCGGTGCCGGAAGGTTAAGAGGAGATGTCATCGCAAGAGAAGCATTGAATTGAAGCCCCGGTAAACGGCGGCCGTAACTATAACGGTCCTAAGGTAGCGAAATTCCTTGTCGGGTAAGTTCCGACCTGCACGAATGGTGTAATGATCTGGACACTGTCTCAACCGTGAGCTCGGTGAAATTGTAGTATCGGTGAAGATGCCGATTACCCGCAACGGGACGAAAAGACCCCGTGAACCTTTACTGCAGCTTAGCATTGGGACCGGGTGCGCGATGTGTAGGATAGTCAGGAGGCTGAGAAATGGTGACGCCAGTTATCATGGAGCCGTTGTTGAAATACTGACCTTTGCGCATTTGGTTTCTAACTCTCAGCGAGAGGACACTGCTTGGTGGGTAGTTTGACTGGGGTGGTCGCCTCCAAAAGAGTAACGGAGGCTTCTAAAGGTGCGCTCAGGCCGATTGGTAACCGGCCGCAGAGTGTAATGGCACAAGCGCGCTTGACTGGGAGACCAACAAGTCGATCAGGTAGGAAACTAGAGCATAGTGATCCGGTGGTTCCGCATGGAAGGGCCATCGCTCAAAGGATAAAAGGTACTCCGGGGATAACAGGCTGATCCCTCCCAAGAGCTCATATCGACGGAGTGGTTTGGCACCTCGATGTCGGCTCGTCACATCCCGGGGCTGGAGAAGGTCCCAAGGGTTAGGCTGTTCGCCTATTAAAGTGGCACGCGAGCTGGGTTCAGAACGTCGTGAGACAGTTCGGTCTCTATCTGTTGTGGGCGCAGGAGATTTGCGAGGACCCGACACTAGTACGAGAGGACCGTGTTGGACAGACCACCGGTGCACCGGTTGTCCCGCCAGGGGCACCGCCGGGTAGCCGCGTCTGGCAAGGATAAGTGCTGAAAGCATCTAAGCACGAAGCCCCCCTCAAGATAAGATCTCCACATAAGGGTCGTTTAAGACGAAGACGTCGATAGGTCGCAGGTGTACGTGTGGTAACACATTCAGCCGAGCGATACTAATCACCCAAACCCTTTCAGTCCCCCTAAGGGGGAGAAGAAAAAACTGCAACGAGCAGCCGTCGGAACAGAATAAGCCGTCGGGCACGAAAGCAGAGATTGCAGAAATAAGAAAAGCTCGTATCGAGTCTCCGGTCAATGCACTCAGGCGGCCGAGAAGCCAACCTCATCACCTATGGCAAGCGAGCCATACGGACAAAAGAATTTAGGTGGCCATAGCGCAAGGGATCCACCTCTTCCCATTCCGAACAGAGAAGTTAAACCTTGCCACGCCGATGATACTGCGAAAGTGGGAAAGTAGGTAACCGCCCCCTCCGAGAGCGCCGACACAGACACAACAGTCCGTGCCGGCGCTTCTCTTTTATAGTAACCGTCCGAAAAGAGCCGACTCCATTTCCAAAAAATCGAGCCGGCTTTTTTCGGACGCTTACGTAGTGATATGGTGTATGTAGTTAACAAAAAGCATATTAACGCTTGTGTGGCACCTTGTAGGGATGCATCCTGGTGCATCCGATTCGGCGACGTTGGAAGGCGGCATGGGGCGGGTGAAGGGGAGGCGCGTTAGCGCCTAGAGCCCCTTTGGGGGCGAGCCTTGTGGGTAGCCCGCGGCAAGAGCGCGCGTAGCCGCAGCAGCCGCGGGACAGAGAGATCCTTTCCCGATTGCTCAGCGTCAGCCGAGCCCCCTCGGCGGCAGGGCGACGCGGTTTGGAGCTCGGCTGACGCTGAGCTATTCTCTTATTGGGGCCTTAACCCCGGGCTGCGGCGGCTACGCACGCTCTTGCCCGGGGCCACCCATCAGGTGTGCCGCTAACGCGGCTTTGGGCGCTACGCGCCGGGGCATCGTCGCGGTCATCGTCGCGCTTCGGATGCACCGTGGTGCATCCCTACATCCTGGGTATGACGCGGATCGGGCGAGATGTCGCGGCTTGTAGGGATGCACCACGGTGCATCCGATTCGGCGACGTTGGGCGGCGGCATGGGGCGGGCGAAGGGGGTGGCGCGTTAGCGCAAGAAGCCCCTTTGGGGGCGAGCCTTGTGGGTAGCCCGCGGCAAGATCGCGCGTTAGCCGCCGCAGCCGCGGGTCCGCGAGTACCTTTTCCGATTGCTCAGCGTCAGCCGAGCCCCTTGGGCGGGATGGACGACGCGGTGTGTAGCTCGGCTGACGCTGAGCCATTCTCTTATGAGCGCTTTTAACCCCGGGCTGCGGCGGCTACGCACGCTCTTGCCCGGGGCCACCCATCAGGATCGCCGCTAACGCGGCTTTGGGCGCTACGCGCCGGGGCATCGTCGCGGTCATCGTCGCGGTCATCGTCGCTGTTCGGATGCACCGTGGTGCATCCCTACGGGGTGCGTGGAGCGCTTTAGCGGGCGCTGGGCGTCGCGGATCGGAGCATCCTACGGGTTGCCGTGAATGGCTATTGGCTCGATTTTGCGGGCTCTGCTGCTGCCTCATCTGTGCGCGGGTGGACCGATTGGAAGTCACGTTATTCTGGAAAATGTAGGTTCCGCATCGTTGTTGGTAATGTGTTAATATTCAGATATAAATGGAGGGTTGTAACAAGTATGCAACGAATTTAACATCCATTAACATGGGTTGCTCTTGCATATGTGAAATAGGTTGTACTTTTGCAATGTCAACCAACGACAACATCAACATTTCTCATCACAACAACCCCCACGCGATCAACTCTCCGATCACCACAAATACTCTCACCGCCATGACAGCAACTACTTTCCAGACCCAGCTCATGAACCTGCAGGCCAACCTGCTCAACTTCGCGATGACCCTTACCGCCAACCGCGACGATGCCTACGATCTGCTCCAGGACACCACTGTCAAGGCCCTCACCAACCGTGAGAAGTATGCCGACGATACCAACTTCAAGGGATGGGTGTTCACGATCATGCGCAACATCTTCATCAACAACTACCGCCGCACCACCCGCGCGCAGATAGTCAACGACAGCACCGACGACTGCTACCACCTCAACCTGTGTCAGGACACGGCGTTTGAGACACCCGAGGGGTCGCTGACGGCTGGGGAGATCACCGACGCGATCAACTCCTTCGATGAGAAATACCGCGTGCCCTTCTCGATGCATGTCGCCGGTTACAAATACCAGGAGATCGCCGAAAAGATGGATCTGCCCCTCGGCACCGTCAAGAGCCGCATCTTCTTTGCCCGCCAGCAGCTTCAGGAGCGCTTTGCCGACTACGCCTGCTGACCCCCATCATCCCCCTCCTCCCTCAACCAAAACTCATGAATGATAGATAAAGTGATAGATTGATAGATAGATACCCCCAAATCGGGCGGGAGCCGTGTGCGACACATAGCTCCCGCCCGTAATCTTTTATTGTCTGAATTACATGAATGATTGAGATTGCTCGGCTGAGCATGGCGTCTGATTTCCGTGCTATTCGGCAAGACAGACAGGACCTTATTTTGTCATGTTAAAAAAAAGCCGTATCTTTGCAGATGGAAAGGGGCGCAGCATCAATTGCAAAACCGATTGACACTCTTTGCCCTTCCCTGCAACCTCTGACAATGAAGAATAACAAAATCCTGTACATCTCACAGGAAATCACACCCTATCTTGCTGAGACCCCTATGGCGTCGCTCGGCAAGCAACTCCCTGTGAGTATGCAAGAACGTGGCTTTGAAGTGAGGACCTTCATGCCTAAATACGGCTGCATCAACGAACGCCGCAATCAACTCCATGAGGTGATCCGCCTCTCGGGAATGAATATAATAATTGATGACACTGACCATCCGCTGATTATCAAGGTGGCTACGTTGCAGCCCTCGCGTATGCAGGTGTACTTCATTGACTCTGACGATTATTTCACTACGTCAAGTGGCGCATCAGCTCCACTCGAGACAGTGTCGATGGCCGAGGAGAACCATGAGCGCATGATATTTTTTGTGCGCGGCGTGGTCGAGACTGTAAAGAAATTGCGTTGGGAGCCAGCAGTTGTCCAATGTATGGGTTGGATTACCGCTTTGGCACCTTTGTTCATGAAACGGATGATGGTAGACGATCCATCGTTTGCTGAAGCTAAGGTGGTATATACTCTCCGTAGCGAAGGGTTTGAAGGCACACTCGATGAGTCATTTCTTTCTCTTCTCGCTCCCGGTTTCGCTCCCGGCGATCTCGCTGCTCTGGGAGAAGGTCCAGTCGGTGTTGATGATCTCCATCGCATTGCCATGACTTATGCCGATGCTATAGTACAAGGTGACGAAAATGTGTCGCCCGAACTCATTGAATTTGCCAAGTCGACCGGCAAACCCTTTATGCCATACAATGCAGATCTTCAATCTTTCGCCGACTCGACCAATGAATTGTATCGTGGTCTGCTCGGTGTGGCAGATGAAGATTGACGCATATAAATTCTCTCTCCCATACTTAATCTCTCCAACATTCTCCCCAACATTCATCTTACAATGACATCTCTTCCGTCGAAAAAGCGCCTCCTCTTACGCTTGTTTCTGACTCTTGCACCCCTCTCCATGTCGCTTGCGTCGTGCAACGACGATGTGTCGAACATTGGTTCTTCGCTTGTTACCGACGAGAGCAATATTGTGGTCGATTCGACTTTTACCATTACCGGCCAATCGGTGACCACGGCGACTTGCGCTCGCGCACCCTTTCCCAGCTCATTGGTAATATCCAGGCTCGCAAGTACGGATCGCTGAGCAGCGACTTCGTAACACAGCTCATGCCCTCAGCCGATTTCGACACTACGGGTGTTACTCCTGCTACGGTTGACTCATTGTCGCTCATGCTCCGTTTTTACTCGGACAAGATCACCGGCGACTCAATGCTCCCGATGGGAGTGAATGTCTTTGCCCTTACCCGACAGCTCCCTGAAAAGCTTACGAGCTCGTTTGATCCCACGGGCTATTACGATCCGTCGAGTCCGGTATCGTCGAGCGTCTACTCTTCCAATCTCCTTTATTCCGATTCACTCGAGGACATAGGGGTGCATATCATAGAGGCTAAGTTGCCGTTGTCGTATGGTCAGGAGTATGTGAAGACCTATCGCAGCAATCCGGAACTTTTCACATCCCCCGAAGCATTTGCCTCACTCTTTCCGGGAGTATATGTTGCCAATTCGTTTGGCTCTGGTCGTGTGACCAACATCTTCAACACCCGCGTTGTGATGTATTACCACTCCAATACCCGCTATACCAATACATCGGGAGAGGAGCGTGACACCACCATTTATTATACCGATATCATCGCGGCTTCGACACCCGAAGTGCTCACCAATAATAATCTGCACTTCAAGATTGATCCGTATTTATCGGACCTTGCCTCTAAAGAGGCCCTTCTCGTTGGCCCTCTCGGCTATGAGAGCCGTATCAAGATTCCTATCGACGATGTTATCTCATCGTTTACTACCGGCACTATTGGATCGATGGGTGTTGTCAACTCACTGTCGCTGACGATTCCTGCTGAGGAGATAACCAACGACTATGGTATTGAGCCTCCAAGCCACCTGCTTCTTGTGCCGTCGAGCGATCGCGATAAATTCTTCGACGAGCAAGATATTCCCGACAACAAGACATCATTTATAGCTGCCTACGATTCTACCAACGGTCGATATGTGTTTTCCGGTCTGCGCCCTTATATGATGTATATGATGGAGGAAGAATTTGACAATGAGAAACGTGAAGAGCTTTCTACCTTCTCGCTCGTGCCTGTTCAGGTTTCAACCGAAACATATACAAACAGTTCGTATCAGACTGTTGAGATAATCACTGCAGTCGGGCCCAATATTGATGGACCGACAATGGCACGTCTTAAGCTTGATGAAGCAAAATTAAAGCTCACTTATAGCACTGAAACCGTAAATTTTTAGTAACTTTGCATCCGCTAAAGAGCTGAAAACTGTTAGGCTCTGAATGACCACGGCTGCTGCCGCAGCCATAAGCCGCAATAGCTCAGTCGGTAGAGCATTTCATTCGTAACGAAAAGGTCGTGGGTTCGAGTCCCACTCGCGGCTCTAACGTCAATAACCTAAGCCTCAGTGAGATAGAAACCTCACTGAGGCTTGGATTGTCTAAGAAACGGTTAAGAAATTACCAAAATATCCCCAAAAATGGGGAAAAATTGGTGTCATTTTTAGTGTCACAGTGTCATTTTTGTGTCACAAAAATGCACCTTGTTTTACTCACACACACATATATATGGCCGTTTTTTATTGGTTTAATGGCTTTCTTTCGTCTAAATATGTTATCTTTGCAGAAGTTATAAACAAACCAATCCATACTACCAATCTATTTCATGACGAAACTTAATCTTTTCGCCTTAGTGGCAGCTGCGGCCGTGGTGTCGTCGTGCAGTCATAAGGTGGATCAAACAGCGTCTTACAATGTGATTCCGTTGCCTCATCAGGTGACTGAAGGCAGCGGCGAGTCGTTTGTGCTCGACGGGTCGACCACTATCGCTTATCCAGCGGGCAACGAGGGTCTTAAAAATGATGCTGAGCATCTTGCATCGTATATCAAGCAGCTCACAGGTCACGAACTCACAGTGACCGACAAGGCTCCGGGCGAGAATGTGATATTGTTGCGCGACGAGCTTGGCGGCGATAATCCCGAAGGATATGTGCTCACCGTCAACTCCGGCAGCATCGATATCAACGGCGCCAGCGATGCCGGTACATTCTACGGCATCCAGACACTCCGCAAGTCGATTCCTGAAGCTAAGGAGAGTGATGTGGCATTCCCTCCTGTAACCATTACCGACGAACCCCGCTTTTTCCTACCGTGGCGCCCACTTCGATGTTTCGCGTCATTTCTTCCCTGTCGATTCAGTAAAGAGCTTCATCGACATGATGGCTCTCCACAACATCAATACTCTCCACTGGCATCTGACCGACGACCAGGGTGGCGCATAGAGATCAAGAGCCGCCCGCTCCTCACAGAGCTCGGCTCGAAGCGCGATGGCACAGTAATAGGCCATAACAGCGGCAAGTATGACGGTATCCCCGTGGAAGGTTTCTACACCCAGGAGGAGGCACGCGAAATAGTGAAGTATGCCGCCGACCGCCATATCACCGTTATCCCCGAGATTGATCTGCCCGGCCATATGCTCGGTGCCCTCAAGGCTTATCCTGAGCTCGGCTGCACCGGTGGCTCTTACGAAGTGTGGCAGCAGTGGGGCGTTAGCGATGATGTTCTCTGTGCGGGCAACGACTCCACCTATAAGTTTCTTGACGATGTGTTCACAGAGATCCTCGACATCTTCCCCTCGGAATATATCCATGTAGGCGGCGACGAATGTCCGAAGACCCGTTGGGAATCGTGTCCGAAGTGTCAGGCCAAGATCCGTGAGCTCGGCCTCAAAGCCGACAGCCATGGCACCAAGGAGGAGAAGCTTCAGAGCCATTGTGATCCACCATGCCAGCGATTTCCTCACCAGCAAGGGCCGCAAGATGATAGGCTGGGATGAGACCCTCGAAGGTGGCCTTGCCCCCGGCGCAGTAGTTATGTCCTGGCGCGGTGAGGCAGGCGGCATCGAGGCAGCCCGTCGCGGCCATGATGTGATCATGACCCCCAACAGCTATCTCTATTTCGACTACTACCAGACCCTCGACCGTGCCAACGAACCCGATGCAATCGGCGGCTATGTACCGGTGGAGCGTGTCTACAACTACGAGCCTGTTCCCGCCGAACTTACACCCGAAGAGGGCAAGCACATCGTTGGCGTCCAGGCCAATCTCTGGACAGAGTATATTCCCACCTTCTCGCAGGTGCAGTATATGGAGCTTCCGCGTATGGCCGCTCTGAGCGAAGTACAGTGGGCCGATGCCCCCAAGGACTACCGGGCATTTGCCGCCCGAGTGCCCCAGCTCATCGAGCAGTATAAGGCCAACGGCTACAACTACGCCCGTCATATC
>PDYJ01002332.1_pt1 | contig 19267 bp, 25 predicted proteins | sample 1430841 | NCBI WGS metagenome assembly PDYJ01 (sample SAMN07237672, study PRJNA390542) | Gut metagenome, whole genome shotgun sequencing project. | isolation source: fecal pellets | host: Mus musculus | place: USA: New York, NY | collected 2016-10 | reverse complement strand
CATGACGAGACCGTCCTCCACCATCTCCTTGAGCTGAATGTCGAGTACCCGTGGAGCGGCTTCCGGCAGACATTTGTGTATCTCGTTCGGTCGCTGCGGCTCGCCGTTCCTCAGTTCATCGAGGATACATGATTTCCACTTCGACTCAATCAGACTCATTGTAAGCCGTAACGGGCAGTCAAGATCCACCGGTATTTTCTTTTCGTATGCCATCGTTTCTGTTTTATTTTTCTGTCCGGTTGCAAAGTTAGCCAATAACCGCCTAATTTCCATATACCGAATAAATTTTCGGTATATGAATAATTTTTCGGTACTTGATTTTAGCCAGTTACCGGCGTAATTTTGCATTCAGTTATCGCCTTGGCTTTTTGCCTTGGCAACAAATATCTTCTAATTTATAAACTTAAAATTATGCGAGACAAAATCAAGGAATACGAAGCGGTGGCTCATGCCGCCGAAAAGTTTGTGAAGAGTGTAGCCGAAGGCAACAGCGAGTATGCAAAAACTCTGTTCACCGACGACGCCGTGCTGTTCGGCATACTCAATGGCACAGTTGAGCGCGGCTCTATCGAACAGTTCTATCGCAATGTCGATACCGTAGGAGCAGGTGACGTATTCAAAGCTCGCATCGACGTGCTCGCCGTAGAAGAAACCGTTGCCGTGGTGCGTGTCCTCGAAGAGGGCTGGGGCGGATCAATCGACTTCACCGACTTCCTCCTGCTTCTGAAACTCGATGACGAATGGAAGTGCGTGGCCAAGGCCTACAACCAAAACTCAAACACCATCATCAAGTAAAAATCCTTACGATCGATGGCAGTGCGTCTTCAGGATGCGCTGCCATCGCACTTGATGAAGTCATCCAAGCACTCCACCGGATACAGAAAAAATATGCGTCCCAGCCACAGTTCTCATGATTTTTTTTATACCTTTGTCTTTGTAAACCAACCTCCCACCACCCTACAATCAGAAGATTATGAAACACTGTGCACATTACCTGATCTCATGCCTGAGTGCGATCGCTGCGCTGACCTCATGTTCCACATCTGTAAAAACCGAACCACCGGTCGAGATATATTTCACCGACAACATCACGGTATATCCGGCCGATGCATTCACCCCCGACAGCATCACCGCCACCACAGTGATCGACGAGGTGATCGGCGCCATGTCGATTACTGCCGGCAATGGACTGATAGCGGTCAGTACGCCTCGCGACGAACCCATGGTGAAGATCTACACCTCAACAGGGAAACCGCTCGGAGCTTTCTGCCACAGAGGCCAGGGACCCGATGACTTTTTCAACACCCATATATTTCGCCCCCACATCTCTGAGACCGGCGACACTTGCCTATGGATCAACGACGTGACCGGTCAGGCTCTGAAGCGCCTCAACATCAGTCTGAGCCGTCGCGAGGGTCACACAAAGGTCGACTCCGTGGCACCTACAGCATTCGGCGCCATAAACGCACTTATTGCGGGCGACATGCTTGTATTTGAAATGATGGACAATGATGCCTATAAGCTTCGATACCGCAATCTGGCAGAGCTGACCGACACACTTCATACGGAGCAGATGTACATATATCCATCATCCGACTTCTACGCCTACACCGGCAATCCTGACGTATCTCCCGACGGGAAACATTTAGCCATCGGAATGTCATATTTCAATCAGCTCAACATCATCACTCTCCCCGACATGGAACGCAGCGCCGTATCCGTCGGCAACCTGAAGAAAAATGACAACTGCTATAATTCAGCCGAAAGAATGCCTAAATTCTACGCTTACGGCAGCACTACATGCGGCAACAATGACGTGTATGCCATCTATTATGGCATGGCCGAAGGTGACATCGCTCCTGAAACGGAACAACCCGTCGGCACCACCATCCACGTGATCACGTTTGACGGCACTGTCAGAAAAATACTTGCCGCGCCCGAACAGCTCCAAAGCATATCATTCGACGAAGACACTGCTACGCTTTATGGCATCGGCGCCGACGAACGTATATATAAATATGACTTGAACGGCCTGAACTGAACCGCAATGAACCTACTCGAAGCCATCAAAGAGCGTCGGTCGGTAAGAAGCTACGATGGCAATCGACTGACCGACCTACAGATCGCCACACTGCTGGATGCAATCAACGAATCATCCTCACCGTTTGGAGGCCGGCTCACCATACGCCTGAAAGAATTCGATCTCCGCAAAGGCTACCGCCCCACCACCTACGGCATGATCAAAGGCGCCCGCCATTTCTTCCTGCTCGCATCAGGCGCCGACGGAGAGTCAGCGCTCAGCACCGGATTCCGGTTCGAACAGATCGTGCTCAAAGCATGGCAGATGGGTTTGGGCACGTGCTGGATCGCCGCCACATTCAAAGGCTCTGACTTCGACCGGGATCAGACATGGCCCGAAGGCGAAACGCTCCGCATAGTCTGTCCGGTAGGAACGGCGGCCCCACCGACAGCCACAGAGCGACTGACACGACTGGCGCTTCGCAGCGCTAACCGGCTCCCGTTCGACCGGTTGTTCTATCACACAGACTTCCACACCCCGCTTCACAAAGACAACCGTTTTGCCGAACCGCTCGAAATGCTTCGGCTCGCACCATCATCCACCAACTCCCAGCCATGGCGGGCACTCGTCTGCGACAACCACACCGTCCACTTCTACTATCGTCACAAGAACGATATCTCGCTCATCGACTGCGGCATCGGCTTCTGCCATTTCCATAAAACGGAAAAGTTCCGCGGCCATGACGGGATATTCTTCAAAGCCGACGCCACCCCTGCCCCGCCCCGCGACTGGAAATATCTCATATCCTACACCACCGCCCCCGCCTGATCACTCTACAAACGGTAATACTACTTGATTTGAGCGAGGCGACCAAGCAACCATCTGTTGATGACTTCGCTGGCGCTTTCGAATTGCAAATTGCGCCTGAAACTGATATTTTGACTGCAATTTGTTTGACTTTTGCGCATAATAACGTAAATTTGCGTTGAAGCCTATTTAAGAACAACTCATATTTATCTATATCATGAACAGATATTGCCGCTACATCCTTATCCTGCTGACACTTTCATTCACAATGTCGGCAAACGCCAAATCAAAGTTCACCGCCGACATAAAAATGCGTAACGGTCACGAGTACTCAGGAGTAGAATTCACTACGCCAAAAAGCTGGGATAAAGAAGTGGCCGTCAAAATCAACGGAGAAAAATTGAAAATCAAAGGGGATTCTATCGACCACATCGTCTTCTGGCCGACAAAATATCCCGACAACCCACAGATAATATGCTGGCACACCTACGGCTCAATCGACAACAAAACCGGCGAATATAAGCCGAATTGCGGCCATAATGCCAAAAAGGGAGAGCCGTCCAAGCAATGGTTTGCAATTCATGCAGCAGGAGAACATGTCAACTTATGGTCATGTTTCAGCTCAATCAAGTTGACCGGAGAAACTGTATCCTTTACCACCACTCTCAGCAGTCCATACTTCTTTCAGAAGCATGACGGTCTGTTTGTCCACATACCTTTCACCCTATTCAAGAGCGGCAAAACCAGAGAATGGCTTTCCACATTTTTCTCTGATGACGAACCACTTGCCGAAATCCTTTCAGACAAGTCGCAACTTTATGACAGAGGATCTGCCGCCTACCGCAAAGGGAGCCTATATACTCCTTACAAATACGAAGATATCGTAAAGCTATATGTTGCCGGACGAAAGAAACAGCAGCCGTAGCATTTAGATCTCAATACCTATAGCTACCACCACCTGCGCATCTCTGCGTTTGTTGACCGACATCAGCAGTTGTTCCACAAAATTTCGTAATTTTGCTTATGGAAGTTACGAAAAGAGTGTAATTCATTGGAAATGAGCGTAGGTTAATTGCTCATGATAGTAATAGGTTACGATTTAGTTAGTTATCTACTGCATCATCTTTCTGCGCGTTGCGTAACCTTCAAAGAACTCTTCATATGCAAAAGTAACAATAAAACGGGAGATTTTGAAATGAATCTCCCTAATTTTTTTTTCTATCTCATACAAGTTTTTCCGTAAAAGCTGTTTTATCCGTCGGCACACCATCGCCCAAAAGAATTTTGGATGAACGTATGCCGACTGCCGCATAAGCGGAGAAAAGGGCTTTGCCTCACGCCTAAACAACAGTTTAGACTGATGATGCAAGGCCCATTTCTTTTGTGCTTATGCCAGAGAGGTGCTTTTACGGGTTCGCAGACGATTTCTTTTTCGCTGTTCCTTTGAGCCGTAAGCGGAAAGCCGTGTCTGACCGCCCGATCCATAAATGGAACAAGCCGTTATGCACGGCAGGCAAACCGGGAAGAATGATTTTATATGTCCGACCGGACACGCTCGGCCAGACATATAAAATCATACTTCCTTGCCGGTGGTTTGCCCGGTTTCACGCTTCCGGCTATGTCCCTTTTTTTCCTTTTGGGGATTTCTTTTTTTCACAGATTTCTCTTTTGAAGTTTTCCTGTCTAATCTGCCTCCACTTCCGTTTACCTCCATTTTCGCGTCTTTCAGTGACGCCGCATCAGGCAGTCATTTCCGTTCTGGGCGCAAAAGGTAATTCCGGGATTGGACGGGAATGCAAGGTCAAGCCTCCTGTTTTCGGCAAAAATCTCCAGCCCTGCGGGTAGTATTTTTCCCGAAAAACCTTGCATCCCCTAATCCCTACCTTTTCAAGCACCCGAAACGAAAACGACCGATGCGACAGAAAGACGCATAAAAAAAATGTCGGATAAACGAGAGGCAGATAAGATAGTTTGAAACTCAACTCCCTCAGCTCTTGAATCCGCATTAAAAAATAAAAAAAATCAAAAACAGCGAAGATATGACGGCAACGGCAAATTTCAGACAAATGGCACAGTACATAGGGCTTGCGATATGCGGCTTGATGGTGCGCACCGCCTTCGGGGTGTTCGGCATCCTTTGGGGCATCATTAGAGAGATTGTAAACGGAGTGTTCCGAGTGGCGATAGGCGTAATCGTGGCTATCCTTTCCGCAACCGTCTTCTTCGGTTTCATCCTTTGGTTATTCACCCTTTAACCCTTACCGACATGGCAAAGAGAAGCAGCAAAACGGCAGCGCAGCAGTGCAGATACTACGAGGTGGACAATATCTTCGTGTATATGGTTGAAACGTACATCAACGGCAACATATCCGTGTTCCGTGAACTCTACCGAGAACTGAACAAGGACGCACGGAGGGACTTTACAGACTTCCTTTTGAGCGAGGTGCAGCCGACCTATTGGAGAGAGATACTGAAACAGACCATCTAAAACGACAGCGATATGAGAACGATAACAAGGACATACGACCTTTTCCAATTAGCTGAACTCTCCGCAGCAGCGAGAGATACCGCATACAACGAATGGTTGCGCACCTTTGAATACGGTTGGGACAGCGACAACCGCAACACGCTGGAAGCATTTGAAAGTGTGTTCAAGGTCAAAGTGAACGATTGGAGTTACGACACGTGCCGTTATTCCTACCGCTTCACCTCACGTTACAGCGGAGAGGAAGAGGAACTCTGCGGCATACGGCTTCTGAAATACATCGTCAATAACTATTGGCATACCCTATTCAAGCCGAAAGCCTACTACCTCAAAGGCAATTACAAGAAAAGGCGCAAAAGCAGGGTATTCACGGACAACTGTTGCGTACTGACAGGCTATTGCGCAGACGAGGACATCCTGCGACCCATCTACGACTTTCTGAAAGCCCCCGACACCCGAACCACTCTGTACGACCTCATGGACAAGTGCCTTGACAGCTTCTTCAAGTCGTGCCGTGACGATATGGAATTTCAGTGCAGCGAGGAGAGTTTCGAGGAGAGTTGCGCAGCCAACGACTACGAGTTTTTTGGGAAACGGAAAAATGTATAACTGATAAAACGACAGCGATATGAAAGGAACAGACCATTTCAAGAGAACGATACAGATGTATTTGGAGCAGCGTGCAGCGGAGGATGCGCTCTTTGCGAAGAACTACCGCAACCCTGCCAAGAACATAGACGATTGCGTCACCTACATTCTCAACTACGTGCAGCGGAGCGGTTGCAACGGCTTCACGGACGGGGAGATATTCGGGCAAGCCGTCCACTACTATGACGAGAACGAGATAGAGGTAGGCAAGCCTATCCAATGCCAAGTGGCGGTGAACCACGTTGTGGAACTCACGGCAGAGGAAAAGGCGGAAGCACGGCAGAACGCAGTCCGCAGATACCAAGAGGAAGAACTCCGCAAGTTGCAAAACCGCAGCAAGCCGAGAACCGCCACCAAAGCGACCGCACAAGAAGTACAACAACCCAACCTATTCAATTTCTGATTATGAAACCGAGAACACCCATACAGCAGGAAGTCGCACGATTGAGCGAGCGACTGCCGAAATTGACCGCCATACAGAGGGCATACGCTTTCCGCCATTGCTTCAAGCATTACGCCATCAAGAGGGCGGACGGCACGAACATCTGCACCGAGTGCGGACATTCGTGGAGGAGTGAACACGACCTTGCGGACACCGTTTGCGGATGCACCTGCCCGCATTGCGGCATGGAGTTGGAAGCGTTGCGCACCCGAAAGAGCGTGTTCAGCGAGAACGAGTATTTCTCCATCGTCACCACCTGCAAGCAGTATCAAGTTATACGCTTCTTTTTCGTCAAGTCCCGATACAAGGCAGGACAGGCAGCCGAGTATTCCATTTATGAAGTGGTGCAAAGGTGGATTTCGCCAAAAGGTACAACTACCACCGTTGCCCGACTGCGTGGAATGTCCATACTTTACTATGACCTATGGGCGGAATACAGTGGATATTCTCAACAAATTGACCCCCTATGGATTATTTAAATTGACCCCCATTGATAACCTGTGATTTTTGGACAGTTTTTACAGGGGTTGACAATAGGGTCTGGGGGATTCTGATGGCGTGTTGATAATTAAGATTTATTTACAAAAATAATCATTTGATTTTATTCTGCAACTTGCGGATGGACTCTCCGAAGAGCTCTATCCTTATCGAGTGGTGCACGATCCTGTCGAGGATCGCATCGGCGATCGTCTTCTCTCCGATCACGTCATGCCAGTCGCATACGGGAACCTGGGAGGTGATGATGGTGGCCCGTCGTCCGTGCCGGTCCTCGATTATGTCCATCAGTGAGGATCGCGCGGCGGCATCGAAGGGATGTATGCCGAAGTCATCAAGGATGAGAAGGTCGGTACGCTCGATCCTTTTCAGTTCGGTAAGAATCGTGCCTTTTGCCTTTGCGGCCTTCAGCTGGCCCATCAGGCGTGCTGTGCTGGCGTATAGCACGCGCATCCCTTTCTGGCATGCCCGGTAGCCCAGAGCGGTTGCTATGTAGCTTTTGCCGGTGCCGGCACTGCCGGTGATGAAGATGTCGCGTGGCTCGGTGACGAAGGTCATCTCGGAGAGCCGCATCAGCAGGTTCCGGTCAAGGCCGCGCTCAAGGGAGTAGTCTATCTCCTCGATTGAGGCGCGGTAACGGAACGAGGCCTGTTTCTGCAGGCGCTGTATAAGCCGGTTGGTGCGGTCGTCCCATTCATTTTCCACGAGCCACGCCACGAACTGGTCTGTTGTCATGCCTTCGCTTTTGAACGATTCCATTGATGTGCGGAAGGCCGCGTGCATGCCCAGCAGCCGCATCTGCGACATCCGGGCGAGTGTCTGTTGGTTCATTTCCATTGTTGTATGTATTGTTGGATTGATATGTTACCTGAAGTATTCCTTCCCGCGTATGTTTGCATGCCGGGGCATCTGGGCGCTCTCCTCGCACTCTTGACCGGGAAGGGTGTCGTCATCGAGGCAGTCATGACGGCTGCGCAGTATCGAGTCGACGGCGCTGTAGTTGTAGAGTCCGGAGGATGCGGCCCTGCGGCAGGCCCTGACCAGGCGGTCGTTGCCGACCCTGGATGCGAACGACAGTATGCCCTTGCAGGATTTGTAGGCCTGTTCGGGATGGGTCTTTGACTCTATGACATGCCGCAGGAAGTCCTCTACGTCGGCATGTATGCGTGCCCCCTGCCTCAGGAAGCCCTCGACGCTCCATCCGCTCAGGTCCCGGTGGCCGAGGCAAGGTGATTCGGCTCCGTGGTATACCCGTACGGGCGCCATCCTCTGGGATGTACGGCCACGCGGTCTCCGCCGCAGTATATCTCAACCGTACGTGAGTCATACAGTATGTTGACCTTGCGGCCGATAAGACGGTGGGGCACGCTGTAGTAGTGGCGGTCAAGGCGTACGTGCCCGTTGCGCTGTACCGTGGCGGTATGCCGTTCCTTCAGCTCGAACCTTATGGGATTTAACGGGCGCAGGTACATGCGCTCCAGATCCTCGAACTGCTCGCGGCGGCTGTAAGGGCGTCCGCTCATGCGGGCGTTGTTGTGAAGCTCCAGCGCCGTACGGATAGCGGCGTTCAGCGACACAAGATCATGATGAGTGCGCTGTCGCACCAACGGGTAGATGCTGCGGTAGATGAGCTTGACGGCGCCCTCCACCAGGGCCTTGTCGCGCGGCTTGCGCACGCGTGCCGGTATGACTGCGCAACCGTGATGCTCGGCGAAGGCCGCGTAATCCTCATTGAGCTCCGCCTCGTAACGGCTTGCCTTCTTTACGGCAGCCTTGAGATTGTCTGGCACGATGGCCGCCGGTGCCCCGCCATAAAAATGAAGCGCATTCTCACAGCACCGTATGAAGTCCTCCTTGCGCTGGCTCATCACGGCCTCAACATATGTAAGCTGTGAGCAAGGCAGTATGGCCACGAACACCTCCACGGCGATGATCCCGCCGCTGTCACGGTCGACCAGCTCCAGACGGTCGCCTGCGTAATCGACATACATCTTGTCGCCGGCCTTGTGTTCCAGATGCGCTATAGGGTGCATCTGCGCCACATACAGACGCATCAGACGGCTGAACGTCGACCGGGAATAGCCTCCCGGGTGACTCCCGATATAGTCGTCATACAGCTTCTGCCGCGTCATACCTCTCTTTTTCAGACGTCTGACATAATCAGGCATAAGTCCCATAAGCTCCTGATGGCGGCTTGACACGGGTTCCGAACCGACCGCTCTCACTCCGAAAATCTCATTCAGATCCGGATCCTCCAGTTTCAGAAGATCCTCGATGCCACGGTTCAGCTCCATAAACCGCCGGAGGTATTTACGCACCGTGTTGCGCGCTATGCCCGTCAGGTTGCTGATACTCTTGGCTCCGTTGCCGTTGGCGTGGCATCGGAGCACCTGTCTTAATTTGTTCATGCTCAGTTTTCGATTTGCCATCAGTCGTATGTTTAATATTATTTAACATACAATATAGCTCAAAAACTCCTTTTGCCAACTCCCGTAAAGTCTTTTTCCGGGGGGTAATTTGCTTGACCGGACGGGGGTCAATTTAAATGATTTTCCGGGGGGCAATTTATCTGGTCAACCGGGGGCAAATTCACTGAGTTTTTCCACTCGAAGGACAGCCTCGATGACCGTGCGCTGGTACGCCACCGCGCCACTATTGTGAAGCTTTCCGGCGGCATAAAATCCAGAATCAAGCATCTGCTGTACAACAACGGCGTGGAGTACCCCGAAGAATATTTCCGAAGCAACCGCCACTGGACAAGAAGTTTCATAACGTGGTTGCAGAATGACGTGCGGTTGCTCTCCGACACCCGGGTCTCGCTTGACCTGCTCATTGCCGAGGTACTCCATTACAGGGAACGCCTCCTTGATGTCAACCGCAGATTGCGCTCGCTGGCGCGCAGCGACAGGTATGCCGAGAAATACGGCATCCTGATGTCGGTTCCCGGCATTGGTTCGACAATTGCCATGAGCCTGCTTACCGAGATTGATGACATCGGTCGCTTCAGTAACCAGCGCCAGTTCGCATCGTTCCTCGGACTCGTGCCGATGATGTCGTCAAGCGGCGACAAGGAATACGTCGGTGAGAAGACTTTCCGGGGAAACAAATTCCTCGGTCCAAAAATAGTCGAGGCCTCATGGATAGCCATACGGCACGACGCGGAACTCTCCGCAAAGTTCGGCGCATTGTGCACTCGCGGAATGAAGTCGCAGGAAGCCATAATCCGGATAGCCCGCAAGCTCTCCAACATAATATTTTCCGTACTGAAATCAAACCGCAGATATGAATGCCGTTAGATAATGCGACACACAAAAGTCTTATAGGCAAATACAGTAAGACGGCTACTCTCGCCTCCTTGATGAGCCTTGGCTGCATCTAAAAGAAAGGTTGTGGCGTCTTTCCTATTATGCTGAATAAGTAAACTGTCAGCCCGATGGGGCGTGACTGATAGAAGTTTGCCTGATAGGACTTTTTTTACTACAAGGCATTTCGGGCTCTAACCGATTGCCGGTTATTTGATTGGGGCAGAGGCCTCGATCATGACTCTTTTGTGCCTACACAATCGGCACAGAAATATAAGCAATTGATTTTTAACGTTAATCTTTTCTAAATCTCAACGAGAATTTTGGAATACAACATAGAAGGAGAAGAAAGAGCCGGAAACCGACCTCAACGGCAATGTCATCGTGCCGCGCTACGAATGTGTGACGAGCCACACCGCCCGACGCACCGGCATCACAAATATGTATCTGAGCCACAAGTACACCATCCTCCAGATGATGCACGTCAGCGGCCACAAGACCCAAAAGACCTTCATGGACTACATCAAGCTCTCCTCCGAGGAGATAGCCGATGAAATCGCCGCCATGTCCAAGAAAGAGAATGACATGTGGTAAGACTAAAATACCTTGTAGCCACCAATTCAAAATAATTTATTAACTTTGCATTTGTTATGAAGCCAGTAAAGCAACAACCTATATTGCCGGATGATGACACAGGGTTTGAAAATCTTGTGAATCGAATCGTGTCTTTGGTTTTCGAATCCAAGACAAAAATTTTGCGTCAGATAGACGATACTCTTGTAATAACAAATTGGCATATTGGAGAGTATATCGTAGAATTTGAACAAGACGGTAATGCCAGAGCAACATACGGGGAGGGGCTTATGCGTAAATTATCGAAACGATTGACATTGCAGCTTGGCAAAGGTTACAGTTTATCCAATCTACACAACATGAGGCGATTGTACTTGTACTATCCAAAATTCCAGACAGTGTCTGGAAAATTGAGCTGGTCGCATTGGTGTGAGCTGTTGGAAATTGATGATAGTCTTGAACGGCAGTTCTACGAGAATGAATGCCTATCACAACATTGGGGTGTCCGTTCCCTACGCCGACAGATTGATTCCGGGTTGTTTATGCGACTTGCACAAAGTCAGGATAAGAAAGGTGTGTTGGCTTTGGCTGAGAAGGGGCAGATAATCCGTTCTCCACAAGATGTAGTAAAGGATACTTTTGTCCTTGAATTTTTAGGTATCCCGGAGGGTAAGCGATACTCGGAATCAAGCCTTGAAAAAGCCTTGATTGACAATATGCAAAAGTTCCTTCTCGAACTTGGAAAGGGCTTTGCTTTCATCGGTGAACAGTATCCGATTCAGATTGGCAGCACTCATTATCATGTTGATTTGGTGTTTTACCATGCCATATTGAAATGCTATATTTTGATAGACTTGAAGCGAGCTGGTGTAAAACATTATGACATAGGGCAGATGAATATGTACCTCGGTTATTTTGCCAACGAGGTATCTCAGCCCGACGATAACAAACCCATTGGAATAGTTCTATGCCATTCAAAAAATGAACTTGTGGTCGAATATGCGACTTATGGCATGGATAGTAATATTTTTGTTTCAAAGTACCAACTGTATCTTCCGAACCGAGAAGAACTACGTCGTATGGTGCAATCCATTATCGAAGCAGAATAAATTTTTGCGATATTTGCAGAATTAACAGAATCGAGCTAAATTTACACTTGATATGACCTCCCACGCTTCCCGTAAGATTAGCGCACCCGGGAGGTCTTTGAGTTTTATATTATCCGTGATAGATTAAGCGATAGAATAATTGATAGATTAAATCCGTAATAGAGGAAGGGAGTATGTAGTGTATTATCTTGGAGAGAACGCTTGAAGGTCAAAAGAAAGGTCAAAAGAAATCCTTAAATCATTACCTTTTAACAAGGTCAGCAATAACAATCGACTGATATTCAATATGCTTTAGCCATTGCCAAAGGGTGAAAGAAAGGGCAAAAGAATCATATTGTGACTCGAGTCCCTACGGACATTTCGCAGACAGGAGCGGACTCAAAACGGACAAGCACGGACACTGGCAGCAAAAATTTGGAAAGTCCAATGCGGCGGCATTATCTTTGCGGAGTAAATGAGAGGGACGGAATTGATATATCGATTGTATATACCGAGATACATGTACAACCTTGAGATATATCCGGGCGAAAATATTTGGCGGGAATGAAGATTACTCTCTATCTTTGCCGCTGAAAAGGAAGTCCATAGCCAACGGGGAGCAATGACCGCTCATGAACTATTTTTGGCTACGGATGATATTTTTCACTGAATCGTGAACTTTTTGAGCCGGTTGTGAGTTTAGGAAATTGTGGTGACGTTTCTCACGACCATAGCGGAGCGGAGGCTCTGCCGGGACGGTTGTGCTTAACCCAAACCCACATTAAGCTCACAAGGCGATTTTCAACATTTGGCCTCGGTTCGAGGTCGAAAAGCTATCGCACAGTCTAAAGTGTGCCGAACCTTGCAGCCGGAAAAGATGCGAAGACATCTGGCGCGGGATATGCCCCGACTTTGCGCCGAAATTCCGACCGCCGTTATCGGCATTTCTTTCTCGTTGTACTCTGACAACACATCAGTTATACATACACCGGGGAGGCGATGAGGGAAAAAACGCTTGCGGATGAAGGTTCAAAATCGAAGTGCAAAAATCCTTGATACAAGAAATAGATTCTCCTCACTCCTTCTGGTGGGGGATGCCAGCGGCGGGGCGGCCTAAACCGCCCCCAAGAGAGAATCGGTAGAAAAAACAAGCAATACAAAAAAAGGAGACCGAAGTCTCCCCAAGATTAATTAATTTTGTATTGCTCATGTACAAACAACTAACCTCGGAACAAAGGTCGCAAATTTTTGCGTACCTGCAAGACGGAATCGCACGAAAAATTATATGCGAACGCGTCGGTATATCACAGTCAACACTTTGCCGTGAACTCAAGCGCAACAGTGGCAAGCATGGCAAATATACCTGGCAACTTGCCCATCAGAAAGCGATGGAGAGGCGCGAGCGCATATGCACAAACCGCAGAACACCCTCATGGATTGTCCATAAGGCCCTGCGGCTCTTACGCGAAGAAGACTGGTCTCCGAAACAGATCTCCGGCTACCTTGGCCTTAAGGGCATTAACATCAGTCACGAGCGCATATATCGGGAAGTTCGTGCAGATGAGACTGGAGAACTTAGGGCACATTGCCGTCACAAGATGAAGTATCGCAGGCATAAAGGCCACAAGCGGAAAACCTCTGGACGGACACTCATTCCTAACCGCATCTCCATACATCAGCGCCCTGCCGAGGCTGACGGCACACGTTTCGGTGACTGGGAAATGGATCTCGTTATTGGCAAGGGGCAAAAAAGTGCTGTTCTGACAATGACTGAACGCAAGACAAATATGTTCCTGCAAAGCAAACTCACTTCCAAAAAACCTGACGTTGTAGCCAGGACCGCATGGCGTCTGTTACTGCCATATAAAGCCCTTGTTCTTACCATTACCACGGACAACGGCTCTGAATTCATGGATCATGAGTGGCTGACCAAACACATTGGAGCCACCGTTTATTTTGCCGACCCATTCTGCTCAGGTCAAAAAGGAGCTGTTGAGAACGCAAACAAGCTCTTAAGGCAATACTTTCCGAAAGGTACTGATTTTCGAGAGGTCGAGCAGGCCGATTTAGACAAGGTTCAGGCTAAAATAAACCGGAGGCCACGTGAAAAGCTCAACTTTTCTTCGCCGTTGGAACTATTCATAAAACTCTTTCGCTAATTTTGCACTTGCTTGTTGACTCTACAAAAACGCTTGCGGATTATGCGAATTTGGAGATACGAAGAAATTTTTGTATCTTTATGTAACGATTGAGGGTAAGCTCCACGTCAAAGCACGTTCAACATTACTTACCGGGCTTGGAACGATGCTCTTTGACGATGCTGCGCCCGAAAGAGTTGCATGAACAACTTACATCTCAGGCCGGATGAAAGGCATCCGGGAACACTATGAAAATGTAGCCGCAGGTGGCGGCCGGAACCGCCAGCCCTCAACTATCGCCCTAAGGAAGCGATGCTCAACGGGCTTAAATTCCTCAGTAAGCGGCAACTGAGACACATGACATACCTGTTCTCTGTGCGCGTCGCATGCAAAGGAGGATGACTGTTAGCAACCGAGACACGCCGGATTTTTTGGATTTAGTGGCGGCGTTGGTTCAAGGTCTGATTACAGCCGGACTCAAAGTATCTGACGCAGAAGATAGAAAGGATAGCACAGGGAAAGGGGTATAAACTACCGAAAACCAACGAAGAAAGTGTGCGCTACGCCCATAGCAGGCAGCACACACGGCGCATATCCCCCTGTCGGGCGGATAGCCCCTGCGGTCGGCCTATATCATAGGTGACAGCGGACAGCGACAACTGCGCCCATGCCGGACATGACTGTTCGGCAGAAACGACTGTCGGCTCCAACGAGAAAGAAGCCGACGGCCATCCTTATGTCCTTTTCGGGACCGTCATCGTGCCTCTTTATCCGTCGCCGGAGGTGTGATGATGCCAGACAATCAGGCGACACAATTTTTCAAATTCATTTCCCTCAAAGATGAAGCTGAACCTTTACGACCTTCTTCAGGCGTCGATGTCCGACCCTGACTCTCCCAATATTCTCCTCACCGTCCACCTCTCCGACCTCCATCAGCTTGTGGTGGACACAATCGAAGCCACACGCGAGCGCATCCTCCCGTTGTATATGGACGCAGAGAAAGAGCGTCCCCTCACCAGGAAGGAAGTCGCCGAGCAGCTCGGCGTGTGCGAGACCACCGTATTCAACATGGCACGTGCCGGCAAACTGCGCTCATTCAAGGTGAACGGCAGTACCCGTTACAGCCAGCGAGATGTAAGAGCCATTATAGAATCCCGCAATGCAGACTGAGCCTATGGATGAAGCAACTCTCACCCCGGAAGCCGAAGACTGCTTCGAGCGCATCGGCACCACCTACTACAAGATTGTCCGACAGCCCAACGCTGCCGGGCAACTGATAGAGCGCAGCATCCCGTGGACAAGCGAGGCGATCCGTCAGGACTACGGCAAGGACTTTCTCGCCAACGTGCCCAAATATGACGGCTTCTGCTGTGTCCCGTCGCATCTGGACTATAAGCCGGTTGTCGGCAGTTTCAAGAACAAGTATTCGCCGTTGAGCCATATCCCCGCCGAGGGAGAATGGTCGTGCATCGAATCGCTTGTGCGCCATATCTTCGGCGAACAGTACGACCTCGGTCTGGACTACCTGCAAATCCTCTACACTATGCCGTTGCAGAAACTTCCGATACTGCTGTTGGTGTCGGAGGAACGCAACACCGGCAAATCCACTTTCCTCAATTTCCTCAAACTGCTTTTTGAGGCGAATGTCACCTTCAACACCAACGAGAACTTCCGCAGCCAGTTCAACGACGACTGGAACGGCAAACTCGTCATCGTGGTTGACGAGGTGCTGCTCAACAAGCGCGAGGACTCCGAGCGTCTGAAAAACCTCAGCACCACCCGCAACTACAAGATGGAGGCCAAAGGACGCGACCGCGAGGAGGTGAGCTTCTTCGCCAAGTTCGTGCTGTGTTCCAACAACGAGTATCTCCCCGTTGTCATCGACCCCGGAGAGATACGCTACTGGGTGCGGAAGATTCCGAAGCTCACTACCGACGACACCGCCTTTTTGGAGAAAATCCGCTATGAGATACCGGCATTTCTCCACACCATGACCTATCGGCAGTTGTCAACCGCCGAGGAAAGCAGGATGTGGTTCGACCCGAAACTGATTGACACCGATGCCTTGCAGAAGATCATCCGTGCCAACCGCAACCGTGTCGAGCTTGAGCTTTCCGAGCTGCTACTCGACATCATGGCGACAAAGAACGTGGATACCGTTGATTTCTGCCTCAACGACATCCTCTGTCTGTTCGACTATCAGCGTGTCAAAGCCGACCGTACGGCACTGAGAAAAGTCGTGCAGGACTGTTGGAAACTGCGACCCGCGCCCAATTCGTTGTCATACACCGCCTATCAGACAGGCGTACAGCCCAATGAACCGGCATACGTCGAGAACCGCAGGGTCGGACGATTCTACACCGTAACCCGACAGATGTTAGAGAATTTATAATTATTTCTCGTTGAAATTTGATGAACTGATGAAAAGAGAGACAGGCTATTGTTTTTCAGTGCTTTTCCTTTTCATTGGTTATTCATCAATACTTCATCAACGGATGAAAGGCAATGAGAGAAAAACCGCGAATGGCACCGAAAGAAAACCCCAATTTCCTTCGGCGCAACGTTTTTCTCACTGCCAAAAAATCGTGATGAAACAATGATGGATTGATAAGCCATTGATATAATTGCAGATACTTACTTCTTTCATCAGTTTATCAAATTCAACACTCCATCCGGTCGCCGGGATTTTTCTCTCGGCGGCCACAATTCATAATGATATGGCAAAATCAACCAAATCCACCAAAGCATCAGGTTTTGATGCGGATAAATACCTTGAGGAACTGGAAGAGGAGTCCGCAAGGAAAAAGAAGCTGCAAAGAAAAAGGAAGCTCGCATTATGGAGTATTCAATCCCTGGGAACTTGAAAGATGAAAAGCCTCCGCTCCCCGGAATGAAGTTGAACACATGGCGTTTCAGATGGGAGCCCGAGAATCTGGAAGAGTTCATACCGAAATATGGCGAAGATTGCAAGAGGATAATTGCGGAAATCAATGCCGAAAAGAAAAGGCGTCTCGATACGGTTCCGGATGTAAGACGACCGGGCTACTCGGTGACTGGAAAGAAGCTCGACACTGATGAGCCAACCAATCAACCGGATGCACAGGCAAGCAGTCAACCGGAACATCAGTCAACCAAGACAACGGAGACCGAGATACCGGACGATGCGGTGCAACCGCAACCTCAGTCTACCGGTACACCGGTTACACCGTCCGCAGCTTCCGAGCCGGAGGTGAAAGATGTATTGCCTCCGTCATCGCCGATCACCGATGCTCCGACGTTCAGAACTCCGACACGGACACCGCTTCTGTTCCGCCACAAGCTGAGTCGCGGCCAAACCCCGCCACCGTGGAACAATTGAAAAAGTCCCGCGTCAGTGCCAGGAAGGTCGATGCCGATTTCGAGGAATTGGCCCGGAGGTATCTCCACGTCGTAAGTCTCGGCGAGAAGAAACCGGTGTTCCTCCCTCGAACTCCGCAATGCTTTGGCTACTCTCGCCCGGTTGAGTGGTGTACCGAATCTGGCACCGTCGCACATCGTCATCAATATCCTCAAGGCGTTCTTTGACGATAACCGCGAACTTATCAACCGCAAACTCTCAAGGTGTGAAATTAAGCATCTGAAATCAGTGTGATTCAGGGCAGGTCGGTATAATATCCGCATGGTAACGGAGGGCTAAGCGAGGTTAGATTTTTGTGACACAAAAATCGTCGCAACCCGGTTGCTCCCCTCGCCACCCTCCGTTTACACCGGGTGGAGCGGTACATCCGGTGTACCGCAACCGCCTTGCCCCTCCTGTTTCAACCTCTCAATTTTCACAAGCCAATGAAACCCAAAGCCCCGACCCGCAAGTCGAATCTCAAGGCAGGACATCGCAACGGTCGTCCCACTCTGCCCGAGGAAGAGCGTCAATCCTACGTCCGGCACACCCGATATAACGAGGCTGAAAATGCCTTGCTGCTTGCCAATGTCAAGCGATCCGGAATGAAGAATATAAGCGAATATATCCGCTCGGTGACGCTCAACCCAACATTGTTCCACGGCTCAATGAGTCTGAAATGAAAATAGCCCGGAATCTCTCCGGGATGAGCAATAATTTCAATCAGCTCCTGCGCCTATGCCATCAGCGAGGGCTCGATGCCATGACCCGCGATGTGCAATACTGTCTCAATCAATTCCGCGAACTCTTCGCAAAATTAAGCTCTTAATTTCCGATGATAGCATATATAATAGGCGGCTCAGGTTTTGGTGGTTGTGTCGATTACGTCACCCGCCGCCAAGCTCGAAGAAAGGCTATTCAAGGAGCAGTCAGCACGACAGAAAGCCGAAGAGAGAAAATACGAAAGCAACAGAGGAGAGGATATAATCGACCATCTTTCCAAAGACTGGAAACTCATATCCTCCTCCGGAGACATAAGGATATATGAAGGCCGTAAGGCTATGGCTGACGACATAGCCCGACCGTCGCGGCAGCGGAAGCCTGTCAAAGAACCGGTCGGTCATATCTCGCTCGACTTCCAATCCTGCTGACACACCCCGGATGACCGATGAACTTATGGCGGAAGTGGCGCAGGACTATATGCGGCAGATGGGACTTGTCAACACTCCGTACATTGTTGTGCGCCATTATGACAAGGCTCATCCTCACTGCCACATCGTGTTCAGCCGGGTGGACTATGACGGCAAGATACTGACGCAGACCACCAACTTCAAGAAGAACGAGCGCGTCTGCAAGGCTCTCAATCTGAAGCATCGTCTGGTGCAGGGCAAGAGCAAGCTCAACACCGACGTTTTCCAAACTCCGAGGTAAGGAAAAAGTCCGCTATCAGCTTGTCCATAGCCTTCTGGGATTCTTTCTCATCCCCTCTGTCACCGACTGGAACTCATACGTTGACCTGTTGCGCAAGAACGGCATCACTGTGCGAGAGAAAATCGGGAAGTCCGGGCGTGTCAATCTTTATTATGGAGTCGGCAAGCACGAGTTCTGGTACAAGAAACTTGATCCGTTTCTCAGCCGCGAGAATCTTGAACAGAAATTCAAGGAGCGCAGGGAAAAACAGCAAGCGGAAAAGGCACAAACTCGGACATCCCCACAGCCACAACCACAGTCGCAACCCAAGCCGGAACCGAAGCCGAAGCAGCCTGAGCCGATAGTCATACCGCCATTGCCGGATGTTGTATGCGGGGTAAAGATTGACCGTCTGCGGCAACAAGCCTATCAGGAGGGCAAGTTCATAAGCATCGGAATCTGCGACCCCGGAGGCGTTGTTCC
>PDYJ01001594.1_pt1 | contig 19310 bp, 17 predicted proteins | sample 1430841 | NCBI WGS metagenome assembly PDYJ01 (sample SAMN07237672, study PRJNA390542) | Gut metagenome, whole genome shotgun sequencing project. | isolation source: fecal pellets | host: Mus musculus | place: USA: New York, NY | collected 2016-10 | reverse complement strand
AAATTTCGGACACTCCCAGTTCACTTTTAACAATAAAGCCTACTCCTAATGCGCAATCATCAGGCCTAAAAAAAAATACAACCACTCTTCTTTGAACTTCTCGGCTAAACATCTATTTCTCCTTTGCTTTCTTTAGAGCTTCTAGACTTCAAACTGTCAACTTTGTAACTCATACGGTTTGGGGCCCGGTACAGGGCTTTCTGTTGATTCGGCGCCCCCAAGCATTACCCATCACAAGAAACGAACATGTTCCTTCTGTATTTCAGGGGTCTAAAGCAAACGAAGGGTAAGGAGTTTAAGTAGTCTCCTCGGGAGCTATTAACACCTGGGTAATAAGAACGTCGGTATATATGAATCACACTCTGATTGAAAAACCTTCTTCTAATAGGTTTATTTTTTCCTTTCATGTCGCTAATAATGGATCGAAGAAATAAAAAGTTTTGAATATCTGTTATTCAAAAGCGTTACCTTCGATAATTAAAAAATGACTCCTAGCAATCGAGAACAAACCTCATACTCAAACTAAAAGGAGTTAAAAATGCACGAACTCAAACTGTCCTTAGTCGCAGCTTCCTTCTCATTATTATTCTCTGCAAACACATTTGCTACTCAAATTATCAATACCGACCTAGTTATTGTCGGAGGTGGTTTAAGTGGAATTTCAGCTGCAGCCCGTGCAGTTGAACTTGGGAAACAACCAGTAGTCTTAGAAAAAACAGCAATTTTAGGGGGCGCGGGCAACTTCCCTGAGGGGTCCCTCGGTTTAGGAACAAAATATCAAAAAGAACATGGTATTACTTGGGACATCCAAAAGAATATTGATCGTTTTCTAGACTTCAATCACTACGCACAAATCCAGCAGTTATTCGGCAGCTCATAAGCCGCTCTGGAGAGACCATCGATTGGGTCGTAGATAAAGGTGTAGAAATCCGAGGAATCAGAACTCTTTGGCCTCAAGGAGAGTCCTATAACTGCTGGCATCTCTTCAAAGGAGGAGCCTCAGCTGTGGTAGCTAAGTTAAGTACTCAGGTTAAGAACAAAGGAGGCCAAATTTTGATGAATACTCCAGCTCAAAAATTGATCACCAAAGATGGTCAAGTTGTTGGAGTTGAAGCTACCAATAGCAAAAACAGGTGAAAAAGTCATTGTTAACGCAAAGAAAGTTATTCTTGCTACGGGTGGCTTCGCTGCAAATAAAGGCATGATTGAAAAGTATGTCACAGACTCTTCCGATCTCTCTGTCTCTGAGCCGATCCGTTTGAGAAGTGCAATTGGGGACGGACGCACTGGAGATGGAATTAACATGGCGATAAGAGTAGGAGCATCTACTGCGGATATGGAAAACGTTGTTGGCAATGCCCCTTATCTTCCGCATGAACCTCTGATTAACCAATTCAATGGTGACACCTATCTAAAACATGGCCGTTGCGCCTTAGCTCAGCCTTGGCTCTGGGTCAATAGAGACGGAGAGAGATTCTATAACGAATCCCGGGGTTCTTTGTTCACGGATGTATATGCCGCCATGACCCAAGCAGGAGGCTTGATGTACTCCATTCTCGACCAAAAGAAATTTGATCGTTTGGTTAATGATGGTGCTGTCATTCCTTTTAATGCAATCGTTCCTGTTGGCACAAAACTCACTGAATTGCCGAAAACTTTTGAAGAAGGTATGAAACATGGCTGGGCATTCAAAGCCAATACCCTTGAGGATTTAGCTTTACAAATTGGCGTTCCGGCAGAAAACCTGAAAAAGACGATGGTTCAACTTAATGAGTATGCAGCTCAGAAAAAAGACCCTGAGTTTGGAAGGAATCCGGCTCACTTGGAAGCTTTTGATTTGAACAAGGGACCGTATTATGCACTTAAAGGCATCAGAACTTACTTCTTAACTTTAGGCGGTGTCCAAATCAATAAAAAATTTCCAAGCAAAAAATGCACAGGGAGACACCATTCCGAATCTTTATGTAGTCGGTGCCGACATGGGCGGCCTATTTGATAGTACTGATGACCTTAAGGTCGAAGGAGCAACTTCTTCGTTCGCACTTACATCTGGGAGAATTGCAGCTGAAAATGCTATCAATTCCTTGAAATAAAATAATGCTGCAACATTTTTTTAGATAACAAACAAATTTCAAAAAGTTACGCCTCGGGAAGATGAGATTCCCGAGGTCCCATTTTTATTCAGACGTATTAACTTCACTGCCTCTTCCGATCTTTTTTCCCTACTTCCTCGGTGAGTTGATTATCTAAAACATTTCTCCTCTTTTGATTTCTTATTCTTCGTAGGAAGGATCCTGCTAACTAAATATTCTCAAGTCTTACCTGAATAGTCGGCCCAAAAGACCAGTCCCCAGTTCACAAGAAATTTTTGCCGAGCGATTTGCTCGGCCGTTTTTCACATATATAACTTAAGCCTTCTTTGTCTGAGTGCTCGGATCGATATCCGGAACAAAAAGCTGGTAAAGTGCTGCGACAATCGTGACAGCGGACACAATCCAGAAGCCGGTTTGGAACTCTCCTAAATGATGCCCTAAAAAACCGAAAGCCATCGGAACGAAAATAGCACCTACAAAGGAGAAGAAATCCACGCCGCCTGTAGCCTCAGCAACTTTTCCTTCCGGAGCTGCTTTGGCAACTTGTGCAAAAAATACGCCGCTCCATCCTAAGGAATTAATTCCCAGTATGAAGGAAATGGCTAATACAAGCCACTCAGCCCAGCCGGAAGTAACAAAGCTCAAAAGAATAGTGAGTGCTCCCATCAAAATGCCGCAATAGGCCAGAGCTTTCCGGGAGGAATGAAGCTTGTTGGCGGCTTGCCCCAGAACAGTCTTCCCACAATAGCACCGAAGTTGCTCACGGCTAAAGCAATACCTCCGAAAACCAATGAGAACTTCATATCTGACAGAAACACCACCATGTAGGCTAAAACCGACATCTGCAAGCCTTTGTAGATGATGCTGAGTACGGATAAACGCAGAAGCAAAGGAGTCTTGAGAACTAACTTCATACTATCGGCTAAATGAGATAGAGTTATCGGCTCATCTTTGAACTGATAGTTGGCATCCTGACTCTTGCGAATCGCTATGCTCCAAATAACGGTTACGGCGCACAATGCAGCGACAAAAGACAGCCCAACTCTCCAACCGTACCGAACGGTTAAAAATGGAATTACTAAGCCCGATAAAGCCATCCCTACCGGACCTGCGCATTGCTTGATGGAAAAGACGGTGTTGTACTGACCTTTTTCCAACTGACGGCTCAGCATGGTGTTGATGGCCGGCATTAAAGGACCTTTAGCCAGACCTAAAACAAAAGCGGAAAAGATGACGCAGACTTCCCATGGAACCATACACAGAAGCAGGGAAATAATGGCAACTGCCAATGCAATCATACAAATATGGGCGGGGCCGTAGCGCCGGATGAAGTTTCCTCCGGTTAACGACGAAATGCACGCACCTACATACAAAAAGCCGATATATAAGCCGGCAAAGGTGCTGTTTGCATTAAGAGACTTTGCAATCTCCGGTGCAATACTTGCCACTGCGGTACCCATCAAAGACGAAACCAGTTGGATCCCCATAGCAGCTAAAAAAGCCTGAATTCCAAGTCTTGTTAGCCCAAGCATGTTTCCTCCGTATCATGAAAACCACTATAAATGTGCTAACGGTCGTGCCCCTCGATCTTTTAATCAATTCAGGCAGAAAAAAACTCTTCGAGATTTCTCGGGCGAAGAGTTTTTTCTAAAAATACAACTAATTAATTGAAGAATAGTAAAAGTGCATGGTAATAAACAGGGGCTGCAAAGAACAGCATTTCAAGTCTGTCCAAAGTTCCTCTGGTAAGGAGCATTGTGTTATCCAAACGCTTTGCGCCAAGTGAACGCTTAACGGAGGACATCACCAAGCCTCCCAAGGTACCCGACACGATAATCAGTAAAGACATCAGAGGGGCTTGCCAAGCTCTGAAAGGAGTCATCCAGAAAAGAGCAGACCCAATCGCTAATGCACCGATACTGCCGAGAATAATGCCTTTGTAAGTCTTATTTGGATTACTAAAACTCGGTCTTCCTCCGAAAATTGCTGAAGCCAGAATCTGGAACAGATCAGCAAAATATAAAACCATTAAAAAGTAAAGAAGAACAAACAATCCGCTCGAGTGATAGCGCTGTAAGTCAATTGAAGCGATAGCAGGAGCATGGCTGACGCAGAAAATACAGAGCATGATGCCCCATTGAACTTTGGCTACGCGCTCTAAGAATCGATCTGTATCTTTACTCAATACCATCACTACCGGCAGAGCTAAGAATAGATAAACCGGAATAAAGAGCGTAAAGAGGTTGTAGTAGTTCAGCCAGACCAAGATATACTGAACCGGAATGGCAACATAGAACGCTAGGATAAGAATCGAATGATCGTGCCGCCGTGTTGGTGTCAGGGCGATAAACTCGCGCAAGGAAAAGAAAGAGGCAATGGCAAAAATAAAGACCAGAGCGCCTTGGCCGAGATAGACGGCAACGGCAAAAACAAAAATCAATCCCCAAGCGGCACGAATGCGAGAGTTGATAATTCGGTTTCTGTTAATGGCTAAATCCGTCGTGGACTTGGAAGAGAGCCACTGACCGATAAAAGTACCAATCGCTGTCAAAACCACTAAAACAGCTAAAATCGTGAAATAGGCTTCACTCGTTGAAAAACCCCATCTCATTTCATTCATCTTTTATAGCTCCCTTGCGAGTTTGATGATGGAGGCTCTGGCCTTTTCTAAAAATTCTTCTTTTCCTTCGTCAGGCGAATGCGGAAGCGGTGCCCCGAAACGCACGGAACACATTGTCGGAACCGGAAGAAGTGCACCTTTCGGCATCGAACGATGGAGGTTCTCGAGATAAATCGGAATCAACTCAACTTCCGGAAATTCTGTCATGAGTCTCCATAAGCCGCTCTTAAAAGGTCCGGGGAGAGCTTGAGGCGTACGGGTTCCTTCGGGGAAAATAATCAGAGAACTACCCTCGCGCAGCGCTTGCCTCATTGGATCCATCGGATCGGAATTTTCCGTCCTTTTTCTATCGACCAAAACCACATTCAGTTCGTCGACCGCAATTCTTTTGCGGATGCCGGACTGCCAGTAATCTTTTGCGGCTACCGGTCTTGTCTTGGTTCTAAGTTCTTTAGGAAGAGCGGACCAAATAACAATAGTATCCAAATGACTGGTGTGATTAGCAAAGTAAATCCTCTGCTTTCTTTCAGGTGCGCATCCTACCCACTGAGGATAGGCGCCAACCAATAGTTTGGTCATCCAAACCATTGGAGTCATGAATTGAAATAGATGCTTCAAGATTAAACTTCCTAAAACTCAGTTGTAAGTCGAATTATGCCTTTTTCTGCACGGAAATTGACTAAAAATGATTCAATACCATTATGAATCTTCAATTTTTTGGTGAACATTTGAACTATAGGTAGTTATTCGGATGTACTCAGTCCTATTAGGACTTTCCTTAAAGTCCTGACTCAACTTCAAATAGTTCTGTGTTTTTTGAAATTCGTAGTTATTTTGAGATAAATTACTCTTACACGTTATGGTGAGATAAATAATGTTTGCAGCTTCTTTCAATTTTTATTTCTTTTATTTTCCGGCCTCGGCGGGAGAATAGACTGCAACCTCCATAAGCACAAAATTCACAACCGCCGGCAAAAAACCGGCGGTTTAATTTTTTTGGATTTCAATTTTATAAAACATGAGGCAATCAATGAGCTACGCAACCGATGACCTTCGAATCAAAGAAATTAGAGAATTAACTCCGCCTTCCCATTTAATCCGCGAGTTCCCTTGTGAACAACTTGCATCTGAAACCGTTCATCACGTACGTCTGAATGCCCACAAGATTATTTATGGAGAAGATGATCGTCTTCTTTTAATCGTCGGCCCCTGCTCCATTCACGATCCTAAGGCTGCTCTTGAATATGCAGAAAGGCTGATAGAACTCAAAAAGAAATACGCCAATGATCTCGAAATCATCATGCGTGTGTACTTCGAAAAACCTCGCACCAGCCTCGGTTGGAAAGGCTTAATCAATGATCCCGGTTTGGATCACAGTTTTAGAATTAACCAGGGACTGAGAATCGCCCGCGAACTTCTCCTCAATATCAATGAACTTGGAATTCCTGCCGGTACCGAGTATCTCGATATGATCACGCCGCAATACATCGCTGACCTCATCTCCTGGGGAGCTATCGGCGCCAGAACTACTGAAAGCCAAGTCCACCGTGAATTAGCCAGCGGCCTGTCTTGTCCTGTAGGATTCAAGAACGGGACGGACGGCAACGTAAAAATTGCCATTGATGCCGTCAAAGCCGCCGAACATGAACACGTGTTCTTATCGGTTACCAAAGGCGGTCACTCTGCTATCGTCGTCACCGGCGGAAACGAAGATGCACACGTGATTTTGCGCGGCGGCAAAGCCCCGAATTACGGTGAAGCGAGCGTGGATGAGTGCTGCAAAAAACTTGAAGAAGCCGGTATGCCGGCAGCCGTCATGATCGACGCCAGCCATTCAAACAGCGAGAAAAAATACAAAAAGCAATTGGATGTTATTGAAAACATCTGCGGACAGTTAGAAAAAGGAAGCCGTAAAATCATGGGAGTCATGATTGAATCCAATCTCGTAGAAGGTAATCAGCCCTTAGAAGGCAATCCTAACCTTACCTATGGGCAATCGATTACTGACGGATGTATTGGTTGGGAAGATACTGTCAAGGCAATTGACAAACTTGCTAAGGCAGTAAGAGCACGACGCGATTGGCTTAGATAACACCAAGGATAAGAGGCGGTAAAACCGCCTCCTCCTTATTGAAAAATCCTGTCCTATTTTTTCATAGGAGCTTCAATATCCTTCATGTAATCGACCGGGTACTTGCGTGCAAGAAAGCTGTCCGCCTTACCCAAGAGTTCCTTAAGAAGCTCTTTGTTCTCGTATGGAGAAAACAGAGAGCGGACTGCCAAACCGGCATACAGAGCGTTCAGTAGTTCTAAGCGGACTTTATGCTCTTCGTCATTCGGATCGACGTGATAGTACTCATAAAGAAGCTCTCTGAACTTCTTCTGATGCTTCCGGAAATGTTCCATGAGCTTAGTATCTCGGGTCGCTTCCGTAATTAAAGTCAGCATCAGAGCAGCTCTCTCCGGTTTTAAGAGATTGTCCAAACACTTATCTTTATCAACCGATCGTTCTTCGAACATGCTGTTTTTAAGCGTATCGAAGATCTCTTGATTCATTCTCTCCTGCACGGCCATAGCCAAATCAGCTTTGTTTTTATAAAAGTTATAAATGTGCGGAGGACTGACCTCAGCTTTCTTCGCAATATCGCTCATACTGGCCGCATGAAAGCAAATCTCTTGAGCGGCTTCCAGCAGTCGGTGCCGCTTGATTTCCATTCGGCGCGGATAACGGTGAGTTGTCATTCGACCTTCTCCGTGACGACAGTCCCATGAGTGGAAGCTAAAGTCTGAGAAACCGCGGGTTCGACAGAGGCTAACTTTATGCTTCCGCCTCCGAGTACTTTGTACAAAGTCACATTAGAAGAGAGACGGTTCTGCTCGGCCACAATGTAGTTAGTTTGAGCTGCTACCATCTGTCTTTGACTCTCTAAGACTGTCAGGAAGCCGTCCAGGCCGTTCTTATAACGGTTGTAAGACAAGTTATAGGCCCTCTGAGTGGCATCGACTAAGGCACGCAGAGCGGAACATTGACGAGTCATTGTTCCTTCAGCAGCCAAAGTATTAGCGACTTCGGCAAAGGCGCTCTGAATAGTTTTTTCATACTGAGCCACCTTAGCTTTCTGCTCGGCTTCGGCTTGTCTTAATTGAGAAATATTGGCTCCGCCGGTAAAGATTGGAAGAGTAATACCCGGAGCAAAACTCCATAAGCCTGATCCTCCGCTGAACAAATCATTCAGATGCTGAGAACCTGTGCCGACTCCGGCTGTCAAAGTAATGCGCGGGAAGAAATTAGCTCTGGCAGCGCCAATGTTGGCATTCGCGGCTTTTAAGCTGTTTTCTGCAGCACGGATATCCGGTCTGTTAAGCAGAACCTCACTGGATAAGCCTTTCGGAGCAATGGCACCGTAAGTGCTCGGGTCCTCCAACTTTTCCGGTTCAAGAGATTCGGGAACTTTGGTTCCTACAAGCAATTCAAGATTATTTCTAGCCTGAGCCAAAGATCTTTGATACTGAACAACTGCAGCGCGAGCTGTTTCGACCGTGGTTCTTGCCTGTTCTACATCAAGCAGAGAACGGGCTCCGAGGCGATAGCTGTCGGAAATGAGCTTGAAGCTGTTCTGTTGGCTCTTAAGCGTAATTTCCTGGAGGCGAAGCAGTTCTTTTTGTGCTCCGACATTAATCCAAGCATTAGCCACTTCTGCAATCAAGGAATTTTGAGTGCCGTATTGTGCTTCTTCCGTTGCCAAATAGTTCTGCAAAGCCGCTTCCGTCAGGCTTCTGACACGGCCGAACAAATCAATTTCCCAAGAAGTTGAAGCAAGGGTTGCTTGGTACGTGTGAGAAGTATAACCATGGCCTGTCGGCGCCATGGTGTCCGGAGTGTGAGAACCGGTTGGACTGAAGTCAGCGCCTGCATTCGGCATCAGACTCGCACGCTGAATGCCGTACGCAGCCCTGGCTTTCTCAACGTTGAGAATAGCAATACGCAGATCTCTATTGTTTGTCAGCGCCGTGTTAATAACCTCTCTAAGCTTTGCATTCGTAAAGAAGGTATCCCATGTAGGCAGCGGAGCAGTGCTGAAGGCTAAATCTTCATAGGCTGCCCCTTGTGGAAAAGTAGGAGCTACCGGAGATTCCGGTCTTTCGTAGACCGGTGCCATCGTGCATCCGGTCGCGATCAACACGGAAATTACTAATGGGGTTAACTTTAAAAAATTCATCTTCTATTCTCCTCTGAATGGGAGGCCTGAGTTGAGAGTTTCTGAGCAGGAGCGCTATGTTTCTTTTTCTTGTCACCAAAGATCTTAACAATAAGAACGTAGAACATCGGAACAAAGAAGATACACAGGAAAGTACCTGTAATCATACCGCCTAGCACGCCCACACCAATAGCATTCTGTGCACCGGAACCAGCGCCGGTAGCTTTAGCCAAAGGAAGAACACCCAACCCGAAGGCAAGAGAGGTCATCAAAATCGGACGAATTCTTAAACGGACGGCTTCACTAGCAGCATGCAGAATATCTTCGCCCTGCTCGTGCAATGCTTTAGCAAATTCCACAATAAGAATGGCATTTTTACTGACAAGACCGATCGTTGTTAAAAGACCGACCTTGAAGTAAATGTCATTATGCATGCCAAACGCACCGGTAAGCCCCAAAGCACCGATAACGCCGAGAGGGACAACCATAATCACGGCAACCGGAATTGACCAGCTTTCATAAAGAGCGGCCAAGCACAAGAACACGATCAGAACGGACAAAGCATAAAGAGCTCCTGTCTGAGTATCAGCCGCCTTCTCTTGATAAGAAATACCGTTCCATGCAATACCGTAACCGTATGGGAGAGTCTGGACAATTCTTTCAATTTCCTCCATAGCCTGACCGGTTGTATAACCCGGAGCCGGAGAACCTTGTATATTGACGGCACCTAAACCATTAAAACGTTCCAAGCGCGGAGAACCATATTTCCAGCTAGTACTGACAAAAGAAGCGAACGGCACCATTTCGCCCTTGTTATTTTTAACGTACCAGCGGTTAATGTCTTCAGGAAGTTGACGGAAAGGCGCATCACCTTGCACATAAACTTTCTTAATTCTGCCCTTATCGTAGAAATCATTAACATAGGAAGAACCCCATGCAGTGGACAAAGCATCATTAATAGCCTCAACGGAAACGCCGAGGGCCGCGGCTTTCTTAAAGTCAATGTCAACTTTGAGCTGAGGCATATCTTCTTGGCCGTTTGGCCGGACGTTATAGAGGACCGGACTTTGACGAGCAGCCGCCAAGAGCTGGTTCCTTGCTTCAGTCAGCTTTTCATGTCCGGCGCCGGCCAAATCCTGCAGGAATACGTCAAAACCATCAGCCATACCAAGTTCGGGTACCGCTGGGAGAGCAAAGCCGAATACCATGGCGTCTTTCCAGCTCATGAGTACTCTGTTGGCTCTCATCGCAATGTTTTGCGCCTTTTGATCAAGATTCGGTCTTTCTTTCCAATCTTTGAGCTTCACAAAGGCCATAGCGGTGTTTTGACCCGTACCGGACAAACTGAAACCTGTAACGGCCATTACGCTCTCTACGTTGTCCTTTTCAGTTTTCATGAAATATTCCTGCATTCTTTGAATCACAGGAAGCGTAGTCTCTTGGGTCGCTCCGGCTGGCAGTGTTACCTGAACCATCAGGGAGCCTTGGTCTTCATCCGGCATGAAAGCGGTCGGAACCTTGGTAAAGCCGAATACCATCACCGCAATCAAAAGACCGTAGATAACCATGAATCTAGCCCATCTCGGAGTCATGTAATCAACAGCTTTGGTTGCGCCGTCGGCACCTTTGTTGAACATTCTGTTAAACCAGCCGAAAAAGCCTCGTTTGGCTTTTTCTTTATGAACCGGTTTAAGAATGGTTGCGCACAATGCCGGAGTCAAAGTTAAAGCAACTAAGACGGATAAGCCCATAGCTGCCACAATAGTGACGGAGAACTGACGATAAATCACGCCTGTTGAACCCCGAAGAACGCCATCGGAATAAAAACGGCGGAAAGTACCATAGCGATACCGACCAAAGCGCCGGTAATCTGTCCCATAGACTTCTCGGTTGCATCATGCGGCGAAAGTTTTTCTTCGTGCATCACGCGTTCTACGTTTTCAACCACCACAATCGCATCGTCAACGAGCAAGCCGATAGCTAAAACCATGGCGAACATGGTCAGCATGTTGATGGAATAACCGAGAACACCGAGAACGCCGAATGTACCCAAAACCACAACCGGCACTGCAATTGTCGGAATCAAAGTGGCGCGTAAGTTCTGGAGGAAGAGATACATCACCAGTACCACCAAAACAATAGCTTCCATCAATGTCTGAACTACGCCCTGAATGGAAATCTTAACGAATGGCGTTGTATCGAAAGGAATGACGTACTCATAGTCTTCCGGGAAGTACTGTGAGAGTTCATCCATCTTCTTGTTGACTAAATCTGAAGTCAGCAAGGCGTTGGAACCGGAAGCAAGTTTAATAGCCATGGCCGCGGCGGGTTTGCCGTTATAGAAACCCGTAGCCATATAGTTTTCCGGTCCCTTCTCTATTCTTGCTACGTCCTTTAGGTATACCTGAGCACCGGAATCAGTGGTCTTTAGGAAAATTCCTTCGAAATCCTGAATAGTTTCAAGCAAAGAGCTGGAAGTAATCGTCGCATTGAGCTCGGTACCTTTAACAGCAGGCAAACCGCCGACTTGACCGGAAGAAACCTGAACGTTCTGTGCCTGAATAGCAGCCTTAACTTCGGCTGGAGTCAATCCATACTGGTGAAGTTTTTCAGGATTCAGCCAAATACGCATCGCAAAAGCAGAACCGAAGATCTGAACTTCTCCGACGCCCTCAACACGGCTAAGAGGTTCCTGAACATTAGAAACCAGGTAGTCACCGAGTTCTGCCTCATTGATTTTGCCGGATTTAGAAGTCAGAGCAACCACTTTCAAAAAGCTGGCAGTTGTCTTCATAACCGTCACGCCGAGTCTTTGAACAACCTCAGGGAGAGAAGATTGAGCTTGGGATAAACGGTTTTGAACCTGAACTTGAGCCATATCCGGATCTGTGCCGGCTTCAAATGTCAGAGTAATGGAGATGCGTCCGCTGGATTCACTGGTCGAACTCATGTAAAGATAACCGTCTAAGCCGGTCATCTTCTGTTCAATAATCTGAACAACGGTATCTTCAATTGTCTTAGCAGACGCACCCGGATAAGTGGCAGAGATATTAACCTGCGGAGGAGCAATCTGCGGATACTGAGAAATTGGAAGATTAAGAATGGACAAGGCGCCTGCAAGCATGATCACAATAGCGATCACCCAAGCAAAAATAGGCCTATTAATAAAAAACTTTGCCATCAGAACCCTCTGCTTTTACTTTGAAGAAGCGGTTTTTTGAGAGAGCGGAGGAACAACATCAACCGGTACCCCCGGACGGATTCTTTGGAATCCTTCGATAATGACTTTGTCGCCCGGTTTTAATCCGCTCTCGACAACCCAATTAGAACCTGCAGTCTCAGTTGTATCAATAACCTTTTGTGCAACGACGCCGTTCTCAACAACTAAAACGTAAGGCGCACCATCTGTTCTGCGCAGGACAGCTCTCTGAGGAACCAGAATTGCATTTTCGCGTACACCCTGTGGCAGCTCTGCTCTTACAAACATTCCGGGAAGAAGCAATCCGTCCGGGTTCGGAAATTCTGCTCTTAATGTCAATGTTCCCGTTCCTTGATCCACGGAAACTTCAGACAATGTCAAAGAGCCCGGGAGACTGTACTTAGTACCGTCTTCGAGAATGAGCTGAATAGGAATTTCGCCCTTAGTAGCCTTAATTTTTCCTTCGGCCAGTTCCTTCTTAAGTTTTAATAAGTCTCCGCTGGCCTGATTAACGTCAACATAGATTGGGTCCAATGTCTGAACAACTACCATGTTATTGGCCTGATAGCCGGAAAGCAAAGCTCCCGGAGTCACTAAAGAACGGCCGGCCTTTCCGTCAATCGGAGAACGAATTGTTGTGTGATCTAGGTTAATTTGAGCTGTTTTCAGCTGAGCTTTAGCTGCCTGAACGGCGGCTTGAGCTTGTCTTACTGCAGCTTGCGCATCATCGTTTTGCTGTTTACTAACAGCTTCTGTCTTAACGAGCTGAGCATAACGCTTAGCAGTCAGCTGACTTTGATATAAGACAGATTCTGCTCTGGCAAGCTCAGCCTTAGCACTTGCAACTTGTGCCTCATAAACCGTCGGATCGATTTGGTAAAGCGGTTGTCCTTCTTTGACCTCTGCACCTTCATCAAAGAGGCGTTTCTGAAGAATTCCGCCGACCTGGGGTCTTACCTCTGCCACCATATAAGGTGCGGTACGGCCCTGCAAGGTTGTGATCATAACCTGTGAGGTCGGTTCAATATCAATCACAGAAACTTGCGGCTTGCGTGTCTGTCCTTCGGAAGCCGGTCCTGGAGCTTTGTCAGAACATGCACTCAAAGAAATCAGTGCCAAAATTGCAATAAGAGCCTTTGTTTTTGTTAACTGCTTAAGAAAAAGCATTTCGCCCTCAGTCTAACTATCAAGAATAGGTGTGAGTCTACAATTTTCTGAATGAACATTCATTCAGAAACAGAACGCTTATTTTAAGTATTTCTACCTAGCTAATTACATATCTTGCGTTGACATGCGACTAAACGGGAACTTTCCCGATAATAGTACTAACTAGATGATAATTAACGAATAAAAGACATGTTACCCCACCGTAAAAGTGGAGAATTTGTTTTTAAACTAAATAATTTTTGAAACACTTTTTACACCTTTCCTCTCTTCACCTCTTACGCTCTGAGCTTTGAGAATCCGAGAAGAAAGAGTGAAACGGATAAAAAGGAAAGAGCCTCTACTAAAGGCATAAAGAAAGTAGGTTTTGTGATTTTTATACGAGGACACTAACCTGTTAAATGCTTGGAACAAGCTCAGAAAAAGAAAAAGCGAGAATAACCGCCCAAAGCAAAAGGGAGCCAATGCTCCCTTTTGCTTTGGTTCGCAACAAGTGCAGACCATATTTGAATCGTAACTGTAAGTTCCGATGCGTTGAAATTAACGCTTGGAGAACTGTTTACGACGACGTGCTTTACGCAAACCGACTTTCTTACGTTCGACTTCGCGGGCGTCACGTGTGACGAGACCTGCCTGAGACAAGACAGACTTCAATGCTTCATCATAATCGATGAGAGCGCGTGTGATGCCGTGGCGGATAGCGCCGGCCTGGCCGGATTCACCGCCGCCGTGAACGTTGACTTTAATGTCGAATGTTTCAACATTGTTGGTCAAAACTAACGGCTGACGAATGACCATACGGCCTGTTTCGCGAGGAATATATTCATCAAGCGGACGGCCGTTGATCATGATAAGGCCAGTACCACGCTTCATAAAAACGCGGGCTACGGAGCTTTTACGGCGTCCTGTACCATAGTTGTAAATACCAATCATCTTTAGATCTCGAGCTGTTTAGGTTGCTGGGCGGAATGTGGATGTTCGTTGCCTTCATAAACGAAGAGCTTCTTGAACATTGCATATCCGAGTGGTCCTTTTGGAAGCATGCCTTTAACAGCGATTTCCAAAGCACGGCCTGGATGCTTTTCTTGCATCTTACGGAAAGTTGTTTCGTAGATGCCGCCTGGGTATCCAGAGTGACGGAAATATTTCTTATCTTCAGGTTTGTTGCCTGTCATTACCAACTTGTCAGCATTGATAACGACGATGTAGTCGCCTGTATCAACGTGCGGGGTATAAATGGGCTTGTTTTTGCCACGGAGTCTGAGAGCGATTTCGGCGGCAAGGCGACCTACAACCATATTAGTTGCATCCACAACATACCATTCACGCTTCACTTCAAGCGGCTTAGCCGAGAAGGTTTTCATTACGTTTCACCTATAAGCAGGATGACTATTCATCCATATTAATTCATTACAATCAACGAGTTAATCTCATTGATCACTTTAAGTACAACGGAACGAGCGATGACGAAAGGACAACGCTCCAACAGAGAGACCGCAGATTATATCTTAAAAATCAAGAGGTTTTCAACTTCTTGATTTGCAAAAATTAATTTCTCTCAACGGATCCTTTGCTGTTTCTGCAAAGCCCGCTTTCGCATACCGCCTGGAGAAAACCGGAAAAAAGCGCCACAATCCTTAACTTGAATGATCAGCTTGGAGAATGTGATGAGAAAAATTATATGGACTGTAGCTTCAGCCTTTATCTTATCTGGAGCAGCAAATGCCCTTGAAACCGACGTAGCTCCGAAAGTAACGGATATTCAAAACCACCAACCCTCTACTGCCTTATACGTTGGAAACTCCTACAGCTTCTACAATTGCGGCGTGCATGGTTACGTCCGAGGTTTTGCAAAAGAAAGCAAGACTCCTTGGAAAGCCCGTCTGCAAACAATTTCTTCTGGGAAACTCTCTTTCCATAACCTTCAGGAGTACCTGACACCTCATGAAGGAGATCCCTACGTAAAAGAAAGTAAAGACGGCAAAACACCTCCGATGTTTGATGTTGTCCTGCTTCAGGCCCTTTCTACCGAACCAATCAATCCGAAACTTGCACCGAACTTTAAGAAATACTTGAAGCAGCACATCGAAACCATCCGCGAACACGGATCCACACCGATTGTAGTAATGACGTGGGCACGTCAGGATAAACCGGAACAAACGCGTCATTTAGCTAATGCCACTATTGAAGCAGCCAATGCGAGCGACGCCATCGTATTGCCGGTCGGTCTTGCCTTCGCGGAAAGTTTGAAGAAAAGACCTGACTTAATTCTTCATCAAAAAGATAAAAGCCACCCGACCGCTGCTGGTTCATACCTCTACGGCGCCATGATTTACGGATTGCTCTTTAAGAAGTCTCCGGAAGGTTTCAAATTCTTAGGCGAATGCGAAAAGCCTCTTAAACCCGCAGATGCAAAATACCTCCAGCAAGTTGCTTGGAATGTTCTCAAAGAATTCTACGGTTGGAAAGATTAACCTCCCGTCCTCAAAACCGAAGGCACCGATTTTGCGGTGCCGTTTTCATATATTGCAGAAAATTACTGATTCAGTTCGGACGGAGAAAGTCCGTAGCGTTTGAAAGTTTCAATCAAGAAATTCTGAACGACAGCAGAGGAAACCGCAAAATTAATATTTTGCGAGCGCGCCTCAGCCCATACCATTGTATTGACGCCTAATACCTTTCCTGTCTTCAAAGAAATTAATGGACCGCCGCTGTTTCCTGGACTAATCGATGCATCCGTTTGTACCACTTTAATACCGTCAAGATTTCGCAGTCCGCTGACTATGCCCCGAGAAATCGTCCATTCAAATCCTTGCGGAGCACCCACGGTAAAGACTTCTCCTCCAATGGTCGGCTGCACATCAAAGTCGAGGAAGGATTTAGATTGATAAGGAACTTGAATCAAGGCCAAATCATTCTGAGAATCGAGAGATACCACGTTCCCCGTAAACACCTTCCCGTTTCTAAGTTTGACTTGAACTCTGGAACTGTTTCCAACCACGTGGTAGTTGGAAACTACCAGTGTCGGATGAATAAAGAAGCCTGAACCGAAGCCTCTTCCTGAGCGGATAACGACCGTAGCATTTAAATAATTCTGAAAATTAACGCCTTTTTCTGCCTTAGGCTGATCTGACGAAGCTGCTTCTGCACTCGGCTGAGCAACCGATGTGACTTGTGGAGAGAAGTAGTCGGCAATCACTTGGTTTTGACGAATCCGTCCTTCTCCTTCTTTCAGCATCTTTGTCGTTGAGTTTTGGATGGCCGCTAAAACTTCTTTTCCATCCTGCTCTTGGGACAGAAAACCGGAGAAGATGCCGGAAGACGAGCCTACTTCTCCTTCATCATTTACTTTTATGGTTGTGAGATATTGCCTATCCTTATTTAAGAATTCCAAGTCCATGCCGGAAGTCATTCTTGCTTTTTTAGCCTGACCTTCTCTCACGGTGAAACCTGCCTGATAGAGAACAAATCCTTGGCATTCCGGACACTGACTGTAGCTGTCAATCAATTTAGCTTTCTTAAAAACCGTATCTAGCGAGGCTGTCACCGCGTAACCGATGTTCTCCAGATCGATATCAATCTTGCCGCCGTTGTAGTTAACGCTTTGCGGAGGGTTAATAGGATTAGGCATCACGCCGATTACAGCATTAAAGGCCGGTTTGTCAGATGCCGGGGCATAAAAATTCTTATCCATCGCGCCATGCCAAGCACATCCTGTCATGGCGAGCACAGAGAACAAAAGAAAAAAACGAAAGAACATCTTCATGAAGATAGGAAAAAGTTTTTAGCAAGCTCAAGAATGCTAACACCGCCTCCGGAAGCTTTCCTTAAGAGGCGGTGTGCAGATAAATTCTTTTTACTTTAAAAACAATTTATAACCAATTGATTTTCAGTGGTTATGCGAAAACTTTCTCCACCTCCGGTCTGAGCTTTTCAGTAACTGCAGCACTCATTTGGCCGATTCTCAGACGTCTGAAAAGAACGTCATCCGCACAGGAGGCAAATTCATGCTCTAAGCAATATTGAGCATATTCGACTACTTGAGCTGTAACATCTTTTCCGTCTGCCAGTCCTTTATCCAGAGCTTCCGGATCGAAGTGATGGTTTCTGGCGATTGACATAAACATTGTGGAGCACGGTTTTTTATAGACAAGCCCGGCGTCAATGGCTGCCGTCATAGCTTTCTCTGCTCTTTGGCGGTAGTTCTTCCAGCCGCCTCCTACAACCGTCACCATATTTTCGAACTCGGTCAGGATCAGACTGTTGCTTCCTTCCTGTCCTCGGCCGAAATCCTTCTTCGGAGTCACAACGGTATGGGAAAAAGAAGCCGTGACATTGTTCCTGTCAATGGAAAATTCTAAAAAAGGCTTAATTTTTTCTATAAGACGAGTAACGGCGGCTCCGCTGTCCTCGCCTTCTTTCTCTTCAACAATTCCGACCTCTGCCATCCGGTTCCATGGGACACAGAAAAGACGCTGCTCGCCTTTAGCCTTTGGAGTGAGCATGCCGTACTCGCCTTCAAAATGTCTGGCTGCCATGACCATGCAGGTAAATTTCTTCACTTCAGTTAATGGAGAAGCCTCGGCATAAGCCATTTGACGAACACCATCAGCACCTTCGCCGGCAGCATTAAAAATCATTTTGCACTTTGCTTGGAAAGACTGGCCGGTAAGCTGGTCTTCCAATGAAATAGATTGAATTCTTCCACCCGCATCTCTTTCAAGCTCTTTTGCAGAAACATAATTCAGACAAACTGCACCCTGTTTCGCTGCTGTCTTGATCAAAGCAATATTCAATCTTGCGTCATCAAATTGAACAACCTTGAATTGAACGCCTCCGACTAGTCCTTTTGCTTTGACATCCGGCAATTTTTCTGATGACTTCTTCAGGTCTCAGATAAAGAGGACGCCCCATTCCGTACCCGCCATAACCTGCGGCTAGGCCGGCAAGCAAAGTGAAATAATAAAAAGCCAGTGTAGAACCTTTATAGCAGGGGATAACGAAATTCTTTTCTTTAACCAGATGCGGAGCATTCGCCAAAAGATACTTTCTTTCTTCCAAATCTTCTCTGAGCTGTTTCCACTCCTTGAGTCCTTTTAAGCAGGACGGTCCGGCCATGATGAGTTTTATGGAAGAGCCGGAACTTCCGGAAGCGAAATCTCCCGAATTCACCAGCAACGTCTTAAATCCTCGTGATACAGAATCCAAAGCAATTGCAGAACCGGTTGAACCGCCGCCGATAATCACGACATCCCACACCGTTTCTTGGTTTAGCTGCTCTAAATTACGGTTTCTAATCAAACCCGATTTAAATACTTTTTCCATTCCCACTCCGGACAAAATTTGGAAATTATTGAGTTCTCAAAACGACTCTCTATTTTAGGAGGAAATTCAGAATCAAGTAGTGAAGAAGAATGCGGAATCTTGATTTTTTTCTGCGGAGTAAAAAATTCAAGAAAAAACAAGTTGAGAATTCTTCTTAGAAGATAGTTCTGCTGCGGCTGGCAGTTCTCGATTTGGCTTGTAAGTGAACATACACAGAGATCTATTTTCCTGCTTAACTGCAAAAATCGCAAGGCCTAACAATTTTTCGTAATTTGTGAAACAATAGAGTCACATACAACAACAAAAAAAGGAGCATGTATGAAACTTCCGGTACAAATCAGTTTTCATGGTATCGACCGCTCGGAAGCTCTCGAAGCATTAATTTCTAAAGAAGTGGAAGGACTTCACAAATTTGATGCCGACCTCATCAGCTGCCGCGTTGCAGTAGAAAGCGAAGGCAAACATCAAAACCAAGGCCGTGAGTGCAGCGTTCGCGTTTGCCTCAACGCCCCGGGACATGAATTCATTATGAACACAAAGAATGAAGACGCACACGCCGCTGTTCGTCAAGCATTCGATTCTTTGACCCGCCAAGTTAAAGATAATGCTGCTAAGAGAAGAGGCAACTAATTAGCCGCTTCTTACGACCGCCGAAAGGCGGTTTTTTTTACGCCTTATGCCAACGAAAGAATAACCTCTTGATTTTCATT
>PDYJ01000069.1_pt1 | contig 19375 bp, 22 predicted proteins | sample 1430841 | NCBI WGS metagenome assembly PDYJ01 (sample SAMN07237672, study PRJNA390542) | Gut metagenome, whole genome shotgun sequencing project. | isolation source: fecal pellets | host: Mus musculus | place: USA: New York, NY | collected 2016-10 | reverse complement strand
TGACTATCTTATTCTGTTCTGAAATTGCCGGATTACTCCTTTGTTATAAAAATATTGTTCATAGTTGAGGCGAATATCTGCCTGTAATGATTTCTTTCCCAGACTCAATGTAACACCTCCAGTCAGTCTATGCCTTTCAGGATCATCTACTTTGAGATTGCCGGATTCATCTTTCGTACCTTTGCTGTGATCTGACATATAGTCATACCTTCCGAGGAATGATATGGAAGTCAGACCTTTTTTCATCGGAAGTCGATATGCGGCAAATGCGTCAACCGCATTTACAGGCGTGAAAGAGCCGTGGGCATAGTGCTTGCGGAGATATTCCGCCTCGATGTGCCATCTCCGGTTTTGCCAGTAGACCCTGCATCGTACATCATCACGTTCACATCCCGGCATTTGCCTTCTGGCAACTGAGTGTGATATTAAATTGCCGGGCAATCATTGTCTGCGCCTTGAACGAGAAATTATAGTTGTTGGTCCAGAAATGTTTTTGATTTGTCAGTCCTGAGCCGTTGAATATACCCTTCAAGCGTAATGGGCATACGGTCGTTGAATGTCCACGATGCTGATGCCCCTACATCGCGCACATTGCCGACCTGCTTTGCTATGAAAGAACGATTGGCGAAATACTGTAGATGAGGTGAACGATGGGCATCAATGGTAAACGGCACTCTCATCTGACCGAAGGTGAACTTTAACACGTCTTAGGTTGCAGACGTATATATGCGTCAAGCATCTTTATAGTACCCTCGTCCGAAAGGTCTATCTCGGCTTGTATCTTACAATAGGAATCACCTGCCTTCCACGCTCAGACGCGCATTGCGTATCTCAAAGCGTCCCTTATCTATTTGAGGCTCATATTCATATTTGGCCCGGATAGTCCCGTGTATTTCAGGGATAAATGGATTTTTATCCTGAGCCACGGCAGACAATGCAAATACTGACAATGCCGTCATAATTAAAATCCGTTTCATGCTGTCATTGGTTTATTGCTTGTTTTAATGTTTTTGATTGCCTGTAGAAAGGAACTGATAAAGGAATGTAGATAATACAAGAGCATCAGATAGGAATATGAGGGGGCTCCTTCATCAAAATCTTCATGGGTCATCCCTTTGGAATGTATGGCGATGCTGTGTTCGATAAAATCTTTCTCCAAGCCCGCATCTCCATTAATCTTCACTGTATCAACATCTGAACTGAGTATGCTGTCAGCTAATTGAGACAGTCGGACAATCCCTCCACGAATTGTTTCGATCTCACATTTGTAAGAGATAGGTATATAGCCATCCGGGGAAGTGACAAGATGACGTGTGGTTTCGGCAATCTTGTCCGTAGCCTCAAGCATATATTCACAATATAGCGCAGTCTTGCCGATAGTATCATCAGAGTCCGCCGAACAATTCCGGACTTTCTCACTGATTATGTCAATGGTTCTGAACCCGATTCGATGATTCTTGCAAACGGCTATACTGTCATTGTTTGAAAGACATTTCAACGCTTTGTCGATAATCGGACCGCATAACTGCATCGTCACGGTCAAACAAGACTTTCCGACAGGACTATTGGGAATAATACAATACATTTCCTTGACCTTACGTCTGCGGATATGCCGTCGCAACATAACGATGATTCCGGCCAGAGCCATTATCGAGAGAACTGTAACGTACATGATTTATAGAATTTCTTTGATGCAAAGTAACCATATTTTTATTTCACGTTTATGTCTGAGATATTAGATAAATATTAAATTTATCAATCAGTTACAATACAAAAAGATGGGAGATATGCACTCCCATCTCAACCTTAGGAACAATCTTTTTTACCTTAGACTTTATGTTGTTGGTACCATAATTTTGGCAGGGCGTGTGCGGAAATCTGAGTCGCGCAGCTTGGCAAACGCCCGCAGATATTTCCTTATTGACGATACCATTTCCTGCGTTTCCTGAAGCATATTGACATAGACATACAGAACAGCCATTGCCGATGTGTCTCCGTCGCGGAGCTGGTCATGCACACGATGATATGTGTCGGAAACAGTATCCTTTATCTCGTCACAGTGTCGGCGAAGAGTGCTTATCGTATCTGTATCCCCGCTCCCCATAAGTTTGACGGTATCATTGAACAGTGTACTTATTTGTGTCCGTATCATCTCGTATTCAGTAGTATATTTGGGAGGCAGAGGAAGGAAATTGTTGTCGACATGCTCTTTGCAGACCTCGTTGATGCGGCGCAGGTTGTAAAGTATGCCCATACAGCAGTTGTTGCTGAGATAGAACCAAGTGCTTTTTTCTATCGCCATCTCGCGTGTCAAATGACGCAGACATAGAGTTTCCTTACGGCGGGCGTTTTTAAGTATGGTCTTCTGGCGGGCGAGACTCGATTCCGTCTTGCCGAGAATCCCGGCGCTCTCAGTTATGAAAGCCGATGTTATATCCCGGTATTTTTCCTCGGCATAGGTCATGAACTTCTCTTGTTGCTCGGTGATATACATCATAAGCAACGGCCATGTCTGCTCCGATCCTGAGTGGATATTATAGTCTGGAACAGTGCATCACCGTTATCTTCTTCTGTCTTCTTTCTGAACCTCCGGTTGCTGTTGATGATTATGAATATCGTCAAAGCCGCCAACAGAAGCATCACCCACTGACCACCATAGTGCATTGCTGCAACAATCAGTCCTGCGCCGATAAACGCCGCACCCGCAGTAAGAAACCAACCGCCGATTACGGAAATCACGCCGGTGATGCGGAACACAGCACTTTCACGCCCCATGCCCTGTCGGCAAGAGAAGTACCCATAGCGACCATAAATGTTACGAAAGTGGTTGACAGGGGCAGTTTCAGCGAGGTGCCGAGGGCAATGAGTGCTCCGGCAAGCACCAGATTGACAGAGCCGCGTATGAGGTCGAAAGCCGCACCTTGATCCATAATGGTCTCATCCACATTAAAACGACGGTTGAACCAACGGCGTACTTTCGCGGGTGTGACACGCCTTAACCAAGAAAGGAATGATAAGGTCCATCTTACCAGCCGCCGGGCAATGCGGGAAGAACCAAACATCTCATCGCCACCCTGCTGGCTTCCGAGACCGATTTCAGTCTTGGTCACATTCCGGGCTTTTTTTGACGTTGCAAGTGACACCACCATTATGACTCCGGCACCGATGAGGAAATATATCGGTGTATTTGCCGGGCCGTTAAGTGAATCCATAAGGAAACCTTTGGAGTCCCCTCCGCCGTTAGCCATAAAATCCTGATATGAAGCCAGACCGCTCAAGGGAACACCTATGAAGTTCACAAGGTCATTACCTGCAAATGCCACGGCAAGCGAGAATGTACCCATCAGCACAATTACTTTCAGCACATTAACCTTGCAGACATGGAGCAGTTGCATCAGCACTGTAAAAACTGCGAAACAGGACAGTATGATCAGCGCAGTATTGTTTTTTATCCACGCTTTCAGTTCAGGGGTCATGAAAGAAAGATCTTTAGCCCCTTTAATCAGAAGAAAGTAAACAATCGCAGTTGCACATATACCTCCGAATATTCCTATCTTCCATTTCAGGTTGCTCCGGTAATTGAACGAGAACACCATACGGGATATGAACTGCACCACCGTTCCGAAGAAAAAGGCTATCGCCACCGACAGGAATATTCCGAGAATCACCGACAGGGCTTTCTCCGTGTTAAGCAAGTCATCAAAACCGAGACCGATGCCTCCTGCCATTTTAATCAATGCAACGACAAAGGTGGCTCCCAGCAGCTCGAAAACCATTGACACGGTTGTCGAGGTCGGCATACCCAGCGAGTTGAACACGTCGAGAAGGATGATGTCCGTGACCATTACCGCCATGAAGATGCAGATAAGGTCATAGAATGAAAAATGCTCGGGACGGAAAATTCCGTGCCGGGCAATCTCCATCATTCCGTTGCTCATCGCCGCACCGATGAAAACACCGATGGAAGCGACAATCAGGACTCTTTTGAATGATGCCGCCTTAGACCCGATAGCCGAGTTCAGGAAGTTGACAGCATCGTTACTCACACCTACTGACAGTCGAACACAGCCAGCAGGAAAAGAAAAATTACTACGCAAAGAAACAGTATTTCCATTGTTTTCTCAATTACTTATTCTGCCGCAAAGTAACTAAGAAAACATTTCATGATTATTTCAAAATCCTTAACCATTTATTAAAACTGCCGGACTGACAGAGAGTTTAATTGCGGTCAAACCTTATATAGCTCTGTTCGATGGGTTTATACGTAGGGTCATCCCACAGACGGCTTGAAATCATCAGGTCCGCACTTATTCTGTTGCAGGCAATCGGCACGTTGTGGAGCCGCATTGACGCAAAAGCATCTGAATGTCCGCCTCGTGGGGCTGCGCATTGAGGTCGTCTATCAGGAATATGGCAAGATCAATCTCGTTTCTTACCACCATTGCGCTATTTCGGCGTCACCGCCCATCGGTCCGGAGTTCATACATTCGACTTGGCATCTATTCCTGCTTCTGAGAAAGCATTCTTTATAAGCCCTCCAGTCGTGCCGGTACATACCAGCTCATGCTGTGAAAGGTATTGGGCGTTGAATTTTACCCAATCTACCATATCGGCTTTGCGTTGGTCGTGAGCTACAAGCGCGATTTTTAGTTTTGTCTTCATTTTGAGTTTCTTGAAAATGTTATTTTGAACAATAATCCGCCTGAGCATTGAGTTTCGGCGAAGATTTCACCGCCATGAAGAATCACGGCGTTTTTCACTATCGAAAGCCCGAGTCCGGTGCCACCGGCCGCTCGTGACCGTCCCTTGTCAATGCGATAGAACCTTTCAAACAGTCTTGGCAGGTGTTCGGGAGGAACGCCGCATCCGTTGTCGGACAATGCAATTACAACTTTATCGTTGTCGATACTGATTAATTCTATTTTTATTCTGGTTCCTCCACTATAAACAATCGCATTGTCTATAAGGTTGTTGAAAACGGCCTCAAGCAGAGAAGCATTACCGGCCATGATTACGTTATGAGAAACAAAATTCTCAATCCTTATGCCCTTTGTGTCGGCGATTATCTGTCGGTCCTCAACCACGTCATTTATTATATCCGTGAGATTAACCTGTTCTTTCAATATAGAGGCGCTTCCGTCGTCCATGCGTGTCAGGAGCGAGACATCGGTCAAAAGCCTTTGGAGCCTTTCTGTGTTTGTAAGACAACGTTGCAGGAACAATATCTGCTTTTCATCGCTCATATTCCTGTGTGCCAGCATCGTCTCCACACTGACCCTGATTGATGCGACCGGGGTTTTCAGTTCGTGGTTTATGTTATTCGTGAGTTGCTTTTTGATGCGTTCCTTTTCAAGCTGTTCATGGAGGGCTGCGCGATGTTCGCTGTCCCTGTCAGCGACAGCCTGTTGCAAACGGGCATAAAGGCGGACAATGTGGTTTGAAATCTCGCCAAGCTCGTCATGGGGAAACGGTTCGGTGTCGGAAATCTGGGCACCGTTTTCTACGTTTTCCGCAAATCTGTTCAGCCTGATTATGTGGAGGCCGACCCTTCGGGTTGCGAAATAGCCAAGTACGCACATCACCATTGTGATAATCCCCATAATCCACAGAAAGCCATAATCGGCCTGCAACAGTCCTCTGAATGAAACCGAATATGGCACCGCAGTACGGACAATATTCCCGTCATCGCTCTTTTTCGCCGAGTAAAAATAGTAGTTGCCCGTACTCTCGCTGTGCCGTCTTACAGCGTAGCCCGCCCCATGCCGTACGGCATCCCGTATTTCCTGACGGTCAAGGTGGTTGGTTTTAGGCAGGGAATCAAGTGTGTTGTCATATATTATATGTCCTTTGTCGGAAATTACGCTGACACGGATATCGTCAAACGGTTTGAAATCGTCGAGTCTGATATCCGGCACATCGTGTCCCTTACAAGTTCTGTAAGGATATATGTATTGATAAGCTGTAGTTGCTTGTCAATCTCTTCCGCCTTGAATTCCTTTTCCCTATGATACTGAAACACGACAAAGCAACCGACCATCAGCAAGGAATATCCAAGAAGCCACACGAACAGCCGCTGCGGATAGGAGAGCTTATTCAATAAACCCATAACCGTAGCCCGAGCGAGTTACAATATTCTTGCCGTAGATGCCGATTTTCTGGCGTATACGGGTTATGTTCACATCTACAACCCTGTCAAGCACCACAACCTCGTCGGACCATATCTCGTTGAGCAAATCCGCGCGGGTGAAAACCTGCCCCGGTTGAGATTAGTTTGAGCAGTATCTCAAACTCCTTTTTGGGCATTCTCACCTCCGTCCCGTCAACCGTGCAGGTCCTGTTTTTTGCAGACAGGACCAGCCCCTTGTATGAAACAAGGTCAGAATCAGTCTTGGCAAGTGCGACAGAAGCCGCCGTACGGCGAAGCACAGTCCTTATTCGGGCAAGCACAGCATTAAGAGAATATGGCTTCATGATATAGTCATCAGCCCCGAGATCGAGTCCCGAAATCATATCCTCCTCCGTGTCTTTTGCTGTGCAGAATATGATGGGAACGGAGGCCGTTGCCGGATTCGACTTCATTATGCGTGCCAGTTGAGTCCCGGATATTTCCCCCATCATAATATCGAGGAGTATCAAGTCATAGGCGGCAAGGTTGAGGGCAAGAGCCTCCTCCGCGCTATACGCCATGTCGACCTGATAGCCTTCCGCTTCAAGATTGAATCCAAGGCCGTCACACAGGGCTTCCTCATCATCGACAACAAGTATCTTCTTTTTTGTTTCCATGCCGCAAAATTACTAATAATCGGTTAAATACTATCCTAATGCTCAAAAGTTTAATAAAAGTTTAATGACACAATTTATTTCATAAAATCTAAACAAATCTGATAAACCCATGAAATATTAGTTGGCGAATTTTGCAGCGTGAATCAGAAACAAAACAACAATCACAATGAAAAAAGTAATGTCAACTTTTTGGGTCGCACTTGCTTCAAGTCTGACCATTATGGCGGCTGACAGTCCGAAATACGGACAACTTAAAGGCCGCATCCTTGACAATGAGAAGAACCCGCTGCCGGGGCGGTGGTTATCATTGACAGCAACAAGCTGTCGGCGGTTACAGATCTCGACGGCTTTTTCTCGTTTGCCAACCTTTCATCCGGGAATCATAATCTGAAAGTAACTTATATCGGTTTTCTTCCGGTCAGTAAAACAATCGTGGTTTCGGAAAAATCGACGGTTGACGACATTGTAATGTCGGATACATCACGGGAACTGAATGAAGTTGTAGTGACCGGCGTTTTCTCCGGGCAGCAGAGAGCCATAAATGCCCAGAAGAATAATATCAATATAACCAATGTGGTGTCTGCCGACCAGATTGGCAAATTCCCCGACTCGAATATCGGAGACGCTCTGAAACGTATAAGCGGTATCAATGTGCAGTATGATCAGGGCGAGGCCCGCTTTCGGTCAGGTACGCGGCACTCCGGCTGAGTTCAGTTCAGTGACAATCAACGGGTCAAGACTGCCATCGGCCGAGGGAGACATTCGCAATGTTCAGCTTGACCTTATACCGTCCGATATGATTCAGACAATAGAGGTCAGCAAGACACTTATGCCGGATCAGGACGGCGATGCTATCGGCGGTTCTATCAACCTCGTTACGAAAAATTCGCCACACAGATTTACTGTCGGAGCCGTAGCGGGAACAGGCTACAACTGGATAAGCCGTAAGGCTCAGATGAATTTCGGACTCACTCTCGGTAACCGTTTCTTCAATGACCGCTTCGGAGTGATGCTTGCGGCCTCCTATAATAATGCGCCAGCCGGATCATATAATACAGAATTTATATGGGAAAAGGATGACGACGGCAAAATCTATGTCAACGACTATCAGATAAGGCAGTATTATGTCACACGAGAGCGACAGAGCTACTCATTGTCGCTCGACTGGAAGTTCAATGACTTCAACAAGGTCTGGTTCAAGGGTATTTTCAACAACCGCAATGATTGGGAAAACCGTTACAGGACAACACTCAAAGACATTACGCCCGAAGGGAAAGCCGATGTGCGTGTCCAGACAAAAGGAGGTTCGGGTGACGAACGAAACGCCCGTCTTGAACGCCAACGGACAATGGATTTCACTTTGGGAGGTGAAAACCGTTTAGGTATCCTTGGCATGGACTGGAAACTGGGATATGCACGGCTACGGAGAAACGCCCGAATGAGAGATACATCGACTACCATCTCAAATCGCAGAGGTTCAGTTTCGACCTGAGTAATCCGAGAGAGCCATTTGCCACTCCCGATGAGGATATACAATGACCTTGAATGATGACTTCTCGCTCAAAGAGCTTACACAGCAGCAGGAGGATATTGTGGAGCAGGACTTCAAGGCGGCACTGGATTTCAAGGCCCGACTTAGCGAACGCTCAAAAATCAAGTTTGGATGCAAGTTCGTGAACAAGACAAAAGATAAGGAGATAGACTATTACGAATACACTCCGCTTGACAAAAAGGCATTTAACGCAGATGCGCTTGCACATACCACAGACCAAAGTACCGACAGATTCATGCCTTCCTCAAAATATCAGGCCGGCACATTCGTTGACAAGAAATTTCTTGGCTCCCTCAATCTTGACGATTCCAATTTGTTTAAGCGAGAGCAAATTGCAGAGGAACTTGCGGGCAATTTCCATGCGAGGGAGAATGTGGCATCAGGTTATGTGCGTATTGATTCCAGACTTTCCGACCACCTTAACTTTATGGGCGGTCTGCGTGTCGAGAACACATCACTGCGTTACATAGGCAGAAATTACGATGATGAATCCAACAGCGTCTCCAAGACCGAGCCTGAGACTTCAAATTATATAAATTTCCTCCCTCATTATTATTGAAATGGGACATCAACAAGGATTTCATGCTGCGTGCCGGTTATAACCAGTCCATATCCCGGCCAAAATATTCCGCACTCGTTCCCGGCATGAATATCAAACGTGGCGACAATGAGATAAGGATCGGGAATCCCGGTCTGAGAGCAACGACATCTCACAATATCGACTTCAACGCTGAATATTACTGGAAATCAATCGGACTTGTGTCCACCGGAATTTTCTATAAAAGAATAGAAGGATTCATCGTGGACGAAGTGGCATACAACAAGGAGTATCAGGGTACTGTCTGGACTAAGTTCACACAACCTAAAAACGGTGGAAACGCTAATCTTTTCGGAGTGGAAATGGCATGGCAGCGCGATTTCAGTTTCATCACACCGGCGATGAAGTGTCTCGGACTTTACGCTACATACACCTATACCCACTCACGCATTACCGACTTCAACTTCGAGGGTCGTGAAAACGAGAAAGGCCTTAGCTTGCCCGGTTCTCCCGAGCATACAGCCAATCTCTCGCTATATTTCGACAAGTGCGGTTTCTCCGCAAGAGCCTCATTCAACTATGCCTCGGCATTTATCGATGAAATGGGCGCAAGTTCGTTCTACGACCGATACTATGATGCCGTGAAATATCTGGACCTGAACGTCAGCTACACATTCGGGCGCAAAACAAAAATAACCGTATATGCCGACTGCAATAACCTCCTCAATCAGCCTCTGCGCTATTATCAAGGTAGCAAGGACTACACGATGCAGCAGGAATATTACGGAGTGAAACTCAACGGCGGTGTAAAAGTAACATTCTAAAAATACAAAACAATGATTCGTAAATTACTTATCGCGGCTTTGGCTCTCATCCCCTCTTTTGGAGCCATTGCCCAGACTGAAATCGCCAAAGGCGATGTGAACCTGATGGTTGTGTCAGACCTCGGACGTAATGGTCACTATGACCAGAAGCCTGTTGCCGCGACGATGGGCAGAATTGCAGAACAAATAGGACCCGATGCTATTCTTGCTCTTGGCGACACACATCACTACGGCGGAGTGGAGAGTGTGACAGATCCCTTGTGGATGACCAACTATGAGCTTATCTACGACCACCCGGAGCTTATGGTGAACTGGTATCCCGTCTGCGGCAACCATGAATATCGCGGCAACACTCAGGCGGTTATCGACTATTCCGACATATCCCGCCGTTGGGAGATGCCGGCAAGATATTACACCAAGACCTTTGAAGATGAAGGGACAACTGTCAAGGTGGTATTTCTCGACACTACTCCTTTGATTGACAAATACAGGAAAAAGACCGACACATATCCCGATGCTGTGAATCAGGATACCGAAGCCCAGTTGCAATGGCTCGAAAAGACTTTGACAGAGGCGACGGAAGACTGGATCGTTGTGGTCGGTCATCATCCCATCTATGCCTATACCGACAAGTCGGAATCTGAGCGAACAGATATGCAGAAGAAAGTTGACACAATTCTGCGGAAGCACAATGTGGACATGTATATCTGCGGTCATATCCACAATTACCAGCACATCCGCCGCCCGGATTCAAAAATCGACTATGTGGTCAACACATCCGGCTCCCTCACACGGACTCCGAAAGAAATCGAGGGCACCGTATTTTGCAACGATTCTCCCGGATTCTCTGTCCTGACCGCCGACAAAGAGAATCTTAAACTGAATTTGCTCGATAAAGAAGGCAAAACCATACATGTGGTAAGCCGCACCAAATAATACATGGCTTATGTGATATTCTAACAAATAACTACAAAACTCAGATACGTTTTCATGCTCTTTCATGGAACGTATCTGACTGTGTATTTTAATAATCTAAATTTATCTAACAATGAACAAAATCCTCATTGTAGATGCCTCCGACTCCGACCGTCGGCTCATGGTTGGCTTGCTTACGCGAGCCGGCTACGAGCCGATAGCAGTCGAGACGATGGAGGCTGCAAAAGACGAGGTGGTGTTATCGCCTTGGCGCTCTCAGCGAAGCGTAGAGAGAAACGTCCACCGGGCGCAGTGATTAACTCGTAAACTCGTTGAGCTAAAGGTTGTCGCGGCGATTAAATTCGTCCGTGGCACAGCGCAGGAGTTAACCAACTGGCAGAAGACTGAGGGATACGGATTTACCGTAGCCGTCATAACACTCACTCAAAAAGGGATTATTTTGCAAACTCATATATAATGATTAACTTTGTGGAACAAATCGAAAATACAGCACAGTTCAACAATATGAAATGGCAGTTGTGCATATAGCTACGCTCAACGAATAGCACTCTCAACTAATGCTATTCAGCAATAGGTAGGCTTATCGAAGCCTGCCCTTTATTGCTTTGCCATATATCCCCATTTTACAATTTCATTTTACATTAGGCAGCGTTACACCGCATTATGTGGTGTGGCTTACTGTATCTTATCATATTGATTTGAACAAGTGAATTATAGCTATAAACAAATATGGCTCATCGCATATCCTGTGATGATGAGCTTTCTTATTGAACAGCTGATAAATATAACCGATGCCTTGTTCTTGGGGCATGTCGGTGAAATCGAACTTGGCGCATCCGCACTTGCCGGAATATGGTTCTTGGCAATCTATATGCTTGGCTTAGGGTTCAGTGTAGGGCTGCAAGTTGTAATTGCACGGCGCAACGGAGAACAGAAATACGAAGAAACTGGAAAAACGTTTTTTCAAGGCCTGTGTTTCTTACTGATACTTGCGTCATTACTTTGTCTGTTATCAAAGTTCTTTTCTCCACAACTATTAAAGTATCTGATTACCTCTCCCGAAGTCTATAATGCAGTTGTCAAGTATCTGGATTGGCGTATAATAGGATTGTTCTTCTCTTTCCCGTTTCTTGCTATCCGCTCGTTTTTAGTCGGCATTACAGAAACAAGACCTCTGAATTTAGCTGCTTTAACTGCCGTATTGATGAACATTCCTCTCAACTGGCTTTTGATTTTCAGATATGATATGGGTATATCAGGAGCCGCTATCGGCTCTTCATTTGCAGAGTTGTGCTCATTGTTGATATTGGTAGCTTATATGTTTCTTTGCGTAAGAAAACACAAGTATGGTTTATCTTGGCGTATAGACATAAAAATACTAAAAGAGGTGTTTTCTGTCTCTGTCTGGAGTATGCTCCAGTTTTTTACAAGCGTAGCCATCTGGTTCTTGTTTTTTATCGCTATTGAGAGATTGGGAGAAATCGAATTGGCGGTATCTAATATTGTAAGAAGTGTTTCCGCTTTATTCTCTGTTATAGTAACTGCATTGGGGCTGTCACAAGCTCTTTGGTAAGCAATTCAATTGGCGCAGGTGAGAGAAATGCTGTTTTTCCGCTTTGTCATAAGGTAATCCGATTGGGGCTTTATATCGGTACCCCATTGATTATTATTGCGTTGTCACTTCATCCATTAATTATCGGGGCATATACTGAAAATCCGGTTGTTAAGCAAATCGCATGGCAACCATATGTGGTTATGCTTCTGAATTACTTCTTCGCACTGCCGGGTTATATTTATCTTAATGCGGTGACAGGTACCGGTGCGACAAAGACCGTATTCCACTGGCGTCTTTTAAAATCTGTTAATGCGAAATTATTAAACTCTGTATTCATGTTGGTTACGCGATTTTCAGGCCTGCAAACCTTGTCGCACTTTTCAAATGATTATATTGGGGTTGGAGCCTTAAAACTCGGTTCCCCAATTTTTCATGAATGCAGGACGATACATTTTCAGCCAGATTGTTGACTTTTTGCCAAAACGCAAATTTGAAAGAATCATGGAGCATCGTACCAAAAATAAGGTTGAGGACAGAACCCTCGGATGGCAGTTGTCTTATTGGGGACAGTTGCTTGTCCTTATATTCGGTCAACTGCTCGGATGTCGAAGTCTCCGTGAACTCTCGGATATCACTACAGCACATCGCAAGAAATCCTTTCATCTCGGATTTGGCAAAGAAGCGGTAGACCGTAATATTCTCTCCAGATGCAATACCAATCGTGATTGGCATGTGTTCGAGGAGTTCGCCAACCATATGATTGTGCTGGCTCAGGAAGCCCGTATAGACCGGGAATTTTGTATCGGCGGCAAGTTCTATGCGTTCGATTCCTCCACGATTGACCTTTGCATGAGTGTTTATGACTGGGCAAAGTTCAGAAGCACCAAGTCCGGCATTAAACTGCATACCCAACTTGATATAGTGACGCAGATTCCAGTTATGATAAACATCACCAATGCCTCGGTTCATGATGTAAATGCGATGGATATCATTGATTATGAACCGTTGGCCGGTTATATCTTCGACCGTGGATACTGGGACTTGGATAGGCTTCATAAGATTGAGGAACATGGAGCCTTCTTTGTCATAAGAGAGAAGGCTAAGCCGAAGTTCATTGTCGAGGATGGTCTGGACATGCCCGAGAATGGAAACATTCTTCAAGATTATACCGTAAGGTTTACCGGTAGACGCAATGCATCCAACTACCCTTCCCGGATTAGACGTATTGTAGCGTATATCCCTGACCTGAAGAGAAGTTTTGTTTTTTACACAAATAATTTCTTCCTGTCTGCCAAACAGATTGTGTTCCTTTACAAGAACCGATGGCAGGTGGAGCTTTTCTTCAAATGGATCAAACAGCACCTTAGAGTCACCACATTCTGGGGTAATTCCGAGACATCCGTCAGAATACAAATTTATGCGGCTATATGCACTTACTGCGTTGTCGCAATAATCGAACATAAAATGAAACTTGAAAGAAACATCTACGAAGTCATGAGAATCCTCGGCAGCTCCCTGCTTGTCAAGGAGCATATCAAGGACTTGTTGACTCCAGAACCGGAGCCAGCACAAATAGCAAATTGCCATCCAACTCTTGACCTCGAATTTGATTAACACTTTTTAAGAGACACTAGTGACCGTATTCTTTTTTCAAGTAATCACTACTGTCGCCTATTTATTCTGTTTATGGGGATTGAGTAATCTCAATGTCCGATTGGCAACTTATTGGAGCGTGGAATATCTATATGTGATAATGCTCGGTATTCAATCTTTTATTTATCTGAAATTATACAATTCAAAAAACAACAGGATATGATGAATAAAATATATCCCCGTAAGGGTGACACACAAACCGTTTATCTGAACGCAGTGGTTAAAGACCCGTCGATTGAGGTAGGTGATTACACGATTTACAATGATTTTATCTCAGACCCTCGTCAGTTCGAGCAGAATAATGTGCTGTATCATTACCCTATTAATCATGAGCGACTGATAATTGGCAAGTTTTGTTCCATTGCCTGTGGTGTAAAGTTTCTGTTTAACTGTGCCAACCATACACTAAAATCTTTGTCAACCTATACATTCTCTCTGTTTTATGAAGATTGGGAATTGGAAAAGTCAAATGTAGCCTCTGCTTGTGACAACAAAGGTGACATCGTGATAGGCAATGATGTATGGATTGGTTTTGAGGCAGTTATTCTTGCCGGTGTAAAAATCGGAGATGGTGCCATTATAGGAACAAGAGCAGTAGTAACTAAGGATGTTCCTCCTTACTCTATCGTTGGCGGTATACCGGCAAAAGTAATCCGCAAACGGTATAGCCCGGATATTATTGAGCAACTACTGTCGCTTCGGTGGTGGGATTGGACAAAGGATAGAATAAAAAGAAATCTACCATTCATTATGGCTGGGAATATTGAAAACATGACAAAATAATAAATATTACATATCTGTTTAACTTAATTATTTGTAATCCACAAAACATAAAGTGCAAAACGGAACACGCCGCTAAAAATTAGTTCCTCTGCCAAGTTGTTGATTATAAAGTTTATACCGAGCTTGCCTTTTAAAGACACTTATATGGTGTAAAATCGGGTCAAGCCGAAAACACGGTGCATGAATTTTGAGAAAAGTGTTAAATTTGTGGCATGAAAACCGCAGATGCAATATGGATGTGCCTGCCCGAAGGCATGGACGAACTATTTGAAATGGTGCGCTTCGAGCGCACGGAACAGTCCTATGACATATGGCTTGACGAAAAGAAGAAACTGTCTGATGAAGACTATCGTAATCCAAATATCGTAGCGCGAGGCTATACGGATTATGTAACAATACAGGACTATCCGATGCGTGGACGGCCTGTATTTCTTCACATGCGCAAGAACAAGTGGTGGGACAGGCAGACCAACGAAATCTTCAGCTACAATCTCGAACTTCCCAACGAGGAAGGAACACGACTCAGCGCCGAGTTCGTGGCTTTTTTAAAAGACGAAGGTGGAGACGACAGCCCTGTTGATTAAACAGATAGCGCAGATGTACTGCGTCAACGGCAAACATTTTGCCGACTTGTACCGCAATAAGATAAGCGGTTACGCCGACTGGTGCGAACAGGAGCTTGGCTGTGGGTTCTATTTCAATGCCGATAATATCGGCCCTTACATGAGCCTTGACGAGACGTGTCTGAGCAACGGGGAGGTATGGACGTTCCTGACCAACAAGGACGGCCACGGAGGCAAGGGAACACTTGCGGCAGCCATTCCCGGAACAAAGAGTGACGAGATCATATCAATCCTCGTCAATGCGATGGTGCGCTCCCTCAGACGCAGGGTCAAGGAAGTGACCTGCGATCTTTCGCCATCAATGATGCTCATAGCCGCAGAAGTGTTCTATAACGCTCATGTAGTCAACGACTGTTTTCATGTCCAGCAGGTCTATAATGAGGCCGTTGACGAAATCCGCATTGATATTCGCCGTCAGCTTATCGCAGAGGAAAACAACCGCGACAAGTCCGAACCGCCGGTAACGTACTCCAACGGAGAGACCATGCGCCAGATACTGGCCCGCAGCAAACACACTCTGATGATGTCGCAGAACAAATGGACTGACATACAGCGCCATCGTGTCAACATACTGTTCAAATACTATCCAATATTGAAGGCTGCATACAGCCTTGCTATGGAGCTGCGCAAGATTTTCAACGCAAAAATCTCACCGACAAAAGCCATGGGGCGGATGAACAAGTGGTATGAAAAGGTAATGGCTCTTGGTAACAACAACTTCCGCTCGGTAATCAAAACATTCAAGAACCACGCTCCAACTATCCTGAACTACTTCCGTCATCGTGCGACCAATGCCTCTGCCGAGGCATTCAACTCTAAAGTCAAAATATTTCGCTCACAAATGCGTGGTGTCCGAGACCGCGACTTCTTCATCTTCCGATTAGTCAAACTCTACGCCTAAAAATTTAACACTTCTAATTGCCCAATTTAACATATGCACCGTGCTTTCGGCTTGAGCCGTAAAATCGGCAGTTTCTATCTATCATATTTATAATCAGTGTAATAGATGATTCTGATTTTTTGACAGTTCCAAGTAGTGTGACAAAATAAAACGAAACGTGAGAAAATTGGGGTTGCGTTCCATTTGGGAACATTCGACTTTTTGACCAATTCTAAAAAGTCGGAGGAACGGTAAAATCCGCTCCTCCTTCTGCAACGAATCGGTAGTCATTAGCTACGGAATCGTTATTTTGCCACACGGCTTGAAGTTGTCGCGCCTTTTCGGTGGTCTTACTTTGCAAAGGTAATAAAACTTCCAATGCAATCAAATAGACGGCGAGAGGATTACAGGGCTGGCGCATGAGATTTAACTCAAATTCAGTCAAAAATTCACCTGATTATGTGAAATAAACTTTCAGATATTGCATATATTGCTGAAAATGGATATATTAGAGGTATGCAAATAGAAATTTTCAGCAAAGTAAAAGACCCGCGCGACTTGGGCAAGGTTAAACATGAGCTCGAGGATGTGCTCCGAATGGCACTCATCGGCGTGTTGTGTGATTGTGAGGACTGTGACGACATATCGGATATGGTTACAGACCGAGAGGAAGAATTCAAGGCCGCCGGATTGCTGAAGCTTAGCAACGGTGTCCCGTGTGGTGACACGATACTTCGTGTTGTAGAGTCTGTCAATCCCGCTCAGCTCCGGGCAAGTCTTGATTGCTGCCGAGGCCACATAATCGAATCCCTGTGCGGCAATCAGGTCATCATTGACGGTAAGAAACTGCGGGGTGAAAATCCCAGGAGTCCCGGATGCCACGGACTGTATATCCTCAATGCGTGGGTATCTGAAACAGAAATCTGCGTTGCCGAAAAGCCGGTGAATGGCAAGACCAACGAACTTACGGTTCTGCCGTCCGTATTGTCCTCTTTATGGCTTACAGGGGCATTGGTTTCAGTCGACGCAATGGGGACCCACCGTAATATCGCAGAACAGATCATACTCCAGGGCGGCGACTATCTGATGGCGCTTAAAGACAATCAACCGATACTCAAGGGTTTGACGGAAAGTATCTTTAGTAGCACTACTCCAATATCGGTATACACAACCGAGGAAAAGGGGCACGGAAGAGTTGAGAAGAGAACCTGTTCAATTATGGATACGACACTTTTGGAACAGGAGGGAATGTACGAGAAGTGGCCCGGTCTTAAACGTATCATAAAGATGGAGCGTGAGCGTACTGAGAACGGTGCCCGCTCGCGTGAAACAATCTACTATCTCAGCAGCGTGGAGAAAGATGAGGCTTCTTACTATGCGATGCGTATTCGTGCGCACTGGGGTATCGAGAACAAACTGCACTGGCATCTCGACGTGACGTTTCGGGAAGATATGTGCCGCGTACGCGCCAATAATGGCGCTGTCAATTTTTCAGCGATGCGCAAGTATGCATTGGAAATGCTTAAAAAGCAGAACGATAAACTCAGCCTTAAACGAAGACGCAAAAAATGTATGTGGAGCACTGAATATCTGTACAAAGTCTTTAAGGATAGTTAAATCTCATGCGCCAGCCCTGAGAGGATTATTATAGCTCCTCACGCCGTCTATCCGCAAAATAGGTTCAAAATAGAAGCCCTCCGGGCGGCGCTTAGGTCTAAATTGCCAGCTTGCCATTCCCGGAGGGCTGTTATATCATACAAACGCGCTTCGCTTCAAATTAATTGTACAAAGTCCGTTCCACTATGCCGAAGTGGCTGAGCCTACCAATCCGTACCAGCGTGAGCCGTTAAGTTCTCGCATAGTAATCGGAGTGTGCGGAGCCACTCCACCCGGAGGCTTTCGCGCCGCAGGTCCCAAACTCTAAAAGATCAGCCGGCAGTCATAATTTATGTTATGCTGTCGGCTGTCTTTCGTTTTGAAGCAATATTTATCGATTTTTCAAACGATATTACATAGTAGACATTCCTGCGCTTCGACGAAATACCATGCATCGTGTGAAGTATCTTCTTATGCAAACGCTCAGCTATAACTATTTATTCGGGTACGTAAATGATGTCTCCGTTTTCAAGTTCGTAGGCGGTTCCGACTCTTTTTCCTTTGTTGCCAGATGAGTTTTGCTCTTCCGAAGGTGTATAACGATTTATTTTTTCGCCTTCTTTTGTAATGATTTCCATATTCTCTTTACCGGGATTTTTCACCATTGTAAAATCCTCCTGAGAAAACATTTCGGTCATATTATAACGACTGACAAGAGCAACCATCAGAGCTACGGCAAACACCATTGCCACATCAAAAAGATTGCTCACGACGCTCATAGGATCAGAATCCTCTCCGCGCCGGAGTATAGAACGTCTTCGTGCCATTATTTTTTTCTCTTTGAGTGTTTGAGCAATGAAGTCAAGAATCATGAGATTATGCAACGCCCAGCGTTCCTTAGCCTGCTGTGTTACAAATCCTATAGCACTTACCACAAGCCCAACCACAGTTGTAGCAAAAGCTACCTGCATATTGTATGCCATAGAAGCTATATCTCCTGTAGCGAGACCTACGAGTGCCGGTCCCATCGGAATCAGTGTCCCCATAAGACCAAGTATCGGGCCCATTTTAGTAAGAATCTTAGATGTCGCGATGTTTTTCTCTGCGGCAAGCTCGTATTCTGATACGAGCATATCCAATCTCGCAGGGCTATCAGCTGATTTATAGATTTCATTCAGATAGTCGATGACCAAGATCCCTTTCCTGTCTGAAAAAGACGCAAGAAAGTCATTGATGTTTGAAGGATTGAGATCCTTGACTTTCTCATCCAACATTGTTGCAGTTTTCTTTTCTGTCATATACTGTCCGAAGAATCCGCCGATGAGGATTATTGACCGTATAAAGAAATAGATCAGCAACACGATGACAGGTACAAGTAGTCCTGTCGAAATCCAGTAGAGGATATTTGAAATTACATTCATGATTGATTATTGTGTTTATTTTGATTTTTGCGAAAAAGAAGATACCCAAGAATACTGCCGATTACAGCGATTCCAATAATTGCCAGTAAGGAGTTAACATTGATTTCGTTGACACCAGTTGTTGCAGTCCGACCATTTACGGTAGCTATAATTCCAAGAAGCCCAATGATACAGTTAATGTAGAAAATCAGTTCGAGCCGTTCTGACTTTTCAGGAAGTAAGTATCTTACG
>PDYJ01001577.1_pt1 | contig 19418 bp, 14 predicted proteins | sample 1430841 | NCBI WGS metagenome assembly PDYJ01 (sample SAMN07237672, study PRJNA390542) | Gut metagenome, whole genome shotgun sequencing project. | isolation source: fecal pellets | host: Mus musculus | place: USA: New York, NY | collected 2016-10 | reverse complement strand
CGCCGCCCCCTCGAAAGCTCCTACGATGTGTCGACAGCCGAAGGGCAGAAGGAATATCTCGACGCCCTCGAGAAGTGGGAAAACATGTCGCCCATCACCGGCATATTCAAATCGTTCAGCGACGCCCCCGGCGGAGCCTCCGAAGAGCTCAAGGAGATAATGTGGAGCCTCGGCACCGAGTACAGTTACAACAGCCAGTTTTTCCTACGCGCCGGTTACTTCTATGAGCATGCCATGAAAGGCAACCGCCAATATTTCGGCATCGGCGCCGGCTTCGCCCTCAATGTGCTGCGCCTCGACGCCTCATATATGCTGGCCACAGCCCAGACTTCGCCGCTCGACCAGACACTCCGCTTCTCCCTCACATTCGACATGGATGGCCTCAGGGAGATATTCGGCGGACGACGACGCCGCTGACCCTTAGTCCGGATGGCGCTAATCATACACCAGTTTTTATAAAGAGTATATATGTACAGAATAGGCAACGGATTTGATGTGCACCGCCTCGTCGACGGTCGCCGCTGCATCATATGCGGCGTTGATATACCCTCCGGCAAAGGTCTCCTCGGCCACAGTGATGCCGACGTGGCCCTCCACGCTCTTGCCGACGCCATGCTTGGCGCCGTAGCTCTCGGCGACATAGGCCACCTCTTTCCCGACACCGATCCGGCATATGAGGGTGCCGACTCGCGACTGCTGCTCCGCAAGGTTGTGGAGGCAGTGGCCGCCAAAGGTTATATCACCGTCAACGCCGACATAACCATCATAGCCCAGGCACCCAAAATGGCGCCCCACATCGACCGTATGCGCTCCAACATGGCAGCCGATCTCGGCATCGGCCTCGACTGCGTAAGCGTCAAGGCCACCACCACCGAGAAGCTCGGCTTCACAGGTCGCGGCGAAGGAATAGCTGCTCAGGCAAGCGTACTCCTCCGCCGCAGTTGCTGAGGCCGCCTCTTGGAGCGGCAATAAGATTGTCTACGGTCAGAGCGTGCTCCGGGTGAGCGACGCCATGACGCTCTGATAATTGTAGCGTGCGTCGATCAGCTCCTGCATCTTGCCATACACAATATCAGCCTCGGTGAAATAATCGAGCACAGTGATCTGGCCGGCATCCACAGCCTTGGCAAGCAACGCCAGAGTGCGGGTCATAAGCTCGGGATCGTAGGCTGCGATGGTCTTCTCAAGTATGACCAGTTCGCGATACTGGGCCTCCAGAGAGCTTTCAAGCCGTCGCGACTCGTCGTCGGCGCGGAGCTCGGCTGCCGTTTGACGCGCACGGGCAGCGCGGGTGCGCTGGCTTGTTGACCACACCGGAAACGACAGGCCCACAACAAAGCCGTTGGCCGACTCGCCGGGAGCCGTATTGCGCCGGTAGCCCATAGTGAGCGACGGAAGCCACTCGCTACGGCTCACTTTAAGCTCCTGACGCGCGGCCACCACTTCACCCCGGGCTGCAAGGATAGCCGGATCGGAGCTGAGTGCCAGTTCCTTAAACGACTGATAGTCGGATATAGGGTCGGTGGCGGGATAGTCGAGTCCATCGAGTTCAAGGGGCAGAGAGGCATTGAGAGCCGTGAGTTGCTCCTCAATAGCCAGCTGGCCCGCATCGTTTGACTGCGCGGCAGCATCGAGGCTCATCTTTTCCATACGTGTCTTATTGACCTCAAGGGCTGTGGAGGCTCCTGCACGCTCCTTCTTCTCTATCAGACGGAGCATGGTGTCGGCATATCCACGGCGTAAATCGAGCAGCTCACGCTCTTTGCGGAGCTTAACCAGATCAATACACAATCCCTTGGCCTGGAGAAGCAGATCGCGCCGGGCGGCATCATACTGCAGCATAAGTGCCTTGTCCTTCAGATCGGCGCTCTTGCCTCGGGCTGAGTAGAGGGTGGGGAAATCAAATTCCTGCGACACCACAAGCTCACTGCTTGCTACACCATCGACATTTTTCTGCCAGAATGGGCTGTACTCTACCGAAGGACCCCCGACTGTATTGTCGGCACGGGTGTCGGCATTGTCAGCCTCGATGTCCTTGAGCATGGCCTTCAGGCCGGTATTGTTGGCTCTTATAGTTTGGAGAATATCGGCAAGACGTTCGGCGCCGGCGCCGACGCTCCACAACATCAAGGCCATTGCGGCTGCGATGGTTTTCCTCATAGCGGTTAGTGATTAGTGATTGTGGGGGGGAATGGGATTAAATATGGAGTTTGACTCCGGCAAAGATACTGCGCGGCATCATCGGACCGTAGATATAGCCTGAGTCGCGGAATGTGCCGCGTCGAAGTCGTCCTGGTAGCTGTTGAATATATTCTGCAAGCCGGCGTTTATCTCAAGATTGGCATGATCGAAGAGCTTTATCTCGTAGCTTGCCTTGAAAGTGACATCGAAAAAACGAGCGTGTCCTCACCGCAACGTCGACCTCGGTGCCGGAGCCCACGAGATGCTGCACCGTCATGGGGCCGCTGAAGTTGCCCGAGAGTGCGAGGGTGAGCGGATTGACAGGCTTGTAGCTCACTGTGGCATAGCCATAGATATCAGGAGTGCGGAAGAGATTTCTCACCGGAGGCACATCGGGATCCTCGCTCCAGTATTCAGGCTTCTTGTAGCGGCTGCGCTGGAGAGTGGCTCCGGCCTGGATCTGCATCCCGAAGGGGAGCACGGCCATAGCCTCAAGGCTCATGCCATAGACGCGGGCGCCGTCGCCGTTGCAGCGCTCAAGCACTGCATTGCCTTCGGCATCGGGCTCGTCGAGCTGCCTTAGCACAAACACATCGTCGAGATTGGTGTAGAATCCTTCGAGAGTGAAATTGGTCTGCACCGACCCTATCGTCACATTGTAGTCGGCCGAGGCACTGATGCTCTGGCTGCTCTCCTCCTTGAGGTCGGGAGCGAGGACCGTGATCACACGCTCACCTCCTACCACTGCCACATGAAAGTCTTCATCGTAGGCCTGCGGCGAGCGGAAGCCGGTCGAAAACGACAGCCTGAGATTGAGATTATTTGTGGGATTATAACGTATATTGGCTCGCGGCGACACTATCAGATGATCGATAAGCGAGTGCTTGTCGGCACGGGCACCGATAAGAAAGCCCCAGCGGTCGTCGCGCCATTCGTTCTGGAAATAGCCGCTGTAGATATTGACACACTGCTTGGAGTCGTGATTATAGCCTATTGTCACATCGTGTAGACGGTTGTAGTTATACTCCAGACCACCGGTCATCTCCGAGGGCATGAAGAGCAGACGGTCAAACGAGTGGATATACTGTCCGCCTGAGGCCACGGTGAGGTCCGATGTGCGGCCATAGGCATTGGGATCCATCTCACTGCCGTAGTAGCTTTTGCGCTTGGTATCCTGCATGGCGCTGTAGACCGAAGACGGTTTTTGCCATCAGCCGACCAATAGTTGTACTGAAGGTCGAGGGCATGGATATCATGCTCGGCCTGCTCGGCCACATTGGCCTGATGGGCAGGTTCGTCGAGCTTGTCGCCACCTCGGCGGTATTCGTGGGTGCCGTGGTATTCGAGAGTGAGCTTGGAGTTATTTTTTATCCTCATGAATCCTCTCAGGCCGAGCACCTGGGTCTTGAGCTCCGGTATTTCGGTAAATCCGTCGCCATCGTGGTCGTAGCCGTCGCGGGTGCGGTTTTGTCCGAACACAAACATGCCTATGCGGTCGTTGTCGGCCACCACAGAGGCATTGACCGTGGTGTTGTTTTCAAGCGATCCGCTCACCCCTATCGAGGTGAGGGTGTGCGATGCCTCGGCACAGTTCTGGAGCGGGTCTTTGGTGATGATGTTGATGGTGCCTCCGATGGCCGATGATCCGAAGAGGGCCGATCCGCCGCCGCGCATCACCTCCACACGCTCGATCATCCCCGCCGGTATATGCTCAAGGCCATACACCCCGGCAAGAGCCGAAAAAATGGGCCTGGAGTTCATCAATATCTGGGAGTAATGACCATCGAGACCGTTGATGCGCACTTGGGTGAAGCCGCAGTTCTGACAGTCGTTTTCCACCCTCACACCGGGCTGGAAGCTGAGGCCATCGGCCAAAGTGCAGGCATTGACGAGATTAAGCATTGGAGCACCGATGATGCCGATGAGGGTCGAGCTGTTGCGGCGACGCACTTCACTGCGGTTGCCGGTCACAACCACCTGGTCGAGCAGAAGCACATCAGGCTTCACCTCGAAGTTTACCTCTATAGTGGTGTTGGCTTTCACCTCTACTCGGCGCGACACTGTGGTGTAGCCCACATAGGTGGCTTCTATATCATAATTGCCGGGCCGGATATTACGTATGGCATAGTGACCCGACGCATCGGTAGTGGCGCCTATCGAGGTGCCCTTTATGCGCACCGTTACACCCGGGAGGTGTTCGTCTGTACCTTTTTCTACTACGTGGCCAACGATATTCGCATCGGTGAGCGGCGCTGCTGCGGTTGCTGATAAGAGTCCGGTTATAACAAGACATACGGACACTGTCAGGCGCAATAATCTCTGCATAATTTATCAATAGCTGTAAAAATGATTGGAAACTGGTGCAAAGATACGAAATTATAACGGAATGGCCATTTAACGGATACCCTCGCCATAGCTACGGCGATTGATCCATATATACATTATAGGGATAATGAAGCCATTGAGAAGGGTCGACGAGATCAGTCCACCAAGGATCACGGCTGCCATAGGACTCTGAATCTCATTGCCGGGCAGGTCGCCGCGAAACACCAGCGGAAGCAGCGCGAGCGCCGAGGTGAGCGCCGTCATGAGAATGGGGTTGAGACGGTCAATCGACCCTCGCACCACACTCTCTTCCACTCCAAGCCCCTCGCTCATGCGCAGATTGTTGTAGCGGGTGATGAGCAGCATGCCGTTGCGGGTGGCTATGCCGAAGAGCGATATGAAACCTATGATGGCCGGTATGCTCACCTGTCCGCTCGATAGCAGGAGCACTATCACTCCACCGATAAGAGCAAAGGGCAGGTTGAGCAGTATCACCACGCTCTCGGTGACATTGCGGAACTGCATGTAGAGCAGGAGGAAAATCACGAGGATGCTCAGCAGCGATGTGAGGAGAAGGGTGCGGCTCGCCTCGCGCTCGCTCTCAAACTGGCCCCCATACTCGATATGGTAACCTTCGGGCAACTCCACCGACTCCTCGATGCGGCTGCGGATATCATCGACCACACCGCGCACATCGCGACCGGCGGCATTGGCCGACACTACTATCTTGCGCTTGACATTCTCGCGGTTGATGGTGTTGGGGCCTGTCGACGACACGACTTCGGCCACATTGGCCAGCGGTATCTTTCGCCCGTCGGGGGTGTCGATGAGCATGCGCCGCAGATCCTCTGCGGTGGCGCGGCTATCCTCCGAGCTCCTCACCACGAGGTTGAAGCTCTTACTCCCCTCGTAGACCTGGCTCACTGTCTCACCGGCCAGCATCACATTTATAGCTTCGTTGAGCGCGGGCTCGCTGATGCCGTAGCGTGCCATCAGCTCAGGGCGCGGCAATATCTTGAGCTCCGGACGCTCTACCTGCTGCTCTACATTGAGGTCGGCAATGCCGTCTACATCGGCCACGGCCTCCTTGATGCGGTTGCCGATGGAGAAGAGGCGGTTGAGATCGTCGCCGAATATCTTTATGGCTATCGCCGCCTGGGTGCCCGAGAGCATGGCGTCGATGCGGTGGCTGATGGGCTGACCTATCTCGATATTCGCACCCTCGATGGTGGAGAGCTTATGGCGAACATCGTCGAGCAGCTCGCTGTGGCTGCGGCCCGAGAGCTCAAACGGAGCCTCTATCTCCGACACATTCACCCCCAAGGCATGCTCGTCGAGCTCAGCGCGGCCAGTCTTGCGGGCAACCGTCTTGATCTCCGGAACTGAAAGAAGGAGTTCCTCGGCCTGACGCCCTATGCGGTCGCTCTCGTCGAGGGCTATGCCCGGCATAAGACTCACATTGACAGTGAAGGAGCCTTCATTGAACGGAGGCAGGAAGCTGCGCCCCAGTGTGAAGAAGAGTGCGAGAGTGACCACAAACAGCACCGCGGCCGATGCAACCACCCCCTTGCGGTGGCCAAGAGCCCAAAGGAGCGCCTTGCGATAATATTTGCGGAGCCACACGGTGATGAATGCCTCGCGCGGCAGGGTGCCGTCGCGGCGTCCGTCCCGCCCGAGAAGATAGCTGCACAACACCGGAGTGAGAGTGAGCGCCACCACAGTCGAGGCCACGAGAGCCACAATAAAGGCTATGCCGAGCGGTATGAGCATGCGCCCCTCCATGCCGCTGAGGAAGAAGAGCGGCAGAAACGACACTATAATGATCAGAGTGGAATTGAGGATGGGCATGCGCACCTCGCGCGACGCATCGTAGACCACCTTGAGAGTGGGGCGGCGATCCCCTTCGGGGCGCTGACGATTTTCGCGCAGATGGCGCCACACATTTTCCACATCGACTATTGCATCATCGACAAGCGAGCCGATGGCTATGGCCATGCCGCCGAGGCTCATGGTGTTGAGTGTATATCCGAGCAGATGCAGGGTGATCACCGACACCAGAAGCGACAGAGGGATGGTGACGAGCGATATCACTGTGGTGCGCACATTGGCAAGGAAGAGGAAGAGCACTATAACCACAAAAATGGCGCCTTCGAGCAGCGAGGTCTGCACATTGTCGACCGAGCTCTCGATAAATGTCGACTGTCGGAATATATCGGTGGAGATATTGACATCGGGGGGCAGATTTTTCTTCACGTCGGCAATGGCCTCCTCAAGTTGCTCTGTGAGCTCGATGGTACCGGTGGCCGGTTGCTTTGTCACAGTGAGAAGAACAGCCGGCTTGCCACGCTCCGACGCTACGCCGAGGCGGGGTGTCTGCGGGCCTATCTTCACCTCGGCAATGTCGGCGAGAGTCACTATCCCTCCGTCGGGCGAGGCCTTCACCACACTGTTGGATATACGACCGATGGCGTCGGCCGATGCCACGCCTCTCACTATATATTCGTTGCCGTATTCATACACGGTGCCTCCACCGGTGTTGCGGTTCATGCCTCGGGTGGCGTCCATCACCTCGGCAAGCGACACCCCGTAGTGTTTCATCTTTCCGGGATCGACCAGAATCTGATACTCCTTCAGATCACCGCCGATCACCGACACCTGCGCCACACCTCCGGTGGAGAGCAGACGCGGGCGTATGGTCCAGTCGGCGAGGGTGCGGAGGTCGAGCATCGAGGTCGAGTCGGCGGTGAGGCCCACTATCAGGAGCTCGCCGAGAATCGACGATTGCGGGCCAATCGTTGGCTGGCCGATATTGCCAGGGAGTTGGTCGCCAAGCGTGGCGAGCTTCTCCGACACTATCTGGCGGTCGAGATATATGTCGGTGCCCAGTCAAACTCAACCCACACCACTGAAAATCCGGCGGTCGACGACGAGCGCACACGCCTCACTCCCGTCGCGCCATTGACCGATGTCTCGATAGGAAAGGTCACCAGCTGCTCCACCTCTTCGGGAGCCATGCCGGGGGCCTCGGTCATCACCACCACCGTGGGTGCATTGAGGTCGGGAAACACATCTATCTCCGAGTTGCGGGCTGTGTACACTCCCGCTATGACGAGTATCACCGCCGCCACAAGAATCATGAGGCGGTTGCGCAGCGAAAAGCTTATTATCTTGTCGAGCATGGCAAAAACTTACAGGGGGATATGGTGAATCAATGGTTGTGGGTATGTCCCGGTATTGACTTGCCGGCTGCCGCGAGCCTTACATGCACCGCGCCTTCTGTCACCACTTTATCGCCGGGATTGATGCCTGAGAGAATTTCCACGCGCTCGCCGTCGCTCTGGCCGGTCTTGACCTCGCGCTTGGCATAGCACGACTCATCCTCCTGGATGTAGACAAACATCACTCCCTGCTCCTCTGTGAGCGCACCCACCGGCACCGATATCACACCGGGCCTCTCGGCTCCTATAAGGTATATCTCGGCATATGAGTCGGGCAGTATGTCGCCGGTGTTGTCAAATTCAAAAGTGACGGGGATAAATGCGCCTCCTGCACCCGGGGCGCGGCCATACGACACGAGGCGTCCACCCATATCCGTGAGGTCGTACACGCTGCCTGAGGAATAAGCGGGTTCAAACTTTGCCGACCGGATGCCCCTGATAGCGGCATAGTCGCGCTCGGCCACCTCTGCCCGCAGATACAGATGACGGTTTTTGGTAACAGTGGCAATAGGCTGGCCCACCTCCACATAGTCGCCGTCTTTAACCATGAGTTGCTTCACAAATCCGCCGGCGGGGGTCGATACCGTCACACCTCGGCCATTTCCACCCCGGCCTGTGGCCTCGTAGGCCAGACGGGCTCGCTCATACTCGGCCTTGGCTGTCTCGAAGTCGCGTTGCGACACGATACGGTCGGCCACGAGGCTCTGCGCGCGTTCATACTCGGTCTTGGCTGCCTCATAGGCTATGCGTGCCCGGTGGCTTATGTCGCCGTCGGGGAGCGCCGATGTGGAGATGGTCACTACCGGAGCTCCACGCCCTATCTCGGCACCCTCGGCCACTGGGCGTGCCAGCTTGACTATACCGGCCACAGTGGCCGACACGGTGGTCTCGTCGCCCGAGGCTGGCATCACCCGGCCTGAGGTCTTGATCACTCCGTGGAAGGGAGCGGGAGCCACCGTTTCGGTGGCCACACCTGCTGCCGCGGCTTTCTCGGGCGCGAGCACTATCTCGTCGGAGCCGTGAGTCTCCTCACCGGCCTCCTCGCCTGAGCCATGCACATGCCCCTCCTCATGGTCGTGATCGCCATGCGAGTCGTGGCTGTGATCGTGGGCCGGTGTATGGTCGTGGTCATGGTCGTGGTCGTGGCCACCGGATGAGGCATTTTCGCCCGAGCATCCGGCAACAGACATAAACGCAAGATAAACAACTATTTGCAGCAGGTGCTTCATATCGTATCGGTATTTAAGGGGAGCTATAGATAGATTGGATGAGGCAAATTTACGCCAACTTTTATGCAACTCAGTCGCAAAAAGCAAAAAAAGCATGAGCGGACAAAACAAACCGACCAACTTCTACGTTATAGGTGCAGTGAGCCCCACTATGTGCCGACCTTACCAATCAACGTCAACTTCTGCGGGACACCCTTAATTCATCACACATCCACTCCGGCCCGACCGGAAGTCCACTCCCCTTACATGAACACCAACTCGATTTTACGCGCACTCCAGCCCAAGTCACGAAAAACAAGAATAGCGTGGCTGTCGGTAATCCTGGCTATCCTCATCGGAGTAGCTCTCATATTTTTCCTCATGCGACCCAAGACTCAGGTGCCCCCACTTCCTGTGGTGGCAGTCGAGACTGTGACAACTGAAGATGTCAACATCTACGGCGAATACGTGGGCCGCATCCGCGCCCAGCAATTTGTTGAGATTCACGCCCGCGTGGAGGGCTATCTGGAGCGCATGTGCTTCAAGGAAGGCTCCTATATCACCAAGGGGCAGACACTTTTCATCATCGACCCGAAGCTCTATCAGGCCCATGTCAACAAGGCCCGCGCCATACTCAACAAGGCCGAGGCCCAGGAGCGCAAGGCCAAGCACGACCTCGACCGCATCACTCCCCTCTATGCACAGAATGCCGCTTCGCAACTCGACCTCGACAACGCGCGTGCTGCCTACGAGAGCGCCCAGGCCGAGGTGACTGTGAGCCGCGCCGACCTCACCCAGGCCGAGCTCACCCTGGGCTACACCACTGTGTCGTCGCCCATCTCGGGATTCATCTCCGAGCGTGTGGCCGACATCGGTACCCTCGTTGGCCCCTCGGGCGGCAAGTCGCTTCTGGCCACTGTGGTGAAGAGCGACACCGTGAGGGTCGACTTCTCCATGACCTCGCTTGACTATCTGCGGAGCAAAGACAGCAATGTGAAGCTGGGCGACTCGTCGGATCCCGATCAGAAACGTGCATCATTTGTCACCATCACCCTTGCCGACGGTTCGGAATATCCCACCGCGGCCTCGTCGACTTCGCCGATCCGCAGGTCGATCCCAAGACCGGAACATTCTCGGTGCGCGCCGAGATGCCAACCCCGACCGTAGCCTTCTCCCTGGCGAATATACCAAGGTGAAGGTGCTCCTCGACGTAAGAGAGAAAGCAGTCGATGTGCCCACCAAAGCCTTGGTGATTGAGAAAAACGGCGCCTACGTCTTTGTGGTGCGCCCCGACAGTGTGGTCGAGAAGCGATTTATCGAGAAAGGCCCCGAGACCGGCAACAACACCATCATCGAGCGCGGCCTCGCCGCAGGCGAGACAATCGTGGTGGAGGGCTACCACAAGCTCACCCACGGCATGAAGGTCGAGCCTGTGCCCGCCAAAGAGCAAAACGGCTCCGCTGCCCCGGTGGCTGAAGCAGCCGCAAGCGGAAAGGAGGAGGAGGTCTGACCATGCGCAAGAACTTTTTTCTCGAACACCCGGTATTTTCTATCGTAATATCGATAGTGATACTCATCATAGGAGGCATCGGACTGACGATGCTTCCCGTCGACCAGTATCCCGACATTGTGCCTCCGGTGGTTAAGGTCACCGCCTCCTACCCCGGCGCCGACGCCATGACAGTCACGCAGGCCGTGGCCACCCCCATCGAGCAGGAGCTCAACGGCACCCCCGGCATGATATATATGTCGTCGTCGTGTTCCAACTCGGGCGGCTTCACCGCCACTGTGACCTTCGACATAGGTGTCGATCCGGAACTCGCGGCGGTCGATATCCAGAACCGCATCAAGAAAGCCGAGTCGCGGCTCCCGGCCGAGGTGGTGCAAAACGGCATCTCGGTATCGAAAGAGACCGCCAACAGGCTCATGACCATCACCGTGGCATCCGACGATCCGAAATTCGACGAGGTGTATCTGAGCAACTACACCACTCTCAACGTAATCGACCCCATCAGGCGCATCCCCGGCGTGGGTAGCGTGGGCAATGTCGGAGGCCGCTACTATGCCATGCAGATATGGGTGCAGCCCGACAAGCTCGCCAATCTCGGCCTCACCGTAAAAGATATCCAGAACGCCCTCAAGGATCAGAACCGCGAGAGCGCCGCCGGCACCCTCGGTCAGGCCCCGGTGACCGATGTCGACATAACCATGCCCATCATTGCCCGTGGCCGACTCTCGTCGGTCGACGAATTTGAGGAGATTGTGCTCCGCACCGGTGCCAACGGATCGATTATCCGCCTGCGCGATGTGGCCCGCATATCGCTCGAAGCGCAGAGCTATGCCACCGAGAGCGGCATCAACGGAGGCAATGCCGCCGTGATCAACATCAATATGCTCCCGGGCTTCAACGCCATGGATGTGGCCGAAGCCGTCAAGGCCGAGATGGCCGAGATTGCCCGCAGCTTCCCATCGGGCATGACCTACGACATACCCTTCGATATGACCACTTATATCAAGGATTCGATCCACCATGTGTACCGCACCTTCTTCGAGGCGCTCGTGCTGGTGATCCTCGTGGTGTTTCTCTCGCTCCAGAACTGGCGCGCCACCCTCATCCCTGTCATCGCGGTGCCTATCTCCCTTATCGGCACCTTCGGCGTGATGCTCATATTCGGCTTCTCGCTCAATATGCTCACCCTCCTCGGCCTGATCCTCGCCATAGGCATCGTGGTCGACGACGCCATAGTGGTGGTCGAGAATGTCGACCGCTTCATGCACTCCGAAGGCCTCCCGCCCAAGGAAGCCACGGCCAAGGCTATGACCAATCTGGGCAGCTCGCTGGTGGCCATGTCGCTCGTGCTCTGCGCCGTGTTTGTGCCGGTGAGCTTCCTCCCCGGCATCACAGGCCAGCTCTACCGCCAGTTCACGGTCACCATAGCCGTGTCGGTGGTCATCTCCACCATCGTGGCCCTCACCCTCTCGCCCGTGATGTGTGCCAAGCTGCTCCGCCCCTCGACCTCTGGCAAGAAGGCCCGCATATTCGTGCTGATCGACAAGTGGCTCAACCATGGCAACAACATTTACGGCAAGACCATACGCCGCGCCGTGGCCCATCCCAAGCGCATGTATGCCGCCTTCGGCCTGGCTTTGGTATTTATCTATGTAATGAATGCTCTGATGCCACGCAGCTTCATGACTCCCGAAGACCAGGGCTACTTCACCGTTGAGCTGGAGCTGCCCGAGGGCGCCACCATCGAGCGCACCCGTGCCGTGACCGAGCGCGCAATGGCATGGCTCCTCGACGACCCCGATGTGGAATATGTGCTCAATGTCACCGGCTCGTCGCCCCGCGTGGGCTCCAATCAGGCCCACGCGCAGCTCACCGTCATCCTCAAGCCATGGGATGAGCGCGCCACCACCGACATTGCCGAGATACGCGAGCGGGTGAGAGACACCCTTGCATCCTATCCCGAGTGCCGCGCCTATGTGTTCTCCCCGGCCATCATCCCCGGCCTCGGCAGCTCGGGCGGCTTCGAGATGGTGCTTGAGGCACGCGGCGACGCATCCTACGCCGATCTTCAGGCCGCCGTCGACACCCTCCGCCACTATGCCGCATCGGCAAGGGCCATAGCCAACCTCTCGACCTCGATGCAGGCCGACATTCCCCAGCTCTACTTCGATGTCGACCGCGACCGCGCCCAGATGCTCGGCATCCCCGTTAGCGATATTTTCTCGACCATGAAGGCTTTTACCGGCTCGATATATGTCAACGACTTCAATATGTTCAACCGCATATACCGCGTTTATATTCAGGCCGATGCCCCCTACCGCTCGCGCCGCGAGAATATCGACCTCTTCTTTGTCAAGAGCAACGACGGCACCATGGTGCCCGTGTCGTCGCTCGGACAGTCGACCTTCACAACCGGCCCCGGCACCATAAGCCGATTCAATATGTTTAACTCCGCCACGATCTCGGGCGATGCCGCCAAAGGCTACAGCACAGGCGAGGCCATGGAGGCCCTTGAGGAGATTGTGGCTCTCCACCTCCCCGACAACATCGGAGTGGAATGGAGCGGCCTCTCCTATCAGGAACGTCACGAGAGCGGCAACACCGGACTGGTGCTCGGCCTCGCCTTCCTCTTTGTGTTTCTCTTCCTCGCCGCCCTCTACGAGAGCTGGTCGGTGCCTCTGGCAGTGATCCTGTCGCTCCCGATTGCCGGAGTCGGCGCTTATGCCGGCATATGGCTCTGCGGTCTCGAAAACAATATCTACTTCCAGATCGGACTGGTGATGCTCGTGGGCCTCGTGGCCAAAAACGCCATCCTCATCGTGGCCTTTGCCAAGGAGGAGGCCGAAAAGGGTGTCGACGCCGTCAAGGCAGCCGTCACTGCGGCCCATCTCCGATTCCGCCCCATCGTCATGACCTCGCTCGCCTTCATGCTCGGCCTCGTGCCTCTCATCATCGCCTCCGGCCCCGGCTCGGCTGCCCGCCGCGACATAGGCACCGGTGTGTTTTTCGGCATGGCGGTGGCCATCACCGTAGGCATAGTGTTTGTGCCGTTCTTCTACGTGGCTGTCGACCGCATCTCCGCGCGGTTGCGCCGCAAGTCGTCAACCAAACAATCCTGACCCTGAAATGATCAAGCACCTCATAGCCGCCGCAGCCCTGCTCATCGCCCTGCTCGCCACGGGCTGCTCAGGCACCAAAAACCTCAGCCAGGCCCGCACCGACATGCCCGGCTCATTTGTCGAAGGATTCGACACCGGCCTTGAGCAGGACACCCTCTCAATTGCCGATCTGAAATGGTGGGAGTTTTATGCCGACTCCACCCTCGCCTCGATCATGCGCATTGCCCTCGACAACAACCGCGACCTCCTCAAAGCCGCCGCAAAGGTGGAGCAGATGCGGGCGCTCTACGGGGTGAGCAAAGCCGACCTCCTGCCCAAGGTGGGGCTCGACATGGCCTACTCCTACGAGACAAACAAATATGACGGAGGCCCCACATCCAAAGATCCCGAACACGATCTGAAGCTCCCCATCACATGGGAGGTCAATCTGTGGGGGTCGCTCTTCCACGCCAAAAATGCCGGCAAGGCCCGCTTCATGGCGTCGGTGGAAGACTACCGCGCCATGCGCATGACCCTCATTGCCGAAGTGGCCACGGCCTACTTCAAGCTCCTCTCGCTCGAGAGCGAGCTCGCCATCGTCAGGCAGACCCTCCAGACCCGCGAGGAGGCCCTCAATCAGGCCCGCATACGCTTTGAGGGGGGCGTCACATCCGAGACAGTCTATCAGCAGGCCGTGGTGGAATATTCGTCGACCGCCTCGCTCATCCCCGGCCTTGAGCTCAGGGTCACGGCCATGCGCAATTCGCTCACCACCCTCATGGGCCAGTATCCCCGCGACGAAGTCGAAAACCGCGACTATGTGTTTTTTACCGACATCACCAGCCACCTGCCCGCAGGCATCCCCTCCGACCTGCTCAAGCGCCGTCCCGACCTCCGCGCAGCCGAGCGGCGCCTTCAGGCTGCCATGGCCGATGTGGGCATGACCTATGCCGACCGCTTCCCCTCGCTCACCATCGGCTTCACCCCCGGCTTTGAAAACGACGGCCTCGCCAACTTTTTCAAGTCGCCGTTTACCTACACCGTCGGGCGCATCGCCGGAAGCATCTTCGACTTCGGCCGGAAAAAACGGAAGTATGAGGCGGCAATCGCCGTCTACGACCAGACCCGCTACGACTACGAAAAAGCCGTGATCGGAGCTTTTACCGAGGTCAACACCTCTATCATTGCCTACAACCGCTATCGCGAAAACTTTTATGTGAAATCCGACCTGCGCGATGCCGCTGCCAAATATGTGCAACTCGCTTGGCTGCAATATCGTGGAGGCACACTCAACTATATCGACGTGCTCGACGCCCAGCGCCGGTATTTCGATGCGCAGATAGGAGTCAACAATGCCCTGCGCGACGAATATCTCGCCCTGATCAACCTCTACAAAGCCCTCGGCGGCGGATGGTGATCCCCACCGCCCCGCGTCGCCTCCGTTGTAGGGCTGCTTCCCTGGAGCAGCCGCACCGCGTCGCCATCCCGCGGCCCTTGTAGGGCTGCCTCCCCGGAGCAACCGCACCGCGTCGCCCAACCCGCGGCCCTTGTAGGGCTGCTTCCCTGGAGCAGCCGCACCGCGTCGCCAAACCCGCGGCCAAAAGGCCGCATCCCCGCGTCGCCAAACCCGGCGCGTAGCGCCAAAAGCCCCCTTGGGGGCGTCCCTGAAGGATAGCCCCACTCAAAGGCGCGCATAGCCGCCGCAGAGTGGGGTCAACCGTCGCGCGAAGAAAAACGCTCAGCGTCAGCCGAGCTCCTCAACGCGACCCACATGCCGCCCAGGGAGCTCGGCTGACGCTGAGCCTAACAATGAGCCACACTAAACCCCGGCTGCGGCGGCTACGCGCGCTCTTGCCGGGGCCTACCAAGCAGGTGCGCCCCTATGGGGCTTGGGGCGCTACGCGCCAGATGGGCCGACACGGACACCGGCGAGGAAGAGCCTCCATCGTCGCCGGGCGGATGCTCCATGGAGCATCCCTACAAGCCGCTATCCATCAGACGCATAACCCCACCACATCTCGCCCCAACATTGTAGGGCTGCTTCCCTGGAGCAGCCGCACCGCGTCGCCAAACCCGCGGCCCTTGTAGGGCTGCTTCCCCGGAGCAGCCGCACCGCGTCGCCAAACCGCGGCCCTTGTAGGGCTGCCTCCCCGGAGCAGCCGCACCGCGTCGCCATCCCGCGGCCAAATGGCCGCACCCCGCGTCGCCCATCCCGGCGCGTAGCGCCAAAAGCCCCCTTGGGGGCGTCCCTGAAGGATAGCCCCACTCAAAGGCGCGCGTAGCCGCCGCAGAGTGGGGTCAACCGTCGCGCGAAGAAAAACGCTCAGCGTCAGCCGAGCTCCTCAACGCGACCCACATCCCGCCCAAGGAGCTCGGCTGACGCTGAGCCTAACAATGAGCCACCGGCATAACCCCGGCTGCGGCGGCTACGCGCGCTCTTGCCGGGGCCTACCAACCAGGTGCGCCCCTATGGGGCTTGGGGCGCTACGCGCCAGATGGGCCGACACGGGCACCGGCGAGGAAGAGCGGCCATCGTCGCCGGCGGATGCTCCATGGAGCATCCCTACAAACCGCTATCAATCATACGCTTAGCCCCACCGCATCTCGCCCCACCCCACTCATTTATCGCGGGGCATGCAATGTGAAAGCACATTTTTTACTACCTTTGCAGCCTTGATTCCACAAAGAGGCAAATCTTCTGTTATGCTTCAAGTGTCGCTTGAATGTTTTTTTCTCCCAATGTAAAGCAACATTGCCAGATTAACAACTATTTATGAGGCCCCTCAGAAATCTTATCCTGATCGCACTGCTCTCTTCTCTTGGCTGCTTGATCGCTTCATGTTCCGACGGTAAAGAGCCGGAGGCGCTCGACCGCGCCGAAGCGGTCATAGAATCCGCTCCCGATTCAGCCCTGACTATCCTCACCACCATCGACCCCGATCACCTCTGAAATAATCCATCACATAAAGACAATAATGCTCCTGCGCATCATAACCTTATCAATTTGTACCCTCGCCATAATAAGTTGTGGCAATCGACATATCGACTCCCGTCTTACCAGGATTGAAAGGCTTTGTACTAAATCTCCGGAAGAAGCATTGGACTCTTTGAATGTTATAGACTATACGCATCTTTCAGAGGCCGAAAAACACTATTACGATTTTTTTATCGGTAAAGGTTGCCGACAAAGCCTACATCATTCACAGATCCGACAGCTTGATACTGTCGGTCATTGATTACGAATCGAAACATCTGTCAAACGGTCGCTATCCGGAATCGCTTTATTATGGAGGCAGGGTATACTGCGATCTTGGCGACTCCCCTACTGCCCTCCATTATTTTCAAACTGCACTTGATCTCATCTCTGGCGATAATGACCACCTGACGCTCCGGAGCAATATATTGAGCCAGACCGGGCGGTTGCTGACATCTCAATCGCTATACTCAGAGGCTATTCCATACATCAGTGAATCCTTGGATATCAACATACTGCAACACGACACAATCAATACGATACATGGCTTTCATCTGCTGGTGGCACTCATCTGAGAAATGGTGATTATACGAAAGCCGAGACATGTATGAGAGAGGCCCTTAGATTGAGTGCCGGGCAGGCACCCCATCATGCAGCCAAATCAAAGATGTACTTGGCCGCTATCAAATATCAAAACCATGATCTTGATTCGGCCCTTTATTACATACGTGGCCTTTCAGATAGAGTGAAACCCATCGTAAGGAACAGCGTCATGGGATATGCTGCTAATATTTATCTGAAATCAGGCATATTAGATACTGCCTATATGTATGCTAAAGAGCTTATCGACAATTCCGACCCCACCCATGCCGAAATAGGCTATCAAGTACTCCTATCGCCTGAATTGAGAGGGTTAAGCAATCTTGACTCCATTCATAAATATATATCGGAGTACCGGACTTTATTGGAAACGTATTACGACAGCAATCAAATAGAGCTTGCTATCAGGCAGCAGAATCTTTATAATTATCAGCTCCACGAGCGTAAGAAAGCGCTTGCAGAGCAACAAGCCAATGCATGGAAGCGTTGGGTTGTATGCCTGACCTTATAATCGTCTTACTCTTGCTCACCACTCTTTATTTAAAGAACAGAAGCAAAGATCACATTATTAAATTACAACAAGCTCTAAGCTCAATAGAACGGCTTAAATTTGAATTGGCTGTTTCATCGCAAAACGCGGCCTCAAACTCATTGTCGGATGGCTCTGAATCCATCACAGACAATACCAATTTTGAGCTATCGGTTCCACATGCACCGAAAGAATACGAATTGCGTGAGCAACTTAAAAATGAACTGCTCAGACTATATGAAAGATCGCAGGGCTCAACAACCATCTCTCCGCTTATCCTTCAGTCGGAAGCGTATGCCAAGCTGCAAGCCCTTATTCAAGCCGGAAAAACAATCAGAGATGATGACCAACTTTGGTCTGACATTGAGCAGACAGTACTACTTGTTTCACCTCGATTCAAAACAAATCTCACTCTTCTTACTTCCGGCAATCTCACGCGAATAGATCTCCACACAGCGCTACTTATAAAGTGTGGAATCAAGCCTTCACAGATGACGATATTAGTCGGTCGAAGTAATGGCGCTATTGTTTCACGGAGAGAGTCCCTATGTATGAAGATTCTTGACGAGAAAAAAGGCACAAAAGTTATCGACAGCATAATACGCTCATTATAAGACGTTAGTATCTCAATCCGTCAATAACGGAAGCCTATATTATTTATTTCCGTTATTTTACCGTCACTGATTTCGACGCCACTTCATCCGACACCTTGTAATTTTGCAAATTCACAATCAAAACCAATCCACAACTGAAACTAACCCATCAATGATGAAACGACTACTGACTCTCTCTATCGCTTTTATTATCGCCGCAGCGGCGGCAACCGTGGCCGAGGCTCAGAACGGTGGAACATCTATGCCGGTGGTAATATATCCCATCTGTGCGAGACTGCGCCAATGATTGGCTCCGACAGGTCGTTTGGCTGGGGTGGCGGCGCTTTTGCCGGAGCCGGATATGAGATCAATTTCAATTCCCACTGGAGTCTGACACCACAGATCGAATTGGCCTACTCAAACAATGGCGCCACCCTCTCGTCGGCCGAGATGGATTTCAGCCACAATCATGCCTCATGGCTCAGCACCCTCAATCTCAATATCCCCATCATAGCCTCGTTTCGCTTTCCGGTGGCCGGAGAGGTAGGATTGCGTCTGGGCGCCGGTCCATGCCTGTATGAATCGCTTGCCGGTTGGCACTATCGCCCCGGCTCAACCGAAAAGGAGAGCATGTCGGGCTCCGTGGCCGACCGCTTCAATATCGGAGTAACAGGCGAAGCGGCAGTGGAGACCGGATCGCACTTCGCGTATATGCTGCGCGTCCAATACCAGATGCTCCGCGAGGGTGGACCCGGCGCACCGTCGGGCTCTAGCTCGGTGTGAGATATTCGTTCTGAACCGTCGCTTGGCCCCCGGCGCGGGAGGGTGGCGGGATAAGGCTATTTTTGTAATTTTGCGGTGTGATTCAAGGACGCCCCATGCGGGCGCGTATCTATCTGTTTATAATCCATCGCATTGTGTCTATTTCCCTTACCATGATCAAAAAAAATAGTCTTGGCAGCCGCTCTTGCATCGGGATGGCTCACAGCATTTGCCGCCTACGACGGCACCGTATATGAAGACCTCAACGGCAACGGCCTGCGCGACCGGGGCGAGAAAGCTCTGGCAGGCGTTGCCGTGAGCGACGGTCTTAATGTGGCAGTCACCGACCGGCAGGGGCGCTTCTCGCTCCCCGGCCATGCCGACTGCCGCTTTATTTTATATCCTCCCCGTCGGGCTACC
>PDYJ01003128.1_pt1 | contig 19496 bp, 23 predicted proteins | sample 1430841 | NCBI WGS metagenome assembly PDYJ01 (sample SAMN07237672, study PRJNA390542) | Gut metagenome, whole genome shotgun sequencing project. | isolation source: fecal pellets | host: Mus musculus | place: USA: New York, NY | collected 2016-10 | reverse complement strand
GCTACAGAAAAGTATATCTCTACGCCACTTCGGCCGGACTCAATGTTGTGGAAGCGTGTATATGTCGACGACGAAAAGCTGCGCAAGGGGCTTGGGCTTGCCGACAGCCGTATGTTTGTCGTGGCGCTCACCGTTGGCTATCCAGCTTAAGAGGGTCGCAGATCTCAGATATCGACAGTAAAGTCAATACCGCCCCAGCGGCGCTCTATGAGAGCTACGGAGCGCGCCAATGCCACCTCGTCGGCCATGTCGATGGGGTGGCATTGCGTGCCTGTTGAGCGCGCAAGCAGTGTGCCGCCGTGGCTGTCGGTGTCGGTGAAGGCCACCCGGCATCCAGCCGAGGCGAGCATCGTAGCGAGGGCAGAGGCCCGTGGCGACGACGAGGTGCTATGGCATCGGATAAGCACCCGGCTCCCTTCGAGTGCTGTTGCAGCATCGGCGCCGGGGGCGGCTGACGATACGGTGAGATGTTTGCGCCTGGGGGAGGAGAGTTTGCCGGCGCGATAATCGTCCATGCGCCGCTCGAGGTAGTTGTCGGCCATAATGGGGCGTTTAATGAATCACACGGCAACGTTTGACGATGTGGGGCTCGAGGGAGCCGATTCTTCAACGGGCTTGGGGCGGCTGGGTTTGGCTTTTAGTTTGATAGTGTCGAAGCCGCGGCCATAGACTCCGTTGACATTGCCCTGAGAGATGAATGCCTCGGGGTCGATGCTCTTAACGATGCGGAATATGGTTATCGCTTCAATCTTGCGGCAGAACACGAGGAGAATCTTGACCGACTGGCGTGTGTACCATCCGGTGCCGTCGAGAACGGTGCATCCTCGCTTGGCATCGTTGTTGATAGCGGCGGCGATCTCGTCCCAATGGCTGGATATGATGGTGAACTGGACGGCCTGACGGTTGGTGTTGATCACCATGTCGCATACATACGACATGATCACGAGCACCACGAAACCATACACCACCTTGTCGACCTGACCGAAGAGTATAAGCGATGAGGATATGATGCACATATCGACATACAGCATGGTGCGGCCGATGGTGACATTGCTCTTTTTGGCCACCATTGCGGCTATAATATCTGTTCCACCCGACGAACCGTTGTGGACAAACACAATGCCTATGCCAAGGCCGCAAACATATAGCTCCTATTATGGCGCTCATAAATGGCTGCCCAACGATGATGGGTTCAGGGAAAAGAGGGGTGAGCACACCGATGCCGATCGAGAGGATGGTGGCACCGAAAATGGTTCGCCACACAAAGAGCCTACCTACAGTGCGGCAGGCAAAAGCGAGCAGGATAAGATTCATGGCATAGGAGGTGACGGCAACAGGGATGCCGTAGCCTGCAAATCGCTCTGTGACGAAATATACCACAGTGCCAAAGCCGGCCATGCCGCCAATGACTATCTTTTTCAGGGAAGATGAATGCAGAGAATCCGAACGCATAGAGCATGATGCCAAACACGATCATGAAATAGTCGCGAGTGGAGGTCCAGATGTTTTTGCGGGATAACTTCATGGTTGAAAGGGATAAATAGGAGTAACGTTGGTCAGAGGTGGCGCAGGAATTGGCCAATAGCGCTACAAAGGTAAGGCCGCGGCGCTTTTTTTTCAAAAATATTTTAGCTAATTTCGCTCTCTCAACATCAAAGATCCCCAATCATCCATCACCAAAGATTTATGAAATACAACAAGATCATCATGGGCTTTCTGGCCCTCCTGCTATCGGCTCTTAGCGCTTCAGCGCAGAGTTTTGTCGACTATGGTCCCGCGCCGCGCTTCCTCGATCTGGAGGTGAAGGCGATAGCCGGACGCGCTATGATCACTGAAAATTATCTCGGCTGCTTTCCTCAGATAAGTCAGATGAACACCTCGCCGGGCTCATCGCTGGGCATAGGAGCTGCGGCAGTGTTCGGTATCCGCAATTGGCTGGGTCTCGGCACTGAGATCAATCTTATGCGCAATCATTATCGTATCGACATGGCCGTGACGGCCGACGATGGCTCGTCGATGAGCAATATATTCCTGCGCAATTCGGCCACATATATAGAGATTCCGCTTTATCTGCAATTCCGCTTCAATATTGCGTCGAATGTAAGGTGGCGTGTGGATGCGGGTTTTTTACTGGGCCTATGGCACCGGTGGTAGCCAGCGCCAGGACATCTACAGCGCGCAGGTCAATCAGTTGGGGCAGCTGGTCTCGACGGTGATCACCACCAAACCCGGTTATTTCAGCGACGACGACACCTTTATCAATTCTCATCGCCGGAGCGACATAGGCCTTCATCTGGCCACGAGCATTCAGTTCGGCCGATTCTCAGTGGGAGGTCGCATGGGTCTTGGCTTCAAGAATATAGCCTATATTCCCGGAGGCCGTGGCATCATCACGCCTAATATTCATAATTTCAATTATGCCCTGACCTTGGGATACAGGCTCTGATCATTGCCGCGGCGGTTTTACACAACGAAAATCGAGCCACCTTCAGCTCTCCGTTTTTCAACTGGTGCTGAAGGTGGCTCGATTTATCAATAAGAGAGTGCGGGATCAGAGAGGATTGGCCATGAGGAAGCGCTCGACATCGAGAGCTGCCCGGCATCCGGAGGCGGCGGCAGTGATGGCCTGACGGTAGACGGGATCGGCTACGTCGCCGGCAGCAAACACGCCCGGGATGTTGGTGGCGGTAGTGGGCAGATCGGTAACGATGTAGCCCTGCTCATCGGTGGCTACGCCGGGGAAGAGCTTTGTGTTGGGCTGATGGCCTATGGCGAGGAAGAATCCGTCGATGGCAATGTCGAAGTGCTGTTCGTTTTCGGTGCCGACGTTTTCAACGAGGTGGGCGCCTTCGAGGTACTCCTCACCGAAGAGGCCGGTGGTGTTGGTGTTGAACAGGACCTTGATTTTGGGATTGTCGAGTACGCGCTGCTGCATCACCTTCGAGGCGCGCAGATGGGGTTTGCGGACGATAAGAAAAACGTCGGAAGCGAGTCCGGAGAGGTAGAGAGCCTCTTCACACGCGGTGTCGCCGCCGCCCACCACGGCCACTCGCTTATTGCGATAGAAGAAGCCGTCGCAGGTTGCGCAGGCGCTCACGCCGAGACCCTGATACTTTTTCTCATCGGGGAGGCCAAGGTAGCGGGCCGAAGCACCGGTGGAGATGATGATTGATTCGGCAGTGATCTCAGTGCCGTCGGAAGCTACGGCCTTGAAAGGGCGCGACGAGAGGTCGACCGAGGTGATTACGCCTGTGCGGATGTCGGCGCCGAAGCGGAGAGCTTGTTTGCGGAGATCTTCCATCAGCTGGGGGCCTTGGATCCCTTCCGGATAACCGGGGAAATTTTCCACTTCGGTGGTGGTGGTGAGCTGTCCGCCGGGCTGATGGCCTTCGTAGAGTAGAGGGCTATGTTGGCTCTTGAGGCATAGATGGCGGCTGTGAAGCCTGCGGGTCCGGAGCCTATGATAAGACAGCGGGTATTTACTGGGGTCATTGTATCTTGATTTTTGGTTGGGTTAATCAATGAGGTAAGGAACGCGGTCAGCGCAGATCCACGATTTCGGCGCCCGGAGCCTTTGCCTGAAGAAATCGGAATGCGGCATCAGGAAGGGTTCCTCCGGGCTTGACCGATGTGACGCGGAGGGTAAGATCTTCGCCCGAGGCCATGCGTAGCTTCATTAACGAGGGATAGCCTGATGTATCGAAGGTGATCTCGGCACGGGCCACCGGCGGGTCGGGCATCGAGGGAGTGAGCACTACCGTCCGCTGCGAGGGGTTGCCCTGATAGCGTGCTTTGTAGCGCGAGCGGAGCGACGAAAGGATGGAGTAGGGATTGACCTGCGCCACTTCCTCTACCGTCGGCTCGGTGATATTAACTTCGCCCGATGCGGCTGTCCATGTCCATTGGGTCTTTCCGTCGTACCACACTTTGGCTTCAGGGGCGTCGATGGCAAATTTGTTGCCCGAGAGGGTAAAGGTGCCATTGTAGGAGTCGGCGGGAGTCTTTCCGGTGGCTTTGAAAGAGATCACTACCGACTTGGCCTGACGCAGACGAGCGGCCGCATCATCAACAAGTTGCGATGCAGTCGGTGAGGCCGCCGAGGCTGTGATGGCAGCTATGATGGCGAGAAGAGGTATAAGGAATCGGAGTTTTTTCATTCTTACAATAAAACAATCGAGGGTAGGGGAGAGGTTCAGCATGGGGCGGCTTTGTCGCAGTTGAGCGGGGTGTATTGAGTGGTGCCGGTGCAGGCGAGCCACTGGTCAAAGTCCATGTGGGTCATGAGCACCTTGCGTGGTTTTCCACCTTGAGCGGGCCCAACCACTCCGGCTCTCTCAAGCTGATCCATGATCTTTCCGGCTCTTGGATAGCCTATCTCAAACCGGCGCTGAAGGAGAGTGGTGGAGCCTACGTTTTGGTCGAGTACCTCGCGGGCGGCAGCCTCGAAAAGAGGGTCTCGGTCGATCGAAACACCAGCGGTGGCACCGTCGGCTCCCTCGGCAGTGGGTGGCACATACTCGGGGAGTTCATAAGCCATTGGATATCCGGCCTGATGGCCGATGGCATCACATATGGCCTCTACTTCGGGAGTGTCGATGAATGCACATTGCACTCGGTCGATTATGCCGTCGCGCGAGAAGAGCATGTCGCCTCGTCCGATGAGCTGATTGGCTCCGGGGCGGTCGAGAATGATGCGGCTTTCGAGCTGCTGTGTCACTCGGAATGCGATTCGGCCGGGGAAGTTGGCGCGGATCACACCCGTGATGATGTTGGCCGATGGTCGCTGGGTAGCGAGAATCACATGGATGCCCACGGCACGCGCTTTCTGGGCAATACGGGCAATTGGAGTCTCCACTTCTTTGCCCGCTGTCATGATGAGGTCGGCAAACTCGTCGATCACGACCACGATGTAGGGCAGATACCTGTGGCCTTGAGTGGGGTTGAGGCGCATATTGACAAATTTGTCGTTGTATTCGCGTATAGACCTCACATTGGCTTTTTTGAGGAGCTCATAGCGGTTGTCCATCTCCATGCAGAGCGACAGTAGTGTGGGCACCACTTTTTCGGTGTTGGTAATGATGGCCTCGTCTTCGCCGGGGAGCTTTGCGAGATAGTGTCGCTCGATCTTGTTGTAGAGCGAAAATTCGACCATCTTTGGGTCGATGAGCACGAATTTCACTTCGGCCGGATGCTTCTTGTAGAGGATGGAAGCTATGATGGTGTTTAGACCTACCGACTTACCCATGCCGGTACTGCCGGCCACGAGGAGGTGGGGCATCTTGGTGAGGTCGGCGATATAAACATCGTTTGATATAGTGGCTCCCATGGCCATAGGAAGCTCAGCGGTGGATTCCTGATATTTGCGTGAAGCGAGGATGGATCGTATAGACACAATGCGAGGCTTCTTGTTTGGCACCTCGATTCCAATTGTTCCTTTGCCCGGCATAGGAGCTATGATACGTATGCCGAGAGCCGAGAGTGAAAGTGCGATGTCGTCTTCGAGTGAGCGGATACGGTTGATGCGCACACCTTCGGCGGGTACTATCTCGTAGAGGGTCACGGTGGGGCCCACGGTGGCCTCGATACGGGCTATGCCTATTCCGAAGTTGGAGAGCACACGGCGGATGTTGTTGATGTTTTCGGCCTGTTCCTGCTCGTTGCGCTCGGTGACTTCTTCGGGGTGGTCGAAAAGGAGGTCGAGCGATGGTTTGCGAAACATAGAGAGCTCGGCGGTAGGATCGTAGAAGTCGTGGGTCTGTTCGGCCTCAGAGACGAGTTCAATGGGGGCGGCATCGACGATAGTATCAACTCCTGATGATTCAGCTGCGGCATCTTCGGCAACCACTTCAGCCTGTTCTTGAATCGCTGTCTGCTGATATTCTATGGGAGGCTGCACGGGCGACGCCATTGGGTGTCGAGGCTCGGGTCGAGACTGGACAATGGGCTCCTGAGGGAGTTCGGGCTTAGGTTCTGGACTGGGTTCGGGCTCAGCAGTCTCAAGCACTTCGAGAGGGTCGGGCGCTGCGGTTTGGGGCTGTGGCTCCGGCTGCTCGTTATCAATATCTGATTCTACGGCCACAGGGGCAGCGGCATCAGTGTTTTCGGTCGATCGGGCTGTTTCGCGCGTTTGCTGAGCCATTCGGGCTTCGCGGGCGCTGCGGCGGGCCTCGGCGGCTTCACGGCGCTTGGCTGCCACTTTGGCTATCGATGCACACATATTGCTGATCTGCCTCAGGAAGATCATGGCTACAGAGGCCACGAGGATGATGCTTACGCCTATCATGCCCCAAACTCCTGCGGTCTGCTTGAGGAGCATATTGATGTCGTGGCCGTGGCGACCACCCCAGTAGATTGTGGTGGTCATATTGTAGGTCACCATCCCAACAACTACCGAAATGGCAATCATGGAGAGGAGCGACTTGGCGGTGAGCTTCCAGAAGTTGCGGTGGGCGAGTCCTACAAGACATAGTCCGAGCACCGAGAAGTAATAGGGTATTATGAGGGCTCCGAGGCCAAGCCCCTGTGAGATGAGAGTTTCAGCGAGCCATGCTCCGAGAGGACCTCCGGCATTGACCACATTGGCTGTTGCGTCGATGGCTCCGTCGAGACCTCCTGTGTGGAGGATGCTCTGGTCGGCGCTCCCTGCTGTGGCGAAGAAGCTGATGAATGCCACTATAAGATAAATGGCTGAAACCAGGCATACAATGCCGGCAAAGATAGCGGGGCGCTTGTCGGCGCGGAGCCGCTCAAAGAAGCCGGGGCCTGAGCGTGCTTTGCGCGTAGAAGCTGCACGCGAGCCTTCGGGTTTGCGCTGCTGTTGCTGAGGTTGGGACTGAGGCTGGCGCGGGGGCTGCTGAGTCTTCAGCTCAGCCGGGCGCTGGATAGTGTCGGCGGCTATCGACACGGATGGGGCGGCTGGCGCAGTCTCGGCCATGACGCGTCGACGGGGCCGACGGGGGAGGGATGGGAGCTCCTCCGGTTCAAAGGAGGTGGGTGCCGATGGGTCGGCGTCGTAATATGAATGGTTCATCAGTTGGTGTCGCGATGCGTATGTGATAAGATTGCAAAGGTACGAAATTTTGACGGCTGCGAGGCTCCGGAAGGGCTAAATTATCAAAAAAAGAGCACGGCTCTTTCATTTAAAATTTCTTGGATATATCCTCCACAGCTGTATTTTATAGGCGAATCTCAAAGTATGCAATAGCAGTTGGGAAACCATATAAACATTTGAAAATCAGATAATTTAGACTTAAAATAATTTGGTCAAGCCGCAAATTATTCGTAACTTAAAGGATTGAAAAATAAACAGTTATGAACAATTACACGCTTGACCAAAAACGTTTTACCGGTCGCGGCAACGCCGCCGGTACGACTACAAATGTACAAAGAAAATCCCATACCACCATCCCCTGGGGAAGCATTTTGGAAAAAACTGGTGGAATTCGCTTACTCCATACCCGATTTCCGCAGGACCGACAAAGGCAATATCCGCCATGTACTTGGCGACATCGTCATGTTGATGATATTCGCAAGAATGTCAAAATGCGTGGGACGCGCGGACATAATCGAATTCGGCAGACACAATCTCGGGAAACTCCGGTCAATGGGATTTCTGCATAATGGCGTGCCCTCGGAGCCTACGTTGTGCCGGGTCGAGAACGGGATTGACGACATGGGATTTGCGGAACGTATGGCCGAACTCAGCAAGGAGTTCCACGATGAGCTTGTCAAGACCAGCACCTTTCTTGAGATAATCTGCATTGACGGCAAGGCAATGTGCGGAACCGTCCAGGAGAATGGGCGCAATCCTGATATTGTCTCTGCCTATTCCCCCTCCACGGGCATAACATTGGCGACTGAGGCATGCAGTGAGAAAAGCAATGAAATAAAGGCTGTGCCATTGCTGCTTAACAAGATAGACATTGCCGGCAGATTGGTGACGGCGGACGCTATGTCGATGCAGAAGGAAATCATTGACAAAATAAGGAAAAAGGAGGGGTGTTTTCTTATAGAGCTCAAAGCCAACCAGCGGGCACTGCGCTATGGAGTGGAGGACAAGATCAAATATACAGCACCTCTGTTCACATACATTGAAGATCCTGAACTCGGACACGGAAGAATCGAGCAACGGACATACAACGTATATGACGGACTTGATCTCATTGCCGACAAGGACAAATGGGGCAGCAATCTTACGGTGGTTGAGTTTGTCTCCAACACTACCAATAAATCTACAGGTACAGAGACGACTGAGACAAGGATGTATGTGTCAAATCTCCCCGTGGATACTCCCTGGATCGGAAAGGCCGTCCGAAAACATTGGTCTATAGAGAGTATGCACTGGGGACTTGACTTAAACCTGTTGCAGGACTGCATAAAACGTAAATCCACTAAGGCCGCAAGGAATCTCGACACAATCCACCGGATTGTCTATTCGCTGTTCTCTATCTGGAAATGACGTCGTAAGAAACTCTCCGACAAGGCAAAAGGACTGGCTGAACTTATGAGGCATGTGTCAATGAGCTTTACCAGACTGCTGCACTTCCTATCACAAAAATAAGAATTTTTCATCTTTTGAATTAAAGATAAATAACTGACATACAACATATAAAAAATTACCCGACTCGCTCTGAATCGGGTAAGGGTGTTATGCGTTTATTTAAATTTTAAATGAAAGAGCCGTGAAAAAAGAGTGCCGGCACCGTTGCTGGCCGATTAATATACGACGCAGCTACGGTGCCGGGCAGTTGGGGGGGGAGGGATGGTATGTATCAGAGGGCGGCAAGGCCAGCGATGGCTTCCTTGGGGTCGGGGCTGAAAAAACGTAGTTGCCTGCTACAAGTATGTCGGCACCGGCCTCTACGAGGTCGCGACCGGTGGAGAGGTTGACACCTCCGTCGACCTCGATGAGAGCGTTGGAGGCCGATGAGTCGATCATGGCACGGAGGCGACGGGTGCGGTCAATGGCTCTCGGTATGAATTTCTGTCCGCCAAAGCCGGGGTTGACACTCATGATCAGCACCATGTCGAGCTGGTCGAGGATGTCGGAGAGGAGCTCGACCGGAGTGGCGGGGTTGACGGTCACGGCAGCTTTCATGCCGGCTTGCTTGATCTGCTGTACCACGCGGTCGAGGTGGGTGCAGGCCTCGTAGTGGACATTCATGATGGTGGCGCCGCAATCGCGCACCTGACTCACATAACGTCCGGGATCGACTATCATCAGATGCACGTCGAGGGGCTTAGTGGCTATGGTGCTGATGGCTTTGATCACGGGGAAGCCAAAAGAGATGTTGGGCACAAACACGCCGTCCATCACGTCGAGATGGATCATTGAGGCTTCGGATGCGTTGAGCATCTCAAGGTCGCGGTATAGGCGGCAGAAGTCGCCGCTCAGGAGCGAGGGGGATACTTGGGTCATTGCTGTGATGATTGATTATGGCGGGGCCTGAAAGCGTTGTAGAGTATGATGGCTATGCAAATAAGGCCAAGAGCAAGGCCTGCATAGGTGAGATAGCTGTTGTAGCGCTCGATCTGGGTAAAGAGATCGTCGATCGATACATGGAGGCCGAGCCAATATCCGAGAATGGCGAGTACGGCGTTCCACACACCTGCGCCCAGGGCGGTGTAGAGGCAGAAGCGCCCTATATTCATTCTGGCGAGGCCGGCAGGGATCGATATGAGCTGCCTGACGGCAGGTATGAGTCGTCCGACAAAAGTCGACACGGCGCCATGGCGGTCGAAATAGGTTTCGGCGCGATCCACTTTGGCACGGTCGATGAGGCAGGCGTGGCCCAGCCGAGAGTCGGCGAAGCGATAAACCAGCGGGCGTCCGATCCATACTGAGAGCCAATAGTTGAAGAGGGCACCTACGAGGGCGCCGGCGGTGGCAACTATGATTATTAGCCACACATTGAGATCGGCCACAGCTATGGTGTGGTGTTGGTAGGTGAGCACTTTCACCTGCTGTGCGGCAAGAAAGGCAGCCGGGGGTACCACTACTTCGCTCGGGAAGGGGATAAACGAGCTCTCGACGGCCATGAGAAGAAATATCAGCAGGTAGGAGGCGTTTTCAACAACCCATTGGAAGATGGCCGAGGCGTCGAGGCCGGCGAAGAGGGTTATGAGACATTCGGTCATGTTGAAGCGATGAGAAGTGAAGTGTCAGATGAGGTTTAGAGAGCTGAATAGTTCGTGGTAGGCACGTGCTTTTAGCTCCAGTTTCATTGGATAGGCCCGGGAGGTGGAGGGCATGCGCCACAGCTGGAGAGAAGTACCCGCGGCCGGAGTGATGAGTTGGGTCTGTGTATGACCTCCGATCGGTGGCACGGTTGTATCGGTGAGCGATGCAATCACTTTTGCGGCGAGGGTGCCGGTTGAGGCTACTGCCCTCAGATGAGGCATCAAGGGGATCAGGCTTTGCAAGTCGATGGCTTCGACAATCTCAAGAAAGGCGTCAGAGGCATTGCCGCGCAGGCGTCGGATCCGGCGACCGGTGTCGCATAGAGCTATGCCGCGTTCGGTGGCAAACGCAGTAATGTCGTCAAGGCGGAAGCTCTTGGCGGCAGAATCGTAGAAACGGTCGGGATTATCGTAGAACACGATCCCCATCACCCGCCAGAAGTCGTTGTTGCGGTTGGGGTAGTAGAAAGGCATCGACCATCGTGATGGCGGAGGCGGGAATGTGCCTAAAAAAAGCACCCGGGCGTTGTCGGGGATAAATGGTTGCCAGGGGTGTGTTTCCACTCCCGGCTCCGACGGCTGAGGCGTAATGAATGAAGTGTTGCTTTCCATATGCGGTATAACGGTCCGGAGGTCGCTATTGTTGAGGCATTGGTGGATAAAAGCAAGCGCTCCCCCGCCCGGGGATGCAGGGCGGGGGAGCGGCTGTAGGGGAGGATTACTGCTTGATGCGCTCAACGTAGCTGCCGTCGCGGGTATCGACGCGGATCTTGTCGCCGATGTTGATGAAGAGGGGCACTCGGACTTCGGCGCCGGTCTCAACAGTAGCGGGCTTGAGGGTGTTGGTGGCAGTATCGCCTTTGATGCCGGGCTCGGTGTAGGTCACTTCGAGCACAACCGAAGTGGGCATCTCGCAGGTGAGGATGGTCTCGGTAGCGGCGTGAACCTGGGCTTCGCAGATGTCGCCCTCCTTCAGAAACTCGACGCCTTCGATGCTCTCGCCGGGGAGGGCTACCTGCTCGAAAGTCTCGGTGTGCATGAAGTTGTAGCCCATGTCGTCTTTATAGAGGTACTGGTAGGGGCGACGCTCAATGCGTACTTCCTCTACTTTGACGCCTGAGTTCCAGGTCTTGTCGAGGATGCGGCCTGTCTTGACGTTTTTGAGCTTGGTGCGGACGAAGGCAGGGCCTTTGCCGGGCTTAACGTGGAGAAATTCCACGATGAAGAAGTACTGGCCGTCGATGTCGAGGCACATTCCGTTTTTGAAATCTGCAGTTGTTGCCATATATGTTTTTAAGTCTGTGTAGTTTGCTTGATTTGCGGGTGCAAAGGTAGTGATTTTTCGGCAATAAAGCCTATGGTGACGCTAAAAATAGCGCGGGTGGAGGTCAGAGGCAGGTTGTGGTGAGGTGGGCGGCGGCGCGGGCAGCGCGTTCGCGGGCAGCATCGGTGGTGGTGTCGGATGCGAGCACCACGGCCATGCGGCGGTGGCCTTTCACTTCAGGCTTGCCGAAGATGCGGATGGCAGTGTCGGGCTCTGCAAGGGCGAGCTCTATGCCGTCGATGATGAGTTGGCGTGTATTGCCTTCGACCACTATGGCATGGGATGCCGAGGGACCGTAGAAGCGGATAGCAGGTACGGGGAGCCCGAGCAGGGCACGGGCATGGAGGGCAAACTCGCTGAGGTCTTGCGAGATCATGGTCACCATACCGGTGTCGTGAGGTCGGGGCGACACCTCGCTGAATATCACTTCGTCGCCGCGCACAAAGAGCTCTACGCCAAAGATGCCGTGGCCACCGAGGGCGCCGGTGATAGCGCGGGCAATCTCGCGGGCACGATCGAGTGCGGCGGGAGTCATGGCCTGTGGCTGCCAGCTCTCGCGGTAGTCGCCGCTCTCCTGCCGGTGGCCTATAGGCTCGCAGAATGTGGTGCCGCTGATCGAGCGCACGGTGAGAAGGGTTATCTCGTAGTCGAAATCTACGAAGCCTTCCACAATCACTCGACCGGCTCCGGCGCGACCGCCTTCCTGAGCTTCACGCCAAGCGGCATCGGTGTCGGCGGCGCTTCGCAGAGTGCTCTGGCCGTGTCCGCTGGAGCTCATCACGGGCTTCACAACGCAGGGGAAGCCTATCTCGGCTATGGCTGCGTCAAACTCCTCGCGGGTGGATGCGAAACGGTAGGGCGATGTGGGGAGGCCGAGCTCTTCGGCCGCGAGGCGGCGGATTCCTTCACGATTCATGGTAAGGAAAGCAGCGCGGGCTGTTGGAGTAACGTGGTAGCCCTCTTTCTCGAGCTCCACGAGCACCGGGGTGGCAATCGCCTCAACTTCGGGTATGATATGGTCGGGGTGCTCGAGTTCTATCACCCGTCGCAGAGCTTCGGGGTCGAGCATATTGATCACATGGCTGCGGTGGGCTACCTGCATGGCGGGGGCGCCGGGGTAGCGGTCTACGGCTATCACTTCAACGCCCAGGCGCTGGAGCTCGATAGCCACTTCTTTGCCGAGCTCGCCGCTGCCGAGCAGGAGGGCTTTGACGGCCGACGGGGTGGAGGGTGTTCCTATTTTCATTGCTGATGGGGGTGATAGATTGGCGCTCCCGGAGCGGAGCGGCTTTGCGTGGTGCAAAGTTACGCAATTTTTTTGTATTTCAGCCGGTCGGGGCGCCGACACGCGAAAACCTTTAGTCGCTACCCCACCATGCTCCACATTAATTTATTAATTTTGCGCCATGATTATTACCGACACATTGATTGGCTCAGGAGCGGTGGAGATGGCCGAGGTAGACGCGGCAACCTACCGCAGGCTTTTTCCGCGCCCGGCCGTGGTCTACAACTCCGTGGAGTTTACTTCGCTCGTGGCCCCTATGGTGACCGAGGTGAAGCGGGTGGCAATTATGGCCGGAGGCAAGGCGCGTCTGGGACTCACAATAGGCGTGAGGGCCGACGGAACGATGGCCGCTCCCTTCTCGGCCCCTTTGCCTGTTTCGATGCCAATGACAATCCCGGAGCATCCATGATGCTCTCGGCTGTGGCGGCCATGCGTAGATGCTATCCCGGGCTTAGAGTCACACTCCCGCCCCCGATTTACTCTCCATCGGTAACAGCCAAGACTCTCCTTGCCATGATGCAGCAAGGGTGCTCATTGGCATGGACCGACTGGAACTATCACCTGCCTCTGACCTCGGAGCGTGGCGGCTATGAGCGATTGCTTTGCACCGGAAGGCGAACTATACTCCGTCGCGCCTCGCGCGATCATTTCCATCTTGAAACAGTAGATGATGATCCACTAAGGGCATACAACATAGTCGAGGCCCATCATGCTGCCAAAGGTTACCCGATGCGTATGAGCGCCAGGCAGATACTTGACACTACTGGGGTGGACGGCCCTGTCGACGCCCACTTCTTCGTCCTGACCGACGGCAGCCGCGATGCCGCAGCCGCCATTGTCTACGATACCACACCCGACATAGCGCAGGTGATCTATTGGGCCGATAATCCATCGGCCGGTGCATTTGCGCCTATGAATCTGTTGTGTGCCCGGCTCCACGACCATTACGCCGCCCGGGGCTTCAAAATACTCGACATAGGTCCATCATCGAGCGAAGGAGTTGCCGCCACAGGTCTATGCGACTTCAAGGAGAGAGTCGGGTGTGTTCCGACGGCCAAGCCTACCATTATACTTTGAAATCTCCAGCAGCCGACTCTGCCCCTAAGAAGATGCTTTTTTATATTTCACACTTGACAGATTTTTGTGTAACTTTGCAGAGTATTGTCTGAATAAACGTTTCAATTCCAACCTTAAACATCTTTCTACCAAATGCTAACGCAGATAATCAACGCTAAGATACTCACCCCCTCCGGATGGCTTCAGGATGGGTCGGTTCTTATGCGCGACAATAAAATTCTTGAGGTCACCAACTGCGACCTCGCCGTAGTAGGAGCCGAACTCATTGATGCCAAAGGTATGTATGTGGTGCCCGGAGGAGTAGAGATCCACTGCCACGGCGGCGGCGGCGGCGACTTCATGGAGGGCACCGAAGAGGCTTTCCGCACAGCAGTAGGCACTCATATGAAGCACGGTACCACCAGCATCTTCCCCACGCTCTCATCATCGTCGGTGCCTATGATCAATGCCGCGGCTGAGACATGCACCAAGCTCATGGCCGAGCCCGACAGCCCCATCCTCGGCCTCCATCTCGAAGGCCACTATCTCAATCAGAAGATGGCAGGCGGCCAGATGCCCGAATATATCAAGGATCCCGACCCCAAGGAGTATATACCCATCGTTGAGCGCTGGGACTGCATCAAGCGCTGGGATGCTGCCCCGAGCTGCCGGGAGCAATGCAGTTTGGCAAATATATCCACTCCAAAGGCATCGTAGCCTCCGTGGCCCACACTCAGGCTGAATTTGAGGATATCCGCTCGGCATGGGAAGCCGGCTATACCCACGCCACCCATTTCTACAATGCTATGCCCGGTTTCCACAAGCGCCGCGAGTATAAATATGAAGGCACCGTTGAGAGCATCTACCTCATCGACGATATGACTGTTGAGGTGGTGGCCGACGGCATTCATGTGCCCCCCACTATCCTCCGTCTCGTTTATAAGATCAAAGGCCCGGAGCGGGCTTGCGTAGTGACCGATGCCCTCGCTTGCGCCTGTGCCGAAAATGCCGAGGCATTTGATCCGCGAGTTATCATCGAAGACGGTGTGTGCAAACTGTCCGACCGCTCAGCTCTCGCAGGTAGCGTGGCTACGATGGACCGTCTTATACGCACCCTCGTCCATGGCGCTGAGATACCTCTCGAAGATGCTATCCGTATGGCTTCCGAGACTCCCGCAAAGATCATGGGAGTGTATGACCGTAAGGGCTCACTCGCCCGCGGCAAGGATGCCGACCTCATCATACTCGACAAGGATCTCAACCTCCGTCAGGTATGGGCCATGGGTAAGCTCGTTGAGGGCACCGACACTCTTTGATACCAATAGCCTGAAATATATAATCGGGGCCCCGCGTTTCGCTGCGAAATGCGGGGCCCCGATTATATATGTTTCAGCTAAGGGATTGGACAAGCTTAACGCAGGAAGCGCTCTGTAAGGCCTGAATAGGCATCGATGCGGCGGTCGCGCAGAAACGGCCACCAACGGCGCACCTGCTCCGACCGGCTCAGGTCGATGTCGACCACTGCCGTGGCCTCCTCATCGTCGGGAGCAAGATAGAGCAGCTCACCCTGAGGTCCGGCCACAAAGCTTGAGCCCCAAAAGGAGATGCCCCGGGTTTGACCCGACGGATCGGGTTCGTGGCCCACGCGGTTGACGGTTACCACCGGGATGCCGTTGGCCACGCCATGAGCACGTTGCACTATCATCCAAGCCTGTCGCTGGCGCTCCTTTTCATCGTCGCTGTCGCTGCTTTCCCAGCCTATTGCGGTGGGATAGACCAGCATCTCCGCTCCAGCAAGCGCCATAAGGCGGGCAGCTTCGGGATACCATTGATCCCAGCACACCAGCACTCCGATGCGGCCTACTGAGGTATCGACCGGAGTAAAGCCGAGATCGCCCGGCGTGAAGTAAAACTTCTCATAATAGGCCGGATCGTCGGGGATGTGCATCTTGCGGTAGGTGCCTGCGATGGTTCCGTCGGCCTCAAACACTACAGCGGTGTTGTGGTAGAGACCCGGAGCGCGACGCTCGAAGAATGAGCATATGATGACTGTCGAAGTCTCAGCGGCCAGCGAGGCATAGAAGTCGGTGGCTTCCGAGGGAATACCTACGGCAAGGTCACACAGATCCACACTCTCGGTCTGACAGAAATAGAGCGAGTCGTGGAGCTCCTGATTGACAATGAGACGGGCTCCTTGTGAGGCAGCCTCGCGTATGGCCTCCGCCAAGCGATTGCGGTTGGAGGTTATGTCGGCAGTTTTTTTCTGCTGTATGATAGCGGTGGGTATGATTCGTTGCTGTGACATATCGGTAGTTTAAATATGATTGGGGTCTAAGGCGCCCGACGGGATCTGCATCGTCATACAGTGGAGCGATCCATGCTGCCGGATGAGTATCCGGCAGTCGATCTCCACCACCGGTCGGCCAAATGCTTCAGCAATTATAGCGGCCGCGCGAGAGTCGGCTTCGGGCTGTCCGTAGGTAGGCATAAGCACAGCCTCTGGGAGAGCGAGGAAATTTGCATAAGTGGCAGGGAGCTGATGGCCGTCGTCGGGGTCGAATACCGGGGAGGGTAGCGGGAGAGCCACCGGGGTGAGCCCATAGTCAGGGGCCAATGCGAGGATTTCGGTCTCCATGGCTTCTATGGCGTCGTGGTTGGGGTCGGAGGAGTCGGAGCAGCTGTTATAGAGCAACTTTCCTCCGGGAGCGAAGCGTGCCAGAGTGTCGATGTGCGAGTCGGTGTCGTCGCCGGCGAGCGATCCGTGGTCGAGCCATATTATTCTATCCATGCCTAAAGTGGAGCGCAGGTAGTTGTCGATCTCCTCACGGGAGCACGACCCGTTGCGGTTGGGCGAGAGAAGACACTCCGACGTGGTGATGAGAGTGCCGAGTCCATCACTGTCGATGGAGCCGCCCTCGAGCGTGAAGCTCAGGCAGTTGGTGAGCGGAGCAGAAATCACTCCCTGCGAAAGCAGATGACGGTTGACAAGGTTGTCGCGGTCGGAAGCAAATTTTAGTCCCCATCCGTTGAACTGGAAGTCGATAGGAGCATACTCTCCCTCATCGGGTCCTGCAAGGGTTATGGGGCCGAAATCGCGGGCCCAGGTGTCGTTGGTGGTGTAAGGCACGGTGGTGAGCAGCCCTTTGGCGGCCGCAATAGGTATAGCTGCCGAAGTGGCTTCAGGGTCGGGGGTGATGACTAATACCCTGCGTCCGAGAGAGGCTACAGCCTCGGCAATATCGGCCACGCACTTGCATGCCTCGTTGAGGATGGGGGCCCAGTCGCTTTCCGGGTGAGGCCAAGCCAGCAGTACGGCAGGATCGTGTTCCCATTCGGCTGGGAGTCTGCGACACGGTCGGCTATCGTGATGTTGGTTGTGAGGATTATTCTTCATTGTCGTAGTCGTTGAGCGAATCCCATACTTCGTCCTGTCGGGCAAGGTATTCATCAGAATAGTCCAGGAACCCCTTTTTCTCAGAGGATCCAACTTCATGGCACCAGTCCTTGTAGGCCTGTCTCAGCTCAGGGTCTTCGGAAAGGTCGTGTTTGAAGGCACTCTCGGCAATGTCAACGCTCTTATGGTTGGCAAGGTAAGAATTGAAAATGTCGGTAATATCGGCGTCTTTGTACATGATGATATGGCGGGGGCTCACAGCGCCTCCGCGTTATGAGCCCCAAATTTAGAAAAAAAATCGTTATCGGCAAAATCGCAGGAGGTCAATTCACCGTCGGAGCCTGCGCTGGCCGTAGACCGCTATCACAGCAAAGCATATCATCGGAGGATAAACGACACATTGACAGCAGGATGATGCCACACAGTGCCGCAGTCGATGATAGCTGCCTGCAATGGGGGAGAATAGATCCTCCGAGGATGGCCATAATCAGTCCGGCGGCACCAAATTTAGCGTCTTCTCCCATGCCGTCGAGGGCAATGCCGTAGATGGTGGGGAACATGAGCGACATGCACCCGGATACGGCCACAAGACAGTAGAGGCCCCATATGTCCTGAAACAGGATCACACCCACCGTGAGCAGGATTCCGGCTATGGCCAAAGTGCGAAGCAGCGCGCTCGGACGGAAATATTTGAGGAGGAATGTGCAGAGGAAACGACAGGAGCAGAACAGCACCATAGCTACAATATTGTAGCGTTGCGACAGCACCTCAGCCTCTTTTTCTCCCATCCCCGCCTCCATGAAGATGCGGGTGCCATACTGGATGATGAATGTCCAGCACATGATCTGAGCGCCGACATAGAAAAACTGAGCCACGACGCCTTCGCGATAGTGGGCCACCGAGAATATGCGTTTGATAGTGGTGGCAAATGAACCGCCAAACTGCTTGTCGGCATTGCGGGGCATCCTGACATTTTTAATAAGGAGCATCATCAGGATCACTACCGCGCCTATGGCAAGATATGGCTTGACGAGAATCCATAGATCGGCATCGCGCACGGCGGCAAATGCCTCAGGCGAAAGCTCAGCGCGCTGGGCTGTGTCCATCGGGTCGAGCATATTCTGGATGAAGTTCATCGCCACATACATGCCCAGAAGCGATCCTATGGGGTTGAAACACTGCGCCAGATTGAGGCGTCGGGTGGCGGTTGAGGCTGGGCCCATAGTGAGTATGTAGGGATTGCAACTCGTTTCAAGAAACGACAGGCCGCAGGTGAGGATGAAGTAGGCGATCAGAAATGGGAAGTAGGCCCCGGTGAGCATGGCCGGATAAAAGAGCAGAGCTCCGAGGCCGTAGAGTCCCAGGCCGAGCAATACGCCTGCCTTGTAGGTGTAGCGGCGTATGAATATGGCAGCAGGAAAGCCATGACGAAGTAGCCTCCGTAGAAAGCTACCTGAATCATTGTGCCGTCGGTCACGCTCATGCGGAATATTTTGGAGAAGGCTTTTACCATGGGATTTGTGATGTCGTTGGCAAAGCCCCATAGAGCGAAGCAGCTCGTCAGCAGGATGAAAGGCACGAGATAGCTCACACCGCCTTCCGACAGAAGAGCCTCAGAGATGCGTTGGCGCCTGGTTTGATTCATGGTAATAGGTGGATTGGCGTCCATAGATGATGGGTGAAGAGAGTGTTGATTGTGGTAGTTTGATTCAAGGTGTGGTGGGATGGAAAGGATTGCGGTCAGGTATAGAGCTCGAAGATCTGCTCCATGTCTTTCCATTTGTCGGCCGATGAAGCACCCGGCTCCGCTTGCTGGAACACCGACATGAAGTCTTCCCACTCCTGCTGCTTCGGCAGAGTGGCGAGATGTGCAAAAGCCTCGTCGAGATCAAGGTCGGCAGGGGTTTCGAGTATCATCACCAGTCGGGTGCCAAGGATGAAGATATCCATAGCTGTGATTCCCACCTCGCGGATTCCCGCCACTACTTCGGGCCAAACATTGCCCCGGGCATGACGCCTGCGTATTCGGCAATAAGGTCGGGGTCGGAGCGCAGATCCATGGTGCGCACATATCGTCGGGTGTTCATGGGATGAGATTGAGTCGGGTGAGTGTTTCTATCTGGAGCGCGATGCTTCCTAATGCAGTGGCCTCGACAGGGCCGGCCACAACCGGCAGACCGGTGGCTTGGGCTGTAAGGCGGTTGAGGTAGGCGTTGCGGCTTCCACCGCCTACAATGTTTATAGCTTTTGGTCGCTGG
>PDYJ01000790.1_pt1 | contig 19502 bp, 25 predicted proteins | sample 1430841 | NCBI WGS metagenome assembly PDYJ01 (sample SAMN07237672, study PRJNA390542) | Gut metagenome, whole genome shotgun sequencing project. | isolation source: fecal pellets | host: Mus musculus | place: USA: New York, NY | collected 2016-10 | reverse complement strand
AATCCACTTAAACTATCTCCTGATAATGTCATTTTTTTAACTTCCGCGAGTTCTTCCTCAAGTGGTGAATCGAGGATCTCTTCTATGCTACTTTTAGCTTTTGTGATCCGTTCTTCAAATGAACGCTGAAAGAAAAGTACGCTTGCATAGATTGCGACCGCAACTAATACAATTGTAACTAAAACTACTACCATCTGATGTCCCACCCTTTAAATTGCTAGCTTAAACTTTATCACTTGCCAGAATCGGCAATTACGTATAAAATCTAAAGCTAATTATATCATAGTTACTGATATTGATACACTATTAAACGCTACGATCGATATGGAGGAAATAAAATGTCTATTTTAAGTGCACAAATCGATGCCCTATTGGAAAATGAAACTAACCAGACCGCTAATCTCGCTAATGCTTCTGCTTTATTGAACGATACACTAAAAGACATCAACTGGGTCGGTTTTTATCTCTATAATGAAACGACCGATCAGCTTGATCTTGGACCTTTCCAAGGTAAAGTTGCTTGTATGCATATCAAAAACGGAGCTGGCGTTTGTGGTACCGCTTTTCAAACCGGTAACGTCTTACGCGTCGCCAATGTCCATGAATTTGTAGGACATATCGCTTGTGATTCAGCTTCAAATTCTGAGATCGTCTTGCCCCTGATCAAAGATGGTAAAAAAATCGGTGTTTTAGATATTGATTCGCCTAAATTAGATCGCTTTAGCATTGAAGATGAAGTTTTACTAAGTGAATTTGTCGAAACGCTATGTAAACATCTTTAAAATGGAGGAAATTATGGAAAAACATCTAACTGGTTTTACCAATATCCAAAAACTTGATCCTGAGATCTTCGTTGATCTAAAATATGCTACGACCGATAATTTTACTGGACAAATCATCTATGATTTCACTACGGCGATCGCTCGCACTGGAACAGCCATAAGCTGGCTAAAGCTAGTGAACTTGTCAAAGCAAAAGGGTACCGCCTTAAAATTTGGGATGCCTACCGTCCAGTCTCAGCCCAAAAGCGTCTCTTTGAAGTCTACCCTGACCCAAATTTCGTGGCAAAACCTGATCCAAATTTCAGTCATCAAAAAGGTGTGACCTTTGATCTGACTTTAACCGATCGTAAAGGCAATGATATGCCGATGCAAACAGCATTTGATGACTTTTCTTGCTCAGCTTTTCGTAACGCTAAACGGACCGCTGAGCAAGAAAAATACTACACCATCTTAAACGATGCAATGACTCAAGCTGGATTTGTGGGTTATGAAAATGAATGGTGGGATTATCGTGATAGTCAAATGGACGAATACGGTCCCTTGACTGCCGATCCAAATGACTATTAAATGGCGGGATAAATAACGAAGAAGACTGTGACTTTTGTATTGTATATTAATAAGAACCAGTATTTTCAAGATAAAGAAAGACATCTTTCAAATTCCAACGTTTAGAATTTGAAGATGTCTTTTTACCGATGTCACAGCTTCTTGTTTGTGTATAGCTATAAATAAGAAAATAGCAAAAATCAGCTACGGTTCTACAATTCCCCTCAAAAAAGAGGAGAGCTCCGTGCGTAGTAGTTATAACATAAATCAACTTAGCTTACTTTGAAAAAAATCATCAAGCACACTACATACGCTACTTAGTTGATCCTATGGCTGTAATAGTTTAGCAAAAGCTTCTTGAGTCATGTCTGGAACTACCCGTTGTCTATGCAATTCATATTTCCCCTGTTCTGCATTAGCTAACCCTGGTTGAGTCGTCAAAGCTAGCTTATATCCACTTTCCTTAGCTACTTTTGGTGAAACTTCATTATAGCGACCTACAGGATAGACCAACAAGTCTGGCTTTTGATGTAGATTTTGCTTCAACCAAGTCCGTGAGGCTTGCATCTCTTCTCTTTGTCCTGCTTCATCGAGTCGATCCAATTCTTGGTGATTTTGAGTATGGCTAACAAAACTGACCCACTTACTTTTCTTCATTTCTTTGATTTGTTTTAAAGTTAGCATCCCTTGGGTGTCGATTTTGCTTGTGATCAAACCGATCGTTGCGTGAATGTGATATTTCTTCAAAAGCGGATAGGCAGCGGTATAATTATTCTCATATCCGTCATCAAAAGTCACCATCACAAGTTTCTTATGCTTTTTTGGTACTTTATTTTGCACCAAGATCTTATACGCTTCAGCTGGCGTGACTGTATAATAGCCCTGCTCATGTAAATATTTCAACTGTTGTTCTAGCTGCTCAGGTGGTACACACAAACCATTTCCCGGCTTATTTTCCACACTATGATACATCAAGATCGGCAAATTGACCGTGCATTGCTCTTCTCCCATTTAGTGGTATATTTTGAGCTGGCAAATACGCTTTGTGTCAATAATACTCCCACTAACACGAGTGCTAGCACAATAAAATAAGACGTTTAAACATTTTTCTCCCCCAGTATATTAAGTTATCTTAAACAAATATTATACTCCATTTGTACAAAAATAGCTGGTTTATTTTCACTTGACACTAGCTTTGATAATTGCTAAAATATCGTTTGTGTAAAATAATGCAGCAGTGAGCGGTAAGCTCGTCAACATTTTATTGCCAATTTGGTTCGCCAAGTACCCCTTCGCTGCAAGGGTGAAAGTCGCAAAATAAAATGCACGAATACTAAACTCACACATTATTTTACTCCAAACAAAATATTGGAGGAATTTTTAATGTCTCGTTATACAGGTCCTTCCTGGAAAGTTTCCCGTCGTTTAGGGATCTCTCTTTCAGGTACAGGTAAAGAATTAGCTCGTCGTCCATACGCACCAGGCCAACATGGCAAAACAACCGTCGTAAGTTATCTGAATACGGTTTGCAATTGCGTGAAAAGCAAAAGCTTCGTATGACATACGGTTTATCTGAACGCCAATTTGCTAACCTTTTCTTAAAGGCTGGTAAGATCGCGAAGGTAAGCACGGTGACAACTTCATGGTATTGTTGGAACGTCGTTTGGATAACGTTGTTTACCGTTTAGGTTTGGCTACAACTCGTCGCCAAGCTCGCCAATTGGTAAACCACGGTCACATCACAGTTGATGGCAAGCGCGTGGATATCCCTTCATACGAAGTAAAACCAGGCCAAGTTATCTCCTTGCGTGAACGTTCAAAAGACTTGAAAGTTGTTAAAGAAGCTTTGGAAGCAATCGTTGGTCGTGTGCCATTTGTTTCCTTTGACGAAAACACAATGGAAGGTCATTAGTTCGTTTACCAGAACGTGACGAACTCGATGCAAACATCGACGAATCACTCGTTGTTGAATACTACAACAAACTTTAATATCAATTTCGATATTATTTCAGAGCTCAGTTTTGGCTGGCTCTTTTTATTTTATTTAAAAATTTGCTATACTTTACCATAGAAAGGTGGTTATAAGATGAGTGGATCAGATGAACTGCAAAATCATATGAATAAAGGATGTATGGTACACCCCAACTCAAGCCTGATGAAAAGCGTAAGTATCTCGGGACCTTCCGGGAACGGGTCGATCTAACTTTGACTTTTTGAACAGCTCAAAGAGCCTGAATATCTCGCTGATCTTAAGCAGGAATTGACCCTTCATCCCGAACTACACGTTATCATCAACGGTCAAGTAGAAAATCCGCTTCTAAGCGAATTGATGCAGATCGCCCAAGAAGCAAATGTTACCTTCACCTGTAACACTGATCAAACGTTGGAGCATGGGTCAAAAGATCTAGCGGTCGTCGTTTGTGATAAAAATACCGCTCTTCATGTTGAAGAAGTTGACGTCGCCAAGCGTTACCCTAAAACAACTAAACCAGAGGTAGCGCCAAAACACACAAAATCCCCGCTCGAACGCTTGCATAAATTATTTGAGTAAACTAAAACATCTAGTAAATAACGATGGACCCATCATGATGTAAAATTTTACATCGTGATGGGTCCATCGTTATTTATACAGTGCAGACCGCACCGTCTCACACTTTTTTTCTAATTGAAGCGTTCAATGATCTTTTGGGCGATCGGTCGTCTTTTTGGCTGTAATAAGACATATTCATGCAACGCTAAGGCTGGGTAAGCATGCGCATTCAAGAAAGTCAACTGTGCTTGTTCCGTGTATGGTTGATAGATGTTTGGAATGATGACATCTAAAGCTCCGTCATGAAGTTGCAACGCTTGCGCTAAACGTTTGAGCTCAGTCAAATACGAACTATCGATCTCATCTAAGACCTCGTAAGCCTGTGAACCAGTATTGAAAGTCGCATCATAACGCAAGAGGACCTGGATCCCCCGTGGAATGACACTTTCTAGTTTCAAGCCTTGTGCTTTTAAGGTCTCACGTTCGACCTCACCTAGTGTGATCGTTTCAAATTCAGCTCGTGCCCGCGTATTTTTACGGTTGATCAATTCCTTTAAAGTTGAATGTCCATCACCAACAACATTGGCTGGGATCCGCTCAACTAAACTTATTATCTCATCATTGACGATTAAGGCACGGTAGACCGACCCTTGAACGACTTGCTCGATCATGACTTGGTCAGTCTCTTTAGCCTGTTTTTCAAAGCATGTGTCAATTCTGCTTGGGTCGGTGGTAATCTAAATAACTGCGTCTGCGCTTTAGAATCACCGAGCGCATTTTTTAACGATCACAGCTTTGCCCTTCAATGTTGGGTATAGTTGCTTTAGCTCTTGGCGGTTATTGACGATCCATGCTTGGGACGTATTGACTGCCTGGCCACTAAGATATTGTTTAGCCAATTGCTTTTGTTGCCAAAGCTCGGTCATGATCGCACTTTCTTTTGTCGTCTGGATCCCACGTTTAAGTAGCTTTCCATTCAACTCAACGATCCCTTGACTTGGCATCACTTCTTGGTAACTAAGACCTGAAATGATCGCTTCATCCAAGATCGTTTGCGTATTTTTATCCCGGCTTGGTACTTTTAATAATGCTGCTTCTTGATAATTTTGAGCTAAAAAAGCACCGTAGTCAGCCAACGTTTCGTGTTTACCCTGTGTTCTTAACAAACGTGTGCTTGGAGTCTCAGCCGGTGTTTCTAGTCGTTTCTTTAAAACATCAAAGGTCCCTTGCCACTTGGCATACCCAAATTTTTTAGCGAATCGATCCAATTGTTTCAAGAAAGTATGGGCTTGTACGAAGATCTGGCTCTTAGCAAACGGATTCTCCTGCGCCACTTCTTTTGCCAAAGCTTCAGCAACTTGGAGGTCACTTGGAGTAGTCGTACTTTCATTCAATAAGAAATAGCCTGCCATCACTTCAAGTAAGCGCAACTGGTGGGCTGTAACACCATTTTCGTGGAATGGATCAAAGTCTAAGAGATCAAATTCCAAATAGTGGACACCCTTAGTCTGCATCTCACTTGGTTCTTGATAAGTCCCGCTGAGCTTGATCCCAGGATTTTTATCAGTGGCTAACTTAGCTTGAGCAGCCACACTGCGCTTAGGTGACACTTGATCCTCACTTACTTTGGTTTCCCAAGCATAAGGGGTCGCACCAAATAAATAGATCAAGAATGCTTTTTTTTGGCTAAATTCTTCCAACAATTTGTGATAGACTTGGTTTCTAAAAGTCACATACGAGATCTTTGATTTACTGAATTTAGCTGCATAGAGTTCAGTAAATAACTGTTCGGGTAAGGCTAAGCGGATCTTACTGCCAACCTCTTTAGCTAAACTTACATGTAATTTTTTAGAAAATGGCCACAAGACGACCTGGCTACCTAAACGTTTGCGTAAAGCTTGACTTTGTAATTCCATATCCGTTAAAACACCATCTAACGAAAGATTAGCTTTTGTTTTTAATGTCAACGCTGTCTCTTGGACGGTAATATAGTCATTTTTTGTTCCAACCAAGGAAAGCTCTTGTATATTTAAATTTTTTTGTCTATCTAAGATCTGCCAGCGTCGGATCACTTGGAATGTGAAAGCATGCAACGCTTCTGTCAGATCTGAATCAATAATTTGATCACCGATTTCATCAAATTTCATCTTGTTCATCCTTTACAGTTCTCATTTTTATTATTATAACAAATCCCTTGCCGTCCTGCGATCGCTATTTGCTTGCCAGCTGGTGTCGGTTTGCTATAATACTACTATTGAGCAAACGAAAGGATGAGTGTTTTTGAAGCCATTAGCCTATCGGATGCGTCCGAAAAAACTCGAAGATATCGTGGGCCAACAACATCTTGTCGCCCCCGGTAAGATCTTAGCACGGATGGTCGCTGCTAAATTATTGTCTTCAATGATCTTATATGGGCCACCAGGAACCGGCAAAACTAGTATTGCTAGTGCGATCGCTGGTTCGACTAAATACGCATTTCGCATGCTAAATGCCGCTACAGACTCGAAAAAAGAACTCGAAATGGTCGCTGAGGAAGCTAAGATCAGTGGGACCGTGATCTTACTACTCGATGAGATCCACCGCTTAACTAAGCCAAAACAAGATTTTCTCTTGCCTCATTTGGAAAAAGGAAGTATCATCTTGATCGGCGCCACGACCGAAAATCCTTACATCACGATCAATCCTGCTATTCGCAGTCGAACTCAGATCTTTGAAGTCAAACCCTTGACCGAAGAAGATATTGCCCAAGCGATCAACCGTGCACTCACCGATAAAGAAAACGGGCTTGGCGAGCAAAATGTCGTTTTGACCGACGAAGCTCGCCTGCATTTGACTCGTGTTACTCATGGCGATCTACGTAGTGCGTTGAATGGACTTGAGTTGGCCGTAATGTCGACCGCTCCTGATGATCTAGGCGTGATCACGATCGATCTACAAACAATCGAAGAATGCGTTCAACGTAAAGCCTTGGTGCAAGACAAAGATGGCGATGCCCATTATGACGTGATCTCGGCTTTTCAAAAATCGATCCGTGGTTCAGATACAGATGCCGCTTTGCACTACATGGCACGCCTCCTTGAAGCAGGCGATCTACCTTCGGTCATCCGGCGCTTATTGACGATCGCCTATGAAGATATCGGGCTCGCTAATCCCAATGCCTGTTCCCATGCGGTCCAAGCGATCACAGCTGCGGAAAAGATCGGGCTACCTGAAGCAAGGATCCCCTAGCCCAAGCCGTGATCGAACTTTGTCTTTCACCTAAATCAAACTCGGCGATCATGGCGATCGATGCCGCATTAGCCGATGTTAGAGCAGGAAACTACGGAGATGTGCCCGATCATTTACGGGATGCCCATTACCAAGGCGCTAAAAAGTTAGGTCGCGGAATTGGGTATAAATATCCTCACGATTATCCACATGGTTGGGTAAAGCAACAATATCTCCCAGATAAGCTTAAAAATAAACATTATTATGCACCTAAAGACAACAGTCGTTATGAAAAAGCCTTGCAAGAACAATATGAACGTTTGAACAAATTTAAAAGCTAAACGTTTTGATAACGCTTCATTTGGTTTCATTGCATTCCTAAAAAAAATATGCTACTATGATAATGAACTTCTGAGATGTACGCGTTATCCTATAAATGTAAGGTTGACCGAACAACTTTAATTTTTGTTATTCACAATGTCTAGTAGCTGGCAGACCTTTACTGGGAGTCAAAAGTTAGACTAGGGATACATTTTCCTGCTTACACGCGGGGTCAACTACAAGGATGATTAACGGCATTATCGGATATTCTAAAGTTAAAAGCTTTGGCTAGCGGTCGGGATCTTATCTTGACCGCTATCTTTATTTAGAGAAAGGAATTTTTGTCACGTGAAAGAAATGCTAACTTTAGGTCTAACGATCATTTTGGGCTTGATCTTACTTTACATGGGCTTTTATCTCTTCACCCACCGCACTAAAACGCTCTTTGGTGTCTTTTCTCCAAAAGATGATCCTGCCTTAAAAAAGCCATGACATTATGGGCATATATCTTAACGATCTTAGGTGGTTTAACGATCATTGCTGCTTTCTTTGGCATCCTTATTTTTCAGATCACAATGCTCATTTTAGATGCGATCTTAGTCTTTATCATGTCGCTCTTAATGCCAACGTACTTACGCATGCCATAGTTGTTCTTGCTTTCATTTTTCAAACAAATAAAGTAAAATAAAATTGATAAAGAAGAAAGGGTGATCCTGATGTTACAAAGATATAAAAACATTCTTGTGCCGGTCGATGGCTCGCATGAATCCGAATTAGCGTTCAAGAAAGCTGTTGCAGTCGCTAAGCGTAACGGTGATGATACTAATTTATATTTGGTCCATGTAGTTGATACCCGTGCATTCCAAAACATCTCCAGTTTCGATACGGCAATGGTCGAACAAGTGACTGAAACCGCGAAGAAGACAATGGACGGTTACGCAAATCAAGCTAAAGAACAAGGTCTTAAGAACATTTCTTATTCAGTAGAGTATGGTGCTCCAAAGGCAGTTATTGCTAAGGATCTTCCTGAAGAAAAAAATATCGATCTCATCATGATCGGGGCAACTGGTTTGAATGCTGTTGAACGTCTCTTGATCGGTTCGGTAACTGAATACGTGACCCGCACAGCTGATTGTGATGTTTTAGTAGTTAGAACAGACTTAGAAAACAAACCTGCTCTTAACAAAAAAGACAAAAAAAGATAATAATTAAGCTTCGTTATCTGAAGTGAACCCATAAAGTTGGACACTCTATTTATACTATATTTCTTAAGGCAAGATGTCGGTATTCTACCGGTGTCTTGCCTTTTAGTTTGACCTTTATCCGTTCGTTATTGTAATAGCTGATCCAGCTGATCATTGCTTTGACCAACTCTTCTTGTGTTGTATATTCTTTATTGTGATATAGCTCTACTTTCATTGTGTGGAAAAAACTTTCCATGGGTGCATTATCTAAGCACGTTGCCCTACGAGACATGCTTTGAAAGATCCTATTTTCCTTTAGCTTCTTTCGCCATTGGACACTCTGATATTGGACACCTTGATCGCTATGGAGAGTCATACGATAGTTTAATTTAGGTCTAAGTTTTATCAATGCATCCAACGGTTTTACCACGAAGTCTGTTGTTGGATGCTTACTGATATTATAGCTCACTATTTCATCTGTACATAGATCTCTGATAGGTGAAAGATAGACACGTTCTTCTTGTGTCTTATTTCCATACCTAAATTCACTTACGTCGGTCACCATTTTTTGAAATGGTAAATGTGTATCAAAACGTCGATGTAATAAGTTCTTAGCTTTCTTACCTTGTGGTCCAAGGGCAGAATTATATTTTCGCCTTTGTTTATTATACATATGCGCTGATAGGTCATTTTCTCGCATGATGCGACTAACACGCTTATGATTTACTTTTATGCCTTGAGATCGTAATTTCAGTGTTACTGTACGATAACCAAAACACGGGTGCTTTGATTTGACCTCCTTTATAAGCTTTAATAGCTCCTCATCTTTATTTTTTCGCCTGTTTATTCGTTGGCTTGATAGTAAAATGTACTACGTTTAAGACTAGTGTAAGGTAGTATTTCATCCAATGTATATTTAAATTCTTGCCTTAATTCTTGGATGATTTGATATTTTTCTTGCGATGTCCGCGCTTCTGAACTAAGGCATCGAGTTTTTTTAAGTATTCATTTTCAACCCGTAAAGCACGATTCTCAGCTCGTAAACGTTCTAATTCAGATAATTCTGATTTTTCTGCTTGTTTATTATTGTTGGTCGTCATGTGTTTAGCCCGTCCTCTTCTAGTAAATAAGGCATCAACACCTTTAGTATCCAATTTACGTTGCCAAGTCGCGATCGTCCCAGGATTACTTATATCAAACTGAAGTGCTGTTTCCGGATAGGAAGCCTTATGTCTTTTTCTCTAGTTTAAAACGTTGAGCTTAAAATTTCCATCGTAATCGTATTTAGGGTAGCGAACTTTTAACCCATCAATACCATATTTTTGATATCGTTTGACCCACATAAGGATATTTGAGTGATTCTTCACTTTATAAACTTTAGCTACTGTGTTACTTCCATAGCCTCTTAGATACATATTTACAGCTCGCAACTTATCCTCAAAAGAAAATTTAGTCATAGTAAAACCCCCTAAGTTAGATTCCTTTGTCCAACTTAGGGGGGTCACTTCAATCCCAAAATATGGGACAACGAAGCTTTTTTCTTTATGCTTGGCAACCGACTAAATGATCATTGACCAGCCCCGCCGCTTGCATCAGCGAATAAACTATCGTTGGTCCTAAAAATTTAAAGCCCTGCTTTTTTAATTTTTTAGCTAACTCAAGTGACGTTTGCGTCTTAGCGGGAACTTGCTCTGGTTTGGTAAAGTGGTTGATACACGGCTTATAGTCAACTGTCTGCCACAATAATTCATCTAAGCTTAAGCCTGCTTGTTTTAGTTGATAGACCACTTTAGCATTATTGATGATCGCTTCTATTTTCAGACGATTACGAATAATGCGTGTATCTTGCATTAAGCGTATGACATCAGTTTGATCCATCTGACTGACCTTTTGGATATCAAAATTATAAAAGACTTCGCGCAAAGCTGGCCGCTTGTTCAAAACAGTTTGCCAACTCAAGCCAGCTTGCATCAGTTCTAAACTCATCAATTCAAACAGTTTCTGCTCATCATGTTCGGGGTGGCCCACTCTTTATCATGATAAGCTTGCATTTTGGGATCGCTATCCGCCCAATCACATCGTTGCATTAGATCATCCCCTTTAGATATAATTTTAAATTGGCTTTCAAATATGTTTTTGAACTGTGATCAGCTAAACTTTTTTCGACCTTACTTGGCTCATCGGTGATCACACCGTCAGCCCCTAAGACCCAAGCCATCAAAGCTTGTTGGGGCGAGTTGACCGTCCAAAGATAGACCTTTTTGCTATTAGCATGTGCTGTTTTGATAAAGCTTTTAGTCGCTGTCTTATATTCAAGGGAATAAAAATCAGCCTTATTTTCTGCTAAACTAAAGAGATTAAATGGCAAAATATAGCCCGCCTGCATTTTAGGAACACGTTGTTTTAATTCATTGATCGCATTTAGATCCATCGAATGAACAGCATCTTTTTTTCCTAACTTTCTCCCATATAATTCACAAAAATACGCACTAAATTTTTCCCCAGTTCCTTGGTTGACCTTTAATTCTACTAAAAGTGGTTGCTTTAGTTTTTGAGCTTGCTTCAGATAGCTGTCAAAACTGGCCACATAAGCTACATGTCCATTTTCTTTAAGCTTGACTTGGGTCAGTTGCTCCAGAGAATTATCAGCGATCACTAAGTTCTTATGTGCTAATTTACGGAGATCTTCATCATGGCTCACCACAAAGCGGCGATCAGCAGTCTCTTGGATATCTAATTCAATATAGGCTGGTTTTGCAGTGTGCGTTGTCTTATCTAGTGCAGGTAATGTATTTTGAACACCATTTTTACCATCGACTCCGCGGTGTGAGATCACGAGTGGTAACGTGCTAGGGTCAACATTTAAAGCCTTATGTGCCAAATTTACCTGGAACCCCAATGCTAAGAGCACCAAAACTCCCGCACCCCACTTTTTCCATTTAGCTGGTAAAACAACAGCTATTCTCGTGGGTAGCTCGCTTTTTATGCTCCAAAAAACTAGGCTTAATACTAAGACTTGCTTTAACGTCCAAAAACTGACCGCATAGATAACAGCTACTCTTGGAGTCGTTACTAAAGTTGTCGCCCATAGACCTAATAGATCAACGAGTAAAAGACTTATCCCGCCTAATATAATATATTTAGCATAATGCCAAATATGGTGCTTAGTTTTGGAAAAACTTTGCTTGAGTGTCTCCTTAAATGAAGCCGATGTCGTAAAGTACGGGACGATCCCCAAAAATGAACGTAAAGCTAGATAATAAAGCACTAAAAAAAGCATTAGCCCGATCCCCAATATGAGCTGGCGGTAAGTAAAGATCCAAGCACTGAGCGAAAGCGAAAGAGCTACTTGATTCAAGCGCTCCAAACTAAAACTTAGCGCACTAAATGGCAACCATAAAAATAACAAAATAACGATATAGAATAATTTGGCAAAGTAGTTCTTGCCGGTTTGTTTTGTCAAAGTCGGCGCTAAAAGCGGTAAGAGTATCAGACTCAAAAGACTAAAGAGCGGCCAGCGCAACATCAAACTGTTCAAAAATACAATAATACAACCTAGGATCACTAAGTTTTGATCCAATTTTTTCAAAATTTCTCCCCCCTACCAAAAAAGGATACGGCAAAACCGCATCCCCCTTGTCAAATATAATGATTATTTCTTATCTTCGTCTGTTAAAAGACCTGTACCAAGTTTTTCAGAACCTAATTCTTGGAAGTCATAGTGCAACTTAGCATTGTCATCAAATTCAGCGATCGCTAAACGGATCAATTCATCGATCAAGGCCTTGTAGTTGATACCAGAGACAGCCCAAAGTTGTGGATACAATGAAATGTTTGTGAAACCTGGTAAGGTGTTAACTTCACCAAAGTAAGGAACATTGTTTTCATCAACTAAGAAGTCCATCCGAGCCATACCACGGTTGTCTAATACGCGGAAAGCATCTAAGGACATTTGTTGGATCTCTTTTGTTAGATCTTCTGGTAATTCAACTGGGATCTCAAAGACCACGCCAGAAGCATCCACAAATTTGTTGTTGTAATCGTAGAAGTCATCGCCTTCAGGAACTACAACTGCACCTAATTTAGATGCTTTAGCTTCACGGTTACCCAATACGGAACATTCAACTTCACGTGGGCTATTGATCGTTTCTTCGACCAAGACCTTGTAGTCATAACGGAAAGCATCATCTAAAGCTGCTTCAAATTCTTCTTTGTTAGCAACTTTGTGGATCCCAACAGAAGAACCTTGGCGTGCTGGTTTGATGAATAATGTTTCACCTAATTTGGCAGCACATTTTTTATATGGATGATCCGCGCGTGTTTCAGGTGTGACCACTACATATTTAGTATTGCGGATCCCATGTAAAGTCAAGAGTTGCTTTGTTAGATCCTTATCAAAGGAAACACCTGAAGAAGCGATCCCACTACCGATATAAGGTTTGTTCAATAAACGGAACAAGCCTTGAACAGTACCGTCTTCGCCCATGTTACCGTGAATAACTGGGTAGAAAAGATCAACATCTTTAACTTCTGAAAGGTTTTGTAAGTTAGCTAATGGGTTGGAAAAATCAACATCTTTGATCGCTTCGGCAACCACTTCATCTTCCACAGCACCATTAAAGATCTTCATTGAATCTTCGTTGCCAAGTAAGAAACTGTCCTTAGTGAACATGAAGACTGAAACTTCATATTTGTCCTTATCTAATGCGTCGTAAACTGTGTGTGCGGAACGCTTTGAAACATCGTGTTCAGATGAGTTTCCGCCAAAAAGCAATGCAATGTGCAATTTTTTATCTGCCATAATGGTATATCCATCCTCTTATATATAATATTATTATACGGCTTTTTATTGTCCACAAATCAGCCTTAACAGCGGTCTTTTTGTCTCCAATAACTAAGAAAATGATACCACGAAAAGCCTTTTCTTGTCATGTATTTAAGCAAAAAATAACTCAGTACGTAAAATATGCTCACAATTCAAGAACAGCGGTCCCCTGTTTGATGGTTTCAAACATTTCATGGGCCATTTGACCGAATTTTTGCTTCTCATGAGTCAAATGAAATTCCAAAATATCTAAAGCACACAAGAACAAAAGGCAATGTTGCAAACTATAATTAGGGATCTCAAGTTCTTTTTGGCTACGATAGCCTGCGATAAATTCATTTCGTAGATCAAGTTCGTTTACTTCATTGAAGAAAAACTTTATCAGATCCTCGTAAGCTACTCCCATATGCGCCCGTTCAAAATCGATCAAAACTTCATGCTCACCATAAAGCATCAAGTTACGGATACTAAAATCACCGTGCAAGACGACTTTGGGTAATAGCTCGTAGTCTGTGTCAGCTGGGGCAAGGTCTTCTTCTAAGCGTGAAAAGATCTCATTTACTTCAGTTTCATATGCCGTACCAGTAAATTTAGCCACTTGTTCTTCCAAACGTTGTGACAGCGCACGTTTATCATTAGGCACGGACACTTTTCCTGTTAAGCTGGCATGAAATAAAGCTAATTTCTCACCAAATTGATAAACTTTAGTCGGCGTTAGATCTTCTTTTTCAACGTCATTCATCACGCGATCTTTCAAAACGATAACATAATTATCCTCATAGATCACATTATCAAGATAAATATCTGGACAATAGACTTGATTTACATGTTGCTCTGCATAAAACTTGGCTTTATCCTTGAAGATCTTAACGAATAGATCACAAACAAACCGCTCACTGTGACCTGTCAAATGCATGTTTCCCGCTACATCATGGATCGTTTCTAGATCAGCTTGATAGTATTCATTTAAAAAATCGATCAACATTAATCTCGCATCCCTTTTCTCATTTACTATTCTCTATTATACTTATTCATTTTTGGTACGTCCACGATCTACCAAAGACTATTTACAGCCTATATCAGATTCAGTCTTGCAACTTATCTTTGATTAAGATATCCTTTGTGAGTATGCTTATTTTATCTAAAAAGGAAGGTTTATTTTCATGGACAATACACAGACACACGGAAAATATATCAGTTGGCCGATCTTGACATTGATGGCTTTTGTGACCGTCATCGGCTTTGATGATATTATGTATAACTTTAAAAACCAAGGTATGACAGTTATCACATCTTGGATCTTGATGCTTTTTTTGTATGTTATTCCCTATTCTCTAATGGTCGGGCAACTCGGTTCGGTCTTCAATAAAGAAGGGGGCGGGCTTAGCTCTTGGATCCGCGGAACTAATGGTGAATTTCTTGGTTATTTTACGGCTTGGACTTATTGGGCTGCTTCAGTACCTTATGTCGTTGACTCAGCTAACTCAGTCGTTGTTGGCTTTGGTTGGGCATTTACTGGTTCAGGCAAATTCCAAGACACCATGTCAAATGCAGAATTTACGCTTTGGACTTTTATTATTTTCATTATCTTTATCATTATTCAACGGCGCTTAGCTAACTCCATGGAATTTCTAAGCGTCATCGGTGGCGGTATGATGTTTGTCATGACGATCCTCTTTGTTGTTTTAGCCTTTGTTGGCTTAGCTAAAAATGGTGGTCACATGGCAACACAACCGATGAATGTACATACGATCATTCCTAATTTTGATCTGAAATATTGGACGACTGTCGGGATGTTGATCTACGCTGTTAACGGGAGCGAATTGATCGCACCATATGTGACCCAAATGCGTAAACCACAGCGTGAATTCCCTAAAGCGATGATCGCCTTAGCTGTTATGACAGCCTTTCTAACGATCTTTGGTTCTTTTGCCTTGGGGATCTACTTTAACGCTTATCACTTACCAAATGACCTTAAAATGAACGGCTCCTACTATGCGTTTAGAGCTTTGGGCGAACAATTTAGTCTAGGTGATATCTTCATGTATGTCTACGCTTGGACTTCGGTCGTCTACATGTGTGCTTTGCTAGCGGTCTTATTAGATGCGATGACACGGATGTTGATCTCAGATACCGGTGATAAATACATGCCTGAATTCTTGCGTAAGACGACCAAAGATGGGCTTCCGATCAACGGTTATATTTTGACCTGTACTTTATGTGCCTTCATTATGTTTTTAGGGGTATTTTTACCTGAGATGAACGACGTCTTCAACTGGCTTTTGAACTTAAACGGGATCATCTCTCCTGGGGTAACTTGTTGGATCTTCTATGCTTTCATGCGGATCCGCAAAAATTCCAGCAAATATCCCTCCAAATATGTCTTTATCAAAAATGATAAACTAGCTTATCTTGCCGGACTAATGTTACTACTCGTCACTGCATTAGCCACCCTACTTGGGGTTGCTCCACAAGACGTGGAACAGTTTAGTCATACATGGTGGTACGAACTAGTCATTAATATCGTCTCGATCGTGGTCTTGATCGGACTTGGTGCTTTGTTACCTTCGATCAGACGACGCGAACTCAAATATGGGACTGCTTTTGATCGGTCCCAATGGTATCTAATGATCGCACTCGTTGTCTTCTCCGTCGTCTTTGATGTTTGGCTTGGCGGAACAAAGATCGCTTTACGACTAGTTTATATCATCATTGAAGTCGTGATCGCACTTATTTTACTTATCGTGATCGCACATAAAAAACCTAGTCAAAACTAGTTTTTCCCCCTACTTAGTCTGTAGACTGAGTGGGGTTTTTTGTCCTACACTTATAAGATACGCAAATGAACCAAATACTTTTATATAAGTTTCCCTAAAATTTTCTCACAGAAACTTTATTTTGTTCGGTAAAGATAGCTGTGACTAACATTACAAAAAAGCTGATGGGTATTCACCAGCTTTTTCTACGTCATTTTTGATTTATCTATGTCGTTTCACGATAAAGTCCATATAATTGTGTAAAAGTTAAAAGGCCATGTAACAGCCCTTTTTACGGTACAATGTTTTTAACCACAAAAACATACCTAGGAGGACGTTACATGACCCAAGTACATTTTACACTGAACAACAAAGAGATTCAAAGTATTATTGAACATTCGGTAAAAGATGATGTATCTAAAAACATTCTAACCACTATTTTCAATCAATTGATGGAAAATCAACGAACCGAATATATTCAAGCCGATGACTATGAACGATCAGAAAGTCGTCAGAGTCAAAGAAACGGCTATTACGAGCGAGATTTTACGACTCGTGTGGGTACACTTGAATTAAAAGTACCTAGAACACGTGATGGTGAATTTGCACCGACGGTGTTTGAGCGTTATCAGCGAAATGAAAAGGCACTGCTCGCTTCCATGTTAGAGATGTATGTCTCAGGTGTTTCTACCCGTAAAGTTTCAAAGATTGTTGAGGAACTCTGTGGAAAATCGGTATCGAAATCTTTTGTTTCTAGCCTGACTGAACAGTTAGACCCGATGGTCAACGAATGGCAGAACCGTTCACTCTCAGGTACGAATTATCCTTATCTGATGACGGATGTTCTCTACATAAAAGTCCGAGAAGACCATCGAGTGCTTTCTAAGAGCTGTCATATTGCAGTCGGAATAACGGAAGATGGTGACCGTGAAATCATTGGCTTCATGATCCAAAATGAAGAAAGTGATGACACATGGTCCATCTTCTTTGACTACTTAAAAGAACGCGGTCTACAGGGGACAGAACTCATCATTTCTGATGCCCATAAAGGCCTAGTGTCTGCGATTCGTAAGTCCTTTACCAACGCAAGTTGGCAGAGATGCCAGGTCCATTTTTTAAGAAACATCTTCAGTTCCATTCCAAAAAAGAATTCAAAACCGTTTAGAGAAGCAGTAAAAGCGATCTTTAAGTTTACGGATATTGAACTCGCTCGAACAGCTAAGAATGCCTTAGTCGGTGAATATATCGACCAGTCTAGATATACAAAAGCTTGCGAAACATTGGATAATGGCTTCGAAGAAGCCTTTCAATATACGGTTATCGGAAATGGTCACAATCGGCTAAAAAGCACCAACCTTCTTGAACGACTGAACCAGGAAGTCCGCAGAAGAGAAAAGATTATTCGGATTTTTCCCAACCGAACGTCTGCCAATCGACTAATTGGAGCTGTCCTTATGGAACTTCATGACGAATGGCTCAGTTCTACAAGAAAATATATTAAGTTTGATCAATGAGAGACCGGTAAAACATTGTATAGTATTTTACACAGGATTATGGACTTGACTATACTAAATGAACTAACCCGTTCTAATATTAGTGAGGTGGCTAAAAAGTATGCAGTGGCAAGAAAACTATTAGAACTTGGGGGTATCTATATGAATATCAGGGCATTGATGGCTTACGATCTACTCACAATAATCATAGATATTCAAAGGAATTTAAATTATCTTTGGTCCAACAGTATCAAAAATCAGACGAGTCGCTTGAAATATTCGCGATCAAGCATGGGCTAAAGTCCAAAACACAACTATCAGATTGGATTATGCAGTATAATGAATCTAACTTAAAGGCCTATACGCCAAGAAAGCGAGATTCAAAAATGAGTGGACGAAAGACTGACTTTGAAGAACGACTTACTATCATTGAAGAGTTGATTAGCATGATGTGAACTACAATTGGGCAGTTGAAAAATACCATATTAGTTACCAACAAGTTTATGGCTGGTATCAAAAGTATCGCAAAAGCGGTAATGACCCAGAATCACTTCGTGATCGCCGAGGCAAAGCTAAGCCAGAAGAGAAGTGGACGGAAGTTGACCGACTCAAGGCAGAGAATCGCTTATTAAGGGCTCAGCTAGAAAAGCAAGAGATGGAGATTGCATTCGCAAAAAAATTAACAGAAATACGCAATCGGGAGGTGGAAAAGGACTCCGGTACCAAGCCATCAAAGAACTAAATCAAGAAAATGGATGGTCAATTAGCCAGTTGTGTAAAATAGCTGATTCTTCGCGAGATGGTTATTACAAATGCTCAATCGAAAGCCAAGTCAATATCATAATGAGCAAGCAGAGTTACTTGAAGCGATTGTAGAGTTAGAAGAAGAACATAATTGGACGCTGGGATATTTAGCGATGACTACACAGTTAAGCTTTGAAAACCGTTTAAGCTTTACCGCTGGATTAAAACGAATAACTAACTGCATGCGTAAGCATGGAATTAGAGCAAATATTAGGAAGAAGAAGCGCAATCGAATTCAACGCCATGAAGAATACATCAATGACAACTTATTGCAGGGACAATTCGACCGTGAAACTAAAAATGAAGTGTGGGTTACCGACACAACGGAAGTAGCCTACGGCGAACACACACTTCATAAAGTACGAGTACACGTTATTTTAGATTTATATGGTCGTTACGCTTTAAGCTACAATATTTCAGACACAGAAACTTCATCAGCAGTAATTGAAACCTTTAATCGTGCTTTTACGGTTGAACTGATGCGCAACCAATGATCCATACTGACCGCGGGTCAGCTTACTGCTCAAGTATGTTCAACGACTACTTAGCCTCTAAAAATTGTATTCATAGTATGTCGCACCCCGGTCATCCTTGGGAAAACTCACCCATAGAGCGTTGGTGGAATGACTTCAAGCTAATCTGGATTAACAAACACCCTCGTCCTAAGACGCTAGCAGAGCTAGAACAACTCGTCAAAGGAGCCATTGAATACTTTAATACCAAACGCGCTTACACAAGCAAAAACGGCTTGACCGCGGAACAATTCCGCAACCAAGCCGCCTAAAATTTTTATCTATTTGATCTGTATACTTGACGGGACATAGTGCCCGTTAAGCAAAAGCCAAACAGCCCCCTTTTTTATGCTCTATTCTATCATGACCTATTGGGGTTACTACGACCCCCAATAGGTCAATAATCAACAATCACAAAATTTTCAAAAAAACTTTGCATTTGAACCCGTCATTTCTCCTTAGTAATAGAACCAAAAGAAATGAGGTAACTGCTGCCTATGGCAAAAGAACAACGCTCAACCAAATGGACATTTCTCTTCTAT
>PDYJ01001562.1_pt1 | contig 19506 bp, 27 predicted proteins | sample 1430841 | NCBI WGS metagenome assembly PDYJ01 (sample SAMN07237672, study PRJNA390542) | Gut metagenome, whole genome shotgun sequencing project. | isolation source: fecal pellets | host: Mus musculus | place: USA: New York, NY | collected 2016-10 | reverse complement strand
TCACTGTGGAGACGGGCAACATTACTCAGACAGCGTTGCTTCTTGATCTAGACAGCGCAAAGGTTTCCAGGCTTCTTGCCGGTTTAGAAAAAGACGTTGGTTTTGAGCTTCTGGTTAAAAACAAACGGCCGTTTATTCCCACGGATAGATGTCGACAGATTCTTCCGATGGTCATACCTTTGTTAGACGGATTCAGCAAACTTGATGAGTTTTGCGAAGGTACTTCTCATAAGATTTTGATTCGGTTTTCTGCTCCGGTCGAGATGACTCAGCAATTCTATTCTCAGGAATTGATGCAATATTCTCGGCTCAATCCTCGCGTTCAGTTTTCCATGCTTCCGGAAATGACAGTCCGAGATCTATTAAACGGAGATACCGATATTGCCGTCGTGAATCACTCACCAGCAGATCAATCGGAAATCGTTACTCGTCATGTGGTTTCAAACTCGACACCCATCTTTGCCTCCCCGCAATACTTGGAAGCGCATGGAGTTCCTCGAACTCCCGAAGATTTGTCCCAGCATGTTGGACTCTTACAGGTTATGCCCAATAGTGCGCCGACGATGCTCTTGTATCGGGACGGTGTTCCAAGCAACATTATTCATTGGCGTGAAATTTATCTGAGCCACGATCAATTCCTCATTAGAAACATGGTGTTGAACCACCAAGGAATTACGCCAGATTTATATCTCGGCCACGTCGTTCGAGAGCTCAAGGAAGGAAAAATAGTTCCTATTCTTCCCGGCTGGGAGCGCCAGAACTGGAATATGCATATACTTGCGCGGCGTGACCGATATTTGTCGGATCCCGCGATAAGAGACTTTGTAAACTGGTTTTCTCAGGTAGAAAACAAAGGATGCATCGAGCGGATTATGGCGGCAAGAAGTGCAATCGAGGAGGCACGGGCAAAAGGCCTCGTTCCAATTTTCAAGTAAAGTCGATTAGCTCTCACTGCCGTCTGCGAGAGCCTTCAATGTGCTATCTAGTTTTACTGGGCGTTTTCAGTGGCGATGCCGCCGAACTCAATGCCTACCACATAGGCAACCGCAAAATTATCCAGCGGCATGTCCGGAACAACAAAGCGGAATTGGTTCTTGCTTCCGGCTTGAATAACCTTGGTTTCTCGCGTCAGCAAATAAGCGTTCTTGTAGGCGTCAGGATTGCCTTCGGCATCCTTGCCGAATACGTGAATCGTAAAGTGAGCATTCGTATAGGTAATGCTCTGCGGATTGACAACCGTCAGAACAAATTCCGAACCGTTTCCGTTCTTGACCGGCTGATCAATGCCTAGAAGAAAGACTGCGCCCGAAGTAGATACCGGAGAAAGCTTAGGATCTGCCGGCATCAAAGGAATAGAGGATGTGGGTACGATACTTTCAAGATAATTCACTCGTTTTTGGAGCATCAGCACCGCTTCCTTCAAATCTTCAACCTGCTGCTTCAGTGTAGGTACTTGACTTTTTACTGCTTGGGCCAAGACTCCCGTGGAACAAAACAAAACGGCAGAGGCTGCGGCAGCTGCGATTAATAGTTTTTTCATGCTTAGATCTCCAAAATGATGGTGATTAAGCTTATCAACTCAGCCGACAACCTCCACAACTTCATCCTTATTTGAGCAGGAAGCTTGTAAAACTTTTGACGACTGAATAAAAAACCGGTGCTTCTTTTCCTTAGTTCACGAAAAAAACACCGGCCCGTTACAAGACTACATGATTACTTCAAGTACTCAGCAAAATCTTTATCGAGCTTAGCCAAAGCATCATTAATCTTTTGCTTCTGCTCTTGAGTCCATTTCTCTTGGTTCTTAATGGAGACTTCCATAATATCAAGCTGCTTTCTCATCTCTGCCGGCTGCGGACCACCGGCGGTCTTACGGTTCTTAATAATTTCAATCGGATTCAAAGTAGCTTTAAACTGTTCTTCAGACATCGGCAGATTAGGATTGCCAGTTGGATATTCAGACTTAATCACTTCGCTGTAGATTCTCTTTGCTTCTGCATATGGAAAGTCTAACGGCTTGATGTCATGGGTCCGTGCATATCCGACTACCTGACTTGCAAAGTGATGCCCCACCCGGAACGGTAGCTTGTACTCTCTCATGAGAACATCCGCAACTTCCTGTGAAGCTGTCCAGTCAAGATTGAGTTCCTCCAAAGCACGCTTTGGATTGATTCTTAACGCCGTTAAGCACTTGTCAAAACTTTTCAGCATCGCTAGCGTTTGTTCCATCGTCGGCCAATAGGAAGCTCCTTTTGGATCACTAAATCCGGGAGCGATATTGTGCGCGCGGATCAACATTGTCTGAGCATCGCCGAATACTGTACTTGCTGCTTTTCTAGTATTGATCAACAAACCCGGATTACGTTTCTGCGGCATAGCGGAAGACACGTAAGTATTATCGCCTCCTTCTTGAAGAATAATCCAAGGACGCGGTTGGGCGTATTGCGTCATCACGTCTTGGATGAAGGTTCCGACGTGCAAAGCGATTCCTGTAACAACATTGGAGATTTCAATCAATTCATCAATTGGCTTTGTCTGAGCGGCATCGTACGCATTTAATACCGGTGCTTTAAATCCCAGGTAATCCGACATGCGCTGACGATTCAGCGGCCAGCTGGTTCCATTCAGCACTGTCGTTCCCATCGGAGAATAGTTAATTCGCTCATAGCATTCTTTCAACTTATGCTGATCACGTTCAAAGGAAGCAAGGTAACCGAAAAGATAGTGCGCGTAACTATTGGGCTGAGCTGCCACACCGTTGGTGTAATTCGGAACGACGGTGTCGATATTCCTTTCTGCGATGTCCTGCAGGAGCTGCATTGTCTTAGCCAGAGCCTCGGAGATAGAAAGAATGTAGTCTCTGAGAATCATTGTGTTATATGATGCATGCATATCCTGGCTGGAGCGGCCGATGTGAAGCATCGTGGCATCCATTCCGACTTTCTTAATCAACTCCGGTTCATAAGCGATCACTTTGTTCGGTCGTTTGGCACCAGGTTTTGCAGCGTCCGCAGCAACTTCTGAAATACCTTTAGCTATTCTTTTTGCTAAATCTTTATCTAACAAATTCTCATCAGCATTGATAACTACGGAAGCTTTATTCATCTCAGTTAACCAATAAAATTGGTCTCGCTGCGGAGCAGCTTCGGACACTGAGACCAGTGACAGTGCAGCGGCCAAAGCGGTTGTTGAGAAAGTCTTTAATTTGTTCATAGTTTCTCCTTGGTGATGTCTAATTTGAAGTCAATCAGGCCTTCTTTTGTCCTTATTCTGCCTGGCAAATAAACCGAGACCTGAGCTTTCTATTCTGAGTGTATCTCAGAAGTCTCTTGCCTTAGAAAAAAATTATTAGTCCACGGATTCTGCAAGGACAGAGATTTCAAGAAAAATAAACCGCCTAACACGATCGGAAAAAGGACGACTTCCGCAACTACCGTCCTTTTTCAAAAACCTCAAAAGACTCTCGGCCTATCCCTTCAGACTCTGCTCCAGCAAGGCTCTTTCCGTCATCAAAAACACAGTCATAGTAGAAGCGATGTTTTGCAGATCTTCGTTGTCTGTAGATTCACGAATCTGTTTTGCAATGGCTTTGCCAACCGGAAGAAGATGATCCTCAACCAGTTCTAAAAGATCTTTCCCGTCTTTGCCCTGCATGACCAAAACTGTGGCAAAGGCCATTTCCATCGAAAGAGAATCCGCCTCCATTTCCTTTTCAGGCCTAGGCTGGAAATTATGCTTCCCGTAAAGCTCTTTGATGTCTCTCCAAGCCCCTTGGCAAAGAATTCCTTCTTCGCTTCTGTAAACGGATTCAGACAAAGGAATGGTTCTGGAACCAACGCCGTAAAACAGCTTTGCATACTCGGCTTCCAGCTTATTCCCTCCCTGAGGAGGTTCTGAAAGCGTGTCTTCCGTCACATTGGATCCACTTAAAAAAGCATTTTCTCCGCGGACAAAAGCTTCTACCATCGGAAAAACATCCAGCAACGGCTGAACTCTTTTATCGCCGAAAAAGTGACTGAAGAATTCGTAACAACCTAGCCGGCTGCCTTTGTATTCCTCCAGAAATTCTTTTGCACTCTGCGTCATACACTTCCTTTCGTTAAAAATCCCCGCCTAATTGCTCAAGCGGGGACAAAAATGCTTATCTAATTTTTGAACAACTTACCGGTTATCTAACTTTATCAGCTAGACCGGCAATGTCGCAATGGCTAGCGATATAACGAACCTTCGGTTGTGTACCGGCTTTTTCGTTCATTGCAACAGACTTAGCCACGAGTGCCTTCTGATCATCAGTTAAGTTGTCATAGTCGACAAACATCAATGCATTTACTGCACAGGCTTCCACGCATTTCGGAGGTAAGCCTTTAGAAGTCCTCTGCGGGCAGAGTGTGCATCTTTCTGCTTTGCCCGGAGTCCTCTTTTGGTGATCCAGCAACGGAACAATGACCAACTCATCCTTGTCGTAATAAGAAGTCTTTCCGCTGGTATTAAACTGCGGAGCGCCATACGGACAAGCAGCTAAGCAAGCCTTGCATCCGACGCATTTGCTCTGGTCGACAAGGACTTCACCGTTCGGCCCTTTATAGATAGCCTTGACCGGGCAAACCGGCAAGCAAGCTGGATTATCGCAGTGCTGGCAGCTTACACGGTAGTAGTTAATGATGTTTTCTTTGACGTTTTCGTTGCGGTGAATTTGATTCCATTGAATGTTCGGCGCAACTTTATTTTCCTGTTTGCAGGCGATAAAGCAAGCCTGACATCCAATGCAGTTGTCAACATTGACGAGTATTCCGTATCTGCTCATGATCAGGCCTCCTTAGTGATTTCAACACAGGTTTCAAAGTACGGTGCATAGCCGGACAACTTGTCGAATGTACGAGGAATAAGAACTTGGGAGTTCTGGTTTCCTCTCCATCCGTACTGCATGCCTACCAATCCCGGAGGAACGATGATGGAGACTCTGGCTTTGCCGTGGCATTCGCCGTTCTGATTCTTAAGAACAATCTTGTCTCCTTCCTTAATACCTCTGGCTGCCGCGTCTTTCGGATTGATATCGATAGTAGACATCGGTTCAATTTCCAAAGAGTAAGGAGAATCAGAGCGAACTTTGGAGTGTGTGATATAGGGTGCGCGTGTGCCGTTGATCACCTTCAGCGGATACTGAGCAGTCGGCTGCATCGGCTGCTGATATTCCGGATAGGTTCCTAAGTTAAATTTCTTAGTGATTTCAGAAACCAACTCAATCTTGCCGGACGGTGTTTCAAAGCCTGGCTGACCGTCATGTCTCAAGAGACCTTTTTCGTACTTCAGCGGTTCTTGTTTCTGTGCTTTGACAACGGTCATGTTAGGCAGATTCTTCTGAGCTTCTGCATACGTCGTACCCCACTTCTGAAGAACGGAGTCGCAGGCTTTAACAGGATCGCCGTCAAAGAAGTCTTTCGGATCGGCAACAAGTGCACCGATCTGGAATGCAATCCACCAGTCTTCTTTTGCTTCGCCCAATGGTTTGACCGGCTTTCTGACTGCTACTTTATTTCCAAACGTTGCAAACGGCGCGTAACGTTCATAGTTCATAGCTGCCGGAAGAATCAAATCAAGATTCTTATGAGAAATATCGCGGTAGAAGTAGTCGGTTGCAAATGCAAAGTCCATATTCTTGATAGCTTCGGCATACACATCCGGCTGCGGCCAAATCATGACGTTGAAGCCGAATCCGCAGAAGGCTTTAAGCTTGCCTTCTTTAACCCATTCAGGAAGCTTATTCGGATTAAATTGAACCTGTGTGTAGTTCCAAACCGGCACGAAGTCCTTATCTAAACGATCTTTCTTATGGGATTGGAACCACTTGTAGTCCACAAACTCTTTGGTAAGACCATTGTCATGGCAGATATAGCCTTCCGGACCGACTCCAAATAATGCACCGCCGGGAATATCTACGTAACCGAGAATAACGGGAACACACAACCAGGCGCGGGTATTATTTACACCGTTTGTAGAGTGAGACAATGACTGAGAAGTCAAAGCAAAGCTGCCTGGACCTTGAGCGTAAATATGGGCTGCTTCAACAACAAGATTTGCTGGTACACCGGTCAACTCTTCAGTCTTTTCCGGGGTGAATTGTTTGCAGTAGTTTCGGTACTCTTCGACACCATGAACCCATTTGTCGCAGAATTCTTTGTTGTACAAACCCTCTTCAAACAGCACACGGCAAACGCCGGCTGCCAACGCAGCATCCGTTCCCTGACGAGGCTGGAGATGAACATCGGCAAGTTCTGCTGTCTTTGTACGGCGTACATCGACAACAACGATCTTTACGCCGCGTTTTTTGGCCGCTCTTACACCATTTAACCAACCATGAGGTTTTGACCATGCACCGTTTGTAGCGATTACCAAATAGCTCTTAGTTTTAAGGCCGCAGCCGCCGCCGGAATATTCCACACCAAAGGTTAATTCTTCAGCAAGCATGGAGCCTTTACGGCAAGCAACGGAGGATTCAGTAGCATAGTGCCAAGAACCGAAATGACGGGCCAAGCGCATGACAGCGGGACGAGGCTCCTTAGGATCACCGCAGAAGAAAAGAACGGATTCTGGGCCATATTTTTCACGAATTGCCTTCAAATTAGCGGCAATCATACCCAAAGCTTCTTCCCAAGAGCATCTGACAAACCCGGGATCGTCACTGCCTTTCGGGTTTGTTCTCTTCATTGGATAAAGAAGGCGATTCGGGTTATAGAGTCTCTGCAGAGTTGCCAGAGCCTTGTTGCAGAGGAGCTTCTGCTGATGTTCTTTCCAATTACCGACAGACACAATGGTGTTGCCTTGTTTTTGGAATTTAATACCGCACATCGGCATTTGGTTGCAGTTATCGCAGATAGTAAAGCCGGTTTCTTCGGCTTCCTGTGCCTTAGCGGCTCCTGTGATAAACATCGAGGCAGCGCTCGGAACTGCTGCCGCAATTGGGATAGTTTTAAATAAGCCGCGGCGACTTAAAGTTACATTGAGGTTTGTCATTAATTATCTCCTCCAAGGGAAGGAAGTTATAGTGGGGAGCTATCACTTTAATATTTTCCCAAAGCCTCAATTAGGTTAGTGTTCTTTTCTTGGTTAACCCTAGATTTCTCATCCTAATTACATAGGAAATTATCCTAGGGTTATCTCTCTGGGAAACGATATCTTACTGATTTATATATTAATAATGCAGTTGGAAAATCAGAAGTCTTATTTTTTCTTAATCGTTATTCTTAAGAGTTCCAGACCTCTAGCCTTTAGCTAGATAATCCTTATCGTCCTGTCTAGCAGGAAATTGTTGAATTTCGAGACGCGCTGCCAAAAGCTCAGGGGGCGTGACAGCGCTTTTCCGCTATTCCCACAGAGTTTTGTGCATTTTGTGCCGTATTAGTTCTGCTCATCTTCAAGCAGAATTTGTTCCGCTAAAGTCCGAGGATAATTGTAAGAATCAGCTTCGTCCATACAGCCTCTAATCCAACGATAAAACGGTTCCAGCAACTCAGGATTCACCAAAACAAATTCCCCGTCACGCTTCCAGTTCTTCTCACGAATCCATTTATGGAGGACTTTGTCCAGCCATACTGAGGAGCAGTTAGTCACTAGGATCTGATACTTCCTGGTCAATGGCACCGGCATACGAATCATTTTTCTGCCTTCTTTGTCATAGACCATAGTTCCGTAATTCAAGGCCCATGTCGAAGTCAATGCTTTGAGTTTGTCTTCGGTGCTCAAGAGAGACAAGCAGCAAAAGCCGACACGATCCGAGAGGCTTGCAAGTTCAAACTGGACTTGAAGGAGCTCGTTAATGAACCGATCCTGCTTCGCGAGTCCTGCCAGAATAGTTTGCGGAACGTAGACAACCTCCGCATTCGTAATAGCAAAGTAATGGCCGGCAGCGGGGCGTCCGGAAAAGAAATTCAAATTGCCTGCGGCAATATGTCCCGGTGTCGATAAAGCGATGGCTTGCGTTTCACCGCTGGTTGAGCCAATCGCCCGGCCTGTAACTCCTTTTGTCACCAAAACAACGTGATCAATCTTCTCCTTTGAAGAAAAAATTTTCTCGCCTTCTCTCAACGTTCTGGCGATGCCCAACTTCATAAAGAGCTTTTCGAGAATGGGATGCAAACGATGATGAATCCATGGCATGACCGGCACTTTGGAATAAATCGCATCCGCAGAATTTGTGTTGTTCTTCCCTTGAACGATTGATGCATACCAGCTTTGACTAAACTTTGCCATGAGACCTTAGGTAGTTATTGTTTTAGATATTTTGTTGAATTTTGTTATAACTTTGGATAATAAGCAATACAAGATTATTCCAAAACAAAAGAGGCTTGACAAAACTATCAAACCTCTCAGCTTTTACAACGTCTTATTAAAGATTGCCTCCCGGTACGGTCGTCTTAGCACCGCCTTCTTTTGGTTCTCCTAACTTCGCCTTGAAAAAATCTACCACGGCATTAATGACATTTGGTTGATACCAGCTGATATCACCGTGCTTAGCATTCCGCATCAAAATGTATTGAGCATCGACGTTCTTTTGCTTCAAAGCTTCATACATCTGTTTGCTCTGAACGGGGCTCACCAAAGGATCCTCTGCGCCGTGCATCAGAAGGAAAGGAGGTTCGGTTCCGTCAACATGTCCGATAGGACTCGCGTCTAATGCTTTCTCCGGAGTTTCTAAAACGGAGGCACCGGCAAAATCTCTGAATGCCGGGCCATTAACTAAAAGAGCTTCTGTGACTGCAGCGGAGTCGTGTACTTTGCGAATGTTTTTCCGGATGTCCCTCACCAATGTTTCTTAAGTCAGAAATGCCGTAAATGGACACAACGGCTTGAACATCTGAATTTTGATTCAAATAGTCGCCCGCATCCCACTTCTTTTCACCATTGGTAGCACCTACCATCTGAGAGACATAACCGCCGGCAGAATCTCCGAGAACTCCGATTCTTTCCGGATCAATGCCGAATTCTTTCGCATGTTCTCTCAAAAATCTAATAGCTGCTTTACCATCTTGCAGGAGTGCCGGGAATTTATTCGGAACCGTACGATATTCACAAGCAGCTACGACAAAACCAGCCTTTGCCAAAGCCATCCGCATTTCTGTGTACTTTTCATAGTCGGCGGAAGTAAATCCGCCTCCTGGAAAGTAAATGATGGCAGGTTTAAGCTTGTTATCCCGAGGAATCTGGACTGTCATGCGCAACGCCCGATTATGTCTTAAGCCTTTAATCTGAGAGTAAATAATGCCGCCGATAGTATCTATCTGACCGTTTTCTATTTTGGGAGAAATGACAGTGGCACCTTTTGAATATCCGAGTAATTGGGTGTCATCAGCCATGGCACCAGAAGAAGAAAAGGCAGAAAGAGAAAGAAGAGCCGCTGCCATGGAAATTTTAAAAATAGTTTTCATATTGCCTCCCAAAGTGATTAAGAAATTATCATCGATATCCGTAGAGGCAACAACCTAACCATTTAGGTAGTTGGGATAGAGATTCCTCTGTCAAAAATCATGGGTCGGATTGAAATTATGCTGAAACTCGCGGAGTTTTCGACCTTCACGCTTAGTCGGGCGCCCTTTGTGGTCAGCTCCGGGAACCGGTATTAAAGCCGCGGCTTCTTTAATCTGTTCCCGTTTAAATTTACTTTCTTCCGTCTCCTCGTAAAGAGTCGCAGCAACAGGAGCCGGGCCTCTTTTTCCGGAAAGAGCTTTAACAATCACTATAAAGCGCTCAGAGCCTCGAAATATTTCCAGCTCATCTCCTACTCTGACCTCTTTACTCGCCTTAGCACGGGCCTTATTGACCTTTACACGCCCCAATTCAATATTGTCTTGAGAAAGAGTTCTGGTTTTGAAAAATCTTGCAGCCCAAAGCCATTTGTCTAAACGGATGGAATCGAGTTCTGTTTCAGCCTTGTTTCCCATTAGTACCTCCCAAAACAAAAGTCCGCAATTTGCGGACTCTTGAAAATATCATCGAAACTAAAAATTATTCAGCTTTAGCTTCTTCTTTTGCTTCAGCAGCTGGCTTGTTATCCGTAGTCTTCTGAACCAATTCTACATAAGCCATCGGAGCATTGTCGCCTACACGGTAGCCCATCTTAAGGATACGAGTGTAACCGCCGTTTCTTTCTTTGAACATCGGTCCGATTTCGTTGAAAAGTTTGACAACCATTTCGCGATCACGGAGTCTGTTGAAAGCCAAACGTCTGTTGGCAACTGTCGGTTCCTTAGCAAGAGTGATCATCGGTTCTACAACGCGACGAAGTTCTTTTGCTTTCGGCAGTGTTGTCTTGATGGCTTCATGACGAAGAAGGGAGTTCATCATGTTGCGGAGCATTGCCAAACGGTGTGCAGATGTGCGGTTTAATTTACGGAGACCAAGTTTATGACGCATTTTATAAATTCTTAAAAAGTCTTTGTTAGGGTGCCTTTTAGGCATCTCCGTCTCTTCTATCCCTACCGGGCGGGCGGGTTTGAAAGCCGTGATTGTACACAGCTTTCTGATTTAAAACAATAATTACAACAAGTACAACAAAAAATTAGTAATCAAGTCCTACTGGTGGCCAGTTGTCTAACTTCATACCAAAGTCAAACCGTGAGTTCCGAGAACTTCCTTGATCTCATTAAGAGATTTTCTACCTAAGTTAGGTGTCTTAAGAAGTTCATTTTCGGTTCTCTGAATAAGGTCGCCGATGTAGTAAATGTTTTCAGCCTTCAAGCAGTTGGCAGAACGAACAGTCAATTCAAAATCATCAACCGGACGGCGGAGGATCGGATCAACTGGAGGCTGTGGTTTAACAACCGGATTTCCTGCTGCTGCGGAATGACAGGCTGAGCCTGAACCGGAACAACTGGTTCAATGCCGATAGTGGCAATGCCGCCGAATACGGAAAGCTGATCCTGAAGAATATGGGCAGCCTGACGGACTGCTTCTTCCGGAAGGATGGCGCCGTTTGTATCAACGGAAAGAACAAGTTTGTCCAAGTCTGTACGTTGTTCAACACGGGCGTTTTCAACTTTGTAAGCGACACGAAGAACAGGAGAGAAAGAAGCGTCCATAATGATCTTGCCAATAGTGGCTTTGCTGTAATCATCCTTGAGAGCTCTCATATCGCCTGGCTGGTAGCCTCTGCCCTTTTCTACCTTGATCTGCATATCAAGTTTGCCGCCGGAAAGATTGGCAATAACATGATCAGGGTTCAAAATCTGGCAGTCGTGTGGCAAATCGAAGTCAGCTGCTGTGACTGGGCCTGTACCTTCTTTACGCAAAGTAACGGTAACTTCATCTCTGTTTTCGAGTTTGAAGATAACGCCTTAACGTTAAGAAGAATGTCCACAACGTCTTCCTTAACACCGTCGATTTGGCTGTATTCGTGTACAACACCGGCGATCTGTGCTTCAGTTGGAGCATAACCAATCATGGAGCTCAAAAGAACTCTGCGGAGAGCATTTCCAAGAGTGTGAGCGTAACCGGTTTCAAACGGTTCCATGGTTACTGTTGCGGAATATGGATTGCCTTCAGCTGTTTCAACTTCAATGCTGCGTGGCTTTAAAAGATTGTTAACCGACATTGAATATCCTTTTTACAATACCCTCGGCTCGTTACACCGATAAGGCTGCTAGGAAAAACGGGGCTTTAAAAACGAGTTTACGATCCGAGCCCCAAAGACCGGATCGTAGACATTGTATCAAGCGGCGCACTACACCGCTGTGACATAAATTAGCGAGAGTAAAACTCAACAATCAGAGATTCGTTGACGTCGTGAGCGATTTCGTCACGAGCTGGTACGTTCTTGAATGTACCTTCCAATTTCTTGGAATCAACTGCAACCCAATCAGGGAAACCGTTAGATTCAGCCATCTTAACGCTTTCATTGATACGGGTTTGGTTTTTGGCTTTTTCGCGAATAGCGATAACATCGCCGGCACGAACTTGGTAGGAAGGAATGTTTACTTTCTTACCGTTGACTGTAACAGCGCAGTGGCTAACCAACTGGCGAGCTTCTGCACGTGTGCAGCCGAAGCCCATTCTGTAGACGACGTTGTCTAAACGGCACTCTAACAAACCGAGTAACTGTTCGCCAACGTTGCCGCGCATAGAATTGGCTTTTTCGAAATAAAGTCTGAACTGACGTTCGAGAACGCCGTACATACGTTTAACTTTTTGCTTTTCACGAAGCTGCTGACCATAGTCAGACAATCTGGCACCGGAAGTGCGGCCATGCTGACCAGGAGCTTCTTCGGATTTGCATTTTGAACTGAAAGAACGTCTTGCGCTCTTCAAGTTCAAGTCGCAGCCTTCACGGCGTGCGAGCTTTTCTTTAGGTCCGGTATAACGAGCCATTTGTTTCTCTTATCCTGTGTGTTCCACATTCAGTCCATCAGATTAGAACTGATAAACGCGGGAATTTGTTAAATTAAACACGACGACGCTTAGATGGGCGGACACCGTTGTGAGGAACTGGTGTAACGTCCTGAATCGAAGTGACGCGAATGCCGAGTGCATTCAATGCACGGACGCTGGATTCACGGCCAGGTCCCGGTCCGGTAATACGGACTTCAACATTCTTTAAACCGTATTCAAGAGCATGACGTCCGGCTTGTTCTGCAGCAACCTGTGCAGCGAACGGAGTGGACTTTCTAGAACCCTTGAAGCCCTGAGCGCCGGAGCTGGATGCAGCAATTGCATTACCCTGACGGTCAGTAATTGTGATGATAGTGTTGTTAAAGGAAGCGTGAACGTGAGCGATACCCTCGTTAACAACTTTCTTAACTTTTCTACGTGCGCGCTGAGCAGCGATCTGCTGAGCGTTTGGAATCTTACCTGCCATAGTCGTCTATACCTTACTTTTTGAGCGCTACACCAGCTTTCTTCGGACCTTTACGGGTACGAGCATTGGTGCGTGTTCTCTGTCCGCGAACAGGTAAACCACGACGATGACGCATTCCTCTGTAAGTTCCTAAGTCGATAAGGCGCTTAATTGATAACTGAACTTCACGACGAAGGTCACCTTCAACTGTGAACTGACCGATTGCATCACGAATCTTTTCCAGTTCAGCGTCTGTAAGGTCTTTTACCTTCTTAGATGTTTCTACACCAACCGATTCCAAAATTTGGCGTGCACGTGGACGACCGATACCATAGATAGCGGTCAAACCGATTTCAGCATGCTGATTCGGTGGAATGTTAATACCGGCGATACGAGCCATTTATTTAACCTCTTTAGCCTTGGCGCTGTTTATGACGTGGATCGGAGCAAATTACGCGAACCACACCTTTGCGCTTAATAATCTTGCACTTACGGCACATTTTTTTGACCGAAGCGTTTACTTTCATATTAATCTCCAAATGTGTGTTGACTTCTCGCAAAATCAACAAGTTAAAACTTGTCTAAATGTAGTGCATAAAGACAAGTTAAGCGTAAGGTGCGTGATTTTATCAAAAATCACGCACTCTTGCGCAAATTTATGGTTACTTTCCTTTAACGGGGAAGGGAACCTGGACCGAAACCCTTGAAGTTTGTTTTCTTGAGTAACGATTCATATTGATGGCTCATGAGATAAGCCTGAACCTGACTCATAAAGTCCATGGTGACTACCACGACGATCAACAAAGATGTACCGCCGAAGTAGAAAGGAACGTTAAAGCGTAAGTTCAAGAACTCAGGAACCAAGCATACAAACACCAGATAGAACGCGCCTGCTAATGTCAAGCGAAGGAGAACTTTATCAATGTAGCGTGATGTCTGTTCACCCGGGCGGATACCTGGAACGAATGCGCCGCTCTTCTTAAGATTCTCTGCAGTTTCTTTCGGATTGAAAACCAATGCCGTATAGAAGTAAGCAAAGAAAATAATCAAAGCTGCGTAAAGCAATGTATATAACGGTTGGCCGGGAGATAAAGAAGCAGCCAAGTCGCGAATCCAACGTGTGGAATCTCCGCTTGTAAACCATCCGGCTAAAGTAGCAGGGAAGAGAATCAAGGAAGATGCGAAGATAGGAGGAATTACGTTGGCCATATTTATCTTCAAAGGAAGATAAGAACTCTGACCGCCGTAAACCTTGTTGCCAATCTGACGCTTAGCGTAATTGACTGTGATTCTGCGTTGTCCTCTCTCAACAAACACAACGAAAGCGGTAACCAAAACCACAATGGCGATAATGAAGATCATGGACAGCGGGCTGATTGCTCCTGTTGAAACCAACTGGAACAAGCTGCTGACGGCTGCCGGAAGACCTGCCACGATACCGGCAAAGATGATGATGGAGATACCGTTTCCAATACCTCTCTCTGTAATTTGTTCGCCAAGCCACATTAAGAACATGGTGCCCGTAACGAGAGAAATTACACAGACACAGCGGAAGAACATGCCCGGATCAATAACCAAACCGGGCTGTGTTTCCAATGCGACTGCGATACCCAATGCCTGGAATGCACCAAGCAATAAGGTACCGTATCGAGTGTATTGAGTGATTTTCCTGCGTCCGGATTCACCTTCTTTTCTTAAGGCTTCAAGGGAAGGAAGCACATAAGAGAGCATTTGCATAATGATGGATGCCGAGATGTACGGCATGATACCAAGTGCAAAAATGGAGAACCTGGACAAGGCGCCACCGGAGAACATGTTGAACAGTCCTAAGATGCCGCCTTGCTGCTGATTAAACAGCTCGCGCAGAGTAACTGGATCGATTCCCGGAACCGGAATATGCGTGCCGATACGAAATACGACGAGAGCAAGAAGAAGGAATATCAATCGACGATATAAATCGCCGTACTTGCTGCTGGCTTTCGCCGGAGTATTTTTGGCCACGTTGACGGTTCCTTATGAATTGATTACTTGCTCTTTTCTTCTACAACGACGCTGCCGCCGGCTGCTTCGATAGCAGCTTTAGCACCTTTAGTGACAGACATTCCGCGAACAACTACCTTACGGGTAATTTCGCCGGAAAGAATGACACGTGCGTCCTTGGAGTGGGCTTTGATAACGTTGGCGTTGATGAGATCGCCAAGATTGACTTCATCAAGACCAAGTTTTTCTAAGTCAGACAAACGAACTTCTGCAACATTAGCGTGTGTCCAAGATGTGAAACCACGCTTTGGAAGACGACGATGCAATGGCATCTGACCGCCTTCGAAACCAACTTTATGGAATCCACCGGCTCTGGATTTTTGACCTTTGTGGCCGCGTCCTGCTGTTTTGCCCCAGCCGCTGCCTACACCGCGGCCAACGCGATGAGCTGCGCTCTTGGAACCTTCAGCTGGCTGAATTGTATTAAGTCTCATTGTTATTTCCTCAATTATTCAGCACGTACTAAGTAAGATACGGTGTTGATCATGCCGCGAACTGCTGGTGTATCCTCGAGTTCACGAGTTTGACGAATTTTTCTCAATCCAAGACCGAGAACAGTAGCACGGTGGGCTTTTTTGCAGCCGATCGGGCTCTTGACCAATGTAACTTTGACAGTCTTCTTGTCCATTTTGTTCTCCAATCTCTTAACCTAACAACTCTTCAACGGTCTTGCCGCGTTTAGCAGCAATTTCGCTTGGTGTGCGAAGATGGCTGAGCGCATCTAAAGTTGCACGAACCATGTTGTATGGGTTGGATGAGCCATGAGACTTAGCAACGATGTTGCGGATACCCATTGCATCAAATACAGCACGCATCGGGCCGCCGGCGATGATACCGGTACCTTCAGGAGCCGGAAGAAGCATAACGCGAGAAGCGCCATGGTGGCCGACTACTGAGTGATGAATTGTGCCGTTCTTCAATGGAATTCTTTCCATGGAATGACGGGCTTGATCCATAGCTTTCTGTACGGATACAGGAACTTCACGAGATTTTCCTTTACCCATACCGATGCCGCCGTCTCCATCGCCAACAACTGTTAAAGCAGCAAAGCCGAGAATACGACCGCCTTTAACAACTTTGGTGACGCGGTTTACAGCAATCATTTTTTCGCGAATGCCGTCGTCCTGTTCCTCGGCTGCAGCGCCTTTAGCTGGTACTTTTGCCATTTTATTTCCTTAGAACTTGAGACCGGCTTCGCGAGCAGCTTCTGCTAACGCAGCAACACGGCCATGATAACTATAACCAGCACGGTCGAATGCACAGCTTTCGATACCGGCTTTCTTTGCCTTTTCAGCAATGCGTGTACCGATGAGCTTAGCAGCATTGACATTGCCGCCCTTTCCGCTTACACCTGCCAATTCAGCTCTTACTTCAGGTTCGAGAGTAGAGGCAGCGCACAGAACGTTCTTACCGTCGGCAGAAATAATCTGTGCGTAAATATGTAAATTTGTACGATGAACGGTTAAACGATTAACGTTCATGTGTCTGATACGTGCACGTGTTGCACGAGCACGGCGCAGACGATTTGCTTTCTTGTCGATCACTTTAAGACTCCGTACGATTATTTCTTCTTAGTTTCTTTAATGATCACATGTTCATCAGCGTAGCGAACGCCCTTGCCCTTATAAGGTTCAGGTGAACGGAATGCGCGGATTTCAGCAGCAACTTGACCGACTTGTTGCTTGTCTGCACCGTGGATCACAATTTCAGTCTGGGTCGGAGTTTCTACCTTTGTACCGGCAGGCATTTGATAGACAACCGGATGAGAGAAACCCAGTGACAGGTTGAGCTTGTCGCCCTGAGCCTGTGCACGATAACCCACACCAACAAGAAGGAGTTTCTTGGACCAGCCAACGGAAACACCCTTGTTCATGGAGTTGACCAAAGCGCGGAGTGTTCCGCTCATTGCGTTAGCTTCTTTGCTCTGATCTAATGCTTTAAAGTGGACATGACCGTCTTCAATCTTGACTTCAACGCGTGGGTCAAGCTTCTGGGTCAATGTACCTTTTGGGCCTTTGATGGTGATAACACCATTTTCAATTTTGGCTTCAACGCCTTTGGCGATTGTTACCGGAATTTTAGCTACACGAGACATTATTCCTCCTCACGATTAAGCGACGTAGCAAAGAACTTCGCCGCCAATACCGGCTTCACGTGCCTTGCGATCTGTCATAACTCCTTTGGAGTGGAGACGATAGCAACGCCTAAACCGTTCATGACTTGTGGAATAGTCAAGTGGTTCTTGTAAACGCGGAGTCCAGGACGAGAAACGCGTTCAATGCGTTCAATAACCGGACGGCCGGCGTAATACTTCAAACCGATGTGAAGAACTGGTTTGCCTTCGTTGGCATCAACTGTGTAACCAGAGATATAACCTTCGTCTTCTAAAACTTTAGCAATTGCAACCTTCAACTTGGAAGATGGCATTGTTACTTCCGCCTTGTCCACTGTCTGACCATTGCGAATGCGGGTCAGCATGTCGGCGATCGGATCACTCATACTCATTTTGTAATCTCCTCGCTTACCAGCTGGCCTTAGTCAGGCCGGGAATGTCACCATGCATAGCTGCATCGCGAATCTTGCTTCTAGCCAAACCGAATTTACGGAATGTGCCACGTGGACGGCCTGTTAAACCGCAGCGGTTGCGCTGACGGCATGGGCTGGCATTACGTGGTAATGCTTGAAGAGCGGTGCGAGCTTCCATGCGCTCTTCCATCGAGCGGGTAGCATCGTTAATAATATCTTTAAGTTCTTTACGTTTTGCGGCGAACTTCTGTGCGCAAGCTTGGCGCTTGAGTTCACGGTTAATTAAAGCAAGCTTTGCCAATTAAATCACCTCGCTTAGTTGCGGAATGGAAACTTAAAGGCGCCTAAAAGTGCTTTGGCTTCCTTGTCAGTTTTGGCTGTTGTTGTAATGCTGATATTTAAACCACGGAGTTTGTCGATCTTGTCGTATTCAATTTCCGGGAAAATAATCTGTTCCTTCAAACCTACGTTGTAGTTGCCGCGGCCGTCGAAGGCACGTGGGCTAACACCACGGAAGTCACGAACACGCGGGAAAGCGATTGTGACTAAGCGGTCAAGGAATTCATACATACGTTCGCCGCGCAATGTAACCATGCAGCCGATCGGCATATTTTCACGAATCTTGAAGTTCGCAATAGCCTTTCTTGTTTTGGTGACAACTGGTTTTTGACCGGAGATTCTTGGTCAAATCTTCAACAGCGTGATCTACAAGCTTCTTGTCAGTAACTGCATCACCGACACCCATGTTAAGAGTGATCTTGGTGATACGTGGAACTTCCATAGTGGTCTTGTAACCGAATTTCTTTTGTCAAAGCCGGAACGACTTCTTCAAGGTATTTCTTCTGAAAACGAGACATTTGTTAAGACCTCTTATGCTGTTGCGCCAACTGTGGAGCCGTCACTCTTAAAGACTCGGACTTTCTTGCCGTCAACTACGTTGAAACCAACTCTGTCGCCCTTGCCAGTCTTAGGATTGACAAGCATGACGTTGGAAGCGTCGATTGGGAGTGTCTTGTCCATAATACCGCCAGCCTGACCAAGCATAGGATTCGGCTTAACGTGCTTTTTAACAATGTTGATGCCTTCTACGGTAACTTTACCGTCGTGATGCACCTGAGTCACTGTACCTTTTTTACCTTTATCGCGGCCGGTGATAACGATAACTTCATCACCTTTACGAATACGTTGCATTCTGTTCTCCTTAAAGAACTTCAGGAGCCAATGAAACGATCTTCATGAAGCGCTCAGTACGCAATTCGCGTGTAACTGGCCCGAAGATACGAGTTCCGATCGGTTCGAGTTTGTTGTTAAGCAGGACAGCTGCGTTACCGTCGAAAGAAATGGAAGAACCATCTTGGCGGCGTACGCCTTTGGCAGTTCTAACCACGACAGCACTGTAGACTTCGCCCTTCTTTACACGCCCACGGGAGCGGCTTCTTTGACGGTCACTTTGATAATGTCGCCAATGTTTGCATAACGGCGCTTAGAGCCGCCCAACACTTTAATACACTGTACTGAACGTGCGCCGGTGTTGTCGGCTACGCTCAAATTAGATTGCATCTGAATCATGTTTTAATATTCCCAACTTATTCCAAGTTTGACAAAATGTCCTCGGATAGTATTGGTCCCGTCCGGGAGAAGAGTCCTCATCACAATTTCGCGAAGCCTTCAAAAAGGGTTGAAGGAGCTCCATTGATCTGATTCCCCAGTAAAGACCTATAGGTTTGCCTATAAATCAAAAGAGCCGCAATTATATCTAATCAAAGATATAGTTGCAAGCTCTTCTGATTTTTTGTTACAAACTTAGATGATTACAGCTCTTTCGATAATCTTAGAAACTTTCCAGGATTTCGTACGAGAAATCGGGGTTGTTTCTGCGATTTCAACGATATCGCCTTCTCTCACATCGTTGTTTTCATCATGAACATGATATTTCTTGCTCTTGATGACAATTTTTCCGATCGGATGCTTGACTTTGCGTTCTACCAAAACAGTGACGGTTTTGTCCATCTTTGTGCTGGTAGCTTTACCGATCAATGTGCGTTGAAGTTTTGTTTCGCTCATTTGGAAGCTGCCTTTTGAGTCATGATGGTGCGGACACGAGCAATTTCACGACG
>PDYJ01000080.1_pt1 | contig 19608 bp, 16 predicted proteins | sample 1430841 | NCBI WGS metagenome assembly PDYJ01 (sample SAMN07237672, study PRJNA390542) | Gut metagenome, whole genome shotgun sequencing project. | isolation source: fecal pellets | host: Mus musculus | place: USA: New York, NY | collected 2016-10 | reverse complement strand
GCTATGCCCGGGCCTATGTGCGCGACAAATACCGCTTTGCAGGATGGGGGCGCCGGAAGATAGCATTGGGGCTCGCCGCCAAGCGCATTGCCCGCGACATTGCCGCCGAGGCTCTCGACGAAGCCGTGGACAGCGACGAATATCTCGCCAAACTCACAGCGGTTGGTGCGTGCAAAAGCCGCACAATGCCCCGCGAACTCCACAACACATACGAGGGGCGAGCCAAGCTCTTTGCTTTTGCCGCCGGACGCGGCTTCGAGAGCTCCCTTATCACCGCAGTAATCCGATCAACCGACAATCCAGTATGGCCCGATCCATCGTCCGACGACTGAACAGCTGGGCCGAAGCCCTGATCTCCGTGGCCATGCCCGGCAGTGTGCGAGGTGTGCGGCAGACCGCTCACCGATGGCGAGCGCCATGTGTGTCTCACTTGCCTCACCGCGCTGCCACGTACCGGATTCCATCTATCGCCCGACAACAACGACATCCACTACCGGCTGGCCGACAACCATTGGATAGTGGATCGTGCCGCATCGATGTTTCATTATTATCGCTCCACCCCCTCCACTGAACTCATCCTGTCGGCCAAATACCGCGGCCGACCCTCCATCCTCTCTCACTTGGCCCGCATCTATGCCGCCGAGATAAGCCCTTCGGGATTTTTCGACGGCATCGACATGATAGTCCCCGTGCCGCTCCACTGGACCCGCCGCATCTCCCGTGGATACAATCAGTCGGAATATATAGCCCGCGGACTGAGCCGCGCCACAAGGATTGCCACCAACACATCGCTCCTCACCCTGCCGCGCCGCCACTCCACCCAGACACGCCGCAGCGCCGCCGCCCGAGCCACCAATGTGGCCGACACATTCCGGGCTACAACCGCAGCACGGCGCCTCGCATCCTCCTCTCCACATATCCTGCTGGTCGACGACATCATCACCACCGGCTCGACCATGCGCGACTGCCTCAGAGCCCTCTCCTCTGCCATACCTGACGCCCGGCTAAGCGTGCTGTCGATAGGCATAGCCCACGGTCTCTGACTCCTCTACTCATCCGTCATCACCACGTTTATTGACAAATCTATTGCTTTATTAAAGAATATATCTACCAATGAACATCTTCAATCATCTCATCACATCATGTCTGCTTGCTGCAACAGCGACCGGTGCTGTAGCAGCCGAGACCGAATCGGCAACCGCCGACAAGCAGAGTCTCGCAACTCTCCGCATCGAAGCACGCCTCGACTACCAGCGCGACTGGCTCGACGGCAACACCGTTGATGGCAACAGCGGCTTCGAGGGCAAGTTTCTCAACCTTCGCCTCGACGGCAACATCACCGACAACCTCTCCTACTCCTGGCGCCAGCGCTTCACCAAGACTATAAAGGACGGCAACTTCTTCGACGCCACCGACTGGGTATATCTCCAGTGGAACACCGGACGCTGGACCCTCGCGGGCGGCAAGCAGGTTGTGGCCATAGGCGGATGGGAATACGACCGCGCCCCCATCGACCTCTATGGCTGCTCCGTGTTCTGGAACAACATCCCCTGCTATCAGATAGGTGGCTCGGTGGCCTATTCTCCCTCCGCTTCCGACAAGATCATGTTCCAGTTCTGCGAGAGCCCCTTCTTCACCCCCGCCAACCGCAACATGTATGCCTACAACCTCTACTGGTCAGGCACCCACGGCTGCTTCTCTCCCCTCTGGTCGGCCAACCTCCTCGAATACGCTCCCGGACACTTCATCAACTATATAGCCCTTGGCAATAAGTTTACCTTCGGCAAGGTGGCTCTTGAGCTCGACATCCTCAACCGTGCCTCCTCCCATCAGGTATTCTTCTTCAAAGATTGCTCCGTAATGGGCGAACTCTCATGGAAGCCCGCACCCCGCTGGCGCCTCCACGCCAAGATGACCTACGATGTGAACCATACCGACAGCGATGCCGACCTCCTCGTGCTCCCCGGCACCGAGCTCAAGATGGTGGGCGGCGGAGCTGAGTTCTACCCCTTCTCCAAAAGCCTCGGCACCCTCCGCTTCCATGCCAACGCCTACTACTCATGGGGCCGCAACGCCAACTCGGCCGATGTGATGCAAAACAAGACCTGCATCTTCGACCTCGGCGTGAAGTGGGATATGAACCTCCTCTCGTTCAAGCGCAAGTGATCCATCATCTGTAATAAAGTCTACCTATCATGGAAATACAGGAAAATATCACCGAGCCGCAGGCTGGGGCAACCCCACGTCGCCGCTCCATCACCTCCTACGTGCCCAGCGGCATAATATGCCTCGCAGTAGTGTTTGGCCTATTCTACTTCATTGGAGTGAAGATGGGTGTGGCCAATATGCTCAACACCATCATGCACACCGCCCACGACCTGCTCCTCAACACAGTGTTCTATCTCATGGGCATCTGCGTGGTCACCGGCGCCCTCGGACGCCTCTTCGTCGAGTTTGGCGTAGTGAGCCTCATCGAGAAGCTCCTCCGTCCCCTCATGGGCCCGCTCTTCCGGCTCCCCGGTGTTGCAGCCCTCGGCGCAGTCATGACCTTCCTTTCCGACAATCCTGCCATCATCTCCTTGGCTCAGGACAAACGCTTCGGCTCCTACTTCAAGAAATTCCAGTACATCTCGCTCACCAACTTCGGCACCGCCTTCGGCATGGGCCTTCTGGTGATGGTGTTTATGATGGGGCAGGGCTTCTTCCTCGCCCCCCTCATCGGTTTCGTGGGAGCATTCTTCGGGTGTGTGGTGTCGACCCGCATCATGCAGCATTTCGTGATCCGCAACTATCCCGAATACCTCCACGAGAGCGCCATCGTGGCTGAGAAGACCCCCGGCAACCCGCTTGGCAATCCAGAGCAGGATCTGGCTCCCGAGAAAGCTCCCGAGAAGTCGCTCTTCATCCGCATCCTCAACTCTCTCCTCGACGGTGGCCGCACAGGCGTCGACGTAGGCATCGCCATCATCCCCGGCGTGCTCATCATCTCCACGCTTGTCATGATCCTCACTTTTGGCCCGTCGTCGTCGGGTGCCTACACCGGAGCAGCCTATGAAGGCATCGAGATCCTCCCCTGGCTCGCATCCAAGATCAATTTTGTGTTTGAGTGGCTCTTCGGATTCCATGACCCCCACCTCGTGGCATTCCCCATCACTGCCCTCGGTGCCGTGGGCGCGGCCCTCAGCCTCGTGCCCAACTTCATAGCCCAGGGCTGGGCCGACGGAAACGCCATCGCAGTGTTCACCGCCATAGGTATGTGCTGGAGCGGCTACCTCTCCACCCACACCGCCATGCTCGACTCGCTCGGCTACCGCGAACTCACCCCCAAGGCCATCCTCGCCCACACCATCGGCGGCCTCTTCGCAGCTCTCGTGGCCCACGGCCTCTACGTCCTCGTCACCCTCTTCCTCTGATGCGGGGCCTAAATACTCTTTAACATTTTTTAATTTTATTGGCTTTTGTCGTTTTTTTGACCGTTTTGGCTTTACAAAATGCCACCTCAATAGCCTCAGACGCCATTTTAAGCCGCCCTTCGGACGCCGCCTCACTTGCAAAGAGTCAGAGTGCGCGCCGAGGGGCGACTTGCATTGTTTGAAATAAATGATGTACCTTTGCAGTGAAATCTCATACGGAAACGTAGATGGCCCCCTGATGATGGGCGCCATACTATCTTCTAAACAGAAAACGGCATGACAGAATAGTGTAATAAGATTAGACTTTTTTGATAACAATCCACTGACGTTAAGTACTATGTGTAAGTAGCAAAGGATGCCCGTGAGGGTCTCCTTTGTTATTTTTATACGTTTTTTTCATTACCTTTGCACCCGATATGAAAAGAATCGACCGCGCAACTGTGCAACGCATCCTCGACACCGCCGACATTGTCGACGTGGTGAGCGACTTCGTCAAGCTCAAGCGAAGAGGCTCGGGCTATATAGGCCTATGCCCTTTCCACAACGAGCGCACCCCGTCGTTTTCTGTCAGCAAGACCCGAAACATATGCAAGTGCTTCTCCTGCGGGCAGGGTGGCAGTCCTGTCAACTTCATCATGCTCCATGAGCAGATGAGCTACAATGAGGCTCTGCGCTATCTCGCCCGGAAATACAATATCGAGATAAAGGAGGAGGAGATGACCGACGACGAGCGCCGGGCTGCATCGGAGCGCGAGTCGGTGCTTGCGGTCAACGAATGGGCCCTCTCGCGCTTCGAGGAGTGGATGACCTCTACCCCGAGGGGCAGAGCGTTGGCCTGGCCTATTTCCGCGAGAGAGGCATCAACGACGAGATGATACGCCGATTCCACCTCGGCTACGCCCTCGAAGCCCGCGACGCTATGGCCTCCGAGGCAATCGCTGCCGGGTTCTTCACCGACCAGATTGTGGCTGCAGGAATTGCCTACGCACCAGAGGGAGGTGGCCCGCTGCGCGACCGATTCCGTGGCCGTGTGATCTATCCAGTCTTTACCATATCAGGCAAACCGGTGGCTTTCGGCGGACGCACCTTGCGGTCTGACAAGAAGATCGCAAAATATGTCAACTCTCCCGAAAACGCCGCCTACTCCAAGAGCCGCGAGCTATACGGTCTATATCAAGCCAAGCGTGGCATCGTGGCCCGCGACAAGTGCATTCTCGTCGAGGGCTACATGGATGTCATTTCGATGCACCAGAGCGGCATCGACAATGTGGTGGCCTCGTCAGGCACCTCGCTCACCTACGGACAGATCCGCCTCATCCACCGGTTCACCGAAAATGTGACGGTGATCTACGACTCCGACCCCGCCGGCATCAAGGCCGCTCTACGCTCGGTCGATATGCTCCTGTCAGAAGGGATGAAGATCAAGATTCTGCTACTACCCGATGGCGACGATCCCGACTCTTTTGCCCAGACACACTCCTCGGCCGAAGTAGAGCAATATATCGCCGACCATGAGACCGACTTCATACGCTTCAAGACCCGGATTCTTCTGGCCGACGCCGGCGACGATCCCATTGCCCGGAGCAAGGTGATATCCGACATAGCAAGGTCTATCTCGGTGATACCCGACGAGATTCTGCGCACCAACTATATATCCGACTGTGCCAGGTCTCTGGCATTTGACGAGAAGGTGCTTGCTCTTCAGGTGGCGCGGCTGAGGGCCGAAAATGCCGGCAAACAAGCCGAAGAGGAGGCCCGCGAGAGAGCACGCGCCTCGATCGCCCCTGAACAGGATGCTCCTGCTCCTGCCCCAGCCGCCACTACACCACCTCCGGGCGATGTGGCGGGCGGATCTGCCGCCCCCGCCCCGGCCGCCATCGCCGCACCTCATGCCGCAGAGCTGCGCGCCGTGGAGCGAGAGCTCGCACGCTATATCACCCGCTACGCAATGGTGCCATGCTTCCTCGCCGAACTCGACGATCAAGGCAACACAGCCCCCATGACCGTAGTGGAATATATCGATGCCGAGCTGCGCTACGACGAGATCACATTTGCCAACCCCGACATAAGAGCTCTCTTCGACTCGGCCTTGGGACTCCTGCCAGCCTACCGCGAGGCCAGATCGCAAGCCGAGATCCACGCCGCCGAGCATGAAGCCACTTCTCTTGCCCAAGGCATCGAGGTCATAGGACGCGACCACGCCGCCGAGGGCATAGCAGGTATCGAACGTGCCGAGACCGCCCTTCGAGAGCGCCTCGCAGCTGAGAAAAATGCCGAGCTCGATCTGTTCGACTCCCGATATGCCGAGCACATCCTCATATCGAGCCCCGACGACGCCATACGCACCCTTGCCAACGACCTCGTGGCCGACCGCCACCGCCTGAGCAAGATCCACACAAAATATGCCCACGTGGAAACCGAGCGCGAGCGCCTCTCCATACTTGTCCCGAGAGCCGTATATGAGCTCAAATATGCTCTCCTTGAGCTCCAGCTGCGCGACATGTCGCGACGACTCGCCCTCTCAGGCAGCGACTTCGAGGCCCAGACCTCCATCCTCAAAGCCATCCAGGAGCTAAGCGAAGTGCGCAAGCAACTCGCCCGCTACCTCGGCGAACGAACCCTCTCCGCCCGCCGCTGATCCTGGCTTAATCCATCTCAAACAAGCCAACTACATTATCCATAATCATTAACTCACTTAACATGATTGATCCGATATTCGTTTTCTCACGTATCCAATTCGATGTTGCAGCTGCTATCAAAGCGGCCAACGGTAGATTACACATAGATGATGCACTTATAATCGCCGGCACGCCTTGCGTATTAGTCGACTTTGCCAATGTCCCCGACCGAAAACTGAAATATATCGCCAGAGCTATGCGGTATTTCTTTAGACGAAACCCTCGTTATACGCAGTTTACTAAACAAGCTGTTGAAGAAGGTCTGCGTAAAGACTGGTTGCCTAATCTTGATTTTGAGGAAAAACGTCAGATGCTATCTGATTTTAAGATGACACCCGGCGTTGATGCAGATGGATATATCATTTGTAATGAAGATATTGTCAACCGTCTTACAGAAAAGGAACATCCTGACCTCGAGACTTATGGCAAAAACAGCTATACTCGTGTAAACCTTAATGGTCCGACCAGACGCCTCCGCAATTCTTCTACCGCAGAGATATTTTATAATCTCGTTGATAGCGAAGGATACACTACCACACCTCTGAATATCACTGCAGATGAATGGTATGCCATAATTCGAGATACCTCTCCTCTTATAAAAGAGTATCTCGCAGCCTATATACAGATCCCGGATTTGATCGCAAGTCCAAAGGAAGTCGAGCAAATGTTTAATTTGCTCCCCGACTGTATCAACGCCCGCAATACCTCTTTAGGCAAAAGAGCACAGATGATGCTTGACATAGAGGTTTACGACACCGACGATAACACCAAAAGGTGCTACTGGTCTACTCCAATATTGAAAGGACGTCAGGAAGATGGCCTATTCCGTTGGATAATGCGACCGGAGCTTATCGAAGCCGCAATGCGGCTCTCTAAAGAGGAAAAGTGGGATCTGCCTCAACGCTCATAATCACGACATGGATATCTCCGACGATAAGAAACTGGCAGCAGAAAAGATTTTGAAATTTGTCGATAAATATCTTGAAGGCGATATTGACAAGATTACAACTTTTCCATTGTCAAAACTACTCCACGACAAAGAATTCGGCTGCCCTTCTAATAGATCATTCGACTGCGACGATACAGAGTTGATGCGCTGTATTTATGTCCTTATATTTTCAGATGTATGGCCTTGCCTCTCGTTTGAAACTCTTGGAAACTATACTTATAGAGGCGACACGATGAATACCTACAACACATTGTTCGGAAAACCTAACTATCACAATGGTATATGGCATCCGGGACTCAATAAGTTCCATCCATCAGATAGTCTGAAAAAGAAAGTTGTGGATTTCCACTTAAAAGGATACAATCTCATTGGCAATATGGTAGTTCTTCCTAATATAGAGTTTGAGGGCAAAACAATCAATCGATATCGGGGGTGCAATCATACTCATGATTTCTTTGACCGATTCCTATATGATTTGAAGTCAGCATTAATTAAAGCACCCGATTGCGATATTACGCTCCACAATCTGGTGAAAGCAAATGCTCTGTATCTCTATCCATTCTTGAATCAGTCGGGATTCAAAGTGTTGTCGTCGAAGCTATTTTTTGAAGATTACCTTGATAGCGACTTGAATCCAGTTGTTTCATCCAAAGCTTTCTACTATTGGATCAAAGATGTGACGTCCGAGGCTTATTTGGAGGAAGCAGATCGCTATATTGATTTTGCGAATAAGACAATCGAACATAGAGGTCGACACATGTTGAAAATACTCAAGGATCAGTTGTGTATCTTTAAGTAGTTGGCAAAACAATCAATTGAGACTTCAATAGTATGCTAAGGCGATTAGCGACATGTAGGGTGGATGGATGAGGCAGAGGGAGCTGTTTTTAGCGCCGGAGGGCGAGCTTTCACTATGCCATGTTTGGTTGGGTCGGTGAGTTTTTGTATTTTTGTGATGCGGATAGGCCGCAGCGGCCTCCGATTTATCATATCACACTCAACCACATCCCTCATATATGAGCTTCGCTCTCAACGCCTTCAACATTTTTTGCCGACACCACGGCCGCATACCACACCACCGACAATGTCGACTCCCCCTTTGCCAATCCTCATCCGGCAGGATCGGTAGAGCATCTCCTTGCCGAAAAAAATTGGGTCGATGCTGTGCAGTGGCATCTTGAAGATATTATCCGCGACCCTGCTATTGACCCCGTCGAAGCCCTCGCCCTGAAGCGCCGCATCGACCGGTCAAATCAGGTGCGCACCGACATGGTTGAAGACCTCGACTCATATTTCCGCGACCGCTATGCCACAGTGACCACCGCCCCCGACGCAACCATCAACACCGAAAGCCCCGCCTGGGCCCTCGACCGCCTCAGCATCCTCGCGCTCAAGATCTACCACATGGCCATCGAGGCTGCGCGCACCGACGCTTCCGAAGAGCACAGGGCCCGCTGCGCCGCCAAGCTCGCCGTGCTTGAGGAGCAGCGTGCCGACCTCATCGCAGCCATCGACACCCTCCTCGACGATTTTGCCGCCGGCCGCAAATACATGAAGGTTTACCGTCAGATGAAAATGTACAACGATCCGGCCACCAATCCGGTGCTCTACTCATCGGGCAAGTAAGCGCGCCGCCCGACACCCCCCTTAAGTCATGACCCCTGTTGTCAATACCGATCAGCGCCCCGTGGTGCTTGTGATCCGCCTATCAGCTCTCGGCGACGTAGCCCTGTCGGCAGGCGTAGTCGAACGGGCAGCCCAGCGCCATCCCGAAGTGCGCTTTGTCATGGTCACGCGCAAGCAGTTTGCCCCGTTTTTCCCATCGGTCGAGGTCTACGCTCCCGACCTGAAAGGGCGCCATAAAGGAGTGGCCGGCATCATACGTCTGGCCGGCGACCTGCAGAGGGCCTACAGCCCCGTGGCAGTGGCCGACCTCCACGACGTGATCCGCACCCGGCTGCTCCGCATGTTGCTGCACCATAAAGGCGCATCAGATGTGGCGGTGATCGACAAGTGCAGGGCCATGCGCCGTCGTCTTGTCAAGGGCATCTCCAAAGAGCCCCTCCCCCACGTCACCCTGCGCTACGCCGCCGTGTTCACCGCCCTCGGTTTCGACCCCGGACCCGATGCATCACTCCCCCTCCCGTCGCCACAACGCCGCGAGCCGCTGGAGCCTGTGATAGGCATCGCGCCCTTTGCCGCCCATCCCGCCAAGACATATCCCTTCAATATGATGACAAAGATGGTGGAGCAGCTACGCGAAGCGCGCCCGGATGTACGGATATTCTGGTTCAGCGCCCCGGGAGCAGAAGCCGACAAGATAGCCTCTATAGCTCATGACGACGACACCATAGTGGCCCGGCTCAACCTGCCCGGCGCCTTGGCGACGAGATTGAGCTCATGCGGAAAATGGCTTTTATGCTCACCATGGACTCGGGCAATATGCACATGGCCGCACTCGCCGGCACCCCTGCCGTGTCGGTGTGGGGACCCACTCGACCAAGCGCTGGATTTCAGGGTCTCACATCGCCCGACGACTGCAACATCACGGCCCCTATCATATGCAGCCCCTGCTCCATCTACGGCAATAAATATTGCCGCAAGGTATCCACAAAGGGATTCATTCCTTGCCTCGTGGCCATACCTCCCCACATGATTGTCCGACATATCCTCCCCATGCTTCCCCCTCCGCGATGAGCAAGAAAAAAAATATCTCCGACGACTCCGCCGACGCAATAATGCCCGACGATTTCGACATCCGCGATGCCGCCGACAGCCGCCCCGCCGCCGACCGCGATCAGGACAAGGCCCTGCGCCCGGCCCGCTTCGACGATTTCAGAGGTCAGGCCAAGGTGGTCGAAAACCTGCGCATCTTCGTTGCCGCTGCACGCATGAGGGGCGAGCCGCTCGACCACACCCTGCTCTACGGGCCTCCGGGCCTCGGCAAGACCACTCTAAGCAACATCATTGCCAACGAGCTCGGCGTGGGATTCAAGGTCACCTCAGGCCCGGTGCTCGACAAGCCGGGCGACCTCGCCGGACTCCTCACCTCGCTTGAGGAAAACGATGTGCTGTTTATCGACGAGATCCATCGGCTGAGCCCCGTGGTGGAGGAGTATCTCTACCCCGCCATGGAAGATTTCCGCATCGACATCATGATCGACAAAGGCCCCGGCGCCCGATCGGTGCAGCTCGCCCTCTCGCCGTTCACCCTCATCGGAGCAACCACCCGGTCGGGGCTGCTCACATCGCCCATGCGCGCCCGTTTCGGCATCAACTGCTCCCTGGAATATTACGACCACGAGACCCTTGAGCGAATCATTCTCCGGTCGGCGTCGCTGCTCCGCGTGGCATGCTCTGCCGAGGCTGCCCACGAGATAGCTATGCGGTCGCGCGGCACACCACGCATAGCCAACGCCCTGCTGCGCCGCGTGCGCGACTTCGCTCAGGTCAAGGGTTCGGGTAATATCGACCCTGAGATTGCACGCTATTCACTCGAAGCTCTGAAAATCGACCGTTATGGCCTCGACGAGACCGACAATAAGATTCTCCGCACAATAATATCAAAATTCAAAGGAGGCCCCGTCGGACTCTCGACCATAGCCACCGCCCTCGGCGAAGATCCAGGCACAATCGAGGAGGTTTACGAACCTTTTCTCATCAAAGAGGGTTTTATTAACCGTACACCGAGAGGCCGCGAAGTGACGGAACTCGCCTGGGCACATATTGCCGGCGGCGATAAGCGCGACTACCTCGGAGGACTCTTCGACGACTGATTCATCACACTTCTTCACCCCCACCGCCACACCATCATGGGTGCAATAAAAAATCTTGCCAAAGACACCATGGTCTACGGTGCCAGCAGCATCATAGGCCGGTTTCTCAACTGGTGTCTCGTCCCGCTCTACACCATCGTATTCCCGGCCGGTGAGTATGGCGTGGTGACTTATGTGTATTCCATCACGGCCCTCGCCCTGGTGATTCTCATCTACGGCATGGAGACCGGATTTTTCCGCTTCGCCAACCACGACCGCTACCCCGACCCGATGGAGGTCTACTCCACCTCCCTCATATCTCTGGCCGCCACTTCGGTGGCGTTCCTCATCGCGACGCTGTGCTTCATCAGGCCGGTGGCCGATTTTCTCCATTGTCCATCCCATCCGTCGTATGCCGCCATGATGGCCGCCGTGCTCGCCTGCGACGCCTTCACCGCCATACCATTCTGCTACCTGCGCTACCGCCGGCGCCCGCTGCGCTTCGCCTCCCTCAAGATCATAAGCATAGCCCTCAACATCGGCTTCAACCTCTTTTTCATCCTCCTCTGCCCCTGGCTCATGAAGCAGGCCCCGGGATGGGTCGACTGGTTCTACGACCCCGGATTCGGCATTGGCTATATCTTCCTGAGCAATCTCATCTCATCGGCCGTAGTGACCCTGCTGCTCCTGCCGGAGCTCACCGGATTCCGCTGGAGCTTCAACAAAGCCCTGTGGCGCGAAATGGTGGCCTACTCATTCCCCCTGCTCATCCTCGGCATCGCCGGGATAATGAACCAGACCATCGACAAGCTCCTGCTCCCCTATCTCGTGGCCGACAAGGCCGACGCCATGGCCCAGGTGGGCATCTACGGCGCCAACTACAAGATAGCAATCATCATGGTGATGTTTATCCAGGCATTCCGGTTTGCCTACGAGCCATTTATATTTGCCCGCGACCGCGAGAGCGGCTCCACCCGCAAGTATGCCGACGCCATGCGCTATTTCGTCATCTTCGGCCTCGTCATCTTTCTCGGAGTGATGTTTTATCTACCGGTGATACGCTATTTCATCAGCCCCGCTTATTTCTCGGGCCTGAAAGTGGTGCCGGTGGTGATGATAGCCGAGCTCTTCTTCGGCATCTTCTTCAACCTCTCCCTCTGGTACAAGCTCACCGACAAGACCATCTGGGGCACATGGTTCTCGCTCATAGGTCTGGCCGTGACGCTGGTGCTCAACATCATCCTCGTGCCGGTGATGGGCTATATGGGTTGCGCATGGGCAGCCCTCGCTTGCTACACCGTGATGATGGTGCTCTCATGGCTCATCGGGCGCCGCAAGATGCCCATACCCTACCCTACCGGACGCCTCTGCATCTATTTCGCTGCGGCAATGGCCCTCTACTTCCTGTCCGGCGCCATTGCCACTTCGAGCGAACTGCTCAATCTCGGAGTGCGCACCATCCTGCTCGCCGGCTTCATAGGCGCCGCTGTGCATTTCGAGCATATCCCTCTCCCTAACCTTTCCAAACTCAAGAAATCATGAGCTCATCCGTGGCCTCCCGTTTCAGCAACTTCTTTGTCAACTTCTTCTCCTTCACCGGCCAGCTCGTGCCGCAGCAGGAGGCGGAGCAGTCGATACGCGACGGCGTGTCGTTCAAGGGCACCAACATTGTGATCCTGATTCTGGCCATACTCATCGCATCGCTCGGCCTCAACACCAACTCGACGGCGGTGATAATAGGCGCCATGCTCATCTCCCCGCTCATGGGCCCCATCATCGGATGCGGCCTCGGAATAGGGGTGCGCGATTTCGACCTCATCAAGCGCTCCCTGCGCAATCTCATCATGGCTGCGGGCTTCTCGGTGATCGCCTCCACCATCTATTTCCTCATCTCACCGGTCAACGAGCAACACTCGGAGCTGCTCGCCCGCACCTCTCCCACTATCTATGATGTTCTCATCGGATTTGTAGGCGGTGGTGCCGGCATCCTCGCCATCGCATCGCGCAGCAAGGGCAATGTGATTCCGGGAGTGGCCATAGCCACCGCCCTCATGCCGCCGCTCTGCACCGCAGGCTACGGCCTTGCCACTGCCCAGTTCACCTATTTCTTCGGTGCTTTCTACCTGTTCATCATCAATTCCATCTACATCGCCTTCTCTACCTTCATTGGAGTGAAGCTGATGCGCTATCAGCCTGTGGACACAGCCAATCCCGAGCGCTCCCGCAGGGTGATGAAATGGGTCTACTCTCTGGCCATCCTCACCATGCTCCCGTCGATCTATCTCACCATCAATATGCTCCGGGCCAACAAGCTCAATGTCGAGATAGAGCGGTTTGTCAACGACGAGTGCCGCTTCCCCCAGACTCAGGTGCTGTCTAAAAAACTCTACACCGACAATGGCCAGCGCTATCTCCAGCTCACCCTCATTGGCCAGACCCTCCCTGTCGACTCCCTCATCATGGCTCTCGAACCCCGCATGCGATATTACGATCTGGGCAATCTCAAGCTCGAGTTTCTGCAGGGTGGAGTGGCCTCGTCGGTGCGCGACGACGCTTCGGAGTCAAATCTGCGCGACTTCTACCAGATCACCCAATCGACCATCACGCGCCAGCAGAGCGCCATCGACTCCCTCCGCACTCTCATAGGCAAGGAGAGAGCAGCTGCAGCCACTGCAGTCGAGATTGCCCCCGAGATCAGGGTGCTCTTCCCCCAGGTGAGCGACATTGCCGTGTCGCGCACGGTGTTTGCCGCTACAGCCCCCTCCGACGCCCACATGGCCACCGACACCGCTGTCGTGGCTATGGTATATCTCGCCAAGCCGCTCACTCGCGCCGAGCTCAAGCGCTTCAACGAATATCTGTGCGCCCGCCTCAGCGTCCCGGCCATCGACATCATCCCCGTGTCGAAACCGTGAACCATCCCTGTCAATCCGTTTTCCCATACTTTCCGTAACCACTTACCCCCCTACATTCAACGCGTGGACCAGACCAAGCCCCTCCGTGTGACCTTCATCAGCCACTCCGACACCCTCGGCGGCGCTGCAATAGTAACCTATCGCCTCATGCGTGCCCTAAGGCGTCAGGGCGTCGACGCTAAGATGGTGGTCTACACCAAGCTCACCGACGATCCCAATGTGAGCGTCATAGGCTCCCGATTCTTCCGCGGACTCAGGTTTCTGGCCGAACGCTTCCAGATCATGATGGCCAACGGATTCTCGCGCGAGAAGCTCTTCAAGGTGTCGACCGGCTCCACCGGTTGCCGCGTCTACTCCCATCCCTGGGTCAAAGAGGCCGACGTGGTGTCGGTGGGATGGATCAATCAAGGCCTCGTGTCGATCAAGGGCATCAGGAAGCTCCACCGCATGGGCAAGCCCATCGTGTGGACCATGCACGACATGTGGTGCATGACAGGCATTTGCCATCACGCCTACGAATGTTCGGCCTATAAGCTCGACGGCTGCGGCAACTGCCAGTTTCTCGGCGGCCACTCCCCGGCCGACCTCTCCCGCCGCGTGTGGCTGAAGAAAAAAGAGATCTCCGAAAAGATCCCCATGACCTTTGTGGCCGTGAGCCACTGGCTGGCCGACCGTGCACGCGAGAGCGTGCTCCTGCGCCGCCATCAGGTACATGTGATCCACAATGCATTCCCGGCCGACTACTATTCGCCCGACGCCCTTCCCGCCGACGGCTCCGATCCTCTGGCCGAGCTCGGGGCTGCCGAGCTGAGAGTGGTGATGTGTGCCGCCCGTATTGACGACACCATCAAAGGACTCCCCTACGCCATCGACGCCCTCAATTACATCTTCGACAACTATCCCGATATTGCACGCCGCATGACCGTGATCTTTGTCGGCGAGCTGCGCGACCCCAACGCCCTCGACACCCTGCGCATGCCGAGCATATCGCTCGGCCGCGTCAACGACCCCGCCATCCTGCGCCGCATCTACGGCCACTCGCAGGTGGTGCTCTCAACGTCGCTCTACGAAACTCTCGGAGGCACCCTCGTCGAAGGCCAGTCGATGGGATGCCTCCCCGTGACATTCGACCGCGGCGGACAGGTCGATGTGGTCACCCACAAAGTCAACGGATATGTGGCCGAATACAAAAACATCGAGTCGGTGGCCGAAGGCATCATATGGGCCTGCAATGCCAATATCGACCGCATGGAGCTTCACCGCTCAGTCGTCGAGCGCTTCTCATCAGTATCCATCGCCCGCCAATACACCGACCTCTTCCTCAAAGCAATAGAGGAGCGCCGACAAACGCGCTGACACCCATCCGACACTTGTGCTGACACTCCATGAAGCATCCGATATACAATTGGCTATCAACCGCTTGTAGGGATGCACCACGGTGCATCCGCCCGGCGACGAAGGCAGCAGCGACGCGGGAGGCGCGTTAGCGCCCGAAGCCCCCTTGGGGGCGCACCTGACGGGTAGCCTGCGGCAAGAGCGCGCGTAGCCGCCGCAGCCGCAGGTCAGCGCGAGCCCCCCACGCCCTCGCTCAGCATCAGCCGAGCTCCCCACCGCGACGCCTGTGCCGCCCGCAGCAGAGGCGACGAGGGGATAGCGGCGGCATGGGAGGCGCGTAGCGCCCAAAGCCCCCTTGGGGGCGAACCTGACGGGTAGCCTGCGGCAAGAGCGCGCGTAGCCGCCGCAGCCGCAGGTCAGCGCGCCTCCCCACGCCATCGCTCAGCGTCAGCCGAGCCCCCACCGCGATGCCTGCCGCCCAAAGCAGAGGCGACGGGGGAGGGGCGCCGGGTGGGCGTCGCGGTGGCGGCTACTCCGGGGAGGCAGCCCTAATAAAAAACGACTCAACATCACCACAAGAGCAGATATTTCATTAGTTACCAGCCGCTTGTAGGGATGCACCACGGTGCATCCGCCCGGCGACGAAGGCAGCAGCGACGAGGGAGGCGCGTTAGCGCCCAAAGCCCCCTTGGGGGCGTACCTGACGGGTAGCCTGCGGCAAGAGCGCGCGTAGCCGCCGCAGCCGCAGGTCAGCGCGAGTCCCCCACGCCCTCGCTCAGCGTCAGCCGAGCTCCCCACCGCGACGCATGTGCCACCCGCAGCAGCGACTTGGCGAGGGCGACGCGGAGGCGCGTTAGCGCCCAAAGCCCCTTGGGGGCGCACCTGACGGGTAGCCTGCGGCAAGAGCGCGCGTAGCCGCCGCAGCCGCAGGTCAGCGCGACTCCCCGCGCCATCGCTCAGCGTCAGCCGAGCTCCCCACCGCGACGACCGTGCCGCCCGAAGGGGCTCGGCTGACGCTGAGCCTTTTTCTTTTTCGCGCCTTTATCCACGGGCTGCGGCGGCTACGCACGCTCTTGCCCGTGGCTACCAAACAGGTGCGCCGCCACGCGGCTTTGGGCGCTACGCGCCGGGTGGACGTCGCCGTGGCGGCTGCTCCGGGGAAGCAGCCCTAATAAAAAGCGACTCAACATCACCACAAAAGTAGATATTTCAATAGTTATCAGCCGCTTGTAGGGATGCACCACGGTGCATCCACCCAGCGACAAAGGCAGCAGCGACGCGGGAGGCGCGTTAGCGCCCGAAGCCCCCTTGGGGGCGAACCTGAAGGGTAGCCTGCGGCAAGAGCGCGCGTAGCCGCCGCAGCCGCAGGTCAGCGCGGAGTCCCGCGCCATCGCTCAGCGTCAGCCGAGCTCCCCACCGCGACACCCGTGCCGCCCAAAGCAGGGGCGACGAGGGGATGGGCGGCATGGGAGGCGCGTAGCGCCCAAAGCCCCCTTGGGGGCGAACCTGACGGGTAGCCTGCGGCAAGAGCGCGCGTAGCCGCCGCAGCCGCAGGTCAGCGCGGAGCCCCACGCCCTCGCTCAGCGTCAGCCGAGCTCCCCACCGCGACGCCTGTGCCGCCCGAAGGGGCTCGGCTGACGCTGAGCCTTTTTCTTTTTCACACCTTTATCCACGGGCTGCGGCGGCTACGCACGCTCTTGCCCGTGGCTACCAAACAGGTGCGCTGCCACGCGGCTTTGGCGCTACGCGCCGGGTGGGCGTCGCGGTGGCGGCTGCTCCGGGGAGTCAGCGGAGTGTGATCAGCGTGAGGCCGTCGCGCAGGGGGAGGATAGCCACGGTGTCGACCGCCTCGTGGCGTGCCACATAGGCATTGAAGCGGCGTATGGCCTCGGTCTGAGCGTCGCGGGCGCCGGGATCGGCCACCTTGCCGTCCCAGAGGGTGTTGTCGGCTATGATGGTGGCGCCCGGAGCCATGAAGGGGAGCAACAGATCGAAATATTCGGTATAATGGCGCTTGTTGGCGTCGATATAAGCCATGTCCCACGGCCCGGAGGCGACGCTCACAGGCGCTATGAGCTCAAGCGCGTCGCCTATATGGAGCGTTATGTCGGCTCCGCGCGCCGAGGCGGCAAACCGCCCTGCTAACTCCGGCTCCATCTCGTCGTCGACTTCGATGGTGTGGAGCTGCGCCCCTGCAGGCATCCCCTCGGCTATGGCGAGGGCCGAATAGCCGGTAAAGGTGCCGAGCTCAATGATGCGGCGCGGACGCACCATGCGTGTCAAGAGTTTCAGGATGCGTCCCTGCAGATGGCCCGAGCACATCCTCGGGTAGAGATGATGGAGATAGGTCGAGCGGTAGACCGCCTTGAGCTCCTCCGGCTCAGGCGATATGTTGGCCAGGATGTAATCTTCGAGTTGTTCGGTCATAGCAGCTTTCCGGAGTCAAGATAATCGCAAGTGGCATTGACTATCCGGCCCATCCACTCCACACATTCCACAGGATAGTTGCCGCGTGCCGTCTCGCCGGTGAGAAGCAGCGAGTCTACTCCCCCCTTCACCGCAAAAAGCGATGTCGGCAGCCTCGGCGCGTGTGGGGCTCGGCTGGGTCATCATGCTGTGCATGAGCTGGGTGGCGAGCATAAGCGGCTTGCCTGCGGCAGCGCAGCGGGCCATGCACGCCATCTCCACCGCCGCCACGCGCTCGATCCCTACGGTGGCGCCGAGATCGCCACGGGCACAGAGCAGCCCGTCGGCTGCAGCGAGAATCGAATCCATATTCTCCACCGCCTCCCTGCACTCGATCTTGGCATACAGGAGCGTGGCCGATCCTTCGGGGATAAGCTCCCTCACGGCTGCCACGTCGGCCTGCGTGCGCACAAACGAGTGGGCAATGATATCAACCCCGGCCTCCACCGACGCCTCGATGGCCATGCGGTCGCGGTCGGTCACTGCAGGGAGGGCATCGAGCTCAATGCCACGGAAGCACACCGTCTTGCGGCTGCCGAGGCGTCCGCCCTTGGTCACGCGACACTCCACGCTGTCGCCAGTCACCTGCTCCACGCGCATACATATCTCGCCGTCGTCGACAGTCACATTCATTCCCTCCTTCACCATGCGGCACACACCCGATGCGGTGATACACAGGCACCTCACCGTCGAGGGCTCCTTGCCACCGTCGATTATCCTCACCTTGGCCCCTTCGAGCACAGGCAGATCGTCGGCATCGCCGGCCAGAGAGGTGGTGCGCACTTCGGCGCCCTTGGTGTCGACAAGTATTATCTGGGACGGATCGACGCTCCTCACCATAGCCGTGAGGCGGCGTATCTCGTCGGGCGACGCATGTGCCGAATTAAATCTCACCCCCTTCATCCCGGCGGCCACCATAGTGGCTATCGACCCGGGATTGGTGCGGTTGCCGGCCAGAGTGGCCAGTATTGCTGGTTTCTTTATCATAGGGCTGCAATTGCTTCTATGCCGAGGCGGTAGCTGTCGAGGCCGAATCCGGCCACCACGCCCTTGCACACCCCCGAGATCATGGAGCGGTGGCGTATCTCCTCGCGCGAATGTACATTTGAGATATGCACCTCGACCACCGCCACCTTGATGGCGGCAATGGCATCGGCAATAGCCAGCGAGGTGTGGGTATAGGCTCCGGCATTGAGCACTATGCCGTCGAGCTCCGTGTCAAAACCCACTTCATGGAGCTTGTCGATGATGGCCCCCTCGTGGTTGCTCTGGAAATAGGATATCTCCACGCTCCCTTGATAGCGGAGGCGCAGGGCGGCCAGACACGACTCCATATCGGCCGAGCCATATATGCCGGGCTCTCTCCGCCCGAGCAGATTGAGATTGGGCCCGTTGATTATCAATATTCTCTTCATGATTGTGCTAAATTTCCACAAAATTGCAAAGAATTATCGTGTCGGCCAATATTTGTTAGGAGTTTTTAATATCATCCGAGGCAGAAGTATGGCCTTTCTGTATTATCTTTGCAGAAATAAATCAATTGACACTCTTAACCATACCATGACATGAACTTCAAAGGACTGTTCTGTACCGTTGCCGCCGCTTGCTCGGTGGCTTTCAGCGCCGGCGCCTACGGTGTGATCGACAACGACACCACCAAGCGCGAGAGAATGCAATGGTTTGCCGACGCCAAGCTCGGCATTTTCATACACTGGGGCATCTACTCCAAAGGCGAGACCTCTGAGAGCTGGGCGTTCCACAACGGCCACATTTCCCTCCCCGGCTATATGGCCCAGGCCAACGACTTCACCGCCGCCAACTACGATCCGCAGGAATGGGTGAAGCTCATCAAGGACAGCGGTGCCAAATATACCGTGATCACCACCAAACACCACGACGGCTTTGCCTCTGGGACACCAAGGCCGGCGATGTGAGCGCCGTCAAGAGCAGCCCCGCCAAGCGCGACGTCATCGCGCCTTTTGCCGAAGCTGTGCGCGATGCCGGCCTCAAACTCGGGTTCTACTACTCACTCATCGACTGGCCCCGCGAGGACTATCCCGAGATCTACCGCGACAAAGCACCCAAATACGACATCAA
>PDYJ01001599.1_pt1 | contig 19635 bp, 19 predicted proteins | sample 1430841 | NCBI WGS metagenome assembly PDYJ01 (sample SAMN07237672, study PRJNA390542) | Gut metagenome, whole genome shotgun sequencing project. | isolation source: fecal pellets | host: Mus musculus | place: USA: New York, NY | collected 2016-10 | reverse complement strand
CCTGGGCCTATCAGTTGGCAGTGGTGGTCGACGATGCCCTGATGGGGGTGACCGAGGTGGTGAGGGGCTCCGACCTGCTGCTCTCGGCTGCGCAGCAGATCTATCTCTACCACCTGCTTGGCTTCAAGCTCCCGAGTGGCACCATCTGCCTCTGCTCACCAACAGCGGCGGCATCAGGCTCTCCAAGCGCGACGCTTCGCTGTCGATGGAGGCCATGAGAGCATCGGGCGCCTCCCGGCCATGATTCTCGGGCGTGCGGCGGCTGCGGCGGGGGCTGATTCCGGAGGCTGCTCCGGCGGGCCTCGACGAGCTCATCGACGCCTACCGCCACAGGTACCTATAAATTGAAAGTGCACTACTTCACAGTAGCGCACCTCCCTCATAACCAAAATCAAGTATATATGATGTATTGTTGCATTGTCTGCCAACACCGGGGCAAGAGGCGGCGGAGCTTCTGTGGGGGCCGCCCGGCCCGTCGGTTTGTTTTTGCAATGCAAAGTTAGCTCATAAGCGGCTCATGCGCAATACATTTATCGCCAACAAAGCTAAAAATTACTAATTCACAAGTGTTAACGCCCGCCGCCAAAGGGCCATTCGATCCATGTGGCGCGCTTCCAGAGATATTCGAGGGGCCCGTGGGTGTGATGGTTTTACCCAGATGCGGCACACGGCATACTGCACCATGAAGATGGCTATGCCGACGAGCTCGCTGGCCGTGATGCCGAGCTGCAGAAACAAGCCCCAGTGATAAACAGGGCCGAGCCTATGATGCCCTGCGTCACATAGTTGGTCATGCTCATGCGGCCATAGGGGCGAAGGCGGTCGAGAAGCGAGCCGAGGCGTGAGGTCTTGTAGTAGGCAAACATAATGCCGCTCACGAGCATGAGCATGAAGCTCAGATTGGCAAGCGACGACAGCAGCGTCTTGGCCGGGGTGAGGATATTGGGGTTGGCCACGAACTGCCCCACCATGTTGTTTGAGGCCGTAGAGCGGGAAAAAACAGCATATGGCCACGGCCAGCACCCTGCCCCACTTGGGCAGATTGCACTCAAGCAGCCAGCCATGACGCCCGATGAGCATACCGGCGATGAATAGCCCTGCGGTCTGAAACACCCGCCCGTGGTCCCAGGCCCAGGCCAGCGATGCCAGCTGCCCCTCCCACAGATTCACCTTGACGGTTTCCCAGAAGCCGGCGGTGCTCTGCGCCTCAAAGGTTGCGGCCCAGTACGACGAGGTGTCGAAAGCAAGGATGGTATAGTCAGGATCGGCCGCAGCGCGGGCTATCTGCCACAGACACATGGGCTGCATCACACACACTCCCGCAAGGATGAGCAGAGCCCGGGTAGAGAGACGGCACACCAGAGGCAACACAAACCCCACCAGAGCATAGAGCACCAGCACCTCAGCGGTGAAAAACGCAGCATTGAGCTGACCCACAAGCAGCAGCAGCACAAGGCGCCAGCAGAACCGGCCTCTGAAATCGCTGCCGCGCCGACGCCGGTTGTCGTCCTGGATAAAGAAACTGAAGCCAAACAGGAGCGCGAAGATAGCGTAGGCCTTGCCCGCAAAGAGAAAGAAAATCCCATCCCATATGGCGCGGTCGGCAAAGTTGAGCCACACGCTCTGGCCCTCGGTGGGCGGGAATGAATAGAAGTTGAAATGCTCTATGGCATGGATCAGGACAATGGCCATCACGGCAAAGCCGCGGAGCACATCGGCCACATCGACCCTCGGGTGGCGCTCCAGAGCGTCGGGAGCAGAAATCGAAGTTGCAATCATGGTTGTAGACAATGGTCAGATAGATAGTTGGAACAGACAGCAGGCCCCGACCGCAAGGCCTGTCGCCTCCGCAAAGTTAAGTCATTATTCCCGCCCCCGCAACCCCCGCGACCAGTCTAACCACCAGCCCAGCGTTCAATCCGCCATTGGATCTCCGACTTTGGCAGACGCACGTTGATTGAATATAATTCCGTCAATTTATCTGCGGCGACTTCCGGCGAAACGACAGACCGGCTCACAAGCTCATCAAACACAAAAAGGATACCGCGCACTCTGAGATTCTGCGCCTCGGCATATCTGCGCAGCCGACGGTCGCCCGTAATCAGAGTTATGTCATGTTTACGGGCATAGTAGCATACCGAGCAGTCGGGTATGGAAAGATTGCCTGACACAGCATCATGCTCATCCACAATCTCCATAAGCTCCTCCGGGGTGAAACTCTCAACCTTTATCTTCCCTTCCCCTAAAAGTCGCTCCATGTCTTCGCGCTGACGCTTATCGACAATTTCGGCCATGACGAAATCCACCGTGCGTATCTCGTAAGGCAACAAGCAAAACTGGCTTAGCAATCCTATCGAATGGAGGTCGATAAAGATATTTGTATCGTTGACTATTATCTCCATCCGCTACACCAACTGAAGCTGAGACTTGACCCTCCCGACAGAAGTATTCAGAAGCACCGCCGCTTTGGAAAATGATATAGCCTCATCGGCCAGTGCGCGGTAAACCATGCGCTCAAACCGCCCCGAATGTTCGTCGCCGACACGCGAGGTCTCAACAAGCCGCCTGAAATCCGGGAGTCTGTTTTTCTTGACCAGATACCCTGAATAGCGCTTGTCTGAAATCACATTGCCCGACCGCAACGCCATCATAATATCGTCGACTGAGATACCAAACTGACGCTGTATGTCGGTAAGTTCCGACAGCGATATATCGTGGCGCGAATCACCTACTTTTGATTTGAGCACACTGACAGGCAACATGAGCTCGCTCGCAAAATCATTGCATATCCGCTCAATATCCTTTGACGACACATCTTCGGGAATATCCAGCAGCAGGTGGCCCAGCTCATGCAGCGCCGTGAAGCGTTTGCGCTCGGCTGTAAAATTACCATTGACCACTATGAGAGGAATAGAGCCATTGGCATAGCCGCTCAATCCGTCAAAGTCGTCATCCTCCGCTATCTCAATCACCTTGACGCCGTTATCCTCCAATACTTCTATCACGTTGGAAATGCCATCGCAGCCCAAGCCAAGACACCTGCGCACCTCACCTGCATGGGCCACAGCCTCACCTGTAGTGGCAACACGCTTGCGAGGCAATGAAAATGAAGTGGCGCATCCGCAAAGCTGCTCCACTTCGAGATAGCGTTCCAACTCCGCCCTCACCTTCTCTTTCACAGCATTAGCCATCCATTCAGGAAATTTAGACTTCTTTCTGAACTCCACCCGATCCACTTCGACCGTAAACGGGCGGAAGAAATAGTCGACCTTGACGCCGAGCGCTGCCGCAAATGCTATCAGCACACGACTGTCGGGCATCATAAGACCATTTTCATACTTGCTTACTGCCTGACGGGTGACCGACGGAGCGACCGACCGGGCCAGCCGTTCAAGAGAAAAGCCTTTCATCAGCCGCGCCTGTCGGAGCCGGCGTGGGAATATATCGTTGGTTTGCTTATTCATGTTGATTGATGATTTGGTTGACAAAAGTAGTAAAAATAATCCATATGTCAACCGGAAAAAGCTCTTTCGCATCACAAAAAGCGCCTCCGCAAATGGCGGGGTGCGCTGAAAGTTGGGGCGGGAGGAGGGCCGTTTGCGAGAAAATGTGTAACTTAGCGGCTTGATTGGCGCAATGTGTACCTCCGCGCCGGTCATTACGACAAGAACCACTATCAATGACACCCGATACAAAACCACGCATAGGCATTACCCACGGCGACACCAACGGTATTGGCTATGAAATAATTCTCAAGACCCTCGAAGATCAGCGCATCCTCGAGCTCTGCACCCCCATAGTCTACGGCTCAGGACGCATGGCCACCTACCACCGCAAGGGTATGAATCTGGCGCAGGTCAATTTCGTGACCCGCGAAGACGCCTCCGAAGCTCTCCCCGACGAGTACACGATCATCAATGTGGTGCCCGACGATGTGAAGATCGACCTCGGACAGCCCACACAGGCCGCCGGACAGGCCGCCTTTGCTGCCCTCGAACGCGCCACCGCCGACCTGCGCGACGGCAAGATCGACGCCCTCGTCACCGCCCCCATCAACAAGCGCTCCATCCAGAGCGACACATTCGTGTTTCCGGGCCACACGGAATATCTCGAATCGCTTGCCGGCGACGGCTCAAAGGCGCTCATGATAATGGTGGCCGGCAATCTGCGTGTGGCCCTCGCCACCGCCCATATCCCGGTGTCGCGCATAGCCTCAACTCTCACCCGTGAGCTCGTGGTCGAGAAGATAAAGGCCCTCGACACCTCGCTGCGACGCGACTTCGGCATCGTGAGGCCCCGCATAGCCGTTCTGTCGCTCAACCCCCATGCCGGCGAGCAGAATCTGCTGGGCACCGAGGAGAGCGAGATCATTTCGCCCGCAATCTTTGATGCCGCATCGGAAAAGATTGGCGCCTTCGGACCCTATGCCGCCGACGGATTTTTTGGCTCGGGACAGTGGAAACACTTCGACGGCGTACTCGCCATGTACCACGACCAGGGCCTCGCCCCCTTCAAGACCATCGCCATGGATTCGGGTGTGAACTTCACCGCCGGCCTCCCCTTCGTGCGCACATCGCCCGACCACGGCACCGGCTACGACATAGCGGGCCAGGGCATAGCATCGCCCGACTCCATGCGCGCGGCCATCTACGAGGCCATCGACATAGCCCGCCGACGCGACGCCCACACCGAGCGCACCGCCAACCCTCTGGCCAAGCACTACCATGAGCGCTCACGCCACGATGCCTCGGTCGACCTGTCGAAATCCGACGACTGACCCTCCTCCCCATCCATCAAAGCCAATCCATATCACTCCCCCCCATAAGCCCAATATGAATTATGCCATCATAGCCGCCGGTGAAGGCTCGCGCCTCCGGCAGGAAGGTGTGGAGCTCCCCAAGCCGCTCGTGATGCTCGACGGCCGCCCGATGATAGGACGCCTGATCGACATCTTCATGTCGTGCAATCCCGAGAGCCTCACTGTCATTGTCAACGAGCAGATGACCGAGGTGGCCGACTACCTGAGGTCGCTCCGCCTCCCGGTGCCCCTGCGGCTGGTAGTAAAGTCGACCCCGAGCTCCATGCACAGCTTCTACGAGGTGAGCCGCGCTCTTCCCGCCGATGCCGCTTCGGGCAAGTTCTGCCTCACCACAGTCGACACCATCTTCCGTCAACCCGACTTCATGAGCTACATCTCGGCATTCGAGGCCGACTCCGAGGCCGACGGCTACATGGCCGTGACCCCGTTTATCGACGATGAAAAGCCCCTCTATGTGGCCACCGGCACCGATATGCGCATCACCGGCTTCCTCGATGCCCCGGCCGACGGAGTGAAGTATGTGTCGGGAGGAATCTACGGCCTTACCGCTCCGGCCATAAAGGTGCTCGACGACTGCATGGCCCGCGGAGTGGCAAGAATGCGCAACTATCAGCGCGCCCTTGTCGAAGCCGGCCTGCGCCTGCGCGCCTATCCCATAGAGAAGATTGTCGATGTCGACCATGCGTCGGACATACCCGGCGCCGAGGCTTTCATACGCTCCTGAGCGCCGCCCCGGCCACCAATCGCCACAACACATTATCAATCATCACCCTAAACCATCAAGCCTCAATGGCTGAAATAAAGATTGCCGGCATAATGAGAGCCGGCGCATACTCGCCCAATCATATCGGCAACGATGCCGCCATATTCAATCTCGTGGCCGAGCAGCTCCGCAAGCGTGGCTACGAGGTCAATGTCTACTCCGAAGAGCAACTGGCCGCCGGAGCCCTGCGCGGCGAACGCATTATCGTAGACATGTGTCGCGAACAGCGGTCGATAGCCATACTCCAGAAGATGGAAGATGACGGATGTCTGGTGATCAACTCAGGCTACGGCATCGAAAACTGTACCCGCGAGCGCATGACCCGCATCCTCCTCGGATCCGGCATTCCCTATCCCGAGAGCCTGATAGTCAACACCGACGAGGCCGTGACAGCCGCCCTGCGCGATGCCGGGATGACCCGCGCATGGATCAAGCGCGGCGACTTCCACGCCATGCACAAGGAAGATGTGAGCTATGTGCGCCACCCTGAGGAGGCGCAGGAGGTGCTTCAGGAATATTTCCTCCGGGGCATAAGACGCGCCGTGATCAACCGCCACCTCGAGGGCGACCTCATAAAATTCTACGGCGTCCGCGGCAGCTCATACTTCTTCTGGTTCTACCCCTTCGACGAAGGTCACTCCAAATATGGCCACGAAGCCATCAACGGCCGCTCCAAAGGTATCGAATTCGACCTCAAGGAGCTCCGCGACATATGTTCGCGCGCATCCGAAGCCCTCGACGTAGTGGTGTATGGCGGCGACTGCATCGTGAGCCCCGAAGGCGAGATACGCATCATCGACTTCAACGACTGGCCCAGCTTCGCCCCATGCCGCAATCAGGCAGCTCCCCACATAGCCAAAGCCATAGTCAACCTCATCAAAGACTTCACCGCCAGCAACCCGCTATGACCCCTACTCCCGACACCGCCCCGACCCGGCGCGACAATCCCTCGGCTTTCGAGCGCATGAGAGCCGACTATCGCGCCACCCTCAAGTCGATGGACACCGAAGAGGGCATCGACCTGGCATTCTACCGACCTATAGGCTATGCCTGGGCCCGGCTCGCAAAGGCGCTGGGTGTCACCCCAAACGCCATCACTATCGCCTCGATTTTCCTCGGCGTGGGAGCCGGCATATGCTTCTACTATCCCTCGCTGTGGATCAATGTCATTGGCATGCTCCTGCTCATCTGGGCCAACTCCTTCGACAGCGCCGACGGACAGCTCGCCCGCATGACCAAACAGTATTCGCGCATAGGCCGGATACTCGACGGCCTCTCGGGCGACTTCTGGTTTGCCACCATCTATGTGGCGATTTGCCTCAGGGAGGTCCACACCTCCGAATTTTTCATGGCCCACAACTGGGCCATCTGGGCGCTCGCCGTGGCTGCCGGTGTGTGCCACGCCAAGCAAGCCGCAATGGCCGACTGCTACCGACAGTTCCATCTCTTCTTTCTCAAGGGTGAGGAGGGGAGCGAGCTTGAAGACTACACCCTGCTCAAGGCCAAGCTCAACTCCCTCTCATGGAGCCGCAACTTCTGGCAGAAGCTCACCCTCACATTCTACACCAACTACACCCGCCAGCAGGAGGCCACAGCACCCGCCATGCAGGAACTGCGCCGCGAGCTCCACGCCCGCTACGGCGATGCTCCGGCCCCAAAGGCCTTCCGCGACGAATTCCGCCGCCTGAGCCTCCCGCTGATGAAGTATACCAACATACTCTCATTCAACTGGCGCACGATAGCTCTCTTCTTCTCTCTGTTCATCGCCATGCCGTGGGTCTACTTCGCCTTCGAGCTTTTCATCCTCAATCTTCTCATGATACAGATGATATGGCGCCACGAACGCCTTTGCCGCAAACTCACTCAAGAGCTTAAAGATGGAAAATACCCCCAGGATTAAAGGAATAATATTTGACTACGGCGGCACCATTGACTCGCGCGGTGTCCACTGGAGCGAAATAATATGGGACGGCTACCAAGCCGCCGGAATCGGGATCGACAAGGCTCAGTTTCGCGACGCCTATGTGTATGCCGAGCGCGAACTCGCCCGCACCCGCCACATACTGCCCCACCACAACTTCCTCGACCTGCTGCGCATCAAGATGCGCTTAGAGCTCGAATGGCTCGCCCGCGAGGAGATCATGCAGCCCGACACCGACGGACATCTTGGCGAGGCCGTGGCCCGCTACTGCTACAATGCCGCCCGCGAGTGTGTCGAGGAGGCACGCCCTGTGCTCGAAGCCCTCTGTTCACGCTATCCCATGGTGCTCGTGAGCAACTTCTACGGCAACGTCGAGGCCGTTCTCACCGACTTCGACCTGCGCCGCTACTTCAAGGCCATCATCGAGAGCGCCGTGGTGGGGGTGCGCAAGCCCGATCCCGCCATTTTCGCCCTCGGCGTCGACGCCCTCGGCATGAAGCCCGGGGAGGTGCTCGTGGTGGGCGACTCTCTGCGCAAAGATATCCTCCCGGCCGAGAGTCTCGGATGCCGGGTGGCATGGATCAAAGGCAAAGGCTGGACCCCCGACGAGGATGCCGCCACTCACCCCTCGGTGATCAAAAAGCTGTCGGATCTGCTCGACGTAGCGTTTTGATTCATTAACATTCTCAAAGCTAAGTCGCTGGCAAATTAACCAAAATTGGCCATTTCGGCTATATTTTTGATATTATTAACATATAGCCATTGCGATTTTAGTCGATATTTTTTCACATTTGAGAAATAACTTGTACTTTTGACCCGCGTTTCGGCTCCTTACCCGGGTCGAAGCCCCTTTCTCGCCTCATTTCATCACGAAAAAAATATACAAAACAAAGACAATAACAATCTCCTACCGAAATCATGAAAGAAACAAATGTAAAGCCCGCCAACGGTAAGCTCGGCGTACTTGTTGTGGGCCTCGGTGCTGTGTCATCGACATTTATGACCGGTGTACTCATGGCCCGCAAAGGACTCTCCAAGCCCGTGGGCTCCATGACCCAATACGACAAGATCCGCGTTGGCAAAGGCGCTGACAAGAAATATCTCAAATACAACGAAATCGTTCCCATTGCCGATCTCAACGACATCGTGTTTGGCGCATGGGACGTTTATCCCAGAATGCCTACGAGAGCGCTATCAACTGCGAGGTGCTCAAGGAAAAGGACATCAACCCCGTGAAGGATGAGCTCGAGGCCATCAAGCCCATGAAGGCTGCATTCGACCACAACTATGCCAAGCGTCTCGACGGCGACAACGTGAAGGTGTGCAAGGATCGCTGGGACATGACCGAGCAGATCCGCGAGGACATCCGTCGCTTCAAGCAGGAGACCGGCGTTGACCGCGTGGTTGTACTCTGGGCCGCTTCGACCGAAGTTTATGTTCCCGTCGACGAGAAGATCCACGGCACCCTCGAAGCTCTCGAAGCTGCCATGAAGGCCGACGACAAGGAACACATCGCCCCCTCGATGTGCTATGCCTACGCCGCCCTCTCCGAAGGCGCTCCCTTCATCATGGGTGCCCCCAACACCACCGTCGACATCCCCGCCATGTGGGAGCTCAGCGAGAAGACCGGCATGCCCATCTCCGGCAAGGACTTCAAGACCGGCCAGACCCTCGTGAAGAGCGGCTTCGCCCCCATCATCGGCACCCGCTGCCTCGGCCTCTCCGGCTGGTTCTCGACCAACATCCTCGGCAACCGCGACGGCCTCGTGCTCGACGAGCCCGCCAACTTCCGCACCAAGGAGGTCAGCAAGCTCTCAACCCTCGAGTCGATCCTCGTGCCTGAAGAGCAGCCCGATCTCTACACCGACTACTACCACAAGGTGCGCATCAACTACTATCCCCCGCGCAACGACAACAAGGAGGGCTGGGACAACATCGACATCTTCGGCTGGATGGGCTATCCCATGCAGATCAAGATCAACTTCCTCTGCCGCGACTCTATCCTCGCTGCTCCCCTCTGCCTCGACCTCGTGCTCCTCAGCGATCTCGCTGCCCGCGCAGGCCGCCACGGCATCCAGCGCTTCCTCAGCTTCTTCCTCAAGAGCCCGATGCACGACTACACCAAGGGTGAGGTGCCTGTCAACCACCTCTTCCAGCAGTATGTGATGCTCAAAAACGCCATCCGCGAGATGGGCGGTTACGAAGCCGACGAAGAAATCGATTGATCGATAAGCAATCATACATCTCCACCACCACGGGTCGCGCCTGTTTCGGCGCGGCCCGTGATTTTTTTCACAACCGGCCCCAACACCCTCCCGCCACAATGATGGAGATAACGGAGTTTTTGAGTAATTTTGCATATCGTTTCATCTCTACGCTCCCGCCAATGAAATCTATCCTGCCCGCCGCCATGGCTCTCATTGCCGCCTCAGCGGCTTTTGCCGGCGATCCGTCGGCCCGGGTGTCGTGTGGCGCCCCGACGGAGAGCCCGACATGACCGTCGCCGCGCCCGCGGCCGTGGCCGATAGCCTGGTAATCGACAAAGCGTCGATGACACTCAGCGTGTTTGGCTTCGGCGGCACGCGCATATCCGTATTTGATGTGGCCACAGGGCGCCTTCCGGGCGACAAGGTCGGCGAGGGCGACATGCGCACCCCCGAAGGGCGCTTCTTCATCTCCGAGATTGTCGACGCCAGCGAGTGGACCCACGACTTCGGCGACGGCCTCGGCGAGATCGAGGGTTGCTACGGCCCATGGTTCATGCGCCTCGACACCCCCGGCCACACAGGTATAGGCATCCACGGCACCCATCTGCCCGCCTCTATAGGCCACCGCGCCTCCGAAGGGTGCATACGCCTCCTCAATCACCACTGCGACTCCCTGCGCCACATGGTGGCCATAGGCACTCCCGTGTCAATCTACCCAGGCCGCCCCGACCGTGAGGTCAACGAAATCATCTCGGCCGAGCGGGCCCGCATAGGCGCCGACTCGCTGCTCACCCTCTCAGCTCCTCAGCCATGACTCCCGATATACTCGTCATAATCCCCGCACGCGGCGGCAGCAAGGGGGTGCCCGGCAAAAACATCAAGCCGCTCTGCGGCCGCCCGCTCATCCACTACACCATCGACGCAGCCCGTGCCATAGCCCCCGATGCCGACATATACCTCTCGACCGACTCTGACGAGATAGCCGCCTCGGCCCGCGAGGCCGGCCTTGAAGTGCCGTTCATGCGCCCCGCAGAGCTGGCAGCCGACAATGCCGGCACCTATCCGGTGCTGATCCATGCCCTCGACCACTACCGCTCTTGCCGCGGCACCGATCCCGACATAGTAGTGCTCATGCAGCCCACATCGCCATTCCGCACCGGCACCCATCTCCGCGAGGCCCTCGACCTCTACCGCCGCGCGGCCTCGTCGCCACAAGGGGTCGACATGGTGGTGAGCGTGGCGCCTGCCAAGACCAACCCCTACCTCAACTGCTACGAGGAGAGCCCCGACGGATTGCTCCACATATCCAAAGGCGAGGGAGCGATACTATGCCGTCAGGACGCGCCCCAGGTGTGGGAATACAATGGCGCCATCTATGTCATAAACCCCGCCTCGCTCCGCGCCATGCCCCTCAGCGCCTTCCCCCGGCGCATCAAATATCCCATGACAGCCACCGACAGCCTCGACATCGACACCCCCTCGACTGGCTGCTGGCCGAAGCCGTCATGACGCAGCGCCTATCCACCCCATCAAATTTTTAATCACCATCACCATCCATCTCCCCCATGCCTGAAATGCAGCTTCTTGGAATGACACCGGCCGAATTGCGCGAAGTGGCCGCCGAAGCAGGTCTGCGCCCCTTTGCCGCCGATCAGATAGCCCGCCGGATCTACAAACTCCGCGCCACATCGATCGACGAGATGACCGAGCTCCCTCTCGCCGCCCGCCAGAGCCTCGCCAAAAAATACACCGTAGGGCGCTCTGCCCCAAAGGCCGAAGCCCGCAGCAAAGACGGCACAGTGAAATATCTCTTCGAGGGCGCCGGCGGGATGGATGTCGAGGCTGTATATATCCCCGACCGCGACCGCGCCACCCTTTGCGTGAGCTCGCAGGCCGGTTGCCGCATGGGCTGCAAATTCTGTATGACCGGGCGTCAGGGCCTCCACGGATCGCTCTCCGCATCTGCCATCCTCAACCAGATCCTGAGCATCCCTGAGTCGGAGACCCTGACCAACATAGTGTTTATGGGCATGGGCGAGCCGATGGACAATCTCACCGCAGTGATCCGCGCCCTCGAGGTGCTCACCTCCAAGTGGGGCATGGCCATGTCGCCGCGCCGCATCACCGTGTCGACCGTCGGAGTCAACCCCGCCGGAGTGGCACGCCTGATCAAAGACACCCAGGTACATATTGCCCTCTCGCTCCACTCCCCTATGCCGCCCAGCGCGGAGAGCTGATGCCTGCCGAGCGGGCATGGTCGGGCTCCGAGGCTCTTAAATTCATCGCCTCGGCCGACGATTTCAGCCGCCAGCGCCGCCTATCGGTCGAATACATCATGTGGGATGGAGTCAACTCCGACATGAGAGCCGCCGCTGCCCTCGGGCGCCTGCTCAAAGGGCTTCACTGCCGCGTCAATCTCATCCGCTTCCACGCCATACCGGGCAGCGACCTCAAGCCGTGTCCGGTCCAGCGCATGGAGGAGTTTCGCGACCGCCTCAACGACATGGGCATCACCGCCACCATACGCGCCAGCAGGGGCGAAGACATAATGGCCGCCTGCGGCATGCTCGCCGGCTCTCAATAATCCCGGCCCCGATATCCCGCAGCATACAGGCATAAAGAATGATTTTTAGGTTTTTTCATCATTTTATTTGAAAAAACCTAAAAAAAACAGTTACCTTTGTGGTCTAAACCTCAACCAATCAACACCTCACACATTATGAAACACATCATTCTGTTTTTGCTGACCGTGATGGCATCCCTCGCCATCCTCCCCTCCTGCTCCGACAGTCAGTCGGAAGATGTTCCGGGATTACCTTTCTCCGACAATTATCATCAGGGTGTGCTGATGTATGATAGCGTCGTTGAATCAGTTGTGTTTGATATAATCTTCGATAATTGTACCGACGATTATAAAAACAAGTGGCTGACAGATTCTAAGAGATATACTGCTGTCCGTATCATTCCAACCCAAATACAGATTACACAGGATAGACATATAGCTCTCGACTCCGACACTATAAGTCGGCTTATAAGCGATAATTGCAGATTGGATTTTAACACTGCGGGCACTGATCCTCCATTTCATATTGGCAACGTGGTGTATTATCGCAATGATGTTACGATTGCGTGGCCATTATTTCCGGACCCGTTATCACGAAGCGTACAGCCATAAAGACTATATTTGCAAACTAAACCTAAACCAATCAACACCTCACACATTATGAAACACCTCATTCTGTTTTTGCTGACCGTGATGGCATCCCTCGCCATCCTCCCCTCCTGCTCCGACAGCGAGCCGGAAAGAATGACCCCATGCGAAATACACTTCAGCCTCGGTCCTGACATTGAGTTACATGGCGTTGTATCCTTTGACTCGATTCTCAGCGCTCCTTCAATAATTATTGAGGCAGCTGATGCAAAAAAAGCATGGCCTGAAATCAGCGACTCGATCTCCGGTATGAGTCTGTATCCCTGTCAAAGTTGCTTCTTTGAAGATGAGAGCAACACTGTCACTCTACAATGCTTCTTTGAAGATGAGAGCAACGCTGTCACTCTACAATACGGTGACCATGTCAAGCTTAAAATAGGAAAAATCTATTCTGTTATCGGTGGCACCAACAGCTATCCCTATCTGTCTGTAGATTTGCTATACGTACACAAAGATTAATCAACACCCGCTCTTCGATGAGCCTTTTCCTCTTGCATAACGACTGTTTTTTATTTTTTCATCATTTTATTTGAAAAACATTTAAAAATAGTTATCTTTGCAACCTAAACCAATCAACCCCTTACACATTATGAAACATCTCATTCTGTTTTTGCTGACCGTGATGGCATCCCTCGCCATCCTCCCCTCCTGCTCCGACAGTGAGCCGGAAAGGATGACCCCATGCGAAGTGTTCTTCGGCTTCAATCGTGACATTGAGTTACATGGCGTTGTATCCTTTGACTCGATTCTCAGCTCTCCTTCAATAATTATTGAGGCAGCTGATGCAAAAAAAGCCTGGCCTGAAATCAGCGACTCGATCTCCGGTATGAGTCTGTATCCCTACCAAGGTAGCTTCTTTGAAGATGAGAGCAACGCTGTCACTCTACAATACGGTGACCATGTCAAGCTTAAAATAGGAACAATCTATTCTACTATCGGTGGCTCCAACAGTTATCCCTATCTGACTGTAGATTTGCTATATGTCCAAAAATATGAAGTTTCACCAACTCTTCGATGAGCCTATTCCTCTTGCATAACGACTGTTTTTTTATTTTTTCATCATTATATTTGAAAAGCATTTAAAAATCGTTATCTTTGCAACCTAAACCAATCAACCCCTTACACATTATGAAACATACCATTCTGTTTATGCTGACCGTGATGCATCACTCGCCATCCTCCCATCCTGCTCAGACAATCTCGACGAGCCCAAAACAAACTTACACTGTGTGTTACCGGATTATTTCGACAATGACCATATCTTCACCGGGAACGTAGTCTATGATTCTACCTACAAACATATCGCTGTCATTCTTGACACGACCTCTCTATCCCCAAGCTTCAGAAGATTGATCCCAAAATATGCAGCTTACACACTACACCCTGAGAGAGAGAAATCTTTTAATCTTGAGGTGGGAGACGCCATCTCCTTCCATATAACCAAATTGGAATATATAAATTTCGGCGATTCCATTTATCTTATGGGTGCAATCAATGATATAACTAAAAGCAACCTCATAAAATCTTGTACAGTTTTCGATGGCAAGTTAAAATCAAGATCCTCTTTTGACACCAATTTCCATAACGAGATAGTGACATCAAAGATTGTTAAAGTTTATCTCCACATCATACGTGATATAAACGGTATCGGGAACACTACTCCTACTCAAGTAATGTCAAAAATCCGTCAAGGGCTTAACACTTCATTTCATGATGCACAGATTGCTTTTGACGTTGTCAGTTACGAATTTCATGACTATACTACTCCCCAAATGTCATGTTATCTTCACGACGAAGAATTTGTATATAATTTGCTTTCAACACTAAAGAAGTATGAGGATGGCATAAATATTTATTATATGTCTATATCGAAGACCGGATCCAGCGGTGCGCACCATCGTGAGTTTCCAAACTGTTTTATTACCAATACCCCTATTAGTTCTAATTGGGCTCATGAGATGGGACATTGTTTCGGCCTGGAAGAAACACATTTTGGAACAGCCTTTTATCATGGTCGTGGGAAAAACGATGGCGGTAAACCAGAATATGCAGATGGCTCAAACGGAGATACTGCAGGAGATTACATGAGAGACACACCGGCAGATCCAAATTGTTGGTCTGACGACGGAAAAACTTATATTGGAACTTTTAAAGATGCTAAGGGATCATATTATACTCCAGATCCTCACAATTTTATGTCCTATTCTTATGTAGGAACTACCTTTTCACCTCTACAAATAAAGAAAATGCATAAAACATTGCGTGTAGAATTACCATACGTCCTTATACATGCACAAATCACCGGTCCAAAGCATTTCACTGGTAGCGCGACCTATACCCACACTTCACTTGACAATGTGTATTTAAGGTGGAACGTGGTGAGGCATATCACCTCAAACACAACAGATATTCCTGAAACTGTAATTACAGAGCAGTATCCGGATGGTACTCTCTCATTATCATCAAGTAAATCCGAATTTCTCGAAATAAGAGTTGTTGATGGAAGCTCTAATGCAATATATGAGTCATATACTGCAACAACCGGCGCGCCCACACCTGTGACAGGCACGCTATTTTGGCGGACGCAGCAGTCGGGAACTTGGGAGGGCGCGACGACCAATATGGATTGGGGCAACACGCTATACGTCTCGGGCAACACGACTCTCTATCTCGGATATGAGGATCGAGCTATGGCAACTCTATCAAACCTCGGATACCGCACTGTTACCGCCGCTAACCGGACACTTACAGGTAGCACAATGAACATCACCAAGGGCGACTGTTCGGCCGGTTATCTGAAATTCCGCCTTTCCGACTCATGTGGTCAGGGCGACGACTATTTTACAATCCCTGTATCTGTTATTGGCGGTTATTACGCCGTAAATGTTGATTCAGACAACGGCATTACGTTTACAGGCATTTCGGGCGCTGCGCCTTCAGGGCGCCCTGGCGCGAAACCCAAAGCTCCCATCATCAATACGATAAAAATTTATGCCTCAGATGGAGCTCTCGTAGCCCAAAGGGTGAATGAGAATGTAGCCGAGATGACATTCAACACATCAGCATGGATGTCTGGTGAATACCGCGCCGTACTATCCGATGGTGCAGACTATACTCAAGAGATACCATTTGCTATCTGACGGCAGAATGATCCGCACAATTATGCATTTATGGTCAACTCATACTTGACACAATAAATAGATAGGGCGGCGCATAAATGCGTGCCGATAACTCTCTTGCCGCTCCGCATGAAAAAAAATCATGGGGAGCGGCTATTTATTTGACAAAAAATAACTATTTTTGACCTCCTTTGCACCATAGCGGCCCAACCCGCACCGGAGCTTTAACCGATTATAGAAATACATCCCAATAATATCGCAATGAAAGTAAGACTGTTAGCCCTTGTGGCCCTGATCATTGCCCTCCTTCCGCCCACGGTGGCGGCACAAGCGGCTGCCTCCGGTGTGGCCGGAAGGGTGATCGACGCCGCGACGCGCCAGCCGGTGGCCGATGCCACGGTGTTGCTCCTTGAGCAGGGACGCGCCGAAACCACCGATGTGTCAGGACGTTTCTCAATATCCGGGGCCACTCCCGGAGCCGAGACTCTCATCATCGCTGCCTACGGCTATGCCGACGCCAACCTGCCTGTCATTATCCCCGATGGCACAATGGCCGATCTCGGCGAGATTTCGCTCCAGCTCGACAACCCCGGCGCTGCTATCGCTGCCGGAGCGCAGGAGGAGCTCCTGTTTGACCAGAGCATGCTCGACGATGAGGAGGGGAACGCCCAGAGCATAGGAGCGCTCACCGGCGCGAGCGACAATGTGTATTACTCAGCCGCCTCCTACGACTTCTCGGCCATGCGATTCCGCCTCCGCGGCTACGACTCGCAATATACCGACGTGTATATCAACGGCATGAAAATGAACGATCTCGCCCGCGGACGATTCAACTACTCAAGCCTCGGCGGTCTCAACCGTGCTTTCCGCAACCGGACCAACACCATCGGACTCGACGGCGCCACCTACGGAATGGGCGACATAGGCGGCTCGGCCAACATATCGACCATCACCTCGGGCTACGCTCCCGGATTTAACGGTTCGGTGGCCTATACCAATGCCAACTATATGCTCCGCGCCATGGCCATGTACTCGACCGGAATCAACGACAAGGGTTGGGGCCTCACCGTGGCCGGCATCGGACGCTGGGCCGACGAAGGGATAATCCCCGGCACATTCTACAATTCCGGCGGCCTGTTTCTCTCGCTCGAGAAGCAGCTCAACCCCTCCCACTCCATCAACCTCACCGCATGGGGCGCCCCGACCCAGCGCGCCACCTCGTCGGCCACATATCTCGAAGCCTACGATCTGGCCGACAACAACCTCTACAACCCCAACTGGGGCTGGCAGGACGGCAAGAAGCGCAGCTCGAAGATAGTGGAGACATTCGACCCCACCTTCATGCTCAACTGGATCTACAAGAGCCTCGACGGACGCACAAACGTCAATACCTCGGCCATGGCGCGATGGGTCAACTACTCCACCTCGGCCCTCAACTGGTACAACGCCGCCGACCCGCGACCCGACTACTACCGCTATCTCCCCTCCTACTACAAGGACAATCCCGAAGCATACGAGCTCTACACCAATCTGTGGCGCAACGACGAGAGCTTCCGCCAGATCAACTGGGACGCTCTCTACCAGACCAACTATCTCAACAATGCCGCAAACGGCTCCCTCCCCGAAGCCGACCGCAAAGGCTCGACCTACATACTCGAAAACCGCCACTCCAACCAGTTTAACGTAGCACTGTCGACCCTTGTCAACCATCGCCTCAACTCGGCCATGACCCTGCAGGGAGGCGCATCGGTCAACTATACCGACGCCCACTACTACAAGAGCATCCGCGACCTGCTCGGGGGTGAGTTCTGGCTCGACATCGACCAGTTTGCCGAGCGCGACTTCCCCAACAATCCCTCGATACTCCAGAACAATCTCAACGACCCCAACCGCCGCGTAGGCAAGGGCGACACATTCGGCTACGACTACAACATCCGCGCCATCCAGGCCACCGCATGGCTCCAGAACATGATCTCGCTCCCACACTGGGAGATCAACTACGGCCTTGAGATGAGCTACACCCAGTTTCAGCGCGACGGTCATATGCGCAATGGCCGCGCTCCGCTCAACTCCTACGGCAAAGGCGACACCCACCGGTTTGACAACGGCGGCATCAAAGCCGGAGCCACCTATAAGCTCGACGGCCGCAACTTCTTCCAGCTCCACGCCGTCTATGAGAGCCGCGCTCCGCTCTTTGAATACTCCTACATCTCGCCCCGCATCAAGGATGATGTGATCGACGGGCTGCAGAGCGAGCGTGTGGCCTCGGTCGACATCAGCTACTCCTGGCTCTACCGCCGCTTCCGTGGCTCGCTCACGGCCTTCTACACCGACATGCGCGACCAGACCGAGCGCACATCGTTCTACGACGACCAGTACTCCACCTTCATGAACTATGTGCTCAAGGGGGTCAACACCTGCTATAAAGGCATAGAGCTCGGCGCAGCCTACAAGCTCACTCCGTCGGTCACCGCCTCGGTGGCTGCCACAGTGGCCTCCTACCGCTACAAAAACCGCCCCACAGGAGTGCGCTCCTACGAAAACGGCATGATGCCCGATACCGCCACCACCGTATATCTTAAAAACTACCATATCGGCGGCACACCGCAGACAGCTGTCAATATCGGCATAGACTGGGCCGCTCCCCACTCGTGGTTTTTTCGGCATCAACGCTTCATATATGGGCAACGCCTATGTGAACCTCACCCCGGTGCGCCACGAGGCACTCTCCAACCTCTGGACCCTCTACCCCGACGAGGCCACCCTCACCGAGAAGATCGATGAGATCACCACCCAGGAGAAGCTCAACGACGCCTTCACCCTCAACGCCTCGATAGGCAAGATTGTGAATATCAACCGCAAGGTGTCGATGAATTTCAACCTCTTCGGTCGACAATATCCTCAACAAGCGCAACATCATGACCTACGGCTATCAGCAGGGACGCTTCGACTACACCAACTTCGACTCGTCAAAGTATCCCAACAAGTATTACTACGCCCAGGCATAAAGGTGTTTCTCAATGTCGGGGTGCGCTTCTGACAGCCGCCACTCATCCACTCCTCCACCCACCTTTCTAACATCCACGCAATCATAATATGAATCTCAAGCATATACGGGCATCGGTAGCTCTGGCTGCTGCGGCACTGATCCCGCCCTGTTATCTTCATGCGACGGCGACCTCGACAGGCCGCCACTCGACATACCGTCGACCACCATGGAGGCCAACACCACCATTCTCGATTTCAAGAAATCTTACTGGCAGTCCGACCGCAACTATGCCCTGATGGTGACACCCCGACCACCAGCGGACGGGTGATCCTCGGAGGCCGTGTGATAGCCTCTGACTCGACCGGCAACATCTACAAGACCGTCTATCTTCAGGACGCCACCTCGGCTGTGGCAATTGCCGTAGACACCACCAAGCTCTACCTCCGCTTCAAAGAGGGGAAGAAATGTTTATCGACGTCACCGGCCTCTATGCCGGTAAATACAACGGCCTCTTCCAGATTGGTCTGCGCGAAGCCTACGGCTCAGGCTACGAGACCTCGCAGATGCCCGGCTCGATGTTCTACGACAAGACCCATCTCAACGGAC
>PDYJ01000840.1_pt1 | contig 19642 bp, 17 predicted proteins | sample 1430841 | NCBI WGS metagenome assembly PDYJ01 (sample SAMN07237672, study PRJNA390542) | Gut metagenome, whole genome shotgun sequencing project. | isolation source: fecal pellets | host: Mus musculus | place: USA: New York, NY | collected 2016-10 | reverse complement strand
TTCAAAACTCATACAGATTGGAGTCCTTTGAAATGGAAGCTGCCTTAATGCTATGCCGAATGGTGGAGAAGGGATTATAATGGTGGCATCCCATCCGAGAAGACGTAGCTGTTGGGATTGGACTCCCTCAATACTGCTGGGAAAGATTATATAAAGCTGCTCGCAACGGGTTGAGGAATCATGGGTTTACTTTCATGCACTCGCTTAAAGGAAATGAGTATTTCCGGACTCTACTGAATCAAGGAGGGCTACCGGTAAACTATATAAAAAACGGAACCAATTTGGGGGGATTTTCTCGTTTCCTCATCGGATTGGTAGAAGAATTGTCCTTGATAAACATAGATTGGGATGATAACAATCTCGACCTGATTAAAAATTTCAACTGCATTGCATATCTAGGAAAAGCGTTCAAGAATGATAATATTTACGATGTTGCTTTGCAGATTGCTCATGCAATTATATCCGAAGAAGACAGATGGTTGCCATATGACGACGCAGATTCTTCCTTGTCTGAACTTACAAAATCACTGAAGAGAGAATATCATAGAGTTAAGAGCGAATACAGAACTAAGCCACTCTCTCTGAGCTGGAAACTTTGTATTATTACAGAAGGGACAGCGAGCCTATTTGTTAACCTTAATGTTGTAAAAGACATCTTAGCCAAATCGATAGAAGGATTAGACTATCAGTCATGCTATTCCTTCGATGTTTTTGTCGCTGGCACACTTGTGGGGAAATATGTCAGGAAATCCCTTATAAAAGATGATATGGGAGAAGTTGTAGATGCAATTTATTCCCGTGTGACAGTTGGCGTGGCAAACGATATTAAATGGAATGGAGAACCTGTTGTTGAGGTTAAAATCCGATGTGATAATGATGTAAGATTATTCCCCACTATTTGCGGTAGTTATGCACCTAATTTTGAATATCCATTAGTATTTCAAATGCTGGATGAAAACGTATATTCGTTGAAATCAACAGCAAACGCAGAACATAATATATCTGTATTCTCTTCTGATTGGGAGTGCTCCGGGAGTCACACGCTCATAATAAATAACACAACCTATTCAGCTATAGAATTTGCCGATGTTGTTACCTTACACAATATAATGTCAGATGAATCAGTGACTATTACCAATGAATTCACACCTTATAGCGCGGAATTTAGGGGAACCTATATTCAATGGGTTGAAAAAACTAATTTCAAATTACTGACTCGTGTCCCCGTAATAAGTGTTTTTGACAACAATGGAGTACGTGTAAATAATGTTAAGCCGAAATATCGGCTTCATAATCAAAAGGGCGATTGGAGAAATTTGTCTAACTCATGCCTATTGCCATTTGGACTTATAGATATAAAGGTCGATTTTCCAGATAGTCGATGTGCAGTAGAAACATTCTTTTTCATTGGAGACATGTCTTTCACCTCCCGCAACGAAAAGATATTGTCAACAGAACTTAGCCTTGAATCCCATAACAAATTTAAAGCAAAGATTGAAGAAAGTGAGAATCTCTCTGTGGAAAAATTAGATGATAAAATCTGGAGAATTTCACGAGATGCCAGTGCTTCCAGATATTCATCTACATGCAATCTGAGGATTATTGCCAATGATAATCCTCCACTAAGAATTTCGGTAGTAGTACCGTTTGAAGGGATAACCGTGATGGATTTAGAAGGGAAAATGGTGTCATCCGGAAAAATCATTTCTTATGACAACCTAAATTTTTTTAATATCATCAGCCACGGGCGTTCTGGAGAAATCGACGTAACTTATAAATCAGACAGATTAAAGGACAACGATAATATCAAGCATCTAAAAAGCCCCATAATTAAAGGCATTGTCCCACTATCGGATTATCGTGAACTAATTGCTAGAATGTTCCAATTATACGGAACAAACACCTTTGACAGAAGCAGTTCTGTTGAATTAAAAATCTACGACAAACGCATATATATTCGTAAATTCGTTCTCGATAGTGAGTTATTCACAGACAAAATTCGTATCACCGATTATACTTGTGACGATACCTCCGATTTTATTTATGATGGAGATGTTTATGCCCTTCCTGTATCTGAAGATATTAAGCCATCTGACTTAGTGCAGGTAAAACTTAAGCCGTATAATCAACAGTTGAGCCTGTTTAACATCCCTTACGAACTTATAGATTCCGAAATCATCATTTTCTCCGGTCCAGAGAGTTTAAGAAGGATTGTCCCAAAATATTATAATTTGGGACAGGGCGAATCCTCTCTTGAAGAACGAAAAGAGAAGGCTGCTACGAATACCATGCTTTGGAGTGAAAAACTCAGTAATGATAATTTATTTGGTGGCGAGTATTGGGTCAAGGTGGTTTCGGCATTACGCATAATGTCGGAGTTCAATCTCCCATTTACTACATTCAATGCATTTAAGGCCATTGGTCGAAACCCTAAACTGGTGACTAATTTAATTTTAGCATGTTGGTTACATGGGGCATCGGATGTTCTTATTCAAGAGATAGACCGCATTGAAGATGAATTAAATATCGCTATACATTGGATTCCCCGCTCTGTATGGAGCGAATGTATCGAACATTTCATGTGTTCACTTCCACAAATGCTCATTGGCAAAATGTTAGGTGATATTACGGAACTAATAAGTTCAATTTTCAATGCAACAGTATCTACCGAAGTTGCTCCTGAACTTACTAGATATGTTACAGGTAGCAATATCGGGACGGCTCATCTTTTCTCAAAAGCAGATATAAATCAATTTAATTCTAAGATTCATGGGTACACAGACGATAACATGGATTTGCCGCTCATTCGGTTTACTCTTACAAATAAATATTATGCGGATCAACAGATGCGCGTTTCCTATCGTGTTATGATTGAGTCGGCGATGTGCGCTGCTGAAAGTATCGCAGAAGTGAATGGGCGCATTGAGCTTTTCTCCTTGGAAGGGAAAGAATACGCTCGCATCATTAACTTCTACCGTAAATATTTTAAGAAAACATACAGTGAGATATTAATCGGCACTGTTAAACAAATTGCAAGTAAATAAATATGAATTATTTTTCATTTTTCAATAAGGCAAAAGAGCAGTTAATAGACTCCGTTGCTTCCTTATGGTTCAAAGGTCAAGCACGAGAGCAGGAATATATCAAGAAAGTGCTAACCGAGGAAGAACCTCTTTTTGCTGAACCGGTATTCCAGTCAATATTCCCGTGGGAAGAAGGAAACGATAGTTTTAAAGCCCATGCGACAAAGCTCGAATTGCTGTCTTCCTCGTTTGTTAATGCGCTAAGCAGTGAACAAATTCCAATTGATTTGAGGTTCCCGTTAGACAGACATCCATACAAACATCAGACAGAGAGTTGGAAAACGATGCTTTCTGCGAAGCCAAAGACCATAATAGTCACATCTGGAACTGGTTCAGGTAAAACGGAATGTTTTATGATTCCTGTCTTGCAGGACTTGGTTAAAACTAATGAAAAAGATTGTGTACAAGCTATTTTCCTTTATCCGCTGAATGCGCTTATGAAGAGTCAGCAAAAGCGTATTCATGCATGGTGCAATGCTCTGCCAGAGAAAGTGACGTATGCCATATATAATGGTGATACAGATAAAGAAAATCGCTCAGATAGACACACATTGCCATATTATCCTCAACTCATTACCAGACCTCAGATAAGGAGGACTCCACCACAAATTCTCTTTACCAATCCGACAATGCTTAACTATATGCTTGTACGGGCAGAGGACCGGGAGATTCTGGAAAAATCTAAGGGAAAGCTTAAATGGATTCTTTTGGATGAAGCGCATACATATACAGGGTCTTCGGCAGCTGAATTGTCTTTGCAAATCAGACGTGTTCTTGATGCTTTTGGAGTAACCATCGACCAAGTTAATTTCGCTGTAACTTCTGCTACCATCGGGGATGAGAACAATCCTAAAACTGTAATAAAGCTGAAAACATTTGTATCTCAGCTTACGGGGAAGCCTATTGATGATATAAAAATCATTGGTGGGAAGCGTATAATTCCTGAGCTTGATCAGCATGTTGCTGTAGAGCAAATATCTAAAATAAGCACAAGATTCAGAATCCGATTAACCATTTCAGATATAGAGCGTCTCAGAAAAAAACTGAATTCTTCGCCAGTCCTGAAAGCAACCGAGATTGGCAGAATAATCGATAAAAGAATTGGGAATAATGTTTCTGATTCATTGGAATTGATAGATGCTCTTGGCGAGAAAACCATTGGACTTAACAAAGATGGAAGCGCAGGTGCGTTACTTCCTACCCGCGCCCATTTTTTCGTTCGCTCTATAAGCGGAGTATATGTATGCACCAATTCTGAGTGTCAGCGACACAAAGGTTATAGATTACCTATAGGTAGTTTGACAACCTACCAAAATCTCAACTGTCCGGTTTGCAAGTCTAAAATGATAGAACTTGCTACCTGTTCCTCTTGCAGGTCTCCAATCGTTGTTGGAGAGACAAGTACATCTAAGGGGTTCAGAATGTGTACAAATGTTATCGACCTTGATAAGTCTCTTTTCTATGAGCAGAAAGAAGATTTGATTGAGTCTGAAGAGTCTGAAGAAATTGAAGATGTGGAACAACATGAAGCTGATGGTTTTACTCGCTTCTATTTTGCTATTCCTGAGAAACCATGTCTAAGAAAGAACACAATCGAAACAACTCATATTTTCAATCATCAGAAAGGACGAATAGAACTTGCCCCTGAACAGAAGGCTCTCAGCATTGAGATTATATCTGGCGGAACAAATAGGGAATCTCCTGCAATTTATCATTCTCTTCGTCATTCACAAGACAATCACATACTTTGTCCACATTGTGGTAATAATCTCAGCGAATTAAAAAAACTTGACTACTTAAGGATCAGTGCTACTCAAATCGGAAGGACTTTAGCAACCTTACTTCTTGACAATGCTGAGCCGATTGGTAATAATGATGCAGGTATTGTATATGAAGGACGTAAGTATATTGCATTTACCGATAGCCGTCAAGGTTCTGCCCGTTCAGCAATGGGGATGAATCAGGATGTTGAACGGTCATGGATTCGTGCATCTATTTTTCACAAGCTTGCTGATATGAGGTTGAGCAGAATGCAATCTGGTGGTCTTACGCCCGAAGAAGAGGAAAAATACAATGCGTATTTAAGTTGGCCGGGGACTCTTCCTGCGGTATTTCGTGAGGACTTCTTAGCTCTTGAGGCTAAAAAAAATGGAGACTCCGTTGTTCCTTGTCCTGAAGAGGTGTCATGGTCTCAGATAAGCCAGCCTCTTGAAAATGACTCCAATTTCAAAAAGCTCTATGCACATATAGAGCGAGCCCGTGGACGGAAAAATTTGAAAAATGCAGCCGACTATCTAAAAGCACTTCTTGTTGACCAGTTCGGCTGGATTCCAAAACGCGCCAATTCATTGGAAACAATGGGGTTTGTACGTCTTGTGTATCCTGCTCTTAAGAACGCCAAATGTCCGGCTTTGCTTCTTCAGAAAAAATGTACTGACGCTGACTGGCAGAATTTTCTGAAGATATGTATTGATTATGTCATTCGCGGCGGTCGTCATTATATGCTCTCTGGAGAGTATAAGGATTTTCTAACACAAAATAAATACTGTTCTCCTATATATCCCTCTAACTCTGAACTTAAGAAGAATGGAAATTCCGTGTCCAAATGGTTCAAAGTTAATATTGGGCAAAGTGGCGTGAGTGAGAATCAGAATCGACTTGTTCTTCTTTTATGCGCCGCACTTGGTTACGATGATATATCTCAAATGACTCAGTCTAAAATTGTCAACATCAATTCATTGCTTGATGCAGCATGGGATTACCTTAAACAGAATGTCCTCGATGCGACTGATGCAGAAAATCAGGGATATATGCTTGACCTTACTGGAGATAAAGTAAAATTGCAGCTCATCGAGAAAGGTTATCTATGCCCGGTAGATAATGTTATTATTGATGCACCATTTTGCGGCTACAGTCCTAGAATGAATGGATATATTGGTCGTGAAAATTTTGAGAGGTTCAAGATTCAGAAGGAGTTTACTAATCCATGTTTTCCATTCAAGACTGCGGAACAGACTGAAGAAGAAGTTATGGATTGGATTGAGAAGAATCTCACCGAGATGAAAGCAGCAGGTGTGTTCGGCATGATAAATACCAGAGTTCTTGCCGCAAAACCCATCTTCATATCGGCAGAACATTCAGCGCAACAGTCACCTGAAGACCTTGATCAATACGAGAGGGAATTTAACGAAGGAAAGCTTAACATACTTTCATGTTCCACAACCATGGAGATGGGTGTGGACATTGGCGGTATCACAGAGGTCGTTATGAATAATGTGCCTCCGAAATCGTCCAACTATCTTCAACGTGCAGGTCGCGCCGGTCGTCGAAGTGAAACTAAGGCTTTGGCTTTGACTGTCTGCGCTCCCAATCCTATTGGGTCTTATACTTGGAACAATCCGGATTATCCGATTACGCATATTACTGAGACTCCTTTATTAAAATTAGAGAGCCGCCAGTTAATCCAACGTCATGTAAATGCGCTGGTATTCGCATCTTTTGTCGCTAATCAAGGTGGCATCAGAGTCACTGCAACACTCCGTGACTTCTTTCTCAAAGCTGAAGGACTGTCTTTTTACGACAAGTTTTTGAATTATATAGATAGCATAATAAGCGGTGGCGTTGACGAACTTTTGGTACCATATCTAAAATTAATCAGAGGGACAGGACTGGCTCAAGTATCATTATCAGACGCTTCACAGATAATAAAAAAAGATATTGCTGCGGTATATAATGTTTATGAGTCTCACTCAGCAGCATTGGACAAAACTCTTGATGTTCTTAAAAACGAGTCTGGAACAGGAAGTGCGGTGAAGGCTATTGAGAAACAGAAGGAGAATCTTTTAAAGATCTCAATGCTGTCCTATCTGGCCGAAAATTCATTCCTGCCAAGCGCAGGTATTCCGGTCGGATTAGTGGAATGTCTGCTCGGAGGCAAGGAAAAAGTTGATGGAAATTCTCCGACTCTCCATATTAGTCAGGCAATCTCATCCTATGCTCCAGGTAATCTCGTTGTAAAGAACGAATGGGTTTATGAACCTAGCGGCATACGCCTGAAGACCAAATACGATGACAGCACCTCAAGGTATATTATACAAAATTGTACCCATTGTGGATATACAACGATTACTTACGGAACGGCAAAAACCGATTGTCCCAAGTGCGGTCGTCGCAGAAGTATGCACGGTATAAAAGATATATCGTTATCAACGGAACAAAGGTTTACCGAGGTCGTAGAGCCCGCGGCATTTTCTGTCGCATGGGATTCAACTCCAACACGAAAAATGAACACTCTCGGCAGCATGAATTTCATTCAGCCTATATTGCTTGAAATGGATGCCTGGCAACCTAAAACCAATTCTGCAAGAATGTCTATACGCTGTTCAACACCAAGATCAGAAATTCTATTTTACAATAAAGGAACAAGGGGATTCGGATACGCATTCTGCCCTTATTGCGGCAGGATGAAATCTGAACAATCACCAGACGCATCAGATCCGATTATGCCTCGCCACAAACATCTGTTGGCTTCAACACTTTGCCCCGGCGGTGAAAACGATGGAGCTGCTGTTAGACGCCATGTGCTATTAGTGGGAAGATACCAAACAGATTTTGTTGAAATCAAGTTTTATGATAAAGATAACAATCTTGTAGAGGACTCGGAAACCCTTTACTCACTCGGCGTGATTCTCAGCCGGAAACTTACGGAACTTCTCGGTGTTAACGATGGTGAGATTGAATTCGGATATGATGGAATAAATCATTCTATCTTCATTTATGACACCGCCCTCGGCGGTGCGGGTTATTCTTTGCTCTTCAGAGAATATAAGGACGAAGTTCTGAGTATGGCTTTACAGACCCTTGAAGGATGCGATTGTGAGAAATCTTGCACAAAATGTCTCATTGACCGTCGTTCTCAATGGTATATTAACTACCTTAACCGTCCAAAGGCGTTGGAATGGCTGAAGCAGGAAGTAAGGGCTCGCATTGCGCCAAAAGAGATACTTCGTTTAATGCCGGATTCAAACGCAGTGACATCTGACATAGCAACAGAATTCTACCAGCTTACAAGAAACAGGGATATTTCCGGTATCAGAATTTTTGTCGATAGTAACTTTTCAAAGTGGGATACTGAGGCGTTCCCATTCAATAAAATCCTGACAGGAATGTCTCTTGAGGGCGTTGACGTGAGCTTCATTCTTCCAAACGTTCCCAATGTTAAATCGTTATCGTCAGCCGACGATGCAATTTTGATTGCCGAAGTGTTTAAAAAATGATTTTAAGGCACTTATCAACAACCTTCCTAAAGGTTTGCAACCTTTGATGGTCGTAATCATGACTGATGGTACCGTCAAGACTTATTTCGGAAGGAATATAAATACGTCTTACTCCAACAAGTGGGGCGGAGGCGATGTGTTTTTGACTTTGCAACCGACTTCAATAACCTATTCAGAGGTTAATCGTCTCCAATTGTTGAATGACTTTTCGGATGGCGATGGTTCTTTTATGTTCGAATTTCGTGTCTCGGAGCATAGTTCATTAGGCAGGTTTTTCAACTCTTTGAAAGCTCCGGAAACAGACAATTGGGATAAAATAATAACTAATCTGCGAGGTAAATCTGTTACCGTGGAGTATTCAGACAGATACTTGAAGACTCCTTTAGGCTGCATGCTATTGGCGAGGATGCTTTCTGGACTAAAAACAAAAGCGGACTTAAACATCGTCTCTGTTAAGGTTATTGTAACGGCAATTGCTTCTTCGGACAATAATGCTGATGTTGCAGTTAATGCAATCAGAGATTTTACAGACGGAGAAAAGAGAAACGGATTCCTCCACGATGCTATATCTGAATTGACAGGAGTAACCCCTAAAATTCAGGATTCTGGTTATGTAGAGCATGAGCGATGTCTGACGATAAAATCTGACAACGCAGAGGTTTGTATTCGTCCCGATGCCGGCATTGCAAGAGGATGGTCTCCATTTGGGCCTGACAATGCTAAGTACACCGACCGAGATTTCAGAGAAGACTGGAATATAGATCTTGAGCTTTATAACAAGCAACAGAGAGGTTCCGGCATACTTTATACCGTATCATTCAAGCAACTCTAACAATGTCTGAAAACAGAAACGCTCAATATCGCTATCAAGTGCTGGACAGATGTTTCAGCGACTGGAACAACAAATATACTATCGAGGATCTACTCGAAATTGTAAACAATCATCTTTACGAGTTGGAAGGTCAGGACTCGACCATTCAGTTGCGTCAGTTGCGAGGTGACTTGAATGCCATTAGGAAGATGTTGCCCAATAACGTTTATCTTGATGCCAAACCTTTTGAAGGGAAGAAATGCTACTACAGATATTCTGAGCCAAACTATTCAATCTATCAGAATGGTCTGTCGGTTGCCGAGGTAAACTCTTTGCGCTCTACAATTGAGATGCTTGGTAAATACCGTGGAATTACTGGTAATGTTTGGCTTGAAGATGTTATATCTAATCTGGAACTTCGTTTTGGAGTAAAATCGGATGGAGAGAATCTTATTTCCTTTCAGCAGAACTCAGGTTTAAAGGGACTTGAATATCTTTCCACCCTCATAGACGCTACAATCAATCACCAGTCCCTCGAAATAACCTATACAACACACACAGGTATCAGTTCAACAAATGTACTTCATCCGTACTATATGAAGCAATACAATAACAGATGGTTCATATTCGGACGTATTGATGGGAAAGACTATATTGTTAACCGAGCCCTTGACCGAATCGAGGGAATAAGTAAAAGTGATGTGCCGTTCCGCAAGAATGACCTTGTAAATTTCAATTCTTATTTTGATGATATTGTAGGGATATCGGTACCTTATGGAGTACAGGAAGCCGAGACAATTATTTTACAATTTAGTCCTGGACGATTCAAATATGTTGTTTCAAAACCATTGCACACTTCTCAGAAAATTATTGATGAAAATAAGTGTATAGTTGCTATTAAAGTCATACCGACACGAGAACTTGACCAATTAATTCTATCTTTCGGCCCTGATGTTGAAATTCTGGCTCCGGACAGATGCAGAATGAATATTGAGACAAAAATTGAGGAAAACCTCAAAAAATACCGTTCTGTGCATTATGATTGCATGGAAAAATTATAACCTTATATAAACATTCCAAACCAATAGAATAAAATTTAGTCCGATATTAAGGATATTCTTGCCAATTTCATCCATTTAGATTTCCAAAGTGAAGGTGCTGACTTTCCACCTATATATGCTTGTTTCGACTGTCATGATAAGTTTTTCTTTGTTGTACTGATGTCCGTGCAACGAGTCAACCTTGCATCCCGATAAGGTGAGGCAAGGTTATTATAAGCACTGTCTTTAAGATAGTGATTCGCTGTTCAAAAACAATAATGCCTCGTAAATCAACATCAAATCCAAATTGATTTCGTGTCAATAACACATCCTTACCCTCACGGAATTGTATGAAAACATAATAGATTTTGGATGTGAGATGTTTGGTCATCTGTTTTAAACCCAAATCGGCCGTTAGAACTTTTATTCCTGTGAAATCGATTGCAAGTCGCTGAAAACAAACATATTGCAAATGCAGTTTTCTAATGGCAATCATTAAAAAATTAAGCCTATAAATTGTTGTTTATCTGTATATTGCAAATAGACTCATAAAATAATTAAACTCTAATGACCGAATTGGGTTAAACATGCTATAATATCATTCATAAAATTGAACAATACTTATTCGCTGGACGATTTTAGAAAGGTGGAAATAATATCATTAGCGGTATATCCCCCCTATTTCTTCAATGACCGATGATATATTCTAATCGCTTTAAGCCCCAATCTATCCGTTCTTTGATAGATTGGAGATAATTAAGGTCGCGTTTACTTTGTTCCACTCATCCTTATTGATGCGGTAATCCGTCAGTTGAAGACGGATTACTCGCTTATGGATGACCTGTTTCTTCCTTACCTGTTGTTATAGAAGGTCTGAATTTCACCTTGATTGAGGTCATGTAATCAACCTTGTTTTGATTGTTCCCACTTGGCGTACATCTCCTTCGAAAGTTCTACGATTTCCCGGCTCAGTTTCACAAGGTCGATGGTCTGCTTCTCCAACTTATAGAGTAATGCCATCGCCTTCTTCTCCGAGAAATGGCAGCGCAATTCCTTCACGACTTGGTTGTAGTTCGTGCCGATGCCTCGGAATTGGGCATGGAAGTCGGACAGCTTGGTGCAGTATTCCAGCATCATCTTGTCCACTTTCAGCACCTTGAACTTCTGTCCGAAGAAATGCGCCTTGAGAAAGACGGCTTTCGCGTACACCTGCGATTCCTCGTACATCGTGAGAAACCTGTTCCATTCCACATCATCGAAGCGCACCATCACGCAGTGCGTCTTCAGGTCTGACACGGGATTCCTCCCGTACTTGCTGTTCTTTTCCATCTTGTCTTCTTTTCTTGATTTAATTGTTCATTCACTGTCTAATCTCCGATTAAAAAACTTGGAAATTATCCGACTGCGGAGGATAATTCTGCCCACGGCAGTGCAAGGGTTTTCAGTTACTGGGAAGTCCCGGAGTAACTGAAAATATATCTTGCTGTGTCTTTGAGGACACAAAAATCCTCCGTTTGTCGGATTGGGAAAACACCTTTCAAACTCCAAGTCGCTTCATCCGGGTATTCCTCACTGTTCGGGTACAAAGTTACACCTTAACACGGTATCGGACAGTGGTTTGAACCGGACAATGGCTACCTATCGACGCAATATGCAGCCACTTATCGAAATGCAGGTTCAATCATTTCCTTATTTAGTCAAACAATGATTCAAAAGATGAAAGTTCTGAGTACATGAGAATAGAGAAATTCAAATACTGATCAAAAGGATTTGTTGAATACCTGCCAAAACGAGTATTGAGGAAAATCAAACAATGGTTGTCTGACAATTTGATGATACATTGATTTAATGATTTCATGACGTAATGTTGTCACTCTCCAAACGACCAAAACTTTGTTTCACCACACAACTATATAGAGAACTATTAAATAAGCGGATTGTGAAATAGTCAGCCTTTCTGTTTGAACAGCATTCATGCGAAAAGAACCGTTTCTGTATGATACCCACGGACAATGATTACCGTATCGGTGCAACACGCTGCCACTTTCTGGAAATCCATTGCAAGGTAGTAGATTATATGTTCCTTTGTGGCAAAAGAAACAGTAACAATAAAAAGTATGTATATGGAAATCGTATCAATTGAAAGAAAGACCTTTGAGGCGATGGTCGCCAAGTTCGACCGTTTCGTCAGTCGCATGGATGCCATCTGCCGGCGGCACGGAGAGAAGACAATGGGCGGGTGGATGGACAATCAGGACGTTTGCCGGATGCTCAACATCAGCCCACGCACATTGCAGACGCTTCGGGACAACGGGACGCTGGCTTACTCGCAGATAAACCACAAGACGTATTACCGTCCCGAAGACGTGCAGCGTATTGTTTCCGTTGTGGAGGACAGGCGCAAAGAAGCAAAGTTCAAGGGCAGGACGATTTAATCACCCGCATATAGTAAACAAAGTAATTACACTAAATCCAAAGTAACATGAATGAACTGATTAACAAGGACAACGAGTGGATAATCCACTTCATGGGCAGTCTTGACCGTCTTTTGGACAGCTTCGAGCATCTGACCGCCTATTACCGCCCGACACTGAACGGAGAGCGTTTCTTCACCGACAAGGAAGTGTCGGCACGGCTGAAAGTGAGCCGCCGGACACTTCAGGACTATCGAAACGAAGGGCGCATAGCCTATATCCAATTAGGCGGTAAAATCCTCTACCGTGAATCCGACATCGAAAGGATGCTGGCTGACAGCTACCGCTCCGCTTACCGATTGACGGCAACCTGATTTTCTTGAAGGAGCGCAGTTTGCTGTCTGCCTTATGATTGCGTCAGCAATGGACTTTCGGCAAAAAGAGAAAGGAACGGCTTACGGACGGAGCATCAAAATCCCGCTTCGTCTGTAAGCCGTTCCTCTCTTCTTTCTTCTGATTTCCCGTCAGTCGCTTGTTTCCGTTGCCGGATGCTCTTCAAGCGTATGGCAGGCAGTGGCAAGGTTTTCGGGCTGAATACGCTCCAAAGGAGGAAGATTCTGCCCGAAACGGCTCTGCCGCCCGACCTTACCGCTGCCATCAAGCCATGCACTACCTTTGCAATCCGTGCATCGGGAACGAGTGGCTGGCGGAATGAACCTCAACTATACCATTGTTTGTTACCACTGACGCTGGCAACAAACAGTGTAATCGGTGTAGCTTTCTTAATGGTGCTAATTTCATTTATTATAAACCGTCTGAACAAGACACTCTCTTTACTGCATATCCTGAATGCAACGGCTATAATCACTTCAATGTTATAGACATCGTAACTGATGCCATCCGGTTGCTTGAGATACTTCATCGTGCCAAGTTCGTTCAGTTCCTTGTTCTTGTAGATGGAACGGATCGCCTTGCGGACATCGCATGAGAACATCCCGAACAGGTCGGCTATCTCGAATTGTGTCATCCATATAGGTGCTGTCGGCATCGTGACCGCACCCGTTTCACTGATTGTTATTATTCCTCTGTCCATAATGTACTGAATTGATACTGTTTACTTATTGTTGTCTGTCTTTTCGTCGATAGATTGTATTTTCCTGCGTTCCATCAGCTTGTCCATATCTCTGGAGATTTTATCATCGGTTATCCGTGCATACCCCTGTGTCGTCCGGATATTGGAATGTCCCATCATTTTAGCGATGCTCTCGATAGGTATATCCGATGAAATCAGGAACGTACCGAAGCTATGCCGACTTTGATGATAGGACAAGTTGTCTTCTTTCCCTATGATTACACCCAGCTCATGAATCTCAAACCACAGGGCATCCCGATTGGGAAGCGGGAACACGGGATGTTCATCGTCAGTCGTGTTATACAGCGACAATATCCGCTCCGCTATGGGATGCAGTGGAATGAACGCCTCTATCTTTGTCTTCTTGCGGTTGATGCGGATGTACCGCCTACCATCCGCATTCGTCCCGATATGATGTGGATGCAGGAGCATTATATCCACATACGCCAGTCCGGTCAGGGTCGAAAAGATGAAAGCCCGTCTTGCCAGTTCCATCCGCTTGTCATACATCGGGGTGGAAAGTATCTTCTTGAACTCCTCACGGCTGATATACCTGTGCCTTGCCTCCGGCTTGGTTTCATATTCCATTTCCTCACAGGAATTCACACGGATAATCTCCTTATCGACAGCCAAATAAAGCAGACGGTTCAGCCAGCATAGGCATTTGTTGGTCTGGGAAGCCCCGAAATTCTTGCATTTCTTAAGATATGCCTTGTAAGATTTGCCGAAATCTTCCGTCACTTCCTCAAAGGCGATGTCTTTCTTCCCGAAAGAAGCGAGATAATCCGTCAGGTACTTCTGATAGTACATGGAGTGGCGGTAGGAAGATATGGAATCTATTTCTACTGAATGTTTCCTTAACCGCTCCCTTTCCCATTCCCCCATTTGCAGGAGGGTCGTCGGATGGATGTTGTTCAAGGTGATATGGTTCTTCAGCATCTCCGCACTGACCACACCTTGCGATTTCAATATCTCATTATAGGCTTCTTCCATCAGGCGCAGGTATTCCCGTAAACGGTTGTTCTCCCTTGCGGACTTTATCTCGTTCTTCCTGCCGTTCCAGTCTTCCGGTCTGCAATAAATTCCGGGACTGATGACGGTCTGTTTGCCGTCAATGGTTATACGACACAATACGGCGGTCGTACCGTCAGCCTTTACCTTGCTGCGGTTGATGTAGGGTAATAATGAAAATGTACTTCGCATATTATTCTTTAAGTGTTAAAGAGTGAGTTTGAAATCTTCGGTCGCTTTAATGAACTTGTCCATGTCCTCAAATAGTTTTTTGGGGCTTACACGGGCATATACCTGAGTGGTGGAGATATCGGAGTGTCCCAACATCCTGCTGATGGTCTCTATCGGAACGCCTGCTTCAAGCGTTATCAACGAGGCAAAGCTATGGCGGGCCTGATGGTAGCACAAGTCATCCTTGATTCCTGACAATGCCGCCAACGCTTTCATGTGCCTTCTGAGATTTGACCAGCGAAGTAAAGGAAACAAGGTTTCCCTGTCCTCACTATGGTACTTATTGATAAGCGCAATAGCTTCGGGCAATAGTTTTACGCTGGCACGGAGTTCGTTCTTCTTTCTGCGGTATTTCAGCCACAAAGCCCCGTCCTTATCCGTATATAAATTGGTATGTGTAATTGAAACGACATCTGCATAAGAGACTCCGGTATAGCATCCGAAGAGAAACATATCCCTTGCCAGCATGTGGGATTTGCGGTAAGCAGGTATTTCCACATCCCGGATTTTCTCAAACGATTCACGGCTTAATGCCCGTGGTGTCGTTTCAGTCTTCTTCGGCAAGGTAAAATGCTGGAAATGGCTCCTGTCGGCATACCCTTCTTATAAGCCAGACGGCATATCTTCTTCAGGATGGCAAGATGATGGCGGACGGTATCTATCGCATATCCCTTGTTTTCCATAGCGAATGCTTGATAGTCGTGGATGAACTGTTCCGTCAGTTGCCCGAATGACAGGTCCTTGACCTTGTACTGATGCTCGATGAACTCTCCGAGGGTCAGACGCATATAGTGATAGCCGGGATAAGTTCCTTTCGCGCGGTCTATGCCGATACGGGCTTTGAGGTCGTCACAGACAACATCCGTCATTTTCATGAGAGTCATCTGTGTTTCCATGCTGCCTTGAAAATGATTCTTCACATCGGTGGCTTCAAAATCCACTTTACGACTCACAAGGCTGTTGAAAGCGTTGTTCACCGCCAACAGCAGTTTTTCAATCCTGGCATTGGTTTCCACCGCTTCCTTGCTCTTGCCGTTCAGACGGCTTTCACGTGGATTCCACAATCCAGGCGTGCAGGACAGCTTGCATCCGAACTGTGCCATCGTGCGGTTCACGGTGATTCTTCCCATTATCGGGGCTTTACCCGATTTGTCCAGTCCGCTCTTTTTGAGGTAGAGCAGCACCTTGAATTTTTCTACTTTCATACGCTTATATTTTTTAGTGCAAAATTACTTGCCGTATAAGCGTTCCTTGATATGCAAAACACTGTGTATGAGCGCAAATAAAACGGTGAGGGTTTCTTTTCATTGCCTGCCGTTACCTATTCCCGTTTCGGTAACTGCCCGGCTAACGGTTTGGTAACTGAACAACCTCAATATTCCGTTGCCGTTTGCATTTTCTCTACTTGGCAGAATGCTGAAATACCGTTCATTTCAAACGACTTACGTTTTATCTTTACCTGTCCGCTTTTCCTTGCACAGCCTATCACTTTCCACGGACTCCGCCACACTTACGCTACACTCCTTATTACCAACGGCACTGACATCTACACTGTCAGCAAGATGCTTACGCATAAAAACGTGGCCACGACGCAGATCTACGCCGAGGTCGTAAACCAAAAGAAACGCGACGCCGCTAATTCCATCTCGCTGAAATAACTTCCAAGTGAAACATCCCAAATATTAAAAGCGAATCACCCCAAAAACGCCAAATAAATCACCCCAAAAACACCGATTTGTTTGGAATCATCATAATCTGTGATGCCATCAACTCAATCTCTCTGAAATAAATACATGGATAATTTTGCTAAAGTAAACTTTTTAGTTAACTTTGCGGTTACATAATAAGATATGGCGAATAGAACCATAAAACTATATAAAGACTTTTAAGGAGTTCTACGTGGCTCAGACTGATGCAGTGAGACGCAAAATAAACTACTGCATCAACGTTGTCAAGACTGTGGATAGAGTTCCAAAGACTATTCTGGATATTCTCAACAAATTGACCCCCTATGGATTATTTAAATTGACCCCCATTGATAACCTGTGATTTTTGGACAGTTTTTACAGGGTTGACAATAGGGTCTGGGGGATTCTGATGGCGTGTTGATAATTAAGATTTATTTACAAAAATAATCATTTGATTTTATTCTGCAACTTGCGGATGGACTCTCCGAAGAGCTCTATCCTTATCGAGTGGTGCACGATCCTGTCGAGGATCGCATCGGCGATCGTCTTCTCTCCGATCACGTCATGCCAGTCGCATACGGGAACCTGGGAGGTGATGATGGTGGCCCGTCGTCCGTGCCGGTCCTCGATTATGTCCATCAGTGAGGATCGCGCGGCGGCATCGAAGGGATGTATGCCGAAGTCATCAAGGATGAGAAGGTCGGTACGCTCGATCCTTTTCAGTTCGGTAAGAATCGTGCCTTTTGCCTTTGCGGCCTTCAGCTGGCCCATCAGGCGTGCTGTGCTGGCGTATAGCACGCGCATCCCTTTCTGGCATGCCCGGTAGCCCAGAGCGGTTGCTATGTAGCTTTTGCCGTGCCGGCACTGCCGGTGATGAAGATGTCGCGTGGCTCGGTGACGAAGGTCATCTCGGAGAGCCGCATCAGCAGGTTCCGGTCAAGGCCGCGCTCAAGGGAGTAGTCTATCTCCTCGATTGAGGCGCGGTAACGGAACGAGGCCTGTTTCTGCAGGCGCTGTATAAGCCGGTTGGTGCGGTCGTCCCATTCATTTTCCACGAGCCACGCCACGAACTGGTCTGTTGTCATGCCTTCGCTTTTGAACGATTCCATTGATGTGCGGAAGGCCGCGTGCATGCCCAGCAGCCGCATCTGCGACATCCGGGCGAGTGTCTGTTGGTTCATTTCCATTGTTGTATGTATTGTTGGATTGATATGTTACCTGAAGTATTCCTTCCCGCGTATGTTTGCATGCCGGGGCATCTGGGCGCTCTCCTCGCACTCTTGACCGGGAAGGGTGTCGTCATCGAGGCAGTCATGACGGCTGCGCAGTATCGAGTCGACGGCGCTGTAGTTGTAGAGTCCGGAGGATGCGGCCCTGCGGCAGGCCCTGACCAGGCGGTCGTTGCCGACCCTGGATGCGAACGACAGTATGCCCTTGCAGGATTTGTAGGCCTGTTCGGGATGGGTCTTTGACTCTATGACATGCCGCAGGAAGTCCTCTACGTCGGCATGTATGCGTGCCCCCTGCCTCAGGAAGCCCTCGACGCTCCATCCGCTCAGGTCCCGGTGGGCCGAGGCAAGGTGATTCGGCTCCGTGGTATACCCGTACGGCGCCATCCTCTGGGATGTACGGCCACGCGGTCTCCGCCGCAGTATATCTCAACCGTACGTGAGTCATACAGTATGTTGACCTTGCGGCCGATAAGACGGTGGGGCACGCTGTAGTAGTGGCGGTCAAGGCGTACGTGCCCGTTGCGCTGTACCGTGGCGGTATGCCGTTCCTTCAGCTCGAACCTTATGGGATTTAACGGGCGCAGGTACATGCGCTCCAGATCCTCGAACTGCTCGCGGCGGCTGTAAGGGCGTCCGCTCATGCGGGCGTTGTTGTGAAGCTCCAGCACCGTACGGATAGCGGCGTTCAGCGACACAAGATCATGATGAGTGCGCTGTCGCACCAACGGGTAGATGCTGCGGTAGATGAGCTTGACGGCGCCCTCCACCAGGGCCTTGTCGCGCGGCTTGCGCACGCGTGCCGGTATGACTGCGCAACCGTGATGCTCGGCGAAGGCCGCGTAATCCTCATTGAGCTCCGCCTCGTAACGGCTTGCCTTCTTTACGGCAGCCTTGAGATTGTCTGGCACGATGGCCGCCGGTGCCCCGCCATAAAATGAAGCGCATTCTCACAGCACCGTATGAAGTCCTCCTTGCGCTGGCTCATCACGGCCTCAACATATGTAAGCTGTGAGCAAGGCAGTATGGCCACGAACACCTCCACGGCGATGATCCCGCCGCTGTCACGGTCGACCAGCTCCAGACGGTCGCCTGCGTAATCGACATACATCTTGTCGCCGGCCTTGTGTTCCAGATGCGCTATAGGGTGCATCTGCGCCACATACAGACGCATCAGACGGCTGAACGTCGACCGGGAATAGCCTCCCGGGTGACTCCCGATATAGTCGTCATACAGCTTCTGCCGCGTCATACCTCTCTTTTTCAGACGTCTGACATAATCAGGCATAAGTCCCATAAGCTCCTGATGGCGGCTTGACACGGGTTCCGAACCGACCGCTCTCACTCCGAAAATCTCATTCAGATCCGGATCCTCCAGTTTCAGAAGATCCTCGATGCCACGGTTCAGCTCCATTAAACCGCCGGAGGTATTTACGCACCGTGTTGCGCGCTATGCCCGTCAGGTTGCTGATACTCTTGGCTCCGTTGCCGTTGGCGTGGCATCGGAGCACCTGTCTTAATTTGTTCATGCTCAGTTTTCGATTTGCCATCAGTCGTATGTTTAATATTATTTAACATACAATATAGCTCAAAAACTCCTTTTGTCAACTCCCGTAAAGTCTTTTTCCGGGGGGTAATTTGCTTGACCGGACGGGGGTCAATTTAAATGATTTTCCGGGGGGCAATTTATCTGGTCAACCGGGGGGCAAATTCACTGAGTTTTCCAG
>PDYJ01003153.1_pt1 | contig 19726 bp, 17 predicted proteins | sample 1430841 | NCBI WGS metagenome assembly PDYJ01 (sample SAMN07237672, study PRJNA390542) | Gut metagenome, whole genome shotgun sequencing project. | isolation source: fecal pellets | host: Mus musculus | place: USA: New York, NY | collected 2016-10 | reverse complement strand
CTCTCGCCGAAGCCACCGGAGGGCGGTCGGCTTCAATAGCCTCGGCTGTTATTCCTCCCGGTTTCACCACTCATTCCGTACCGGATGCCGGAGATGGGGCCGATGCAGCTCCTCTCACCCTTATATGGGCCGGACGGCTCACCCCGGCGAGCGGTCTTGTCACGGTGGCCGATGCCATAGCCTCGCACCCGGTTGGTGCACGCCCGAGGCTTATAGTGGCCGGACAGGGCGAGCCTGGCGCCGCAGTGCCTCTCCTGCGCCATATCAAGAAGCTTGGATTGGCCGATTCCGTGGAGTTTCCGGGCGATGTGGCGCTGTCGCCTTCATTGTGTGGCCGCGCGTCGGCTCTTGTAATAGCCTGCGATGGCGATCCCGCCGCGTCATGGAACATAGCCATGGCCGGCGCCTGTGGCCTGCCGGCTATCATCCCCGCCGGCGACCGCTGCCATGAGCTGGTCGGAGCCGGAGCTGTAGAGTGGGAGCCGGAATCAGCACCGTCGCTTGCCGCGGCCATCAGTGATATGGCTGCAAGGCGCCGACAGCTCGGCGCCGAGGCTCTCGCAAGCCATATACCGGCCTCCGGTTCCATCGACCGCCTCACCACATTCTATCAATCACTCCTACACTGATGAGTACCAAAATCATCACCCACTGCAGCGATAATGGCCGTCTTCACTCCAGTCTGGTGGAGCGGATTGTCGAGTCGGGGCTTCCGTCGGAGGCCATCGTGATCTACCGCGGACGCAATGTCGTTGCAACAGTACCGTCGGGTGAGATCACAGTCAACATAAAGGCTTTCGCCCTGCCCAATATCGTAAACCGGTTTGTCTACGGCCGCTTCCGCGACGGCAAGGCGCGCCGGTCCTTTTTCAATTCCTGCCGGCTGCTTGAGATGGGCTTCAAGGTTCCCGATCCAATAGCTTTTATCGAGGAGCGCGGCCTCTTTACATTTGGCCGCAGCTTCTATCTCTCCCGGCATATGGAGGAGCTTACCGAGATGCGCTACCCCGAGCGACACACATTCATGAAGCCGCTTCTTGAGGCTCTCGGACGCGAGATGGCACGCTTGCATAAGGCAGGCGTGTGGATGAAAGATTTTTCGCCCGGCAATGTGCTCTTCACCTGTGATGACGATGGCAGTAGCTTCTCTTTTTATTTTGTCGATCTCAATCGCATAGAGTTTGACACTTTCAGCCCCACGAAGCTCGACCATATGTGGGAGCGTATACTGTTTGATCGCGAACAGTTGGCCATCGCGACGCGTTCCTATGCCATGGAGCTCGGCCTCGATCCCGACAAGGTGTTGCAGTCGGCTCTCAGGCGCTGGCAGGATTATGTGAAGCGCCACAGTTGACTGCCCCCATTCATCACCCCGTTCATTTACTCCCACAGATTTTCCACTGATTATACCCCATACCATGAGCGACCGTCTTAAAATATTCTGCACCAATCTCAACCGATACATCGACTTTGAGGGTGGCGACACACTCAAAGATATTTATACCCGCATAGCGCCCGAACTCGGCTTCGAGGCCATATGCGCACGAGTCAACAACAAGACCGAGGGGCTTGCCTACAGTCTATTCCGCCCGAAGATGGTGGAGTTTCTGCCCTACGATTCCGACAGCGGCAGGAGAGTCTACACCAGGTCGCTCTGCATGATACTCTACAAGGCGGTGAGCGATCTCCATCCCGGCGCGCGACTTCGCATCGAGCATTCGATATCCCACGGTTATTTCTGCCGTGTCACGCAGCTCGGCCATCCGCTCACCCCTGAGATCATTGTGGCCATACGCGACAGGATGAGGGAGATAGTCAGAGCCGATCTCCGCTTTGTGCGCAAGGAGCGTCTTTCGTCGCATGTGGTGGAAATATTCCGTGAGCAGCATCTCATGGACAAGGTGAAGCTGCTCGAAAGCCTCCATAATCTCTACGAGACCTACTACACGCTCGACTCACTCGCCGACTCCTACTATGGAGCTCTTGCTCCGCGTACCGGCATGATCGACATATTCGATCTCATACCCTACAAGGACGGCATGCTCCTCATGGCCCGCGACCCGTTCAACACCTCGGCTCCCGCCACCCCCGTGGCGCAGGAAAAGATGTTCCGGGCCTTCACCGACTATCAGGAGTTCAACCATATACTCGGGGTGACCAATGTGGGTGAACTCAACGATGATGTGGCCGCCGGTAAATCGCCGGGCATTATCAATGTGTCGGAGGCTCTACACAACAAGCGCATCTCTACCATTGCCGATATGATCACCGAGCGCTTCAACGAGGGTGGGGCGCGGATAGTGCTCGTGGCAGGCCCGTCGTCGAGCGGCAAGACCACATTTACCAAGCGGCTCGCAATCCAGCTCATGACCAATCTCATGCGCCCTAAGATGATAAGTCTCGACGATTACTTCGTTGACCGCCACCACACCCCCATCGACGAAAATGGCGAATATGACTACGAGAGCCTCTATGCACTCGACCTCGACCAGTTCAACGCCGACCTCCAGACTCTCCTCGACGGCGGCGAGGTCGAGCTTCCCTACTACAATTTTGCCACAGGCTCGCGCGAATACCGTGGCAACCGCATCAAGCTCGATCCCGACTCGATCCTGCTCATCGAAGGCATCCATGGTCTCAATCCTGAGCTCACGGCCCGTATCGACGCCCGCATGAAGTTCAAGATCTACATATCGGCCCTCACCACCATCTCTATCGACGACCACAACTGGATACCCACCACCGACAACCGACTCCTCCGACGCATAATCCGCGACCATAAATACAGGGGATCGTCGGCTGCCGACACTATCCGCCGCTGGCCATCCGTACGACGAGGTGAGGAGCGATGGATCTTCCCCTATCAGGAAAATGCCGACACGATGTTTAACTCGTCGCTCCTGTTCGAGCTTGCCGTGATCAAGGAGCAGGCCGAGAAGATACTCGACGAGGTGCCGCGCGACATTCCTGAATATGCCGAAGCCTACCGTCTGCGCAAGTTCCTGTCGTATTTCCATCCCATCTCACCTGAGTATATACCATCGACCTCACTCCTGCGCGAATTTCTCGGTGGTTCCTCGTTCCGTTATTGATCTATGTACCGTCTGGTTTTTATGATATGGAGCGCTCTGGCGGCAATGATATTGCCGGCATGCTCCCATACCGATTGGTTCAATGAACCTATGGCCGTTGATATAGAGCCCGACACTATAGGCATGAATCTAATCTTGGTCAAAATGTGAGAATCGTGGAGAAAAAATGGATTATGGATTGTTTTAAAGTAGGTAACACTACAAACTATGGATAGAAGCAATCAACAATCAATTAACCCGCAAGATATTCTGAATTTTATTCCGGACGAGCGATTTGCACAACTCGCAGAAGAGTATGCAGTAGATTACGAAGTTAAGATACTGACAGGCAGGCTCATGTTTACGCTGCTTGTGCTCAGTATACTACGCTTTGACATACTGACTCAACGCCGCGTTTCCTTGGAATTTGAGTCGAAAGAATTTCAGCAAGCGGTGGAGGGTCTCAAACACAAGAGGATTAAACACAATTCAATCGGTTATCGCTTGAGGAGTATGGATAACAATTACTTCCGCCAGCTTTTCAACGACTTGTTCAGGCTCCTTGACCGTACAGAGATGAGGCGTATGGAGAAACAGTTCGGAGGCTCTGAAATACATGATTTGGTGGCTATTGACAGCACGTTGGTCTCGTATTCAACCAGATATCTCACGGATTACATTGAAGTGAAAAAGCCGTTGAGGGCGCATAAGCCGGGGGCAACCAAAAATGTAAAATATTCGTTTGGGTTCGCAGATAGGGGAGTGATGGATGCCTTGATATATACCGGCCAAAAATATCTCAGTGAGAACAACGCGCTCTATGAAATTATCGATTATTATAGGAAACACGACCCATTATCCACCAATATATATTTGATTGACAGGGGGCTTAATAGTTCTGACAATTTTAATAAGCTCAAAGATAATCATGTCGAGTTCATATGCAGAGTTAACATGAATCGCACCTATGAAGCGGTAGGAAACAGCAAAATCCCGAAATGTCATCCTATCATAGATGCTGAGATAATGAAGCTGCATGAGAATGATGAAGTCATAAGCGACCAGATTGTACATCTTCGCAAAAAAAGGTCAACCCAGTTTGATTCCACCGAATACCGACTCATAAAAGTGAAGACCAAAGCTCCGGTGATGAGCCGAAAGGGACACAGAGACAGAATGGATGAAGAACTTTGGTTAATCACTGACAACATGAATCTTCCCGCTCTTGAAATCGTGGCATTTTATGGACTTCGCTGGCGCATCGAATGCCTTTTCAGGTTCCTGAAGCAGAAACTGTCCCTTAACAAGTTCATAAGCTGCACTCCAAATGGTATCGCTAATATGATTTACATCATATTGATGACAGCGATGCTGATACTCTTGTTCGCAAGGTTGAACCACCTGGGTTACACCGAGGCCAAGGACCGCCTCTATATACAGTTGGAAGATTGCCGTTGTTCCATTACGAATTACTTGTCTTGCAGAATGATAGATGATTCAGTTGCGACTCTTGGAATTACATAATCTCATTTTGACCAAGATTAGCATGAATCCTATGTCACGATATCTCGTGGTGGTGGGTGATATACAGGAATACACCCAGTCGCCCGACGAATATATGAGCTATTTCCGTCAATCGATGGACTGGCTGGTGGTGCAGCAGTCGTTTTTCAACAATATTGACATAGTTGTGCAGGTGGGTGATATCACCAACGGCAATTTCGAGTGGCAGTGGAACAATGCCGCGATGGCTCTCCGGCCTGTGGCCGAAGCCATGCCGTTTATAGCTGTGACCGGCAATCACGACTACACGTGGCAACCGGGATCGGAAGATATAGCATATATCCGAGACCGCGGTTCGTCGCTGCTCAATTCCTATCCTTTCAATATTTATAGATCGATGCAGGTGATAGGATATTTTGAAAACGGACGGTGCGACAATATGGCCTACCGTGTGCAGCTCGGTGGCCGCCCGGCCCATTTCATAGCTCTCGAGTTCGGACCCCGACCCGAGGTGATCGACTGGGCCGAGCATATCATTGCTGCTTATCCTGCGACCGACACATATATCGTGACCCACGAATGGCTGTCGGCGCGCGGGGAGCGCCTCGACGACCATAATTGCTACGGAGTACGACAGTTTGGGGCATCTCTATCCTCCTCTCCCGAAACATTATGGAACAGGCTCGTCAGGCCCTACGACAATGTCATAGCAGTGATGTGTGGCCACAACGGATTTGTCACAAGCCTCTTCACTCCCAACGATGCCGGCCGCATGGTGCCGCAGATGCTGTTCAATCTCCAGTATCAGGAAAATGGCGGCAACTCGTTGCTGCAGCTCTGGGAGATGCCTGCCGGCTCCGATTCAGTGTACACCTATATATATAACACCGGTACCCGCATACACCACACCGACCCGGCCACCATGATATCTTTCTCGAGGTCACGCGCCTCCATGCCGCAATAATATACACCCTCCAACGTTATAATTCCATGTCTTTGTCATCACCATCATCTTTCGGTCCGGCCAATGGCAAGCCTGTGCTTGTAGTGGCCACCAACAATCAGCACAAACTCGCCGAAATAAAGGCGATAATAGGCCATAGCTTCGATGTGAAAGGGCTGGCCGATATAGGTTGCCACGACGATATCCCCGAGACGGCCGACACTCTTGCCGGCAATGCCGAGATCAAGGCCCGCTATGTCAAGGATAAGTATGGCCTCGAATGTATTGCCGACGATACCGGTCTGATAGTAGATGGTCTCGGTGGCGAGCCGGGTGTGAGATCGGCCCGCTATGCAGGCCCCGGCCATGATTCCAAGGCCAATATGGAGCTCCTGCTCGACCGTATGGTTGGGCTCCACGACCGTTCGGCCCGGTTTGTCACCGTGGTGGCACTCACTCTTGCCGATGGTGGCATAAAATTTTTCGAGGGCACGGTCGAAGGCCACATCAGTGCTTCGCCACACGGATCGGCCGGATTCGGTTATGACCCTGTGTTTGTGCCCGCGAAGCGCCAGGACTCACTTTTGCCGAGATGAGCACCGAGTCTAAAAACGCCATTTCCCACCGCGGACGTGCCATACGCGCGCTGGCCGACTATCTCCTCCGCTGATTCCCTTTCAAACCGCTTTCCCCCTACATTTAATCTATTTGATGCGATCTCTCTCCACTTGTATCCTGCTTGCTTCGGTAGCGCTGTCGGCTGCGGCATCGGCCGGTTCCTGGTATGTACATCCCGTTTTCGCCCCCCCGGTGACGCGCGCCGTCGAGACCTCTACCGACATATTTTATCTTGCCGGCGGATCGCTCTTCGGCTACGATAAGGAGCGCGACGAGAGCCGGTGCTACACTGCCGACAATTATCTGTCGTCGGCTTCCGATATTGCCGATATATTCTACGACAGCGCATCCGACCGTGTGCTGCTGGCCTACGAAGATGGAAACATTGATATACTCTATGGCGCTCCCGAGCCCGAGAAGGTGATCAATATCCCGGATATAGCCGAGGCCACCTCGGTGGGCGACTCCCGGTCGATAGCCGATGTGGCCTTTGATGCCGACACCGTATATGTGGCCACATCTTTCGGTCTGGTGAAGATGGATATGGCCAAGGGCGAGACGCTCACATCCGGCTCTTATCCCTCGTCGGTGACAGGTGTGGCGGTCACCCCTTCCCATATAGTGATGAAGTGTGGCTCCAAACTCTATTCAATTCCCAAGGGAAAGCGCATCAATACCCTCGACAATTTCACCGCTCTGACGTCGTGGGGAGGTGTGGCTCAGATGACGGCTTTATCGCCTGACAAGCTCCTGCTGAGGCGCGACACCCGGGGCAGGGAATCGCTCTACACCCTCAGTTTCAACGGCAACAGCGCTTCAGGAGCCACTGCCGTGGGCGATCCCGCCTCATCGTCGGTAGCGCCATTTATATTTACTCCCGATGGAAAGGTGAGATATGTGACGGCTGGGGCGCTGTGGGAGATTAGCCCCGATGGGGTGGCATCGGTCATAGCACGTCTCCCCGACGAATTGGCTTCCGACGCAATTGCCTGTGCCGGAACGGTGGCCTCGGTATGGGCGGCAGGTCATACCGGCCTCGCCCGCTATGGCTACAATCCTGCTTCGGGATGGTCAATGCTATCCGACCGCTATATACCCGCACCTCTCAGCGTGAAGCAGGTGGCTTACATCATACCGTCGGCCGACGGCCAGAGAGCCTATTTCACCAATCTCGGAGCCACTGTCTACCGCCTCGGTTATCCCACAGGCGATGAGGGCTTCAACAGGGTGCAGACAACCTCGGTGCTCGAGCCCGACGGATCGTTTAGAGATGTCACGGCATTTCCCGCTCCGGCGGTAAATGAAATAAGTATCTCGGCCCAGAAAAAGCTCGGCAGTATCCGGTGTCGCCCGAAAAGCTGGCCGAGGATCCCGACGATCCGTCGACCTACTGGCTCTGTACCTCCAACGACGGCCTGCTCCGCATCACTGATGGAGAGCTCACAGGCCGCTACGATGAGCACAATGCTCCCTTTGTGCCCCAGTGGGGATGCAGGGTCTATGATGTGTCGTTTGACAAAGGGGGCAATATGTGGGTTGCTTCGCATACTGGCAAGGGCACCTCGGGCATATCGGTGCTCCCGGCCGCGAGTCGCCGCAAGGATCCTGCCGAGGTCACTGCCGCCGACTGGACGGTGGTCGAAATACCCGGATATTCGTCAAACAAGGATGTGCAGACTCTCCATTGCGCCCATTCCGATATGATTTTCATCACCGATGCCACTGTTGGTACCCTGCTGGTGGCGATCGACACCCGTGGAACCGCCGACGATCTATCCGACGACCGTGTGAAGGTGTGGGAGTCGCTCACCGATCAGGATGGGAGGATATTCAGCCCCACCCGACATACAGCCCTCGCCGAAGACCGCTCGGGGCGTGTGTGGCTCGGTTCCAACGGTGGCATTGTCGAGCTCCCCTACCCTGCTCAGGCGGTGACTGACCATCTCGATGTGACACGTCTCAAGGTGCCCCGGCGCGACGGCACCAACAGTGCCGACTATCTCCTTGAGTCGGAATTGATATATTCGATAGCTGTTGACCATGCCGACCGCAAGTGGATAGCCACTGAAGGCTCGGGTGTGTTTCTTGTGTCGCCACGCGGCGATGAGATTCTCGAATCGTTTGACGGCTCCAACTCTCCCCTCCCCTCCAATCGCGTCAACGCCGTCTATTGCCATCCGCTGAGCAATGCCGTGTTTTTCGGCACCGACCGCGGAGTGGTAGAATACGCATCCACGGCATCGCCTGCAGCCTCGTCGTTTTCCGACATTCTGGCCTACCCCAACCCGTGGGCCCCGACCACTCCGGCCCCGTCACCATCACTGGACTCATGGACGGATCATTGGTCAAGATAGCCGATACCGCCGGACGCGTCCTATGGCAGGGCCGATCGGAGGGGGGCATGGCTCAGTGGCCCGTCACTGATATGTCGGGTTCAAGGGTGCGCTCGGGAATCTATTATATCCTTGCGTCGCAGAGTGGGAGCGACATATCCTCGTCGGGTGCCGTAGCCAAAATCGCTGTGGTCAACTGATATCCCCCCACTCTCTTTCTATCATCTCCTCATCTACTGTTTCAATTGATTTATCTATCTGCTATTATTTGATCTGAAGATGAAAGTCAAGACTCCCGTCGAAACCGCCGCCGCCGCTCTCGAAGCCGGGTGTGGCAAGGCATCGCTCACATCGCCGCGTAGCTTTGGGCGCCTTATGGCGCTTGCCATTGCAGCCGGTGCTTATATAGCGCTCGGTGGTGCGCTGTCGTTTGTCGTGGGCAATGGCATGCCCGGCATATCAGCCGCCAATCCCGCCATAGCCAAGCTCATGAGCGCTGTGATGTTTCCTATCGGTCTTATCCTGATCGTGGTGCTCGGAGGCGAGCTTTTTACCGGCAATAATGCGCTGCTCATGCCTCCACTCATCAAGAAGCGGGTAGGTTTGGCGCGTGTGGCTGCCAACTGGGCTCTTGTCTATTGCGGCAATGCTGTCGGTGCGGTGGCTTTTGCTGCCGTGATGGTGTGGGGCGTAGGGCTCACGGCCCCCGAGCCTTGGCACACCGCTGCTGTCAATCTCGGAGTGGCAAAATGCTCGATGCCGTGGCTCACGGTGTTTGTGAAGGGCATCGGAGCCAACTGGTGTGTGTGTCTGGCTGTGTGGCTTGCCCTGTCGGGACATTCTCTCATTGAGAAGATGGCCGGATGCTTCCTCCCGGTGATGGGCTTTGTGGCTCTCGGCTACGAACACAGCATAGCCAATATGTTTTTTGTGCCGCTTGCCATGCTTGAAGGCTCACCGGTGGGCGTGGGGCAGTTTATCACTGCCAATCTTATTCCGGCCACGTTGGGCAATATTGCCGGAGGAGCTCTCTTCGTAGGGTCGCTGTTCAGCTGGATCCATCTGCGCCGCGACTGACACGTTGCATCCGCTCGGGATGGTCCACTTTTTGAGTTGCTTGATGGGCGGTTGACGCGTTTTTTTGTAATTTTGCATCTGTTATGGAAAACTCTTCTAATCTAAGTCTGAAATACAAGGATGAGGCCGACAGAGCTTTCGGTGCGGCCGGCATGACGGTGGCAGTTGTGGTGTGCAATGCCGATGAGCTCATTGTGGCTGTGGATCTCGACGCTGACGATCCGGCCGATATCATGGAACTTACCGACGATTATTATCTCGCCGGATCGAGGGCCAAATCGGTGAGCGCCGCCTGGAAGCAGACTCTCTCGGCATTTCGCGCCACGGTGGTCATGGCTGCCGGCAATATACTTGCCCGCCATCTCGTAGGGCAGGAGGTACCGGTAAGTCCGTCGATAAGAGATCTGGTGAGGGAAGCGGTGGCCGACGATGGCTTGCGCGAGTGTCAGCTCGAGCCCGATGAGGCCGATGAGATCTTCTCCTCCACCTATTCATATCTCCACAGGGTTTTCTCCAACCGTGGCGTAGGGCAGATCACATCTGATTTTGCCGATATGCTGCGCCGCGAGCGCCGCCTGACCCACGCCGATATTCTTCAGGCCATGCGTCCGCTCGCAGGTCTGTGAGTCAGGCCACCTACTATTGAAATATCAGATCCCGCTGCCCGACGATACTCCGACGGGCAGCGGGATTCCATATCTCTCTCCCATATGCTTCAAATCATTGCATACTATGCTTTTAGACAATTGATAGGTACGACGTAAATACCGTCTTGACGCCGGTATGCCGGCCCGGTGGCTGTGAGTATCATCATGAACGAGGGCTGATTTTTTTCGGAGATATCCGATTTAAGTTTGAGTAGATTTCTTGCACCTTCATCAATCAGATTGTCGCCTCCAAGCTTGATTTCTATCGGTGCCCATCTGCCGTCTTTAAGATGCACTATCGTGTCGCACTCCAATCCGCGGCTGTCGCGATAGTGGAGGACATTGCCGTTGAGAGTCTGCGCATATACCCTGAGATCCCGGACCGCCATGTCTTCAAACAAGAGCCCGAAGGTGTTGAGGTCTGACATCAAATCGGCCGGAGATGCCCAAGAGCCTGTGCCGCTATGGATGAATCCACAAAATGATGCGTGGGAGTGGAACGTACCACTGTTTTTGACCTAAGATTTGGATTCCAAGCCTCCATATCCTCGATGATGAACAATTCTGTAAGTACATCGGCATATTCCTCAAAAGTCTTGTTGCTGATCGACCGGCTGTCACGTGCTGCAATATCAGCCAATATCTTGGTGGTGGGGGTCTGCGAGGATACATGACGGCATACGCCCTCATGACAATCTTCATTATCTCGGGATTCTTGTTGCGGAAGTTAGGGTTCTCGCTGTTTGCCAGATTGAAAAGGCTCTCATAGTAGTTGGAAGTAACTTCAAGTGCCACGTCTTTATCAGGCTGAATTGACAGCGGCCACCCACCCCGGCAAAGGAGAAATGCGGTGTCCTCTAATCCGTAGCCATCGTTCATATCAAAAACTGCCGGACTGTTTCCCTCGAAAAGGGAGGAAGCGAAACCGACCCTTTGGAATCACGGGATTCAAACAGGCTCATAGGGCGCATCATCACCCGCGTTATGCGTCCTGCTCCCGAATGGAATATATCGGAATTATCAACAGGAGTGGAGCTTCCGGTAAATATGAATTGCCCGAATCCCGGATTTTCATCAATCCAAGCCTTTGCCTGATTCCAAAGATCCGGAACAGTCTGCCATTCATCTATGAGTCTTGGCCGTTCGCCAATAAGCACATTGTAAGGCTCAATACGTGCAATTTGTATAGCCGCTTTTGTGTTAAGGCGAATTTCACTTTTGGCAAAAAGTGCGCTTGTGGTGGTTTTACCACAAAATTTAGGCCCCTCCACCAATACGACTCCACTTGACTTCATTTTTTTTGAAATGGTGGATTCGATGTATCTCGCAAGATAATTCTCCATGATTGTAAACTGTTAATATTAAGCGCAAAGATACGGGGAAATCATCATACTTCCAAATTTGTGAGCATTTCACTTCCAGTTTTGTGAGCATTTCACTTCCAGTTTTGTGAGCATTTCACTTCCGGATTTGTGAGATTTAGGGTGTCGGCTCAATTGTCGGCAACGAATAAAAAATGGCAGGCAGTCGGTTTTTATCTGACTGCCTGCCATGGTTGATGCAGGGTGCTCGAAGCGGGACTCGAACCCGCACAGCCGCAATGGCCAAGGGATTTTAAGTCCTCGTGTCTACCATTTCACCATTCGAGCCTGCTTATGAGGCCGCTGGGCGTACTCGTCCGACAAAGTTACGGCCATTTTGTCTAATATCCAAACTTCGGCCACCTATTTTCGCAAGTTTTTGAATTTTATTACTACGGTAATAATTACGGCAGTAATAAAGTTTGACAGTTATTCTTCTTCATAATAATACGAATAGTCGATACCCTTCATGAACATCTCTCGGTCGTTGATTTTATCGGTTAAGGCACCTTTCAGTAGAGCCTTGATATGAGTAGCATCTAAGACGCTTTCCCGCATTGCTGTGAGATATTCGTTCTTGTCAATCTGACTCCAATCTACGCAGCGTTTCAATGCACGGCGCAAACATAAGGTCAAGCCAGATGCGTGTGCTACGTCCATTGCCTTCCATGAATGGGTGTATCACGTTCATCTCAACATACTTGTCGGCTATCTCATCGAAATTCGTTTCAGGCATGCTCTCAATGGTCGGAAGAATAGTAGGAAAATGAATACAGTTGGCAAACGTAAATCCCCCTTTTGAGATATTTTTGTTACGTATTTGTCCTGCAAACTCATACAGACCTCCAAAAAGATATGCATGAATCTGTTGCAGACTTTTAATGCTGCCCGGTTCAAAAGAGTTGAGCAGTCCGCTCTCAAATAGGGTATATGCTAATCTTGGTCAAAATGAGATTATGTAATTCCAAGAGTCGCAACTGAATCATCTATCATTCTGCAAGACAAGTAATTCGTAATGGAACAACGGCAATCTTCCAACTGTATATAGAGGCGGTCCTTGGCCTCGGTGTAACCCAGGTGGTTCAACCTTGCGAACAAGAGTATCAGCATCGCTGTCATCAATATGATGTAAATCATATTAGCGATACCATTTGGAGTGCAGCTTATGAACTTGTTAAGGGACAGTTTCTGCTTCAGGAACCTGAAAAGGCATTCGATGCGCCAGCGAAGTCCATAAAATGCCACGATTTCAAGAGCGGGAAGATTCATGTTGTCAGTGATTAACCAAAGTTCTTCATCCATTCTGTCTCTGTGTCCCTTTCGGCTCATCACCGGAGCTTTGGTCTTCACTTTTATGAGTCGGTATTCGGTGGAATCAAACTGGGTTGACCTTTTTTTGCGAAGATGTACAATCTGGTCGCTTATGACTTCATCATTCTCATGCAGCTTCATTATCTCAGCATCTATGATAGGATGACATTTCGGGATTTTGCTGTTTCCTACCGCTTCATAGGTGCGATTCATGTTAACTCTGCATATGAACTCGACATGATTATCTTTGAGCTTATTAAAATTGTCAGAACTATTAAGCCCCTGTCAATCAAATATATATTGGTGGATAATGGGTCGTGTTTCCTATAATAATCGATAATTTCATAGAGCGCGTTGTTCTCACTGAGATATTTTTGGCCGGTATATATCAAGGCATCCATCACTCCCCTATCTGCGAACCCAAACGAATATTTTACATTTTTGGTTGCCCCCGGCTTATGCGCCCTCAACGGCTTTTTCACTTCAATGTAATCCGTGAGATATCTGGTTGAATACGAGACCAACGTGCTGTCAATAGCCACCAAATCATGTATTTCAGAGCCTCCGAACTGTTTCTCCATACGCCTCATCTCTGTACGGTCAAGGAGCCTGAACAAGTCGTTGAAAAGCTGGCGGAAGTAATTGTTATCCATACTCCTCAAGCGATAACCGATTGAATTGTGTTTAATCCTCTTGTGTTTGAGACCCTCCACCGCTTGCTGAAATTCTTTCGACTCAAATTCCAAGGAAACGCGGCGTTGAGTCAGTATGTCAAAGCGTAGTATACTGAGCACAAGCAGCGTAAACATGAGCCTGCCTGTCAGTATCTTAACTTCGTAATCTACTGCATACTCTTCTGCGAGTTGTGCAAATCGCTCGTCCGGAATAAAATTCAGAATATCTTGCGGGTTAATTGATTGTTGATTGCTTCTATCCATAGTTTGTAGTGTTACCTACTTTAAAACAATCCATAATCCATTTTTTTCTCCACGATTCTCAACCATTTTGACCAAGATTAGGTATATGCCTTCTTTCGACTCTGACCGTCAATGGTGTTATCGCTATATGTAAACCAGTCAAGAAACTTGCTTGCCCTATTGTTAGGGTAATACTTAGCGAGCATTATGATATCTTCGGCCGACAAGGCATCACTATTGTATTGCTTACCATCGGCAGCTACGATTTTCACTTTGTGAGTGCCACTCACGAACTGAATGCCCTCAGTCTTAAACTTCCTTTTCAACCATCGCCAATAGTTGCCGGCTTTAGTATAGTCCGGTTCATCATTTATGGCACGTACTATATCCGTGGCAGAGAACCACCAGCAGTTGTTCTCATCATCCCAAACCGCTCTCACTTCGCGGTCATTGAAAAATCGTATAGACTTCTTACTCATGATTCAGACTTGTTTTATGACCCATGTAGCGTTATTCTTAGCTTCAATACGAGATAGGATAGCTTTTCTCTTTGAGGGAGGCAATGGCGCGATCAACTATCCGCTTGCTCAATCCGGTTTGGGTTGCAATAGCTGCTATGGAAATTGGTGGACTATCTTTAATCGTCTTCATTACAGCCGTCTCCCTCAGGGAAAGGTGAGCGGTTAATAACAATGGTGTTTCCAAAACGTCATTTTGGCGTTTAGAGTCCTCTGAAACGAAACAATTTGAAACATCAAGGGATTTTTTAAGGTCACTGATGAAATAAAGAAGTACCGAATAAGACTTAAATGTCTGATATTCGGTACTTTCTTATGTCGGGGTGAGAAGATTCGAACTTCCGACCACACGCCCCCCAGACGCGTACTCTAACCTGGCTGAGCTACCACCCCGATTGGGCTTCAAAAGCGATGCAAAATTACTGCCTTTTGGCGAATCCTCCAAATTTTCAGGCCACTTTTTTTCGGTTTTTTTAGCCTTTTTTATGTCGATTTGGTCAATAGGCTGATAGTCACTTGCTTGCGCGGTGGGCCATTTTGCGCCTGAAAAATGCTCTCGGCTGCCAGAAGGATGGCAATGGCTCCTATGATGAAGCTCCACATGATTATCGACGACCCCGACATGCTGCTTTCGGCCCCCTCGGCCACCGAGCGTGTGAGGGTCGACGGCAGGGTGGGCATCGTGAGCCACAGCGCCACTATGGCGGCTATGGCCATTACCACCGGCACTATCCACGCCAACAGCTGCTCGCGGCGGCGGCTGGCGGCGGCGCGGCGTGCCTTTTCGGCCGATGCCCCGCATGGCCATGCGGTAGGCAAAGTTGCTGGGCAGACCCTCGGAGCGGTCGAGGCGCTCCACCGAGGTGCGTATCAGCCGGTCGAGCATCATATCGTCGGCATCGGGGGCGGGTGCCGGTGAAGTGGGGTGATGTTTGTTCATAAGGCAGATGGTGAGGTTGAGAGGGTGGTTATGGCGGTGCGCAGGCGGTCGCGTAGACGCATCAGTCTCACCTTCACATTGCTTTGGCTCATGTGGGTGATCTCGGCTATCTCGGCCACCGGGTGCCCGTCGTAGTAGTAAAGAGTGATAAGAGCGCGGTCGGACGGCGGGAGGGTGGCGGAGTGCCTCTTCAAGCACATCCACCATCGGGTCGTCGGCATCGCTCTCGGCAGCCCGGTCGGCAAGGATGTCGCTCTGCTCATTGCCTTGCGGCCGGTCGGCCCGCCGTTGCTCCCGGCGGGTGTGGTCAATCGCCATATTATAGGCGATACGGAATATCCAGGTGCCCACCGCCGATCGGCCGTCAAAGGCCGCCGCGCGGTCAAACACTCTCATCATCACATCCTGCGTCAGCTCCTCGGCATCGGCGCCCGACCCCACGATGCGCACTATCAGCGCATACACCCGGCGCGAATAGCGCTCCACGAGGGTCTCGAAAGCTCCCACCGATCCTGTCGAGGCCACTGAGGCCAGCAGGATATCGTCGGGCGTGGCTTTGGGGCCGCCTGTCAGTCCGGGTAGGGTTGATGAGGTTGCTGATGAAGATGTCATGATGCCCTTTTGACGTCCGGGCGCCCGCGGCGGTTACATCTCCCCCGAAAAAAAATATTTTTTGACTTTTTTTGGCTTCGGGTGTAACCTCAGCTTAGCCGCCGACGTCAAAACCGATACAAATTTACAAAAATCATCCGAATAATCACCCCTAAAATAAACATCTCTCATATGGATTTTATTGTCACTCCTCTCGTTGTTTTCATCGTCTTCTCCTACCTCTATAAGGTGATCAAGCTCTACGCCACCCGTCGCGAGCGCATCCTCTTCATCGAAAAGTCCACCACTCCTCCCCCCTACGGTGCGGCAGTCGACATGCCCGACTTCGGATCCACCTTCCGCCATTCCATCCCCTCGCGCTTTCAGACTCTCCGCTGGGCCCTCCTCCTCATCGGTGTTGGCGTAGGCATCCTCATCGGCTTCTTCATCGCCGTGGCTCTCAACGCCCAGGTGGCTTTAAATCCGTGGATGGCCCCCAATCAATACGGAGTGGTACTCGGCTCGGCCATGCTCCTCTTTGGTGGAATAGGTCTTATGGTATCGTATGTCATCGAGTCGCGCGCCGCTGCCTCACAAACCGACAACTGATCTCCACCCCCTCAATCCACCCCCCCCTACCGGGAGCGGAGCCGACTCTAATCTGGAGCCGGCCCGCTCCCGGCTTTTTTATTGTATGTTGATATTAACAATTATAGTTGATTAAAAAATGGCGCGGCGCATGGATGCCGACGACATCATGCTGCCCCACCCGGCAAGCGAATTGGGGATGTTTTTAACGTATATTAACTAAAAGAAGTGTAATAGTCATCGTGGATTGGACGTCTTTCGTTTGACAGGCTCTCAATCCGGAGCCAAGTCGTAAATGCTTTCTCCCCGATAGCTGACACTAACCCCACAACAAAACCATCATTAAAATTATGCTCAGACACTTATTGTTATATTCACTGATGCTTGGATCTGCCGCGACAGTGGTGGCTCAGGAAGCGGCCACCGATACCTTGGCAGAGAGCCGGGTGTTACAGGAGGTGGTGGTTGCAGCCCCGAGGGTGATCCATAAATTTGACTCCGATGTATATTACCCCTCAAAGAGCGCAAAGGAGCTGTCGAAAGACGGTATGCAGCTGATACGCAGCATGGGCATACCTACCCTGACGGTCAATGAGGTGTTTGGCAACGTGACGTCGCTGGGCAATGCGGTGCAGATCCGCGTCAATGGACGCGTGGTGTCGGCTAATGAGCTGAAGACCATCATGCCGGAAAACATCAAGCGTATAGAGTGGATCCAGAATCCCGGCCTTAAATATGGCGGCGCATCTGCGGTGCTCAACATCATATTGACAAACCCCACTCTTGGCGGCTCGCTGATGGCGTCGGACATGGTGGGTCTCAACATGCCGTGGAATGAGGCTAATGCAACGCTGAAGCTCAACAACGGACGGTCGCAATGGGGAGTGAGCATATTTGAGAAGATGGACCGCGCCAAGAGCTACCGCGAATATCAGGAGCGGTTTACGTATCCCGACGGGAAGAGTCTGACCCGAACAGAGATTCCTATCAAGGGAAAGATGCAGGAGCATATGCTGACCCCTACGGTGTCGTACAGCTACATCAAGCCCGACACAACTGTGGTCTACGCTTCGGTGAGTCTTTACAAGGCGTGGCCGATGGGCGACGATTATACCGGACTGATGAAGCTGAGCGACAACTCCAAGGATATAATCCTTCACGACAAATCGTTCAGCGACGGACTGACTCCGAGCTTTACGGCCTATCTGGAGCAGCATATAGGCAAGAAGCATGTTATAGCGGTCGATGCGTCGGCCTCGATCTACAAAGGCTCGTCTTACCGCACCTACACCGAGCAGATTGCAGGCGAAGATCTCTTTCTGTCGGATGTGAATACCGACATCAAGGACTCCAACAAGAGCTATGGCGTAAAAATGGATTACACCCGAAGCTGGGATAAGTCGCGTTTTACAGCGGGAGCCAACTATCATGGAGCGAGCAACAAATCGACCTACATGAATCTCGACGGCCTGGTGTCGCATCAGAGCCAGAACTCGCTGTCGATGTATGCCGAATATTCCCAGGGCATAGGCAAGGTAAAGCTCACCGGGGGCCTTGGGGCCACCTATTCATCCTATCGTCTGCGCGAGAGCGGCAAGGGTACTGACACATGGGGCTTCCGCCCGACGCTGTCGGTCAACTATCGCCCGACTCGTGTCTCGACATTCTATATGGGTTTCTACACCTATCAGAACAGCCCTTCGCTCAGTGAGGCCAATCCTGTAGCCACTCAGATCGACGGATTTCAGTGGCAGGTGGGCAATCCGGCATTGAAAGCCTATACCACCTACCGCATCGACGCCCAGTATCAGTATGCCATCAAACGTCTGAGCGGCACCCTTGGCGTCAACCTCCAGACCTCTCCCGACGCTATCGCGCCGTTTTACCGCTGGGAGGAAGACCGGCTTGTCTCCTCATATGAAAACAGCCGAGGCCATCAGTGGCTTTCGGCCTACATTTCGCCTCAGATCGATGTAGTACCCGGATGGTTTATGGTCAACGGATTAGTGAGATGGGGTGTGACCCGTACCCGTGGCACAGGCTACAATCTCACCCGCCATAACTGGAGCGGAGAGGTGACCGGCATTGCCTATCATTGGGGATTCAATTTCATAGTGCAGTATCGCCATAGTGCGGGTACACTCTTCGGTGAGAGCGAGGTGTGGGTGAGAAATCCTCCATGATAGCATTGCAGTATAATTGGAAAAACTGGCAGTTTATGGGCGCTATTTTATCGCCCTTCACTAAGTACGACCGCAAGAGCTGCCTCTACAACCAATATTACTCAAACGAGAAGCATAAGCGTATCAGCATGTCTTCGATGCCATTGCTCAAGGTGGCTTACAATCTGCAGTGGGGCCGTCAGAAGCAGGGCGTCAACAAGCGCGTCAATGCCGACAGCTCGGTTGAGCAGTCGACGGCCGGAAGCCGTTGAATGAGCCGGTAGGGATTATCTACCCGCCGCCACGCAGTGGCATCGTAAAGCATATAAGCCTTTGGGCCTCCGCGAGATGGAGCCCGGAGGCTTATATGTTTTTATAGGGCCGGCGGGGATAAAAGGGCTGTTGTTAACATTTATTAACCAAGATGCTGTTATACGAAGGGGGTGCCATACGTCTTGTAGATGCATGGCCTCAGATTGAGGCTTTTTAGCAGTAATTCTATTTTATTCACATTTTAACCATCGTTCCTCACAGAAATGAACCACCTTATCAGGATATTAACTGTGGCCGTCGCGATCATGGCGGCCGGTATGGCGTCGTCGGTAGCACGCGCCGGGCAGGCGCCGGCCCACGACACACCCAAGGAGCGCAGCATCAATATCACGGGCCGGGTTGTCAATCAGGTGACCGGTCTGGGATTTCAGAACGATACGATCAAGGTGGAGCTGTTGCGCCCCGACAGCACTCTGATCACCTATACTTACACCACTGCAAACAACCGTCGGTCGGAGCTCAATGTCGAAAACTATTTCCGTATCCAGCATAAGGTGGCCGACAATAACTTTATCATCAGGCTGTCGAATCCCGACTTTGACACGGTGTGTTACGACATCGAGGCGCCGGGCGTGAACTACGACACCGGCAAGCTGCCGATCAGGCGCCTGTCGCGGTTTGAGAAGCAGATCATGCTGGGCGAGGTGACGGTCAAGGCGTCGACCATCGCCTTTGTCAACAAAGGCGACACGCTGCAATATAATGCCGATGCGTTCAATCTCGCCCAGGGCTCGATGCTCGACGCGCTGATCGAGCAGATGCCGGGAGTGGAGCTGCGCGACGATGGCCGGATATATGTCAACGGCCGCTTTG
>PDYJ01002319.1_pt1 | contig 19736 bp, 25 predicted proteins | sample 1430841 | NCBI WGS metagenome assembly PDYJ01 (sample SAMN07237672, study PRJNA390542) | Gut metagenome, whole genome shotgun sequencing project. | isolation source: fecal pellets | host: Mus musculus | place: USA: New York, NY | collected 2016-10 | reverse complement strand
GATGTTGGTAGAGCAGCGATATGGAATCTTGATAGAAATATTATGATTCAAAATCATTTACATAGACTGCGCCCGATTGCCAATGAAATTCATATTCCACTTTATTATCATGTGTTTAGGCATTATAAAGATAAGGATTTGATTGGAGGTAAGGGAATTGCTTTACAAGGATTTTCGTCAAAATCATTGCACCAATTAGCGATACCTCTTCCGCCATATAATGAGCAGAAGCGTATCGTTGCAAAAATTGAGGAGCTATATTCCGTTCTTGATCAGATAGAAGCGTCTTTGCAATCTTGAATGGTCAAGAGGGCAAAGACGCTTGTGAAAGGGAGTTGGTTACCAGTTGACTATCTTGTCAACTATGGCTTGCTGTTCGTAGCGGTACGGCGGAGGTAGATGCGCGTGGTCTCAATGCTTTCATGACCCATAAGATCAGCGAGCAGAGCAAGATCGTTGAAGCGGTCAAGGAAGTTTTTGGCGAAGCGGTGACGGAATGAGTGGGGATAGACTACTGCTGTATTGATACCATACTTCTGGGCGAACAGTTTGAGTTGCTGGGCTATGCCTCGGGCTGTTATTCGTTCGCCGAAACGGTTGAGGAAGATATAGCCCGATTCGAGGTTTCGCTCTTTGAGCCACACTAATGCCTCGGCGCGGAGGCTCTTTGGAATGTAAAGCCTACGTAATTTCCCACCTTTGGAGTAGATGTCGAGATAGCCCTGCTGGACGTGCTCGGCTTTGATTTGCAGGAGTTCACTGACGCGGGCTCCAGTGGCTGTAAGGAACCACACCACGAAATACCATGAGGTGTGACCGTCTCGTTTCAGTCGGGTTTTGAGGAATTTATAATCAGCATCGCTGATTACGTTTTCGAGAAAGTTTTTCTGCTGCACTTTTACGAAGCGCATTTTGAGTTTCTCCTTTCTGATAAACTCCAGATACTTGTTGATGGCCTGTAGGCGCAGGTTGACGGTCTGAGGCTTGTCGTTCTCCACCAGATAGCCTTTATAGGCGAGCAGATTCTCGCGTGTCACCTCCTTGTATTTTTCAAGGAAGTGTGTCACCGTCCACCACATACGAGCGGACAGTGTTCGCCGCCAAATCTGGCGCGAAAGGAATGATTTGTACTTGGTTATCATATCACATTCAATTTAAGTTGAACATGATAATAAGATAACGCAACCCACATTATCCGCAATTGCCGGATAACTGGGTGCTGACCACCATTGATTCGGTCTGTGATTATGGCTATTCAGAGAATGTTAACGTTGATGAAATTGCCCTTTTCTGAGTGGATACTTGAATTGGAAGATATCGAAAAAGATAGTGGGTGCGTTGTTGCTCAGAGGTCTAAGAAAGATAGAACAGTCAATGGAGTTCGACATAGATTCGTCAAGGGCGATGTTCTATACTCAAAACTCCGAACCTATCTCAACAAAGTATTGGTAGCTCCGACAGATGGTTATTGCACCACAGAGATAATCCCGGTAAAATCCTACGATTGTGTTATACCTGAATATCTCTGCGCATGGCTACGTTCGCCATTCTTTCTCTCTTATACTGCTGAATGTTGTTATGGAGTTAAGATGCCTCGATTAAGCACCACCGATGCTCGTAAAGGTATTATACCCATTCCTCCTATAAATGAACAGAAGCGTATCACTCAGAAATTAAGCAAAATTTCAGAATTATTATCAAATCTCTCTATTTCAATAGACTAACGATAATATTATCCAAACAATTAAACCACCCTTGAACACGTTCAATAATAGCACGCTGTGTGTTCAATGGTGGTATCGGGATATGTATATCCTCAACGATTGATTTTCCAACTCTTTGTTGGCCAACAACTCCATTAAAAGTTCCCGTACAACATTTAATGAAGTTATCTGACTTGAAGAATAGTAATGAGAACTCAGGAATCAATATTGTGCTTCTGAATATGAGCAGTTCTGTTGTTCCTGCGCCAATCCCATTTGGGAGATCTCGTAGAATCATAGATTTTCGATTCTCCAAACATGGTGATATTTTGGCTACCGCAATATCTCCGTCTGCAAAATGTGTGAATCCTGATTTTATTTCACCCCACTGTTTTACATCATAATGAAATTTGTTAGAGTAGCCGTCATGGATTGACGCCATCGGAACAAAGCCTGCTTGAATATTATCCGAAGCCTTGTTCTTCGGATTGATTTCAAATACATCTTTGATTCTGGTCAGCACCCAGTTATCCGGCAATTGCGGATAATGTGGGTTATCCGTTATTATCTTTGCCTTTGGATTGACGCGACGGAGCATCTCGGCGGCAGGCTCGTCCGCCGGGTCTTGCGGCACGAGTTTGCCCTGCATCGCAAGATCAAGGATCTTGGACTTCAGATTGGCAATACTTTCACTCAGATTTTTTTTACTTTGGTCGATACCATCTATAACACCTACGATAGAATGAAATGCTGAAATTATTCGACTTTGTTCTTCTTTTGGCGGTAAAGGTAAGATAAAGTCTAATAGCATCTTTTGCGTAATTTGATTGATAGCTGTAGAGTTAGATTCATCCAAATAGCTATTAAAATACGCAGAATCCAATAAAAGCTTTATCCACGGATTATAACAACTACGACATACAGCCATGAAAGCACCAAATGAAGTGGGACGTTCTAAATTTTCAATGATAACATTTTTCCCGACTAATCTTCTGCTGCCATTTCGAGCGCATATTAAAAGGTCTCCGTTGTTAAGATATTGTTTCTCAAGTATAGGGCAAGACACATAAACAATATCGTCCAAACAGATTTTGTTATCCCTGATATTATTAGAACGATAAACAGGGACACCATCATCTACGATGTCCTGAGGCGAGTATGTTAATCCAATATTCGATGATGCTATTTCATCTATTTTAACCCACTGCCATGATTCGGGGATGTCGAAAGGCGGGGTGAAGTTCTGATAGTGGGATTTATCACAATACAACAAATGGATACAACTCAATGAGTCATATCCATTTGTATATATTTTAGGGGACGTAAAGAGCTGCAAACTCCTGACAGCGACGTTTATATAGACCCTTATGGAATTTGCCTTTATATTTGCAGTGGGCAGTGTATGACTTGAAAATATTACGGTCACCGGCTTTTAGTTTACGAAAGACCGAACTTTTCATAACTGCCCCCGGACCGATATTGTATGACAACACACCTAAAAGGAGCGCATCCATCGGTTTGAATCCGGCAAAAAGTGCGATGAACTTGTTGAGGTCTTTGCGCAGAAGCGCATCAGCCTCCCGTTCATTCATCTTATAACCACGAAAGTATTTTTCTCCGGGGAGTTTTCTATGACCATATCCGAGGTAGGGCCAATGTTTCCGGGAGTCATGCAAGGTTTCATGGTGCTTGATGATTAGAACTGCTCTCTCGTATGGAGGTAAATCCATTATGCTTCGCTTTGCGGCGAAGGCTGGCGTAGTGACCGAGAGGGTCACTAACGCCATGAGGAATATCAGTAGTTTTTTCATAAGCCGATGGGTGTTATGGTTCCGGGATTGACAGGGTTGATGATGCCAGGTGTCTTGCCGCCGTCATTGTCACCACTGTCTTTGCTGTTGAACTCGAAGGTCTGCTGCCACGGGGTCGAATTGAACGAATCTTCTACGACTATTAGGAATTTGTGAGCCTCGGAAGACTGGGCGGTGTAGTTCAGGCGGAAGGTCTTGCTTTCGAGGAGCACGCGGTCGTTGTTGACCAGCACGGGACCGTCAACAAGTTTGAGCGTGCCTTCGCCGTCATACTGGAAGTAGCGGATGGTATAGAGGGTGTTGGCATAGTTTCCTTCGGGCTTTATCTCGAAGCGCAGTTCTACGGTCTGCCCTTTGGTAATTTTGTCGCCGTATGGCATGACTTCCACCGTGAACGGATAGGACTGCTGCACGTCGAGGTCGTCGGAGCAGGAAGTGAGAGCGAGAACGAGAGTGAAGAGGATTGCCCAGAAGCCGAAGAAACGGGCGGGAGTGACGCGGGTTGCGCCGATTTTATTCAGTATTGTATTCATTGTTTTTCAGAGTTTTAATTTTGAGTTGTTAGAAATTTTGGGTTGGGTAGCCACAAGGTAGTCGTTGAGATCCTTGTGGTCGGGATAGAGAGCTGACTTATCCATAATCTTATCGCCGAACTCCCTGCGGAGTCTGGCAAGGGCGGATCGTCCAGCCTCGTCGTTATCGAGGTAACAGGCGATTACGGAATAGTCCGGGAAGATGGTCAGGGCTTTGCCGACATTGGCAACGGAGTTGAGAACAACCGAGTCGGAACCGTCATTGAGTCCGAGGCGTTCCGCTGAAAGGAAGTCAATGAAGCCTTCAAACACGTTGCACCGGGTGTTACCATCGGCGATGTGGGTTATGTGCTTGGGTGGGTATGACCCCTTGTAGAAGGAGTTGCGAAGCTCAAAACCATGTGCGTTGTTCTCGAAACCGATGGCATAGTAGTCTTTGCCGTGAAGTCGGTAATCCACCTGCACACACCACCGCTGGGCGATGTTACGGGGAATACCTCTGTCGGCAAGATATTTCAGCAATGCCGGAGATTCCAGTTTTGAGACTTTCACATCTTCAAAGGTCGGTTGCTCGATGAACGGCTCAGGCTTATAGGGCATTGCTATAGGCATCTGCATCTTCTCGGCGATGAACTCCGCCTGTCTGATGAAGTCGCTGGAGTTGCACAGTTCTCCGGCAAGAGTGAAGATGTCGCCTCCGGCACCACTGCCAAAATCGAACCATACATCTTTGCGGGGATTGACGTGGAACGATGGCTTACGCTCACTTCGACATGGGGAGTAAAACCATAGACCTTTGCTGTCGCGTCCGGTAGGCTGATAGCCCAACTGATTGAGGAACTCGACAAGCGAGATTTTCTTGATGTCATCAATGTTCATAAGCGCATCCTCCGTTTGGGTTTGTCAGGCTCCTGTTCCTGTTTGGGCGGCTCTATCTTCTGTTCCTTGTCTTTGGTCTTATCCAAAGCCGACATTTCAGAGGCGATATATCGGTTAAGTTCCGACATATTACACGAGCCGGTCAACTCATAGGCGAGGTCATAGATTCCGCCGTATGCGCCGGACTTGGTATCACGCCAGAGATTAGTCTCGATGTTGATTACCATTGTCGGACCGAGTTTGTCATCGTAGGGAGCATTGTAAATACGGAGATTACCGTCAGCCGCCACCGGGTGTTCCTGACCGAGAGCTTTCATAAAGTCAGTGAGTTTCACTTTCCTTATGTCGAGGCTGATAACTATCGGCTCCTGCGGACGACGTGCCATTGCCGAAAGCTCCTTGCTTTGCTCATATTCATTCATATACTTCAAGATGAAGTCGCGTGGATCCGTGTAGAGGTTAGGGTTCATCTTCAAGGCGGCGAGGTCGATGATGTCGCCACTCTGGTCTGTGGCATGGTCATACCATCGGTTTGTATTGGTATCTACCACTAACATCGGTTCGGAGTCATCGCGCTGGGGAGCATAGTATAGTTTCATGTCCCCGAAAGCCTTGACAGGCTTTTCGCCGAGAGCGGCCATAAACTCTGTCAGCGGGATATTCCTGATGTCATTTTTTGTATATCTCATAGGCTATTCAATTATGAATTTGACACCGACACCATAGGTTGTATGGTATATCTGAACATCGCTTCCGAAAGTAAACCGGCCTTTGACATTGGCGGTCAGGGCTACTTTATCCGAGAGATAAAACTCCGCCTGCAAGTTGAGCGCACCGCCATAGATAAAGTTGTCGCCGTCATGTAGCGTAGAGCCGTCGGACAGCACATCCTTACCCCAGTTGACTGTCTCATACCCGGCAAGTGCGGAAATGCCGCCGTAGAGGTGGAATGTCATCGAGTAGTCGCTGAGGATATGGAGATTATATCCAGCCTCGCCAGTGAATTGAGCCACCGGGATGCGACCTTTCTCGCCGTATGGCTTGAAGGTCTGGAGATACTCGCCACCGAAAGACCATGTATTGCCATGACTTCCTGTGAATACTGAATAGATTACTCCGAGGTCATAACCGCAGTCGCGGGACTTTCCGGTGTAGAAACCGTCTGCCATGTTCGCCTTTATTTCAACCGCAGACATTCCGGGGAGGCATCGCTGGGCAAATGCCTTCCCTCCGAGGAGGGAAAACACTGCCACAGCGAAGATTGCAAAAATCTTCTTCATGGGATACTGTATTTACTGAATTGATAACTCGTCGATTACATTGGCCCTCACGATGTCCTCGTTATCCACCACGAAGAACTGATGGCGGCCGCCTTCCTTTTCGGCGACCTCGATAACGAGCTGCTTGTCGTCGGGGATGGTGAATTTCTCCAAAGCGAAGACCGTACGCTCCGACTGCTTGCCGTGTACCACAGTCACGTAATTCTGGGCGCGGAGCGGTTCGAGTACCTGCTCCTGCATGGCGGTTCGCTTGATAACCTTCTTATCCACAATCTTGAACGATACGTAGTCGATGTCGAAAGCGATATTGGAGGTGTTCTTCAGCTCTGTGTGGAAGTAGAGCATCCCGTTGTTGGTGTAAATGGATTTCAGGAGGAACTGCACCCCGAAACGCTTTGAGCCGATATGCTTGATCTCGCGCTTGTTCTGCTTGTAGATTGACTTCATAATCAGCTTGACAAGCATCGGCGACTCACTGCCCAATTTTTCGAGATATATCTCCTGAGCGTTATTTGGGCGATTGACAGCCTCGCCGTCATGGAGAAAATCGGTCATCTCAATGCTCAGAAGCAGAGGCTCTTTCGCAAATTTGACATTGAACGTGTAGTAGCTCCCATCATCGGTGATTACTGACAGATTCGTTTCGGTTTTGAAACGCTTAAACGCTGATTTAACGCGAAGTACATTCTTCGCTCCATCAGCGAGACCTGCCACAAGGTTTTCGTTTCCGAGGTCCACATAAATTATCTCCGCAGGGAAGATAATATGCGTGGTTTTCTCGTAGCAGACCTCCAGTGCGTGGGGCGGAATCATACGGTCGAAACCGACCTTTCGGGTCAGACCGTCGAACTTGTCGCCGTCGGTGTAGTTGGCTCCGTACACGTTCATGTCGTGTTCGGCGACTTGTTCAGTATCAGACGACACATTGTTATCGGTGTTTTTGGGTGCCTTGTCTTTTGCAAAGGCGGGGGTTGCCATGCCGATAACGGCAATGGCTGAGAGAATAATTGTTTTCAGTTTCATAAAAATTTACGTTGGATTTAAGTGGTTTTAGTTGTTTTCGGGCTGGTAAAGCATCACCCTGTACCCAGATTTAAGATGCACCTTGACAGTACGCATCTTCTTTGTGAGATACTGGCTCACACCGTTGATGAGGCCTCGACCCACATCGGATGCAATCTGCGCTCCGGCGTCGGTGGAGATATTTATTGAGCTGCCCATTGTTGACCCCATATTGGCGCCAATCTCGTGCAGCGCGTCAGTCTCCATTGAGTTGGGGATATTGATACCCTCCTGACCGTCGGAATCATAGACTTTCAGTTCTACATCATAAATTGAGCCTTGACACTCAATAGAGGAAATCTCAATCTCCAGACGCTCGTCCTGCAATCTCGCTGCACCGACAAGGACGGTGTTACGGGGTATGAGCCTGTTGCCTATCCACATCGGTTCGGTGGTTCTCAACTTCACTGACTGCCCGTTGGTAACGGACTGGTTGCCGGCAATGACGGCGGCGATTGTATTCTTGCCGACCGACCTTTTCATGCCGACCGATGTGTTGAAGCCTCTCTCGTTTGTGGCGGCACTCAACGTCGATACGACATTGTGGGTAACATTCTGCACCGGCTGGACATTCCGCTTTCCTTTCTCATCGACTTGTGGAGGCGGGACATTGCCAGCATTTCCATTACCCATATACTGCGCCGCCAACTGATACGACCTTTCAAGCAACTCCATTTCATTGGGTTGTTGCGACTGTTGCTGTGCCATAGAGTTCTGCATCTCCAGCTCATCGAGCCGTGCCTGCAACTTCGCTACCTGTGCCGATTCGTTGTACTCCGGGACATAGAAATCCTGCAACGATGCCTGAGCCTGTTGGTATGCCGCAGCCGAGTTCTGAATCTCATCGGGCAATGTCGGTTCCGCCGGAGCTGTAACGGTGTCGAGTTGTAGCGTCACGGCATTTATCGTGCTGTCATTACGCGCCTTGTCTTTCTGCGCCGCCTCCTGTTCGTATGCCTTCAGCTTGGTGTCGGGCATACCTGCGGAAGTCTGGTCTGGAAGTTCCATGTTCGCCTTTCCCTTGACGGCATCGTCATCGCCGCTTGGAGCGAAGATAATCCAGAAGCATACGAGGCACGAGAGAACCAGCAGCGTATAGACAGTTATCCGTTTCAACCGCTCACGTTCTGCCGGAGTTTTCGGGGCGAATTTCGCTTTGAGGTCATCGAGCAGTTTCATCTTCTACCGTTTTAGGTGAGACATCGGAGGTACTTTGGGTCGGGAGTTCAAGTTGTCGGATATGCTCTATCTCAATTGCCTGCCGAGCATGACCGGCGCCCATCTTGTAACAGGAGTGACCGAACACGAAGAAGGCTACAAGAATAAATGCCGATAAAAGAATGGTAACGACCATTAGGCGTTGCTTGTGGGGCATATCTTCACAGGCTTGTTTCACCCGTTCTTTGATTTTCCCTTTCGGGCCGTGCCACACCTTATTATATAAGGGCGACACGAGGTTGTGGATTTTCTGTTTTACACTCATTGGGACAATGTTCGTTTTGTGGTTATCAAATCTTTGTTTTCCAGAATCGTCAGACCCTCGATCATGAATCCGTTGGGGTTATCGTCGGAACGGCCGGTGTTAACCAGACGACAATTCGTGATAAGCGACCTTTCGGTCACGTTGCTCTGGCGGATGATCATCTGCCGGGCGTAGGTTCTGACCTGATAGGGGTAGTCGTTGAAATCGGCGACAATGCTGTCCACCTGAAGCACCTGCGTTATGTTTCCGGCTATGATGCGGTTGTAGTAGCCTTTCTCCACATAGTCGGAATAATAGTTGTAGGCACTTCTGTCGGCCAGCGACATGGCGCGGTTGATGTTGTGCTCAATCGCCGATTTGTCGGGCGACAGGGTGAAGAACAGCTCATGGAAGCGTCGCACGTGTTCCCGTGCCTCTGCCGGGCGGTTCTGCTCCATATCCTGCGACAAGGCTAGCATCAGGCTCTTGCCGTTGTCAAGGACATAGATTTTCTCCCTCTGTTTCTCGGCGAAGTTCAGCGACAGCACCACGGCACCGATTGCGATGAAGGCGCAGAGCGATACCATAACAATGCCGAACAGCCTTATCTGCCGAAAGGAGGTCTCGATGTTTTTTAATGACTTAAATTCCATTTGAATACTATTTTAAGAGTTTACCGGCACGACCTGCGACATTACCCGCTACTCCTCCGGCTATGCTGCCGGCCCATGAGCCTCCGGTCATGGCGGTGTTGTTGATCGAGCGGTTGTAGCTGCCCATGCCTCCGGCCTGTATAATCCAGCCTGCGACGGTCGGAATCGTGAAGTATCCGATGATGCCGATGATCATGAACACCGTGTAAGCGGTGTTGCTCCCGTCGAGATCAACATTCGGGTTATTCGCCAGCTCCGAAATGTCATTCTGCAACATCAGGACTTGGATTTTGGCAAGGATTGTGGAGAATAAATCAGCCACAGGCAACCATAGATAGGTCTGAATGTATCGGCATATCCACTGGACAAGGGTGTTCTGGAAACCATCCCAGACGGATATGGCAAACGCTATCGGTCCCAATATCGCCAGCACTATCAGGAAGAATGTCCTTATCGTGTCTATCGTGAGCGAGGCAGCCTGAAAGAGCATTTCCAATAATTCGCGGAAGAAATTCTGGATAGCCTTCTTGACCTTATACATACCTCTCTCGATATACATTCCGGCGGCTGTGCCAATCTCTGTCACACCGAGTTCATCAATCTGCCTGTCAAACTCTGCATCGTCAACGAGATAAGCAGTGGACGGGTCGTTCATCATCTGTTCGTATTCCAGCCTGTCCTTTTCCTCCCGGTACTTCTTCATGTCGAGGGTCTGCCCTTCGAGCATCGAGGCGGTACCTTGAACGATGGGCGACATTACCGAGTTGATGGTGCCAAGCACCACCGAGGGAAAGAACATTATACAGAAACCGATGACGAAGGGACGGAGCAGCGGGAACACATCAATCGGTTCGGCCCTCGCCAGCGACTGCCAGATGCGGTAAGCCACATAGAACAGGGCACCGAGACCGGCTATGCCCTGAGCCACTCCAGCCATGTCGCCGCACAGAGGCATCATCTCGTCGTAGAGCGACCGGAGTATGGAGTGGAGGTTTGAAAAATCTATCGCGCAGAGCATGGCTTACCAGTATTTTTCGGAGCCGTCACCATAGAGGTTCACAACACGCTGTGTGTCGGCTTTCTTCTTGGCGCGGAGATACGACACAGAGATGTTCTTGTTTGTATAATATGCCGTCAGGTTCTTCAGACGCTTCATCTCCTTGTGGCAACTGTCCACGATATCCATGCGATCCTTGTCGGTCATACTGAGCGTCGTGATGTTGACCACCTGCTTCAAGTCGCCCAGCACGCCGTTGGCTTCTTCGAGGATGCGGGTGTAGCCGGAGGCTATGGCCGATAGTTCGGAACTCGTGAAATTGGGGTCGGTCAGCATCTTCTTGAAGTTGTTGACGTAATAACCGGATATGTCGCCGAGCATCAGGACTGTCTGCTGCACCTTTCGGGCGTCGCGGACGAGGTTGTTCACCGATTGCAGGGCATCGTAATATTTCTTTGCCTGCTGGTAAATCTTGACCGTCTCCTTGAAGTTGTTAATCATATTTTGGGCGGTCGTTGATTCCTGCACGAGTGATTTTGAGGAATTTACGATAGACTGGGCAATGTTTGACGGGTCGATTACCGTCCATTGGGCGTTTGCCCTGCCCGTGCCTAACAGAAGGCACAGGGCGATAAGTGGAAATAGATATTTCAGTTGTCTCATTTTTGCTTTGGATTTTAGTTGATTATGTCTGTCGCACTGTTGTTCACCATCTGGGACTCAGCATTGTTGATGCTGATAGTCTGCGGCTTGCAACCGATTTGACCATAGGGATACAGGAATACTCCGATTGGAGAGAGAAACAGTTCTTCGCCGGTAGATGAAATGCCAACGGTGAATCGCCCATTGGGAGTGTCAAAAGCGAATACTTCGCTTTCAAGAGTGGGAAGCAGCAGGTACATGTGCTCTGATCTGTTATCTCCGCGTTCACGTACCTTTACCATGGAAAGACCTTTGTTGTCTTGGAAGATGAGCTGGATTTTCTCATCAGTGGTCAGCCATAATGAATGGCGTAGTTTTTTTATTTCTTCGTACATTTTTACTTTTGGTTTTGTGGTTAACGGATTGAGGTGGCTGCGCCGCCTATAATTTTGATTAGTGCGAAGGTGAACAGCAGCGGCAGCAGGAGCATGACTGCAAGTCCGGCTATCAGTCCGAAAGTGATTGCCATTAGTACCTTCACGATAGTTATTGCAATTTTCATAACGACAATATTCTGTGGATTAGAAGATGGAAACCTTTAACGAACTCCGCAAAGTATGGTGCGGCGTAATTGGCGGCCTTGACCATTCCGACAAAGACTATCGTCAGAATTGCAATACCGGCGAGGAAGAGAATAAAGCCTGTCAGCACTCCGAGAATCGGATGAAAGAATTTGGGTATCTTCATATGGCACCCTCCCTTCTTTCATTGGCGAGCAATCGAATTGCCGCCTCTACGCTGCCACCGAGTTGCCGGGCTTTGTTCAACACCTGCACTTTCTCCGTTTCCTCGGTTGTATAGCAGAGATATTCCTCCATCGACACCTCCGTGGCATAGACGGCGGATTGAGTGCCGCCTAAACCAATCCACACCTCTTTATAGAGGCGGTTCGGATTGTTAGCCATGTTTATGGAGAGTATCTGAGCCTTCTCCTTGTCGGTCAGACCGAGCAGCTCCTGAATCTGGTCGAAACGGTTCATGTACTTGCGCTGGTCAAGGAGAATCTTGCAGTCGGAGTTGTTGATGATGGTTTCCTTGACAATCGGCGACGATATTATGTCGTCAACCTCCTGCGTAACCACCACAGCCTCACCGAAATACTTTCTGACCGTCTTAAACATATACTTCATGTATTCAGCCATGTTAGCGGTCGAAAGTGCCTTCCATGCTTCCTCGCAGATAAGTACTTTGCGGATACCTTTGAGCCTTCGCATCTTGTTGATGAAAGCCTCCATGATGATAATCGTTACCACAGGGAAAAGGTCTTTATTGTCGCGGATAGCATCAATTTCAAAGACTACAAACCGCTTGTTGAGCAGGTCGATATTCTCTTTGGAATTGAGCAGGAAGTCGAAACGACCGCCGTGATAATACTGGCGCAGCGTAGTCAGGAAATTATCTATATCGAAGTCCTGTTTATAGATAGGGATAGGACGCTGTGCCATTTCAGCACGGTATTCATCACGCATGAACTCGTAGAACGAGTTGAAGCATGGAACAATATCAGGGTCGTTTCGCATCTTGTCAAGGAACATTGACAATGCCGAGCCAAGCTCACCGCTCTCCGTTTTTGTTACTCTGTCGTCCTCTGACTTCCAGAGCGTCAAGAGCAACGTCTTGATACTGTCCTTTTTCTCGACATCGAAAACACCGTCATCCGTGTAGAACGGATTGAAAGATATGGGGTTGTCTTCTGTGTAGGTGTAGTAGATTCCATCCTCACCGTGAGTACGGTTGTGGATAAGGTTGCAAAGACCTTCGTATGAATTACCCGTATCAATCAGCAACACATGGGCACCTTGTTCATAATACTGGCGCACCAGATGGTTGGTAAAGAACGACTTTCCGCTACCTGACGGCCCAAGTATGAACTTGTTGCGGTTGGTAGTAATACCGCGCTTCATAGGCTCGTCGCTAATATCCAGATGGATAGGCTTACCTGTCAATCTATCGACCATCTTTATTCCGAAGGGCGATAGCGAAGAACGATAGTTCGTTTCCGCTGTGAAGAAACAGGCCGCAGGCTCGATGAAAGTGTAGAAACTTTCCTCGGCAGGAAAATCAGCCTCGTTGCCGGGCATCGCCGACCAGAACAGTGTCGGGCAGTCAATAGTGTTATGCCGTGGCATACATCCCATTGTCGCCAGTTGGCCGCCGACATCATTCTTGACTCGCCGCAGTTCCTCGGTGTCATCACTCCATGTCATGACATTGAAATGGGCCCGTACTGAGGTCAGTCCGTATGAATGTGCCTCGTTGAGATAGCGGTCTATCCACTCCTTGTTAATGGCATTGCTACGGCTATACCGTGAGAGACTGTTCATGTTGCGGGCAGTCTTCTCGAACTTCACTAAGTTCTCGTCATGGTCGTCAATCAGGATATACTGGTTGTAGATGTGGTTGCATGGCAACAACAATCCGACGGGACTTGCAAACGAGAGGCGGCTGTCGCTTCGGTCAGTCGATAGACGCTCGTACCGGTTGTCAGTGCTGACCTTTGCGGGCAGATCTTCCGTGTCTGACAGTGTATGCAGACAGAGCATCTTGTCGCCGATTCTCATCTGCTGTGCCGAAAGGTCTATGTCCTCCAGACAGGTAACATCCTCCATAGAGAGCGACATATATTTCTCAATAAGACCGGAAGACTTTTCTGTACCGACAAGTTCATCATCGGAAAGACGGCGCAGCCTGATATAGCCGGTATCGTTGATGATACGCTCGAACTGCTCAACAGACTCCATGAACTTGACAACCATCTCGTGATTGAGTTCCTTCGGGGTTATCCTGCCTCGGCAGAGCGTCGAAAAGTTGCTCTGCTGACGCGCCCTTTCCTTCGTGGTCTTTGTCAGGAACAGATAACACTTGTGGGCGAGATACGGACGCTCGTTGAAATGACGCTCAAAGCTCCTGTCCAAAAAGGATAAATCATCCTTCTGGAGTTCCGGCTTATATCGCTCCGACACAAACCAGTCCTGCTTATGAAGCACCGAGAAGTGAGGCAGAACCTTGATTGCCTTGCACCATGCTCCGTGCATCGCCTCATATTCGGCAGAAGTAACGGTGAAAAGCTCCGGTAGGCAGACCTCAAAGGCAACCGTAATGTCGGCGTCTTTGCTGATGATGCAGCCATGTTCCACTGCCAACAAGGGCAGTTTCGATTCCAGTGTTGTGGCTTTTAGCGTGTTTCTCATTTTGTTCTTCCTTTAATCAGTCGGTTAAGGCGCGGACGGTTGATGATATAGCGGGGATGGTATTTGACAGCAGCTAACTTCATCAGACCGTATTGCCCATACTTGGCGTTGAGATGGAAGGTGAGCCAGACAAGGGCTGAGGCGGCAGTAACGCCGAATCCGATACATATCCATTGGGATACTCCGGCGATATACATGATGACGAACACCACGAACAGGGCGAGAAGCCCGCCGGCGAAAATGAACAGATACTGCGCCTTCAGTCCCTTGTACTCCACCGACCGTCCTATACCTTTGTTGATAGCATACTCGGCCATGTCGTCGAATTAGAGGAAGAACGAGCGGAGGATTGTGGCTGCCACGATGAGAAAGATACAGGCACCGAACCATGACGCGGCGGTCTTGCTGGTGTCGGGATCGCCCGACGACCACTTGGAATAGACCTTGATGCCGCCGATGAGACCCACCACGGCACCGATGGCGTAGATGAGCTTGGTGCCGGGGTCAAAATAACTGGTAACCATAGAGGTAGCCTCGTTGATACCGCTGAGGCCGTTACCTGCGGCGTATGCACGTATGCCCGTTGCAAGTGCCATGACAAAAAGCATGGCGAACTGGAAGCCACGGCTTCCGACGAGTTTACAGATAGTCTTGTTGAGATTCTTGATAGTCATTTTCATGTTTTTGTTTCAGTTTTTGAAGCATGGACAGCCCCGACCGCTCCACGGACGGGAGCAGCCACACTTCGGGTTGATAAATTGGGGTTGGGAATTTTGCCCTTTCGGACGTGGAATTTAGTGGAGTCTCAGAGAGACATGGATTCAGTGAATGGAGGAATTATCCTACGAACTCATCGAGATCGAAATCATCGGAATTCAATTTGTTGAAATCATATCCTGATTGTTTTGCCCTCTCTTCCGATTCAGTCTTTAGCTGGGTTGTCTGCTTATCCGATTCAGTTGGTGTAACTTTTTTTTTCTCGTTATTAGAATCGGCTTTGGAAGAAATGGGTTTCATTGATAATTCCGCTCGAAGAGCGAGTGTAAGACAGAGTTCTATCCGACGGTCTATTTCCTCGTTGGTCGTTATCGCGTCGAAGAGTTTCGTCACAGTAAAAGGCTCAATAACCTTACCGGCCTCGGCCAGCTCTTCCTCTGATGATTTATTATCCATAGCTACATCCATAGCTTTTTCCAATTCATCCATAGAAGTTCCGGTTGCAACAGGCTCTGAAGGAGGCGTGTCATCAATGTTTCGCAAATCAGTGCTGAAAGCGTCATCGGTTTCATCCGAGTTCAGAGCCTTGAATTTTCTTGGGACAAACTCTTCATCGGGTTCGGAGTCATCTTCAAAGCCGTCTTCAAATTTGACATCCGAAATCCTGACATCGCCAATAGCCTGCCTCAGTATTGTCGGAAGTTCTTTCCGAACATCGGAAATGACTTCCGATGAAATTTGAGCCATAAACTCGTCTACATTGAATTTGCTGGGTGCCACCACGTGAATGTTGTCGGATGCCGCTTCTTCTTTTGGAGGCAACTCCTCAGTCTTTTCTTCACTTGGCTTTTGAGATACAGGCTTGATGACGCCGGTCAAGAACAGCAGACAGAAAATCGCAGTCAGCAGAAATCCGCCACAGAAGAATATTTCAATACCGGTCATATCCTCTGAGCATTTTTTCAGTTCCCCGTTCAGTCAAAATGTTTATTTCCTCTGAATGGGAATTGAGGTGGTCATTGAGGATATTGAATGCGACAGCACTTATCGAAAGCGGCTCGATGTTCTGGCTACCGCTGGCATTGGCATACGCCAGTGACTGAATGGTATCCCACAACTGAGGGGGAATTGAAATGCGCTTGACACCGATATTGTTGAGGCAGATACCGGGCCGCTTAAGGAATTTCTCGGAGTAATCCTCTACCTTGTCGTTACTCACTTTCTTGACCGTTTCTTCAATCTTGCCCTCATCCAATGCCGCTTGGAATGCTTCATCCAAATCCTGAAAGCCAATTGGTTTGCTTTGTCCATCAGACATTCTGGCAAGGTAATCGTCTAGATTAAACGGCACGGGGTCTTGATTCTCGCATTGAGCCAAATCGTCAACCGGCTCCAAAAACTCAATATCCGAATAATCCTTTTTAACATTGCATTTCACACATTCCTTGATTGTCTGTTGGATTTCATACATGACAACCTTCTGAAAATCGGGAAGAATCTTGTCATTAAAATCAGCAAGACGCTCAGATATACATGACAGAATCCTCTTTACGTCGCCATAAGTAAATTGTTCTTTTACCTCCGCCATATCTTTTGCCGTTTTCTTACTCCACACCCGACATCTGTCGAGTACAAGGAAGATAAGAAATAGAAGTATCGGCATTATCAAGAGCGAGCCATAGAATATGTAAGCGTATATCGAGGGACTCATACCAGAACAGTTTTTGCGCCACGATCAGTCAGTTCATTGATGACATCGCGATTTGCCACGAGGTGGGTAATCAGGATATTTGTCACGAAAGCACCGATTGTAAGATCGGGATTGCCGAAAAGCGATACCGTCTTCGCCAGTTTGTCGACCAGTTCCCTCGGTACGAAGATGCCTTTTCTTGATCCTACGGTATAGGGGGCGAGATATTTGGCGCGATAGGCGGCAATATCTTTGTCTATGGGTTGGCCGGATTCGACCTCTTGGGCGACTTTTACACCACAGGCGTTCAAGTCGCAGAATCTTGGATTGTTCATGTTCTTTTTGGGGGAATTTAGCGGTTGTTTAGTTTGGTGTTCTTGTTGAGAAGGCCGGTTATTTCGGCTTCATGCAGGTCAAAATGTTCCTTCAGCATATTGTTGATTATGCCTCCGATTGTCACATTATTCCCATGCAAAGCCCGAAGTATCGTGATCAGTGAATGATATTCCACATCAATCGGTACTTGTTTTCCCGACCTCCCGAAACCTATATCTACATTGTCGACAAGAAAGGTTTCTACGTAATCAGCCTCCTTGTCGTTCAAAGGCGAGATTACAGTCGGTTTGTTTCTTCGTCGGCTTCCTCGTCTGCCACCGGAAGTTCTCTCTTCGACAGCGGAGGCACTCGTGTCGGCTGATGTCTCCTCCGGAGTGTCGACCTGGGGAGTCGCGCTTTGCGGCTCCCTCTTGCCGCCAATACTCGGAGAGAGATTGTCCTCGTACTCATCGAGGAACTTCTGGGGATCAAATTTTGACTTTTCATCTTTGGGCATAGATTTCAGACTTTGATTACTTCACGAATTTCCTTAATCAGCTCAGGGAGATTGCTGTCTTTGAGCAGCCGTCTGTCCGGCGGGAGCAAAGTGGAGCGGAAAATTGTCGGCGACGCACCGGCTATGACTCCGTCCTTGAAATACTTGGTCGCATAAGTCATGACAGTTTTCAGAGACGACAGTTGGAACTCCGACAGGTAGTTGTCAATCAGCTCGCAGATTTTCGTCTTCTGCCTTCCGGGGACTCTGTTCCAGACAAGTTTCATGTCTTTGATAGAGGTGTCACCGGAGTCGATCATCCGTTCCTTGACATTGACCGCAAAGCGTAGAGAACTTTTCAAGTCACCGGTATCCGGGGAGATGGGAACCAGCAGGTAGTGCATAGACGATATGAGATTTACAATCTCAAGGTCATTGATTGTTCCCGTGATGTCAAAGAGCACAACCTTGATTTCCGGATTCTGTCTTACATATTCTTCCGCGTCATCAACAGCAGCTCCCGGAGTTGAATAGATTATCTTGTAAGGCCGTTTGTTGAATTTCGTGTAGAATTTAGTGAATGTTTTGTTGATTGCAGGATTCTCCTTGGTAACGCGTTTATCGTTATCCCTGTAATCCTTTTGAGTGTGCTGACGAGGGTCACAGTCCATGACAAGCACGTCCACCCCGTCAAGGTAATAGAGGTAGCTTGCCGCGAGTGCCGTCAGCGTCGATTTGCCAGAGCCTCCCTTCTGGGAAGCAAAGGCGACGAATACGGTGTCGCTCATTTGAAGAATTTGAGGGTAAATAAAATGATGATTTGCAGGGCCGATGCCATTGGGTGTCTTCGGTCTCAGATTACCGACAGACAGGCTCATCACCGTCACGAGTGGGTCGGAGAATGTGACTTTGGAATGATGTAGCAAAAATAATCGCTTTCAATTCAATATATCCGAGAATTTCAGAACCGCTATACCATACACCAAAAATGCGGCTCATTTGATCTCATCAAGTATTTGATTTACTTGCGCTGTTCGCTTGATGGGCGTTTGTTAGGGAAACATAGCCGTTTGCGAAAAAGTTTATAATTTGATTCAGATTGTCATCCATAGCCAAAAGTAGTTCATGAGCGGTCATTTGAACGACTTTTCATTCATACGATTGAATGTTTGAATTATCAGTAATTCGATTGATTGACCGATAATCCGTCTGAACGTCTGAACAACTGAACGTCTGAACAACTGAACGTCTGAACAACTGAACGCTTGAACGTCTGAACCTTTGTTCAACTGAACGTCTGAACACTTGAACTGATGAACGGCAGAACATTCAACTGTATGTTCATTCGTAAAGTCAGACAGACATTCAGTCTTGCGAACACGGTTTTGAAACATTGTCTGTCTGAGAAAAGTTTAATTTTCATTCTCGATTTTCATCCATAGCCAAAAATAGTTCATGTCCGTGCATGTCAGCATTTTGCAGTGAACAATTTTCTGGGTATGCAGTTATTACTTTCACAAAGGAGATGCTCCCTTCGGGGCTTAAATAAAGCTTTTCAGATCTTCAATTACAACGCTCCATATCCAATTCAGTCATGGGTCGGACTGATTTCATTGTGAAAATCTTTCATTAAAGATGTGTTTTCGGAGACCGGAGTATTGTAATTATTCCCACAACGATTTTTCTATCGAACAGGATGCACAAACGTGCATTGCAAGGTATGTTTACGCTGCATGAAACTCATTTTGCAGCATAAACCGCCTTGCCATTGCATGGGGCTTGCGATTACTCCAAAGTCGTAATCGCCGAAGGTCTCCCTGCGGGGCAGTATCTCTATTTACCCACTAAATTCCATCCAATTTATGAAACAAGTGAACTACCGTGGAGGGCGGCACAAAGAAGGCGACCCCTCCACAGCATTCCGTTGTTCGGTAAACTTTACCGCATCGGAACAGGCGAGATTACTCGAAATGCAGGAAAAAACCGGCATCGCATCTCTCTCGGCATTCATAAAAATGCAGCTCTTTGGAAAAACTTTCAAGGTACATTATATTGATGACAACAGCCGTATCTTCATCAGCAACCTTTCCGATTTCAATAATCAGTATCGTCGGATTGTGAACGATTACGACCTATTGGTGCAGACATTGAAAGAGAATTTCACCGAAAAGAAAGCCTTGAAATGCCTTTATGCACTGGAGCAGGAGACTATCAAATGGTAAAGCTAAACGTGAGATTGTCGCTC